>RRZT010272119.1_pt1 | contig 162095 bp, 145 predicted proteins | sample 2165551 | NCBI WGS metagenome assembly RRZT01 (sample SAMN10456910, study PRJNA506462) | wastewater metagenome | biome: wastewater; feature: sludge; material: wastewater sludge; isolation source: wastewater sludge with Escherichia coli K12::gfp cells carrying plasmid... | place: USA: Moscow... | reverse complement strand
CGGTAAGTTGCTATGTTGAAGTAGGGTTAGGTTAGATTTGAAAATCAACCTTTTCAGAGTATTATTTTGAAAGAACGCCTCTAAGAGTTGGAGGTTAAAATGTCTGAATCCATAATTAGTCCTAATTTGAAAAAAATTTATGTGGGAATTGATGTTCATAAAAAAACGTACGCAGTTACTGTCCTAGGTTCTGATATAGTTAAAAAACGAGTTTCAATGTCCGCATGTCCAAAGGCCCTAATTTCATTTTTAAAAAATAATTACCAAAATTCAGAAATATATTCGGTGTATGAGGCGGGGTTTTCTGGTTTTCATTTACATAGGAAATTATTAGATTCAGGAATTAAAAATATAGTAGTCAATCCTTCATCTATTGAAATATCAGCCAATAAAAAAGTTAAAACAGATAAAAAAGATTCATACAAATTAGCAGAACATTTGTCATTAGGACGCTTGATTGGAATTAATATTCCTTCATTAGATCAAGAATATAAGAGGTTATTATCAAGAACTAGAGAACAGCTAATGATTCAAAGGGTCCGTACTGGAAATCAAATTAAAAATAAATTGTTCCAATTTGGTTATATTGATTTCTCTGAAGAAAAGGTTATGAGTAGAAAATATATATCAAATTTAGTTTATTTAGAACTGAAAAATGAATTAAAAATAACAATTAATTGTCTTGCAAATATCTGGCTATATTTGCAATCCCAGATAAAAGAATTAGAAAAAGAGTTGAAAAAACAAGCTGAAAATGAATCTCATATTGAACTGATTTACCAAAGCGTTCCTGGTATAGGTGAGGTATCTGCAAGAGTTCTAGCGAATGAGCTTGGAGACATGTTGCAATTTAAAAATGAAAAATCACTATTTAGTTTTGTGGGATTAACCCCTGTTGAATATTCCTCAGGAGAAAATATAAGACAAGGAAACATATCTAGACAAGGCAATTCAAGATTAAGAAAAATATTAGTTGAATGTGCTTGGACCACTATTTCTAAAGATCCAGAAATGGAAGAGTCATTTAACAGAATAGCTGCAAAAAGAGGAAAAAAAAGAGCTATAGTTGCAATAGCAAGAAGACTTATTGGAAAAATTCGCGCTTGTTTTAAAGATAAATCACCTTATAAAATTAATATTTCAAAAATTCGTTCCATAAAATCGGAGGAAAAATATTGAAAAAATATATTAAAATTTAAAATAAACTTCAATTTATTTTAAATCTCAGTTTGATAAATAAGTTATAACTTAGTTTGTAAATATTGTGACTTCGTTAACGAATCCTGCGTGTATTTTTTTTTAAAGTAACCGCGTCGGTAAGTTTGGAGCACAACCCTTTAGCTTTACGAATAAACAACTTGCAGCATAGTTTATATTATGACTGCGAATAACAGGATGTTAAGCTTATCAAAGGGGAAATTAAAATTAATTATGAAAGTTTACAAGAATTCTTAATTAAAATGCTGGGTTTTTAAATTCAGCTTTTAAAAGATTATTTTGCGATTGACACTTCACATAACAGCATTTATAAAAACTTAGGGTTTCAAGAATTGGGAAATTATCATTGTTATGAATATAAAAAAGGGACGATAATTTAGTATGAATTTATTTTTATAGATAGCTTTTCCTATCACAACATCACTTTTGTTATTCAGATTTAGGTTTAATTATTTAAGAGGGTAACTTGGTGACTCCGTTTTATTTTGGCGGAGTAATAATATTACCAAGAATTAATTCAGAAATTCTTTCTAAGTCATCTAGAGTATAGTAACTAATTTCAATTTTTCCTTTGTTTGTATCTCCTGTTATCTTAACTTTTGTCCCTAAATGCCCTTTGTATTGATCACAAATGTAACGAAGATCGGGAGATATGGAATCGATAAGAGTTTTTTGATTCTTCTCAGATTTAAAAGATTTAATGAGATCTTCGGTTTGCCTTACAGATAATTTTTTCTTTACGATGATGGAATGCACTTTTAATTGCATTTTTTCATTGTCAAATGAGCATAGAGCTCTGGCATGTCCTGCAGAAATGACTCGTTTATTTAAATCAGCCAAAATTTTCTCTGGAAGAGATAAAAGTCGGATCGTATTTGCTATTGTCGCTCTATTTTTTCCTATGCGGGAAGCTAATGTTTCTTGAGAGTAGTTGTGTTCTTCAATAAGTTGTTTATACGACTGAGCTTCTTCAACAGCAGATAATGATTCTCTTTGAATATTTTCAATTAAAGCAAGTTCAAGCCTAGAATGATCGTGTAGTTCTCGAACAATGCAAGGAACTTTATCTAATCCAACTATTTTTGCTGCTCTCCATCTTCTTTCACCAGCAATGATTGTGATATGTTCTTTGCTATCAGTAGATACAATTATAGGTTGTAGAATTCCATAGGTACGTATGCTCTGTGCTAAATCTTCTAAACTATCTTGATCAAAATTATGTCTTGGTTGATTTTCAAGGGGATCCAAATTATCAATAGAAATGTATTCAATAATTTGGTTTTGATAATAATTTTTGGATTGGTCAGAATACTTTTGATTTAGAGTAAAAGATTTTTGTTTTTCAAAGTTCTGTGGTTCATTAATCGTTGAAGTAGAGCTCATTTTTTCTCCTAAGAACAAATATGAATACTAATTCCAGTCTTTCATTTATATCAAGCGATTTAGAAAAAACTTAATATGCTTAATATTTTCATAAGTTTAAAAGCAATTGTTTCACGTGAAACATTTTTTACTAAATATATTTTCTCATATTTAAGAAGCTTGATGTAAATTTTGTTTATAGGAAAATTAAACCCACTGTTTGGAACCTTGGCATATTTCATTTTAAAAGTACCTTTTTGCAAATGCTGTTTTAAAGGGTTTATTGAATATTTCAATTAAAAATCAAAATATTATTAAATTAACTAGTATTATTAAATAAATGAGTGATTGTTTCACGTGAAACAATTTTGTTTTATAAAGGATGCTTATCCTTTAAAGATCGTTTTTCCAAACGAACAATGTCTTAGATCTAATACAGAGATGTAAATATGTTTATCATTTTAGGTTTTTCAAAAAGGATTTATTTTTCAAGAGTTTGAAATTCATAACTCTTAAATATTTATTAAAAATTTAGAAACGAAGGAATCTGAATCAAAAACATAGAAAGAGATCATTAGGATTCACTATATCAAAATAGGAATATGTATTTTCATTAAGGAGATTCTAATGCATTCACCTCGTTCAAAGTTAATATCTATTTTAATTAAAAAAAAGCTATATGAGGAAATAGGCCACATTATTTCTATAACGAGGCAAGGCTTTGATGTTCATGTTAAAACAGATTTTATTGAAATTCAGGAGCTTCTAATAGATCTTCTTGAAAATGAGATCACCTCAAATTTAATTGATATAAATTTAGTTAGAGATCCAAAAATTCTAAATATTGATAAATTATCAAATTCTAATATTACTTCATTAAAACCAACTATTTTTATTCATTCAGAATGTTTGAGTAGCGGATATGGGTTTGTAAAATATAAAGTACCATCTCCTGATTCTTTATTAAGTTCTACATCATCAGCAATTGAAAATATATTGGACTATTTCGGATTATCCATTTTTTTAGATGCCTTTGATTCTGATTTGCTTTCAAAATTAAAACAAATTGCTAAAACCTTAGGTTTAGCAATTTTAATTGATGCCGTAGTTCAGACCGCTTATTATGGAGGTTTTCATGGAGATAAAAATAGGTCCCTTCAGTATCTAGATAGCATCCAACTAAATAGTGATGAAATTTATAGCAAAAATATTGTGCCAATTGAAAAATGTGCAGAAACATTTTTTTCTTATGTGATACTTCAAGGAGAAGATGCTCATACATTTTTAAAGTCAAGTCTGAGTTACTATGCCGTAAAACTTCAGGGCTTCTCAATGACAAGGGCAAGTCAAGTTTTGCAAATTTCAAGAACAACGCTTCAAGAACATCTTAAACTAGCGGATCAACTTGGGGTATCTAATTTTTTTGAAGGATATAGACAAAAAACAATTTAATACTAAAATTAATTGCAAATTATGTGAGCGAGGGCTTGCAGAATCTCAAAGTTCACAGTAATAACAAGGCCAGATACAGGAACGAGCGGGTGCTGCTTGGGTCGCCGAACCTAAACAACACCGTTTTTGTTTTAGATATTTTATTTTCTTTAGATTATTCAGTGCTTCGCGCTGAATTTGCGCTGAGGTGGAGTAAATGGCAGGCTCACTAGATATATATCCGTTTCATGACACTGAAGGTGCCATAAGGTTTGGTATTCAGATTGGAATTTTTTTGGTTGGTGTTATTGTTGCACAAAAACTTATCATAGGACCTGCAATAAAACTTCATAATGAACGTAAACGCAGAACTATAGGTGCAACTGAAGCATCAAGACTTGAAAATGATCGGGCTAAAAAACTTGAAATGGAATATTTAGCTCAATTAAAAAAAGGTGCTGAAGAAGCTAAAAACTTAAGAGCACAAGAAATTTCTGCAGCTCAAAAAGCAGCAAATAATTTAATTGCTGAAAATCAAAAAAAGGCTGATGCTTACCTAAATGAAGTTCGGGATCATCTTTCATCCGAAATAAATCAAGCAAAATCAAATCTTCCTAGCCAAGTGAAAGAACTTGTTTCAACAATATATAAAAAAATTGGTGTTGCATTAGTTCTTGCTATTATTGGATATAAAGGTTTTATTGAGTCTTCTCCTGCATTAGCTGCATCAGGAACCGGTGAAACATCTTTTTGGTATAGTGTTTTTTGGCCCTATTTCCAGTTTGTAATTTATATTGGTGCTCTTGTGCTTTTTGCTCGCAAGCCGATTGCTGCGATGCTTGATAAAAATAGAAATGAGTTGAGAGCTCGTCTATCTGAAGCAAAAGAAGCAAGTATTTTGGCTGAACGTAAAGTTAAAGAATATGAAGCTCAAATTGCTTCGCTTGAAAAAGAAATTGCAGAGCTAAAAGATCAAAGTCTTTTTGATGCAAAAATTGAGCGAGATAAAATTATGTCTGATGCTGCCAAAGTTTCTGAATCTATCTTAAAAGACGCAGAACGTGCTGCAAAAGAACTTATTACTCGTAGCAAAGAAGAAATTCGTCAAGAATTATTTAATTTGGCTCTTCATGAAGTTGAAAAATCTCTTACTCCTGAGCAGTTGCATACACTTGATTCAAAACTCAAGTCAGAGACGATTGACGGAATAAAAATGCTCAATTGAATATAAATTTTTTTCAATTCTGCTTTTATGTGGAGTATTACTATTTATGAATAAATTTTCTGGCCCTCTCGCAAGACGTTATGGGACTGCACTGTTTGAATGTGCAATTGAAGCTTCTCAAAAAGGCGATTCTAGTTTGTTTGAAAGCTACGTTGAAGCTTCTAGAACATTAATGACTATTTTTAATAAAAAAATGACTTCATTTTTTATTAATCCAACTTTGTCAATTGAAGAAAAAAAACAACTTCTTGATACAGTTCTTAATAAAATATTTGTCAATAAAAAAATCCCTTCTGAGTTGTCTGATTTTTTAAAACTCATGTTAGAAAATCATCGTTTTTCTGAGTTACAAATGGTTTTAAAAAACTTTTTAATAAGAGCGGATGAGTATGCAGGAGTAGCAAGAGCTACTATTATTTCTGCAAGTAAGTTAAATGAAAATGGAGAATCCGAATTTTCTTCTGTTCTTCATAATGTTTTAAATAAAAAAATAATCCTTGAATCAAAGGTAGATGAATCCCTACGTTCAGGTTTTATTATAAAAGTTGGAAATACAAACGTGGATGCGAGTCTGCGTTCTCGTCTTTTGAATCTTAAAGAGTCTTTGAGTTAGGAGTTGAATTCATGGAGCATATCCGGGTTGATGAAATAAGCCAATTATTAAAACAAAAAATTCAGGCTTTTGGACAAAAGGCAGAAGTATCTGAGACAGGCACTGTAGTGTCTATTGCAGATGGCATGGCTCGAATTTATGGCCTTGAAAAAGCAATGATCAGTGAGCTTATCACGTTTGATAACGGGGTTAAAGGAATTGTACTTAACCTTGAAGAAGACAACGTAGGTGTCGCTGTATTTTCTGGGGCAGAAACTGTTCGTGAAGGCATGCAAGTTCGCCGCACTGGAAATGTAAATAGCATTCCAGTTGGTCCACAGTTATTGGGCAGAGTTGTAAATGCTTTAGGTGAGCCTATTGATGGCTTAGGTGAATTAAACTCAAATGAAATTTCTCCTGTTGAAATAAAAGCGCCTGGTATTATGGCACGTAAAAGTGTTCATGAGCCAATGCAAACTGGTATTAAGTCAATTGACTCCATGATTCCAATCGGACGTGGACAACGCGAACTTATTATTGGTGACCGCCAAACAGGTAAAACAGCAATTGCTATTGATACCATCATTAACCAAAAAGGAAATGGTGTTAAATGTATCTATGTTGCAATTGGACAAAAATATTCAACAATTGCACAGGTTGTTGAAAAACTTCGCCGCGCAGGAGCTCTTGAGTATACAACGATTGTTGTTGCTGGTGCTTCCGAAGCCGCAACTCTTCAATTTATGGCTCCTTATACAGGCTGTACAATTGGTGAGTACTTTCGCGATCGTGGAGAACATGCGGTTGTATTTTATGATGATTTAACAAAACATGCTCAAGCTTATCGTGAGCTTTCCTTATTGCTACGCAGACCTCCAGGTCGTGAAGCATATCCAGGTGACGTATTTTATCTACACAGCCGTTTATTAGAGCGCGCTTGTAAATTAAATGATGAGCTAGGAGCAGGAAGTTTAACAGCTTTTCCTATTATTGAGACTCAAGCTAATGATATCTCAGCATATATTCCGACAAACGTAATTTCTATTACAGACGGTCAAATTTTCTTAGAAGCTGACCTTTTTAATGCTGGTATGCGTCCTGCTGTTAATGCTGGTTTATCCGTATCTCGTGTGGGTGGAGCCGCTCAAACTGGTGCAATGAAACAAGTTGCGGGTAACCTCCGTCTTGAATTAGCTCAATATCGCGAATTGGCTGCATTTGCTCAATTTGGCTCTGATCTTGATGCCGCTACGCGTAAGCAAATTAACCGTGGCCAAAGATTAACGGAATTGCTTAAGCAAGCTCAATACTCTCCATTACCTATGGAAAAACAGGTTCTTACTGTTTTTTCAGCTATTAATGGATACTTAGATAATATTGAAGTGCGTTTTGTAGGTGCTTTTGAGCGTCAAATGCTCAATTATTTTGAAGCTACTCATAAGAAAATTTTAGATGAAATTGCTACAGGTAAGAAAATGAGCAACGAGTTGCAAGCGGAAATTAAAAAAGCCCTTGACGATTTCGCAAAGAGGTTTGAACCAAATGCCAGCAAGTCTTAAGGATCTTCGCAGTAAAATAAAAAGTGTAAAAGGCACTCAACAAATTACGAAAGCAATGAAGTTGGTTTCTGCTGCGAAGTTTGGCCGTGCGCAGCACAATGTGGTTAATTCAAGACCATATGCCCATTCCTTAGCACAACTTACTTCAAAAATTGCTGGCGTAGTTAGCGGCGGATGTAATCATCCGCTTATGAATGAGTCTTCTTCTAAAGTAGCTGCTGTTCTTGTGATCTCTTCTGAAAGAGGTTTATGCGGTGGCTATAATGCTAACGTAACTAAACATGCAATCAAAACAATTTCAGAACTCGAATCAGAGGGCTATAAAGTTGTAACAATTTGCATTGGAAAAAAAGCATTACAGACTTTAAGCAGAAGACGTAAATTACTAACAAAAACAAAAGAGGAAGCTGTATTTGTTTCTGAAAACGATTATTGCAATGATCCTTCTGTTTTAGTTTCAGAAAATGGGCTTGTTTCAATTACAGCTCATTTTGACAAACCAACAAATGCAAATGCGACACGTTTATCAGATGCTTTTGGTAAGCTTTATTCAGATGGTAAAATTGGAAAATTTGTTGTTGTATATAATAAATTCCAGTCTGCTATGTCACAAACTCCAACGTCTGATGTTGTTTTGCCACTTCATATTGGTACTACTTCAATTGAAGCAGAGCCTATTTTTGAGCCAGAAGTTGATGAGCTCATTTCATTTGTTATTCCAAGATATATGGCATCAAGAATTTTTCAAACACTTCTTGAAGCTGTAGCAAGTGAACATGGTGCACGTATGACTGCAATGGATAATGCTACAAGAAATGCTAAGGAAATGGAGCGTAAACTCCAAATTACTTATCAAAGGGCTCGTCAGGCGGCAATTACTAAGGAACTTATTGAAATTATAAGCGGTGCTGAAGCACTATAATTTAAAAAAATTTGGAGTTTTTTATGTCAGGATTAGGAAAAATCATTCAAGTCATGGGGCCTGTTGTTGACGTGCAATTTACGCATGGAAACCTGCCTGAAATTTATTATGCTTTACGTACAACAAATACTTCTATTAATAATGAAAAAGAAAATCTTGTTTTAGAAGTTGCTCAACATCTTGGTGAAAACACGGTTAGAGCAATTGCTATGGACTCCACAGAAGGCCTTTGCCGTGGAATTGAAGTTCGTAATACTGGAGAACAAATTTCTGTACCTGTTGGAAATGCAGTTCTTGGCAGAATTATGAATGTTATTGGTGAGCCAATTGATGGCCAAGGTAAAGTGGGATCAGATAAACACTACCCAATTCACCGTAAGGCACCAGACTTTACTCGTCAAAGTACAAAACTTGAAATGCTTGAAACAGGTATTAAAGTTGTTGACTTACTTGCTCCATATCAAAAAGGTGGAAAAATTGGTCTTTTTGGTGGAGCTGGGGTTGGTAAAACAGTATTAATTATGGAATTAATTAATAATATTGCTAAACAACACGGCGGTTATTCTGTATTTGCTGGTGTTGGTGAGCGTACTCGTGAAGGTAATGACCTTTATCATGAAATGAAAGATTCTGGAGTTCTTGATAAAGTGGCTCTGGTTTATGGGCAAATGAATGAGCCGCCAGGAGCGCGTGCACGTGTTGCTCTTTCTGGTTTGTCTGTTGCAGAATATTTCCGTGATGAACAAAATCAAGACGTTTTATTTTTCGTAGATAATATTTTCCGCTTTACTCAGGCTGGTGCAGAAATTTCCGCTTTACTTGGTCGTATTCCATCTGCTGTGGGTTATCAACCAAACTTAGCAACAGAAATGGGCGATCTTCAAGAGCGTATTACTTCAACGAATACAGGTTCTATTACCTCTGTTCAGGCAATTTATGTTCCTGCAGATGACTATACTGACCCGGCTCCTGCAACAGCGTTTGCTCACCTTGATGCGACAACTAACCTAGATCGTTCCTTAACAGAAAAAGGAATTTATCCAGCTGTGCACCCTCTTAACTCGACAAGTAGAATTCTTGATCCTCAAATTGTTGGAGATGAACACTACAATACAGCGCGTAAAGTTCAGCAAATATTACAACGCTATAAAGAGTTACAAGATATTATCGCAATTCTTGGTATGGATGAGCTTTCTGAAGAAGATAAACTTGTTGTTGCCCGTGCTCGTCGTATAGAACGTTTTCTTTCTCAGCCATTCCATGTTGCTGAAGTATTTACAGGCAATCCAGGTTGTTATGTTAAAGTTTCAGATACCGTTCGTAGCTTTAAAGAAGTTTGCGAAGGTAAATGGGATCATTTACCAGAATCTGCATTTTACATGGTTGGTGGTATAGACGAGGCAATTGAAAAAGCAAGAAAGATGGGAGTTTCCGTCTAATTTGGGGTATTAAAATATTATGGTCGAGACAAAAGGCAATATGAGAGTTGTAATTTTAACTCCTTACAAGCGTCTTCTTGATCTGTCTGGCGTTACCGAATTGTATTTACCTATTGAAAACGGGATAATCGGGGTTTTGCCTGGTCACGCGCCAATGGTTTCTGCAGTAGGAACGGGAGTTGTTGTTTACACTCAAAATAACGTCTCAGGTTTTTTTAAAGTCGCAGGAGGTGTTGCTGAAATTACAGGCGCTTCTGTAACTTTATTAGTTGATGTTGGGGAAGATGCCTCTCAAATTGATGTTGAAAGGGCAAAATCTTCTCTTGAAAGAGCTGAAAATCGTTTGATTGCAAAAGCATCTGAGCATATAGATATTAAAAGAGCTGAAGCCTCAAAATTAAGAGCTATTGCAAGATTAGAAGCAGCGGAATTGCACATGGGCAAAAACTCTCAAGACAAAAAATCTTTATAAAATTTCGAATTTTATAATTTAAGTAATTTTTTTGATTGTTGCAGTCGTTCATAGTAAATTTTAATCTGTTTATTGTGCTAGGATTAATGGAAGGGTTTTTTAGCTCTTCCTTTTTTATTCTTTGATCTTAAAGATGGTGTGCAAAAGATGACTTCTCAGCTGACTTTGTTAGAAGAAGCTAACTTTAAGGATAATTCAGATATTGTTTGGCTTGCTATCGATTCAAGGTCTGCACAGTCAGGTGTTGTTTCAGGTATTTCAAGATTTGTTATTGGTTTAACTAGAGCTCTAGCTGCAGAGTTAGATAATAGAAAAATCGTTTTTACAAAAAATAAAAAAAGATTAAAAATCCTAATTGTTTCTAAGTCAGAACCTGCTCAATGGGTTCTTGAATTGGTACATAAATATCCAAATATCGTTTCGTTTTGGAGTGGTGGCCCCGGCGCTCTACAAAAGTCTTATGATAAGCCAATATGGCTTTGGCCTACTTTTGCGTTAAAAAGAATTCAAAAACTCACAAACAACCAAGTGATATGGTTTGCTCCAGCAAATTTTGATAGACCATTATTTGTTTCTAGAAATAATATGTCATCAAGAGTCATTCAAGTTGTTCATGATAGTATTCCATTTATGCCTGTGAAAGGTGTTGGCTTTATTTTTAAAAGACAGTTTCGATTTTTAGTTAAAAGAGCTTTATCCCGCTTGCCTTTTGTTACAACTGTTTCAACTCATTCTGCTAAAATATTGCAAGGTTTAGTTAAAAAAAGAACAGCTCCACTATATGTCATTGGTGATGCGGTTGATCTGCACTTTGGAAGCAAATCTAGAATAACAGATAATAATCTTCTTTTTTCCTTACGTAAAAAATTTTTAGATGAAGTTACATTTGAAAAAGATTCTGAAAAATTAGCTTTATTTATTGAAAAAATAATACAAGGCAATTGGGTTTTAGGTGTTGGAAGAAATCAAAAATATAAGTGCTGGGATATTGCTTCTCAAGCAGTTATGAAAGTAGCAACAGATTCATCTTTAAATATTTGGTTTATTCGAATAGGAGCGGATCAAAAGGAAATATCAGGATATTTAAAAAAATGTGTTCCTAAAGAAATTGGAAGAATTAAATTTTTTGAAAATTTAAAAACAATTATTTTTCCAATCTTGTCTGACTTCGAATTAGCAGAATTATATAGATTGTCTTCTCTTCTTGTTCATCCTTCTGTTGCGGAAGGATTTGGTCTCCCTCCATTAGAAGCTGCTTTAAGTGGAACGCCAGTTATTTATAGAACATCTACTGCAGTTGATCAGCATTTTTCACCTGGTATGCTTCCAAGTAATTTTTGGTGTGGTTTAGATAATGGTTATTTAGCAATTTGGGCAAAACAAATTGAAAAAATGCTTATAGATAATAAGGATTCTGAATTTTATATAAACTTGAATAAAGCAAAATCCACTCGAGAATTTATTGTAGAAAAAGCTCATGGTAAAAGTTTTGAATGGAATGAGTCGGCTATTTCTCTATTAGATTGGCTTTTGAGTGATGCTGGTATAATAAATAAATTCAATAAAAAGGCTCTAAATCCTGCATTCAGTGAAGTAAAAAAATAGGGGATACCATGAAGATTGGGGTTTTATTTTGGGGCTTTAAAGATTTAAATTTAGCCGCAGAATGCGCTAATTTACTGAAAAAAGATCATGGAATAAAAGAGTTTTATATTCAAATATCACCTCAAGAAAAAACAATTTCATTATTAGATATTTTCCCTGAAGAAATAATACGCTCTGATTATGATGATTTAAATTTTTTTTATAAGTGGTTATCTCGAAATCATAAAAAAAATATAATTATAGTTATGGATTTTTGGACTCTTTTATCGAAGAAAAATTTTATTGCTAATTTAGAAGTATTAAAAAAAATATTTGATGAACCTTTTCATTTTTTAATTTGCTGTCCTAAAATTTATCACGATCCTATTTTAGATATAAATCAGAAAAAATTAATCAATATTGTTGATAAAACTTTTGATTATTTTAAAAATGTGCAGTCTTTATATGAAATATCATTAAATAGTTCTGCTTCATTATCAATACTTTCTTATCCTCCTAATATAGATTTTTTAAATTCAATGTGTGGACAAGATTTTTTTATGGTAAAAAAAATAAATATTTTTAGAATTATTCCTTCCATATTAAATGATTTTCCATCTGTATTTATAAGTAAAACTCTTTTGTTAAATGAAATTAAGAAAAAAATTATAGATTTTTCTGATTTGTTTCAGTCTGTAAAGAGTAAAAAAGATGGGGAGTTGTTTTTTAAAAATATTTTGAAAGGAGATATATTAAATCAGCATTATAAATATGAAAATAAGAAAAAGAAAAAATATAATGGTTTTTTAATATTATCTTCAATAGAGAGATTTTATAATCTTAGTTCAAAAGAAGATACTAAATTTTTACTTTGGTTAGTTTATTTAGCTATAATGGATCACGAGTTTTTAAATAGAATTGAAGAAGAAAATGAAAAATCTTCTTCAATATTATTTTCAAGCATTCCTGTGTGAATCATCTTTTCTGCGCATAAAAGCAGGTGTTTCAAAGTCAGAATCATCAATTTCAATATCAGATAATTCTTTTGCAAGTTTTAGAGCTGTTTCAGCTGCATCTTCTTGAGCATGATCTTCATTTTTAATAGCAGTAGAAGCACCCATTACTTTTGGGTCATTTGCTTTATTTGAATTTTGTTGCTGATTTGCCATATCAAAAGTCCATTTTGTAAGCTCTTCTAAATCAGAAGTCGGCTCATTTTTGGAGTTTTGTGGTTGATTGGGCCAAGCAGACGGAGCTTGGTTTTCATGAGATTTAATTGGATTATGATGTTGGTTGTTTAGAGAATTTCTATGATCAACTTGAGGACTTGATCTAAATAAATTTCCAGAATTTAAATTAGTGTGAGAATTATTTAAATCTTGGTTTGGATTATTTGATCTAGGGCTCTGTTGATTTGGAATTCCTTGATTATAGTTTTGTTGAACATCTCTTCCAAATTGTTGAGGTCTAGCAAAATGATTTGGTTGATTATTAGGTTGAGCAAACTGATTTTGTTGATGAAGTTGTTGATTGGACATTTGATTTGGATTTCTAACGTCATAAGGATTTACAGCAGGGATATTTTGCGCAAAACCTGTTTGTGAACGTTGTGAATTCATTCCTGCAAATGCTTGTTGTGGCATTTGTTGTTGTGGTGGTTGATTTGTTACGTTAGGAGGAATGAATTGACCTTGTTGCTGAATATTTGAAAATCCGTGAGCTGTATCTGGAAAAGAAACACGTGCTTGATCAAATCCAGTAGCAATAACTGTCACTCGAATGGTTTCACCCATCGTTTCATCAATTACGGCACCAAATATAATATTAGCTTCTTCATGAGCTGCTTCTTGAATTAAAGTTGAAGCTTCACTTATTTCATGAAGTGTCATGGAACTTGTTCCTGTAATATTAATTAGGATTCCAGTAGCACCTTCGATATCAATATCTTCTAATAATGGAGAATTAATAGCAGAACGTGCAGCTTCAGCAGCTCTATTAGGGCCAGTAGCAGTTCCTATACCCATAAGTGCCATACCCATTTCAGACATAATTGTTTTTACGTCTGCAAAGTCCACATTTACTCGGCCAGGAATATTAATAATATCTGAAATACCCTTAACTGCATTTAATAAAACTTCGTCTGCAAGTTTAAATCCTTCAAGCATAGACATTTCTGGTGGAGCAATGCTTAAAAGTCTTTGGTTTGGAATTGTAATTAAGGTATCTACGGATTGTCTTAAGGATTGAATACCATGTTCAGATTGTTGTTTTCTTCTTTTGCCTTCAAACGTAAAAGGTTTTGTTACAACACCAACTGTTAATGCTCCTAGTTCACGAGCAACTTGTGCAATAATAGGAGCAGCTCCTGTCCCAGTACCGCCGCCCATACCACCAGTTACGAAAACCATATCAGCGCCACTTAAAACTTCTTGTAAAATTGCTTTGTCTTCAAGAGCTGCATTTCTTCCCATTTCTGGGTTTGCGCCTGCTCCAAGTCCTTTAGTCAATTCTCGTCCAAGTTGGATTTTAATGGGAGCAAGATTAGATTGAAGTGCTTGAACATCAGTATTTGCTGCAATAAATTCAACGCCGCTGAGTCCAGATTCAATCATTGTATTCAGAGCGTTTCCTCCGCCTCCACCCACACCAATCACTTTAATGATCGCGTTTGAAGAGTATTTATTATTTTTATCCGCTCTTTCACTCATTTTTAAAATCCTCCGTGTTTCTTATCATTTTAGTATTAATAATTATCTAGAAGCAAATGGTTCTTTCAGTTTATGCCATATTTTTGTTGCGAAAGATCCAATTCTTTTAGATTCTTCTGTTTGGAATGCTGAGTTTTCACCATGAATTGTTGCAAAAAGTGTTGATAACGTACCAACACTAGAAGCCCAAATTGGTGATTTAAGTCCCTCAGTGGCACCGGTAATATTTATGGGCATTCCAACACGCGCATGCAAAGAAAAAATCTCTTCAGTAGCTAAAGCCATACCACTAAGAAGTGCACCGCCTCCGGATAAAACAATTCCTTTTGAAGTTTTAGTTATTAGTTTTGATCTTCTTAAATCAGTATAAATCGTATTTAATATTTCTCTTACTCGTGGTTCAATTATTTGATTAATTTCTTTTCTAGTTACGTAGCGAGATGTGTTTCCATCAATACTGCAAATTTCTATTTTTTCATTTGCATCTTTTGTAGAAAATTCAATAGCTTTTCCTAATTCTTTTTTTACTCTTTCAGCTTCGGCTTGTGTTGTTCTTAAACCAATTGAAAGATCTTTTGTAATGTGGTGCGATCCAATTGGATATTCTTTAGAATATACAGGAATATTTCCTAAATATACCGCTGCATGTGTTAAATGAGCTCCAATGGATAATGAAATGCAACCAAATTCTTTTTCATCTTTTGTTAAAACACCTTCTGCGGCTGCCAATGGTTCAAATGCAAAACTTTGAACTCTTATGCCAGCATTGTTACAAGCTCTTACAATATTATGAAGGTCAGCTTGAGGATAAAAAACGCGGTGGTGCATTATTGATAAAGACGTTCCTTGCATGCCAATTGGGTTTTGAATACCGTGTTTTCCATCTACGGAATAAGAACTTGGTATCATATGAATAAAATCATAACCCATTGGAGGTTTTTGATTTCGAACAGCTGTAGAAACTCTTTCGAGATCAGATGCCCTAATTTCTTCACCTTTGATTGAACAAGTTTCAACGTGATTATCGAATTGAGCTGCCGTTCCTGCAATACATGCGCGTATGGAATCAATTTCAACACCAGATTGGCGTTCAACTTCATCAATTGTTTCAAGAATGGAAGCAGTTACAGCGTCAATACTTGAAACAACTCCTTTTTTAATAGAGCCATTATTATTTATTCTTGCGGCCCCTAAAATTTGAATTCGGGAAGAATCTTTGTCATTTTGAAAATGATCTTCGTGCTGAGCTAATGGAGGTTTATTTTCATAGCTTGCTGCAATTAGGCTTGTATGAGTTGAGCCTAGTGAAAGGGAAATACAAATATTTTTATTTAGAGATGTTTTCATGTCAATTTAACTTTGCATGCAAAATGTTTAAAAAGCATTTTGTGAACGCGCTCTCTTTAAACTTACACAATCAAAAAATAAAAGTCATTAGCAAGATTTAAAAATCCCTATTGAGATAATTTTGAAGTAGCGCCTTGAATCTTAAAGCTTGCCTTATCTGTAAAGTCAAGATCAACTTTATTTGGCAAAATATTTTTATTCCCTAATTCTTTTAGAATTATTTTTAGTCTTTCTAACTTATCTTTAATATTATTTTCACCAACAAGAGCAATTAAATAATCACTATCTTGCTTTTCTAAAGTTGAATTATTTTGTGAATCTGTTTTTGGCTTTTCTGTGTTTTTATCTGGAATTTTATTAATTAATAAAGAGTTGTTTCGATTTATTTTAAGTGTAAATCCTGAATTTGAGTCCCAAGATATTTTTGATAAGGAGTATCCTTTTCCAAGTTTCAGCATTTCAGAATTAATGAACTTTGTTTGAGTTAAAAGCCATATAAAATTTACAGGTGTATTGGTTTCATTTAAATTATTATTTTCTAACTTTTTATTTTTTTTAATTTTAACATTTGTATTTTTTGATTTCCAATTAATTTTTAATTCAGGAGCATCTAATTTAAGCAAAGATGCATACTCATTCGGCAGAGGATTTTTTGCTATAATTTTCATATTATTGCTAATTACATAACGTTCTCCATTTTTTGCTTCAATGAGCAAAATTGGAATTTGCATTATTGCATTAATTTGTAATTTTCCATCTAATCCCAATCGAATCCAATATTGATCAATTAAATCTGTAGAGGATAATATGGAATTTATTTTAGCGATAAAATCGGAACGTTTTTCTTTATTTAGTCGAGATTTCTCAATTTCTTTACTTATTTCAAAATAAAGTTCATTTGTAATTGTTTTATTATCCGTTTCAATTTGTACTTGAGTGGGTAATATTTTTTCACTATAAATTTCAACGAAATATACTCCTGATTTAATACAAATCAATGAGATAGTGAGAAGTGATAGAATATAAGTAAATTTAGGTTTGCTTTTAAAAAAAAGATATCCAACTTGAATTATTTTTTTTATAGAAATATAGAAGTGATGCAAAACAATAATATACCATTTTGTAGAAGTCGTTTTTTTTGTTTTTTTTGTCCCTTTGCGGCTCCTTAAGTCTAGCTTTTGGGAGGCCAGCAAATTTACTTTTCTTTGCTTCTTACTTACATTCAAGTTTTAATTTCTCCAATAGCATATTTCCAGCTTGTCTAACGTCTCCGGCACCTAGGGTTAAAACAACAGCGCCTTTATTTGGATCTATCGATTTTATTATATTATGAGCTTTAATAACAGCTTCATTTAAATTTTCTGATATATGAGTAGAATTAGAAGCATTATTGAAGCTATTTAATTTTATTTGATGAGCAATTGTAGAGGTATTTATTCCTGAAATTTCATGTTCACCCGCAGAATAAATTGGTGTAATAACAACATTATCAGCATCTTGAAAACATTTTGCAAACTCATCCATTTGGTGTTTCATTCTTGAATAACGATGAGGTTGAAAAATAGCTATGATCTCTCTTTCGGGGAAACTTTCTTTTGTCCCCTTTAATACAGTCTCAATTTTTTTCGGGTTATGTGCATAGTCATCAACAATTAAAATTTTATTTATTTCACCTAAAATAGTATAGCGATGCTGAACGCCCTCAAATTTTGAGATAGATTCACCTATTTTTTCAATATCAAGTTCTAGAAGTGAAGCAACAGCAAATGTGGCAAGAGAATTTGATAGATTATAAGAGCCGGGCATTTTTAATTTAACTTTTGAATAGGTTTTTCCATAAATTCGAGGAGTAAAGGTGGTTGTCATTCCATCTGTTACTTTATCTGAAATAGTGATATCAGCGTCTTGTCTTAATCCATATGTTACAAGTTTTCTTCTTATTTTAGGTAAAATAAGTTGTACAATAGGATCGTCAATGCAAGCACAAACAGCACCATAAAATGGGACTTTATCTAAAAAAGTTTCAAAAGCTTTAACTATGTCTTCAAGGTTATCATAGTGATCAAGATGATCTCTATCTATATTTGTTATAATTGCAATTGTAGGAGTTAATCTTACAAAGCTACCATCACTTTCATCTGCTTCAGCTACAAAAAGTTCACCTTTTCCAAGTTTTGCATTGCTTTCAAATGAATTTATTTTTCCACCAATAACTACTGTAGGATCAAGACCTACATCATTTAATGCAGAAGCTAAGATGCTTGTTGTTGTTGTTTTCCCATGAGTTCCAGCAACAATGACTCCGTATTTCATTCGCATCAATTCACTTAGCATTTCACTTCTGTGTATGATTGGAATTCTCGAGTTTTGAGCTTCTATTATTTCTGGATTATGTTTATTTATTGCACTACTAACAACAAGAACTTGGGTGTTTTTTATATTTTCAGAATTGTGTCCAATATATATTTTTGCACCTAGTTGTTCAAGTTTATCTGTGATTTGAGATTTTTTTATATCACTTCCTGAAATATGATAACCTGAATTTAGAAGAACCTCAGCTATACCCGACATTCCGCTTCCACCAATTCCTACAAAATGAATTCTTTTAATTGCATTAAACATATTTTTTATACCTTAAAATTAATTATTATTTTGAGTATATATTCTTCTAGATATCTGAGATAAAAGACCTATAATAAAAAAGTTAGCAACTAAAGCAGTTCCTCCATTTGAAATAAATGGAAGTGGTAAACCTTTATTTGGAAGAGCCCCAGCAACAACACCCATGTTAATTATTGTAGTTGTTACTAACATTGCAAATGCACCAGTAGCTAGAAGTCTATCTCTATGCGAACTTCCATAAATAACTAAACGAAGAATAGCATAATAAAGAACTGAGTATAATATAGTTAAAACAAGTATTCCTATAAATCCCATTTCTTCAGTAATAACTGCTAAAATAAAATCAGTGTGCGCCTCAGGTAAGAAAAATAATTTTTGTTGACTTTCACCTATACCTCTTCCAAATAATCCGCCATTAGCAACAGCAACAAAGCTTTGAATTACTTGAAAGCCAGAACCAAGAGGGTCTTTAAAAGGATCTAAAAAAGTCATAATTCTTGAAATTCGGTATGGTTCAATTAGAATTGCCGTTGTTAAACCTGATATAATAATTCCAAAAATACCAGCAAAATATCTTTTAGGTAGTCCATTCATAAATAAAATAGCGACAGCGCCAGAAATAACAACAACAGTAGATCCAAAATCTTTTTGAGAAATAATAGCAATTGGAGCTAAAAATAAAGTTAAAAATTCTAATGCATTTGATAATCTTTTGGGTTCATTTTTTATGAATTCGCCTGACTTTGACGTTAATATCCAAGTCATAAACATAATAGTAAAAATTTTGAGAAATTCAGATGGCTGAATTGCGGGAAGCGGGCCAATTGATATCCACCTTGAAGCACCTGAAACTGTTTTACCAATATGCGGAACATGTGTTGCAAAAGTTAAAATAACAAAAGCAAAAAATAAATATTTAATATATTTATAAAAATTATCAAAAGAAATTTTAGCTCCAATTATAGCAGCTAAAATAGCTGGAATTAAGTATATTGTTTGTCTTTTTGCATAATAAAACTCAGTACCAAAGTGTTGTGATGAATATACAGAAGAAGAACTATAAACAAATAAAATTCCAAAGCCTGTTAAAGCAATTACGGGAACCCATAATACATTTCCGCCATATGTTATCCAAGTACTTGGTTTAGGAGTATCAAGAATAGTTTCCAAATTTTCATCATTTAGTTTGTTTTTATCAAGTATTTCTTTTTCTGATAATTTCACTTTTAGTTATCCTTTAAATGAGATAAAGCCCATTCACGAAATACATCGCCACGGTGTTCAAAATTTTTAAATTCATCAAAACTACTGCATGCTGGAGATAATAAAATAATTTCATTATCTGTAGCATCATTTAAAGCTAAGTTAGCAGCAGCTAACATATTTGGAGAGGATTCAGCAATTTTATTATTATAATTTTTTAAATGATCTTGAATTATATTTGATGCTTTTCCAAAAGGATAAATTTTTATTAAATGGTGATTCATGAATTCACCAATTGGTGAATAATCATCACCTTTGGGTTCTCCACCAATTAATAATCGAATAGGGCTTTGAAAAGAATGTAAAGCAACTAAAGTGCTTTCTACATTCGTTGCTTTTGAGTCATTTATAATTAAAATATTTTTATTTTTTAAATTATTATCAATATATAAACCCCATTTTGAAGATATTTTTTCTAGTCTATGTGGTAAATGTTTATATGAAGATGATTTTTCTTCCCACTGATTGAGAATATGAAGATCAGAAATTCCTAAATGATTTGCTATTATGCTGGCACATAATATATTCATCATGTTGTGTTTTCCTGGTAAACATGGATTTTCAATTGCCCAGTTTTTAGTTGAATTTTTAAGATTTAACAAGATATTAATTGAGCCATTTTTGTTATATTTTGCATAAGCATATTCAAATTGACTAGGCAACATGATTTGTTCAAAATTTAAATTATTCATTTCTTGATAAATTGAATTTGGTAATGTTTTTCCAGATTCAATTTTTTCATAAATAAATTCGATATTTTTTTTCAAATTTATATTTTTATTGTATTCAAGATTATCTTTGTGTTCATCTATTAAAATAATTCTTGATTTTGGTAAACTTAATCCAAGTTTGATAACTTGATTCATTATATTTTTATCAATAATTGCTAATCCATGATCATCTGTTAGTAATATAAGTCTCCATTTTGCTTTTAAATATTCATCCATGTTTCCATAACGACCTAAATGATCATTTTGTAAATTTAATAATGAAGTACAAATTGGTCTTATAGAATAGGTCGTTTCTAGTTGATAACTACTAAATTCAATAGAAAACAAGTTTGTATTTGGATGTTCTAATAAAGTTTGTGAGACAGAGATACCAATATTACCACATGCTTTAGAATGATATTTTGTATTTGAAAATAATTGAGATAAATAATTTACAGTTGTACTTTTTCCATTTGTACCAGTAATTCCAACTGAAATTGATTTTGTATTCATAAACCAAGAGGCAAATTCAATTTCACTTACTATTGGAATTAAATTTATTTTACAAAATAATGAAATTTCTTTATTTAATGGTATACCTGGAGACAAAATTAATATATCGCATTGAGATTTTATTTTTTCAAATGAATGGCCGTTTTCTTCGTAAGGAATATTTAAATTGTTTAACTCTGTTTTTATATTTTCAGATATTTTGTTTTCTTCGGTAATAAAAACATGGGCACCATTTTTTTTTTATATTTTAGCAGCTGAAATCCCACTTTTTGCTGCTCCTGCAATAAAAAAATGAATTTCTTTCATATTTTGGCCTAAATTCATATTATATTACCTATTATCTTAATTTAAGAGTTAATATACTCAAAAGAGCAAGAATAAAACTTATAATCCAAATTCTTACTGTTATTTTTTGTTCTGGCCATCCTTTTTTTTGATAATGGTGATGAACTGGCGCCATTCTAAAAACCCTTTTGCCTCGTGTTTTAAATGAAGCAACTTGAATAATCACACTTAATGCTTCAGCAACAAAAATACCACCCATTAAAACAAGTAAAATTTCATGTCCCGTAATAATGGCAACAGTTCCAAGAATTCCACCTAAAGCAAGAGCGCCTGAATCACCCATAAAAATTTGTGCTGGAAATGTATTGTACCAAAGGAATCCTATAGATGCTCCAATGAGTGCGGAAAGAAATACGCTAATTTCTCCAGAGCCAGGAATGGAATGGTATAAAAGATATTTTGATACAATCACATTTCCTGTTACGTAACTTAAAATTGTTAAAGTTAATGCACAGGTAATAACAGGACCAATTGCGAGACCATCTAAACCATCTGTTAAGTTAACAGCATTACTTGAACCTACAATAACTAATATTGCAAAAGGGGCGTAAAAAATCCCTAAGTTTATAATAAGATTTTTAAAAAAAGGAATATTTACTGAAGTTGGATTTAACGTATATGCATTTGGATTTAGGACATGAAATGATGACCATAAATGCCAAATAACAGCTAAAGTTCCAAAAAATAAAAGCCCTAACATTTTCTTTTTGCTTGATAAACCATCAGTATTTTTTTTAGATATTTTTAAATAGTCATCTAAAAATCCAATAAAACCATATCCAACTGTTATAATTAATAGTGTAAAAAAATGTCTATTTGTAACATCCATCCATAAAATGACACTAAATAAAGTTGCAAATATAATCACAACTCCACCCATTGTTGGAGTTCCTTTTTTTAGCATTTGTTCTTCTAATCCAAGTTCTCGGATGGGTTGTCCCGCTTTCAAAGATCTTAATAATCGGATTGCTTTTGGATATAGTATCATGGAAACAATTATACTAGTTATTAATGCTAATATGGCGCGGCTAGATAAGTAAGAGAATGCTTTTAGACCAGAAAGCTTAGGATTGATCATTATGAGTTTCATGATAAGTAAATAAAGCATTCTTTTTAATTCTCCTTACTTAATATAGATAAAGCAATTTGTGAATCCGAAAATGGGTATTTTGTTTCACCAATAATTTGATAATCCTCATGACCTTTTCCTGCAACAAGAATAAGATCAAATTGTTCAGCAGAATTGATTGCAAACTCAATTGCTTTTTTGCGGTCACTTTCTCTAAAGCAATTATAATTGGAATTGATACCTGTAAAAATATCGTCAATAATTTTACCAGGGTCTTCATTTCTTGGATTATCAGAAGTAACAATAACTTTATCTGATAAGGTAGAAGCAATCTTACCCATGATAGCTCTTTTCGTTTTATCTCTGTCTCCACCACAACCAAATACTGTAATTAGTTTTCCTTTTCCTTCTAAGGAAAGTATATTTTTACAAACTACAATCGCTTTTTCTAAAGCATCTGGAGAATGGGCGTAGTCAACAAGAACTGTAGGAAATTTATTATCAAATTCGGTTTTATGTTTAACGATTTCAAGTCTTCCAGGTATGTTTTTTATATTTACAAGCTTTTTAGAAATTTCACTAATTTTAAAGCCATCATTAAACATGGTAGCTATAGAGCACATAATGTTGTCGAATTGAAAATTTCCTATAATAGGAGCACTAAAATATTCTGATTCTAAGGTTTTATGAGAATCTTTAAGTATTAAAGTTCCAGAAATGCCTTTTAATGAAGATTTTTGATCTATTATAGATAAATAAAATACAGATTTAAATAAATTTTTAAATGTAGAAAAAAAAGAATTTGAAATATTTTCGTTTCCTACTCCAATTAATGTTCTTTTATTTCCAACAGCACGTTTAGCAAAAAACTCCCAATCAAAATTATTTGTACAAATAATAGCACAGCCGTTTTCGTTTAAATATTCATCAAATAATTTTAACTTAGCATTTCGGTAATTATCCATAGTTCCATGATAGTCTAAGTGATCTTGAGTTAAATTTGTAAATATAGCGGTATTTACTTTCCAATTACCTAGTCTTTTTTCTAACAATCCATGCGAAGTGGCTTCCATAACTATTTTATCAATATTATTTTTTTGGCATAAATTTATTATACTTAATAAAGCTGGATAGTCAGGAGTTGTAACATGCGAAGATTCCATGTTATATTCACCAATTTGCAAGCCTAAAGTGCCTATGCGTAGGCATTTTTTTGCAGTTAAAAATTCAAATATTTGAGAACATATTTGAACGACCGAAGTTTTTCCATTTGTTCCAGTAACAGCAATTGTATTAAAATATTCTTTATTTATTTGGTAACACTTTTCAAATAATAAATGAATTGTTTTTTCTGTGTCTATTACTTTAATAAAATAAGGATTATTAATTATTTTTGAAAGCCAATCGTCAGAATAATTATTTTTTTTTGCTATATCAATCACATTTTCTTCATTGCCAATAAAATAGTTCTTAGAACTTAATATTTTCTCTATTAACGTATGACCATCAAATTTTTTACCTACTCTAGCAATGTAAATAAAAGAATCTTCCTTTAATAAATCATCATTATCTTTGAATTTTTTAAGTTCATTAGAATTTATTATTAAGTCTAAAGGTGATTTTGATTTATTATGAATAGGAAGATTATTTACAACTAAATTATCAGTTTTTAAAATATGAATTGCGTTTTCTATAGAGCACTTAGGTATTTCTATTTTATAATTAAAAGACATTTTAAATCATTGTTCCTTTTTAATCTCTGTTTCATTATGATTATTTGTCATAGCAGAGCTTTGTGGTTTATTAATATTATTATTTATATTTGGTTTATTTCTTTTTAAATAAGCATTTTCATATGGCTTGACATCAAAAATTCCTTGAGAATTTAAATATTGTACTGTTTTTTTTCCGATATCAGCAAAAACAGGGCCAGCAAGAGGGCCTCCATAAGCGGGTCTTATTCCAGCTTCATCAATAACAACTACAATAGCTAATTTAGGATCGTCAGAAGGAATAACACCCTCAAAAACAGCAGTTCTGCCAGAATAAGAGTGTTCTTTTAATGACCAAATTTGAGCAGTTCCTGTTTTACCAGAAACAAGCACACCTGGAATTCGTGCCGGAGAACCCGTTCCTCCTTCTTCTTCAACAACGGATTCCATCATTTTAGAGATGAGTAGGCTTGTATTTGAAGAAATATATTTTAATGGAGGGCCTACAAAATCTTTTTGTTTTTTTTCATCTATCGCAATTAAATTAACTCCGTGATCAATTCCACCACCAACAATAATAGATAATCCATGTACTAATTGCAGAGGAGAAATTGCAAAACCTTGCCCAAAAGCCATATTTGCAAAATTCATTTCTCTCCAGGTATTTAATGCTTTTATTCGACCAGTCCATTCTCCTGGAAGTCCCGTTCCCGGTTGCCTTCCAAAACCTATTTTCATTAATGAGTCATAAAAATTTTCACGACCTATTTTTTGAACAACTTTATAAGCACCAATATTACTACTTACTTTTAATATTTCTTCAGGAGTAATCCATCCATGTTCATGAGTGTCATGTATGATTCCGCCAGGTAAAGACATTTGACCATTTTCTGCATAAACTTTTGTCTCAGGTGTTACAACTCCAAGATCAAGCGCTTTAGAAATCCACATTGGTTTAACAACAGAACCAAGTTCAATTGCATCCATTACAGGGCGTAAGCGCCTAGATGCTGGGTCATTTTCAGGAGGATTATTTAAGTCATAAGAAGGATAACTTGCCATAGATAGTATTTCACCTGTTTTTACATCCATAACAATAGCGCTTCCGCCTTTTGCTTTTGCTCTAATAACTCCATCTTTAAGTGCGTTTTGAGTGAATTCTTGAATAGATAAATCAATTGAAAGAGTTAAATTTGGAGCTTTTTGATCTGGTTTAGAAGCGTCATTTGGTGTAACCATTACAAGTCTGCCTCTAGCATCTTTCATTACTTCTGATTTAATTGGTTTTATATTCAGTCTTGAATTATATATTTTTTCAATTCCTTCAAGACCGTTACCTTCAGAACCAACAAATCCTATTAATTGTGCTGCAAGATCTTTTTCTGGATATACTCTTTTAGGTTCATCAACAACACCAATAAATTCTTGCCATTTTTTTAGACTTCCAATTTTAATAAATTCACTTTGACTCATTTGTCGTTTCAGCCAAATAAAATTTCTTTTATCATCTCTATAAGAAATTAATGTTTCTAATGGAACATGAATTTGATCAGAAACTTTTTTTAAAATGCTAATTTCTTCAGGCATTTTATGTGTTAAAAGATAAATGCTTGGTCTAGATATACTGACGGCTAAAACTCTTCCTTTTCTATCCGTTATTGTTGCTCTTGGCTGAGCTAAAGTTAAATTTTTTTCAAATTGTCTTGTCCCAGTTGCAATTAATTTTGTTCTTAGTGGAGTAGGAAAAAAAGTTATCCATGCGTATCTAACAAGAATAATACTTAAAAAAATGCAATAAAAAATACCCATTGTTTGGGCTCGAAACTTATAATTAGGTAATTTTTTGTTTTGCTTTGGGTCAAAATAATTTTTAAATTTAACTAAGAAATTAACTTGTAAATTTATTTTATTTCCCACTTTTGTTACCTTTTTATTTAATGTAACCCTTTTTCTGCTCTTAAAACACGTTTTGGATCTGGTAATACATACTTATTAAGCTTGCCTGAAGGATCTTTCTGGGCAAGCAAATTGTCTCTAACATTTCTTTCTGTTGCAGCTAATTCAGATTGCAGCTCGACTTGTCTTTGTCTAAGAATTTTTTCCTTAGATTTTAAAGCAGCAATTTCATAACCTACAGAATAAGTTTTAGATCTCATTGTAATAACTATTATACCAACAATAATCGTTAAAAAAATAATTGCAATGATTGCATCAAATCCTTTTAAAAATTTTAGCACTTTACCCCCCTGTTTCTCTTGAAAACTCAAAACAACGAAGTCTTGCGGATCGAGAGCGATTATTCATTTGGCATTCCTCATCGGAAGCTGTTATGCCTCCACGCGGTATTTCTTTGCCAAAACCTTTATTATGATTTTCTTCTAAATGAAGTTGAAGATGCAAGGGGATATTAATTTCTTTTTTTTCGCTTTGTTTTTCGTGAGCTTTCTTCCCTTTTTGCCAATTTCGCATCGCATGTTTGATTAGTCTATCTTCCAAGGAATGAAATGAAATAAAGCCTACTTTTCCGTAAGAATGAATAAGATCAGGAATTTCTTGAAGAAGATAATTTATGGATTCCAACTCTTTGTTTACTTCAATTCTTAATGCCTGGAATGTTCTTGTGGCAGGATGAACTCTGCTATTTGGATAGGCAAGCACTCTTTTGATGTATTCAGCAAGCTCTATAGTGCTATGAAGTGGTATTTTTTCTATTTTTCTATCCTGAACAATTGCTTTTGCAAGTTTTCTCGATTTAGGTTCTTCGCCATATTCAAAAAAGATACGTGTTAATTCTAATTCGGAATATTCTTCTAAAATATTTTTAGCAGTTAAATTATCATTGGGATTCATTCGCATATCAATGGGGCCATCATGAATTAATGAAAAGCCTCTTTTTCCAATATCTAACTGTGGAGAACTAACTCCAAAATCAGCATATAAACCATGAATTTTTTCACCAGGAAATTTTGTTTGCCAAATTTGTGCCAAATTTTTAAAATTTTCATTTTCGAAATGTAAATGAATGTTTTTATGTTTTAATTGCACCTCTTTAAATTTCTTTTCAGTAAAGTTTAGTGCATTTATATCTTGGTCAAATCCAATAAAATTCAATTCAAAATTATTAAAAATAGGATCATTAATAAATAAATGAATAAAATATTCAGCATGTCCGCCACCACCCAAAGTTGCATCTACAATATTTAATTTATATGTTTTATTTGTTTTTAATAAATTCAAAAGTTTTTCAGAAGGAAAAATATTTTGTATCGTTTCTTTCTTTAATACAGTTATATGTTTAAATTCATTATTCATTGATGTCCTCTTTGGGTTTAAAACGAAGTAATCGTAACAATAAGTCAAAAACGTGGCACAATCATATGTGCCTAAAGCATTCAACTTCACTTTATCAAGTCCGATAATGGACTTGTAAAAGAAATTTACTGTTTGAGGATGAAATTTGCCATGAAGAAAAATATTATGCAAAATATGGCGTCTATTTATAAAAAATTTAAATTTGTTCTATTATGTTCTTTCTTCTCATTATCCTTATTTGGATGTATGACGAGTGCTAAAAACGATGAAGAACAGTTGAATCAGGCTCAAAATCAAAAAGTTGAAGAGCTTGTAAACAAGGAATCAGCTGATTTTGTAGAAGGTCTCGTTCCTCCAAGTAATCAAAATATTTTATTGCCATATTATGTTCAAGCGGGTGATAATTTAGGTAAAATATCTAAAAAAATATATGGTGATCTTAAAAGCTGGAAAAAAATAGCTGAAATAAATAAAATAGTAGATTCAAATAAAATTTATGCTGGAGATGTTATTTATTATCAATTAGATGACAAAACAAAAATGTTTGCCGAAAAATATGAAAATGCCCCTAGAGCAAAAATCATAGTTAAAAAAGGAGATACACTTTCTCATATTTCAAAGGCTGTTTTTGGAAGATCTAAAGACTGGCGTGTTTTGTGGAAGGAAAACCCTCAAATAGCAAACCCAGATAGAATTAAAGAAGGAACAGCTGTTTATTTTAGGCCTAAAGCATTAACTGCTGATGCTGGTGGATATAATATCATAAATAAAGAATCAGAGACTCAGCCTGTAAAAAATTTAAATTTAAATGAGGATACAAAAGTTTCTAATGAAGAACCTAATAAAAAAGATTTAAATGCTATAAACGACCAAAATAAAACGGAACTAAAATCAATTGATGTAAAACAAGAGACATCAAAAAATGAATTATCTGAAGAAGAAAAGAATGCAATTAAAAAATCTTCAGAAAGTAATTTTGTAAATCCAGATGATATTCCTAAAGACCCTAAAGATGATTAATAAATATTAAATTGAGGAATGCCCTTCTTTTTTCTAGTATCTATTTCTTTAAAATTTTTGATTTATATATTAAAATTCAAAATATCCATTTCAATGGATGTAAAATTACATTACATTTTTAAAAGAAAGAGTAAAAATTTGTTATGAAATTTTATAAAATTCAAGGCAATAAAAAAGGTTTATTAAAGCTGATTATTTCAAGTGCTTTAATAGTTCTATTCGTTAATAGTATTATTTTTATATTTAATTTTAGAAACTCAAATTCTAATTTAGAGTTAGTTAGAAGTCCGCTGTTGCCAGCTCCCTATATCATAGGAACGGTTTGGCTGTTTTTAATTTTATGCATGTCTTATTCACAATGGATCTTAATAAAAAAGAATTCGTATAAAAATAATTTATTTTTAATACCAATTTTATTTATTATTTGTATATTATATCCATTTTATACGCAAAAATTTAATAATGAATCTATTTCATTAGTTGCAAATTTAGTTGTTATTTCTTATTCTTCATTTATAAGTGGTAAAATTTATCAAATTTCGAAAACTTCGTCTTTTCTAATATTTTTGACTGCGGTATGGGTTACATTTGCAACTTATGCAACAAATATAAAATTTTAAAATAATCATTTTTACAAATTTATTCTTGTTTCATAGAACTCATTACAAGTTTTGAAATTAAGTGATAATCTGCTAAGGCTTTTAATTCATCGTTTTCATACATTGGCTCTGCTTTTGCAGAAGGGTTTATAATATGAAAATGAGTAATATGTTCATTCTCAAATTGTTTTCTTATATAATGATATTCATCTACAAATCTTACATCATCAATAACGGCAATTTCAAGTTTTAAGCTGTCTCTATTATATTTTAATAAATCTACAATTTGTTGTGCCCAATATAAATTGTTAACAGATTTTTTTTCATTTCCTTTATCATCTAGCATTTGATGAATTGTTTTTCCATTTTCTTTTAGAATAGTATTGTCTTTAAAGGAAGGTGATTTATTATACCAGTCATAATTTGGATATTGAATTGCAAGTTCTTTTCGTATTGTATTTGCTATTGAGAATATTTGGTGTTTATTGCTTGCAATTTTTTTCGCTAAATAAGTTTTACCAGCTCCATGTCCATCTCCAGAAATAAAAATGATTCTCATGGTTTCTCCATAAATTTAAAAAGGCTTGCTTTGGTGATATATCACTCTTTTTTTTCTAATTTAAGGCTTCTCACATTGAGAATTCTTTTAGATATTATTTGGAAATCAGATAATTCTTTTAATTTTTCATTCTCATAATTAGGTTCAGGTTTTGCATGAGGATTAATAATATGAATATGAGTTATTTGATCATTTTGTAAGTATCTTTTAATAAACTCAAACTCATCCAAATATCTGAGATCATCAATAATAGCAATTTTAAGGTCTAAGAATTCTTTATTATATGAAATTATTTCAACTAATTGTTTAGCCCAATATATATTATTTTTTTGTTTTTTCTCGTTACCTTTATTAATAAGCATTTGATGTACAGACAAATTTGTTTCTTTTACATTAGTATAAATTTTATATCTTGGGTCTTTATTGTACCAATCATAGTTAGGGTATTCAACTGCAAGTTCTTTTCTGATCATGTTTGCAATTGAAAATATTTGACTTTTATCACTAGCTATTTTATTTGCAAAATAGGTTTTACCAGCCCCATGCCCATCTCCTGAAATAAAAATAAGTCTCATTGATTCTCCATAAAATTCATTTCATTTAAAATATTATATAGAAATTTTCAGTATCATTATTTATTTCTTTTAAAGCCGATATTTTATTATTTTTAATTTTATCTCTAAAACTAATAAGTATTTTTTTACTATTTATTTTATTTAAATATATATCATCATTGTTTGATTCTATATATTTTTTTAAAGAATCTGGTATTATAAAACAATAATTAATTATATTTTCATTGTAAAATTCGATACTAAGTTCTTTTTTAAATTTTTTTTCAAAAAATTCTATACACTCTAAATATGTTTTTGGGGTTCCAATATCAAACCAATAACTTTCTTGAGGGTATGAATAATTTATAATATTTTTACCAAGTAATAATATTTTTTTATAATATATTTCGATGCTGGATTTTTTTTCAACTTCTACTATATTCAAAAGATCTTTAGAAATGATTTGGTGAGTAGTAAAAACTTTTGCTATTGCATTTTCGTTTGGTTTAAAATTGCCTCCAAATCCTAAAACATAATTATTATTATGGGAAACCCATGTGGCATCTTTTCTTACACAATCTGTATTATGAGTGCACATTAATGCCCAATCATTTGAATTTTTAGCTTTCCATTTTTTTATCATATCTTCTAACGGAAAATCAGCGGCGATATCTCCAGAGACAACAATAGCATCTTTGCCAATATTATTTTTTTCATTTTTTGTTATTTCGTGATATATACGAGCGATACCACCGCCAGTTTCTAAAATATCTTCTTCATGCCAAAAAACAATTTGGTTAGAATCATATCCAAAGTACTTAGCGGCTTCAATTATTTCTTGTTGAACTTCATTTGCTAAATAATGGGTATTACAATGAACTTTTTTAAATCCAGCCTTTAAAAATATTTCAATACTTAAAAAAGCAACAGGTTTATTAAGTATTGGGCAAACAACTTTGGGTATATAATTTGTTAAAGGTTTAAGTCTTGTGCCAAATCCGGCACATAATACTATCGGTATAAAATTATCAAGATCTCTTTTATCAAGCATTTAAGTTCCAAATTAAAAATAATTTTTTATTTTTTCTTCTAATTTAATAGATAATTCACCTTTATATAAATTATTTATTAAACTATATAGTTTAGGCATCATAATTTTTAAATCAGTTTCTTCATGAATTTGGGCTTCTGGAGAGGATAATATATCAAGTGTATGTTTCACATATTTTAAATAATTTGGTTTTCCTTTTTTAGTAGCAAGATAGCCAAAACTTCCGATAGCTTTTATATTACGTTGAAGTCCCATAAGAAGTAATTCTAAATTAAAACTTGTTTTTGATATTGGTTTTAAATTATTTAATTCTCTTTCATTATTCATGTTATCTAAATAATATGAAAAGAGATGTTTTCTTGTTTCCCAAGAAATATTAACATAACTATCGCGAACTAAACTAACAACATCGTAAGAATGTGGTCCCATCCGAGCATCTTGAAAATCAATCCAATATATTTTTTCATTTTTTAGCATAATATTACGGACATGATAATCTCTATGGCAAAGCACCCGTTCGCATGCATCTAGTTTTTTTGCAAGTAAATTTAAATCTTCATATAGTCCTTTATATTCAGGATTATCTTCGGTGACATTTAAATTCATAAATCCATTTAAAAAATGAGTTACAAAAAAATTAAGTTCAAAAAATAATTTTTCAAAATCAAAAAAACGATTTATAGCAGGATGATCAATTTTTCTTTTAGGATATTGGGCTTTAATAAGAAGTAACAATGATTCTTTATAATAATCAATTGATTTATGGCATTTTTGATTATTTATATCTAAAATAGGTTCTATTAAAGTAGAATTTAAAAATATATCTCCAAGATCTTCAGTCCAAATACATGCATTTGTTTCATCAATTTCAATTATTTTTGGAATAGGAAGTTCCATTTGAGTTAGTGCAGTATGCATTCCAATCCAACTTATTGGATCTCCTCCATATCCTCCTTCCCATTTTGGAAACTGCATACAAATGGCTCCAATTGGATCATTTATTAATCTAAAAAACTTTCTATCACTTGCATCTCCAGCAATTAATACCAAAACAGGTTCTTTTTCTGTTATGGATTGCTCGGAATTTAATATTTTAAAGTCTTGTATTCTAAGCATAAGTTGTTCCGATTCCAATTGAATAGAAAGAATTCCTGTCATTTTGTTTCCTTAAACAAGAACTGAGATGTATACAAAAGAAGCCATTTGCATTAGCAAGTGTTCTCTATTGATAATTGTGGTATATATACATGTATTTCGTCAACCCTTCGGAAAGGTTTCGTTGTGGCGTTTATTTCTGTACGTGGTGCTCAAGAACATAATTTAAAAAATATTGATGTTGATATCCCTAAAAACTCATTGGTTTCATTTACAGGGGTAAGTGGTTCTGGCAAAAGTAGTTTGGTTTTTGACACTATTTATTCTGAAGCTTTTAGACGCTTTGTTGATTCTAGTCAAACCCCAATTTATGTTATGGGAAGCTCTAGTTGGTCTAAAATGTCCCGACCACGCTTTCGATCCATTACAGGGCTGCCACCAGCACTAGGCCTTTCCCAAAAACAAGGCGTGGCTGGGAAGCTTTCAACTGTAGGAACAATTTCTGGAATTTCCGATTTATTCAGAGTTTATTTTGCTGCATTTGGTGATATTTTTTGTCATAAATGTGATATTCCATTAAAATCAATTTCATTTTCCGATTTATATAAAAAAATATCTGAAGATTTTCATTCAAAAAAAATAATGATTATTGCTCCTATTTGTGAAAAAAGAAAGGGAGCATTTATAGATGAAATTGAAAAATTTAAAGAATTAGGATTTTCAAAACTTCGAGTTAATGGAGATATTTTTGATCTTCAAGATGAAAATATAAAAATAAAAATTGATCCAAAAAAATTAAATACAATAGATGTCATAATAGATTATGTTTCTATTTTAATTGAAAAAAAACAAAGAATTGAAAGGGCTTTATTTCAGGCCCTTGATTATGGAAAAGGTATTGTTAAAGTAGAATATCTCTCTAAAGAATTTAAATTCAATACGAAATCAAACTGTCCGCAATGTGGCGAAAGCGCTCCTAAACTAGATCCTCGTTACTTTAGTCATTCTTCCTTAGGCAAGTGTATTAAATGCGAGGGAGAAGGCTCTTTTAAAAAAGGATATCCTGCAGATATATTTCCTTGCAAACAATGTCATGGAGGAAGATTAGATCCCTCTAATCCAATTGTAAGAGTAAAAGGTAAGACCTTTATTGAAACTCATTTGTATAATATTAATGAACTCTATCAATTTATTATTTCTGATTTCAAAGAGCATGTGCAAAATGATAAATCAAAATTAAAAGTTTATTCCGAAATCTCTCGAGCTCTTTTAAGTATGAATCGTTTGGGTTTAGGACATTTAATTTTAAATCGTTCTGGAGCTAGTTTATCACCAGGAGATTTACAAAGACTCAGACTTTCAACAATGATTTCAAATAAATTAACAGGTGTTTTGTATATTATTGATGAGCCATGTCAAGGATTAACGAAACAAGAAGTCAAACAACTAGCTTCCGTTCTTCAAGAAATTGTAAAAGATGGCGCAACTGTAATTTCGGTTGAGCATCACCCCGTTTTTCTTTCTTTTTGTGAGATCTTATTTTTAATGGGCCCGGGCGCAGGTGTGCATGGTGGACAAGTTGTTGCCAAAGCCACTGCCCTGCAGGATTTGGATGAATTTGTTGAGAATCCGCAAACGAAATTAAATAAAACCAAGTTTGCGCCTCAATCGTTAATGATGGAGAAAGCGCCAAAGCTACCCAAGGCGAATTCAAAAAAGAAAAGTCCCGAGTCTTTTTCACCTAAAACCTCCATTTTATCAAAATCTTCTATGTTGTTTTCGGACTTTCAAGTGAGAAACTTGATTGGTCAAAAAATACAAATTAATCAGGGTGTTATTACGATAATTCGGGGAGCTTCGGGGGTAGGGAAGTCTTCATTTATTGAATTGTGCTTGTTACCTGCATTATATTCACTAGGAGGAAAAAATCCTGATGCAGAAGATGAAATTGAAATTCCATTTAAAGAATTTTGTAAATTTAATGTAACAAATGATTTTGAAGTGAATGTTGTTGGTTACGTTAAGCCTGGAAGTGTAACAAGAAGTTCCAGAAGAAGTGTTGCCTCTGCACTTGATGTTATTAAACCTTTAAGAGAATTATTTACAAAATTACCTACAAGCCAAGTAATGGGATTAACGGAAAGCCATTTTTCTTGGAATTCAAAATTAGGACGTTGTGATCATTGTGAAGGTAAAGGATATATAGAACTTCCTCAAAGATACTCTGAACCTGTTCGTGTGGAATGTGAAGTTTGTATCGGTGCCAAATTAAATTCAAGAAGCTTGTTACCAAGATTTAAAGGATATAATTTAGCAGATGTAATGAATTTTACTTTAGAACAATCATTAGAAATTTTTGAAAATCATAAGATAATTGCAAATCGAATTATAAGAGCCTGTCAATTTGGATTAGGTTATATTCAACTTGGTCAAGGAATGGATTCCCTAAGTGGCGGTGAATTACAACGATTAAATTTAACCATTGAATTAAAACGCTCAAATCTGGAAGGTGCTTGGTTTATTTTGACACACCCCAGTACAGGATTGCATGGGCCAGATATTTCGATATTAGGTGAACTTATGAAAGTGATGACAGAGCGTGGTGCTACTTTTATTTTAATAGAAAACCGTGAAGAGTTTTTGCCTTTTGCAGATAAAGTAATTGAATTTTAAGTGATTTAAAAAATAATTTATTCCATATTTGCAAAATTAATGTTGTCTGATGGTGTTACATTTTCGCAATAATTATAATTTTTTCTTTTTTTAGATATTAATGCATTATATGCTTTATCATGATATAAATTTTTAAATATTTTTCTAATTATAAATCCATGAAAGTTTGGTAAAGCAGATCTATTTGCAGAGTAAGCAATAGCAGTTTCAAGGCAAGGGGAGTAAATAAATCCTGATGAAAATCCAGGAATTAAGCCTGGGGTATAATAAATAATTCCAAAAGGAGAATTTATTCTAAAAATTCCATTTAAATAAGCTGTTTCTTTTATATTTAGTGTTATTTCTCCTGATTTTGTGCTGACCCATTTTTTATTATTTTGAATGAATTCATTCACTTTTTTGACGGAAGAAATAAGAACTTCTTGTGGTGTAGAAAAAATAGCACCTGCTGAACTCAACCAAGAGACGTTAATATTAGAAAATTTCTCATTCTTTTCATTTCCAAACATTAAATTTTCAATTGATTTTTCGGATTCAAAAAAAGAATATTTCATATTATTTTCTTTAAAATAATTCTTAAATACAGAGGTTAAATTATTTTTCATTTCAATTTCAATTATTTTCCCTAATAAAAGATAATTTGTATTTGAGTATTGCCAACTATTTTTTGTGATTTCCATATATTTTACAAAATTTATTAATTCATTAAAAGTAAAAATTTTGGAATAATTTTTACTTCTTTCAGTCCAAAATAATGGATTATTAGAATAATTTGGAATTAATGAATTATTGTTAAGTAATTGAAAGACTGTTTTATTATCTATTTCATTGTTTATTTTAATCCATTTGTTTATTTTATCATTTAGCTGAATTGATTTATTATATATTAATTTATTTATAATATCGGCAGTATATATTTTTGAAACACTAGCTATAGGAAAAACCGTATTTTGATCAATAAACTCATTCTTAAAATTTCTGCCATAAAAAAAATTTGATATATTTTCATTTAAAAAAGGATTATATACTGATAATGAAAAGGTATCAACTTTATAATTCATTTGAATTTCATTTATAGTGTTCTTTAAATCATTATTAAAAGTTTCTTTTGTTTTGGTAAAATTGTTGTTACAAAAAACTTTACCTTCAACTAACAAGAATAATATAGATAAGAAAATAATTTTCATTTAATCCTCTAACATATAAGAATATCAAATAAAATATCTATTTATTAGATATTTTTAGAGTTCTAAAAATTTATATGATCCTTATTCAAAAATAGGAATAATTTTCCTTGAAAAAAATTTCACCTATCAATTTTTCTCCATATATAAATTCAATTCATAAAAATAAAGACCGAACTAATTTTATCAATTTAAAATATTCCACTCTAAGGAGTAAATATGCTAAAGGGAAATTCAAATTTAACTATTATGAAGTTAGAAAATGAATCTAATTCATTTTGGAGAGAAATAAACCCTTCAGCAAAGTCATGTTCAAGCCTCATTAAGCTTTTAGAAATATATGCTGCTCAAGAAGATTGGGAACAAATTATCAATTTGTCTTCTAGAGCTGTATTACATTTAAGTAAGTTTTATGATAGAGCAGACTTTTACCATATATGGATATGTGCATTAAAAGAAACATTTGATACTGGCGCTCTTATCTCTTTAGGCAAGCATCTTTTAAAAATGAGACATTTTCATAACGTTTTTTTGTCTCTAGCTCTAATTTCTTTTAATTATGCTTCCTGTGATAAAACTTGTAATAGAATATTTAATTATTTAAATAAAAATAAAGGTGTTGAAAATAGGTTTGCTTTTGAAGGTTGCGGACTGTATTTATCAAGATTAAGAAATTCAGAATTAAAAAAGAAAGGTTTGTCATTATTAAAGAAAGTTTGTTTAGAAAAGAAGGCGAACTATTTTACTTGGAGAAATTATTTAAGAACCTTATCTGAAAATAATTTATTAGAAGAAATGAGTAAGACATATAATATGATTCATGATAGATTTCCCTTTGCGCAAGAGCCTTATTTGGTCGCTTCTTTAATTGCAATTGATACAAAAGATTGGATTGAAGCTATTCGTGTTCTTGGCCAAATTTTAAAAGATAATCCAAATAATACAAATGCAATTTTAGCGATGGCAAATTGTTATTATGAGTTAAATGACTATTTAAACGCAATCAGTTTATTAACTCTTAAAAGTAATTTATTTTTAGATAATGATTATGATTTTCATTTTATAATGGGAATAGCAATTAAAAAGATAGTTGAAAAAGAATTTGACTCTAATTTACAAAATATTTCTCTTAGTCATTTAGAGAAATGTTACTTTATAGCTAAATCATTAGAATTTCCATTAAATCCCATTCAAGTTCAAATTACACATTTAAAATCTTTAAATAATGAAATTATTGAAAATGAATCAGAGATAAATATCTTAAAAATTCATAATGAAAATCAAATTGAATCTGATATCGTTTTTGTTGAAAGAAAAGCAGGTTAATAAGAATAAATTGGACAAATGTTTTTAAGTTTTATTTGGTAAATTGAATAGGTCTTACATTTGCTTTTAATTTTGTTTTTTCAGTTTTTAAATACTCAGCCAATCTCTCATTAAATTTTATATCCTGTAGTTTCGATTTCCAATTATTAAAGCTTTTTTGAAACTCACTATCTGCATTAAAATCAGCACCTAAATATTGAAAGAAAAAGACAGAGCTCCCAATCGTGAATGGCCCAATAATTTGATTAATAGTTAAATTAGAAAGTTTATCTTTTAGCTGCGATGGCAGTTCAGAGATAGGTTTGGGGGGAAGAAGTCCTTCTGTTTTAGAAACATCAGAAGCCATAGAATATTTTTTTACTAAATTTGTAAAATTTTCACCTTCCTCTATTTTTTTAGCAACCATTTTAACTACAGGTGAATTTAAAACATCATTTTGTTCGTTTTCAGATACTTTAATTAATAAACTTCTTAATCTTATGGTGCTTATTTGTTTAATGCTGCCTGTTTGCTGAATGTAAAAGTTTTTTACATCATCATCGCTTACATTTACTAATGGACTAATAATTCTACCAATTAATAATTGTTTTAATACTTCGTTTTTAAATTCTTTTCGATAATCTTCCATAGACTTGCCAGATCTTGCTAATTGATTTTCTAAGTCAGATTCGGAATAACCTCTTTGTTTCAAAAATTCGTCTATACGTTGAGAAAGTTCCTCCTCAGATATATCAAAACCAAGTTCTATTGCTTTAATTTGCAATACTTTTTGATTAATTAATGACTCTAAAATTTGGCGAGCTTGTTCTGTATTTAGAGTACCTCCCACTAGACGGCCATTAGGAAGTAATTTGGTCTGGCCCCCTGAAGAAATAAAAATAGCTTGTTGTAAATCGCTTAATAATAAAACCTGATCTGTTACGGTGGCTAAAACTCCATCTATCGTATTGGAATCAAAAGGAGTTTTAGGAGCCAAAGAGGTAATCGTTTGAGAAGAGTTTGGATTTTGAGGTCTATTTTCAGTAGATTTACAGGCACTTAAAAGTATGAAAGAGCATATTAGAGTAGAAAAAAGTTCAATTTTTTTTATTTTCATTGATGTCTCCAAAAATGATACTCCAATTTATATGGAATAACTTATATCTTCGAGTTTTATTTAAACTATTATGTTAAGAAATGCAAAGATTCCTAAATTTACTTAATTTTTAAAATATTCATTTATTAGTATGTAATTAGTTCTATAAAAACATGAGTATAAATTCCAATTTAATTTATTAAATAAAAATCTCCGAAATATATATTGGAGGTTTTGTTTATGAGAATAAACGTTTTTTCTCCATTATCTTATACGTGGGAAAGATTTGCAGAATTACAGCATCAATATGCAATGGTGAGAAGAAGGCATGATTTAAGACATTTTGATAAATTAGATGAAGCTAGACTTGCAGAAAATATAAATGAAAATATTGTAAAAAAAGAGATAATGAAGAAAAAGTTAATGGATAAAAAATCATTAAATTTAATAGTCCATAAAGAAGTTTTAAAGAGAGCTTTAGATAAAGAATTTATAAGAATAAAATTTGAAAGAGAATATTTAGAAAATTTATTTATAATTGGTAAAAAAATTAAAGAACATATGAAATCCATTCAATATCTTCACAAGACATCAATGGACAAATATTTGTTAGAAATGAAAATAGAAAATGAATTAAGATATCAAAATGATTTATTATATAAACATGAGTTTAAAAAATTAGAAAAAAAACCTGCGAAAAAATAGTTTTATAAAATAGAAGTATTATACAAACCTTCTAAGTCAAAGAAGTCTACCCATTCGCCTTCACCTTTTCTATTATGAAGCCAGTATGAAAATAGCTCCATATCGGAACAAACATCATCTGTAAAAATTATTGGAGACAATGGTGATACAATTTCATCATAATAATTTTCAAAAAGTCTAGTAAAGTATCTCGCACTTTTTAAACGCTCAGCTTGTTCAAAGGGAAGTCTTGTTTTCTTAGCTACTCGTCCTCTTACAATAATAGCAATATCAAACTCTTTAAAATCATTATTTGATATTAAACACAACCCTGATTTAGGGGTTTGTTTCGTTATAGCTGAATTTAATGATTCTGTAGTATTTTTAATTTCTCTTAATAAATTTAGACTTCTAAGCCAACGTGAAAAGCTTTTAATTGCTTTAATTTTTTTATTTGTCTTTTCTATTCTATTTATTTCTTCATGAATATTGCCATTTAATAAAGAAATAATAACTCTTAAATGTGCAAAGCGTTCTTGCATTGTATAAGAAGTATGTTCAAAAGGAAAACATTTAATGATTTCTTGAATTTCGGCTAAAGCAACTTTTGGTTGCTGGAAAGGTCCAAAACAATAACCAATTCCTTCTTTAAGATGCCCTATTCTTACAAAAGCTTCATTATCATTATTACGTCTTCTTGATATTTTAAATTTATCTGATTTATAAATTGATGTGTTACGTCTTGTTCTTGTTATGGGAATAACAGCATCATCTTGTTCGCCAAAAGTAACATATAAATTTGTATTTTCTTTATTTTCGCTAATGTAAGTTTCATCTTCTTCATATTCTTCTATATGAAGTTCACCATGTTGAGGAATTAAAAAGGGAACTTTTTCTGGAAAAATTCTTGCATAATCTAGCATGTCATCGGGAATAAATATTTGCAAAAAGTTCTCGCTGCGACTTTGACTTTTACGAGGATCGATTGATAAAGAAATTCGTTTTAATTCTTTTTTTTCTTGAATAAGAGAGTCTAATAAACTACTGCAACGTTCAAATTTAAATCCTGAAGCGTCAACAATAATTTTATTCATTTCTCTATCAAGACCAATTTCAGTTAATTGTTGAAGAGATTTTCTTATACTAGAGCTTGCTGTTAAATATGAAATTTCATGATGTGAATTTAAAACAAATAATAATCCTGGAGTTGTAGGAATATTTTCAACTATTGCAGGATTAATACCAGGCCCTAATTTTCGAATGGTTTCAGCATCGGATTGAATTTTTAAAATATCGTCACAGGATTTGAAGCCGTGTCTTTCACATGCATCAATAAGTTTCCAAAAAACATTTGCTGTCATTTCGGCATCTGCAAGTGCATTATGCGCTTCAAGTATTGGAATTTCAAAATAATTTGCAACGCCAGTAAGAGTTTTAGAAGGAATTTCATTTAATATATTTGAAACAATTAAATGAGTACAAAAATAGAAATTTTTGAATTCCTCATTTTTAAACTCTTTCATGTGATATGCTAAATAGGCAATATCTCCTTGAGCGCCATGAGCTACTATAATTGAATTGCCAATAAATTTAATAAAGTCGTCAAATATTTCTTTTATTGTTGGTGCTTTTAAAACCATTTCATTGTTTATTTTAGTAATTTTTTGAACAATGCTTGGAATATGTCTTTTAGGATTGATTAATGTTTCAAATCTTGCAACTTCTTTTCCTTGTTTATATTTAATAGCTCCAATTTCTATGATGGAACTATTATAAGGATTGCCACCTGTGGTTTCTAAATCAAAAAAAACAATATCCATTTGAGATGGTAAAAGATTTAACCATTGAGGACGGTTTGGATTGGTAATAATCTCAGTTGGAAGTGATTGTTCTTTGCGAACAGTCTTATAAGCAGGCTTAAAGGAACGGTTGTTCTTATTTTGAAATGTCATTTGGTATCATTCCAGAGAATTAAAAGAATGGGTGTTGCCTTAAAAAGAATGACGTAGCCCAAACTAATTATCTCCCATAATATCACTTATCCGTCAATAACGTATTTAGCTCACTGATGTTTATGGTTTGGAACTCCGCAGTAAGGAAGCTGTTTTTAAAAATAGATTGCGCTTCGACTAAAATTTTTGTTTCAAGGTATTCATCTGTACTTGCAGGATCGTGATGAAATATTCCATAATATTTTACACCTGAATTTTTCGCTAATGTTGCTCCAGCGGCAGCGGTTGAGTGTCCCCATCCAATATAATTTTTATAGTTACTATCAGAATAGGTTGAATCATAAATAAATAAACTTGAATTTTTAATAAATTTTTCAATCTCTAAATCTTTTCTTGTTCCATGTTCATGATCTGTAGCATAAACTACACAATTTATTTTATTAAAATCCCAAATTTTATATGCCAATGCTTCTTGAGGATGATTTAGAGGTTGGATTTCAACAAAAATATCATCAATTTGAATGTTTTTTATGCCATTTAATTCATGAAAATGGATCTTATTTAAAGCGGGTAACTGGAAAAATTCAACAGGAAAAAAAGGTGCTGAAAAAAAGCGTTGAAATATTTCTTTTAAAGAGTTCCCAAATTTTGCTTGACCATATATATGTATTTCACAATCTTCCCTAAAAAAAGGGATGAATTTTGTTAATCCTATGATATGATCATAATGCATGTGACTCATAAAAAGGTGAAAAACCCTGTCTCCGCGTAATAGTGCGTTTTCAGAGCACTTTATGATGCCCGTCCCTGCATCTAATATAATTGATTTATTTATATTATTTTTAATGGATATCACTTCAACACAAGACGTGTTTCCGCCGTATTTTAGCATATTTTCATTCGTTATTGGAATAGTGCCTCTAGTCCCCCAAAAAGTAACAAATTGTTCTGTTTGAGTAGAGTTTTCTTTCATTGAATCATTAGATTTTCTCTGATATTTGACCCTGCTATGGACTTGGGCCACAAATTCTCCTTCCGTAATCTAATATTACATGCTACGGCAGACTGTTTGAAGTTGATACCTAGGCTTTCCGTCCTTCTGTATAGATGCGATATCCGCTTTATATTTAAATACTCTAAATATAAGACTGCCTGTTTCTAGGTATTTAGGTCAAGGAGTTGGTAAAAATGTTCATGCGTCCTACGCCAAAAAATTTATCTCAAGAGATTGAACCTATAAGTCATTTTCATTTGAAAAATGAGCTTTTAGAGGGGAATCGTGTTGCTTGGAAACCGGCAAACTTGGAAAGTCCTCTTGCGCCTGCTTTACTAGATATCGATTGGCTTACCGCACAGCCGTTATTGCCTTTTATCACTCAAATTGCACCTGCTCATTTGCTTTATAGAAGTATAATGGCACATGGTATGGAAGATTCCATTGAAGTGATTGAATGGGTTCGTGGAGAACAACTTCAAAAAATACTTGATTTTGACCTGTGGGAAAACTCTTTTGAATTTCAAGAGGGTGATGTTTCTGCCAGTAAGTTTTTATCTTGGCTAAGAATTTGGATGGAAATTGGCCCTGAGTTCGCAGCAAAGCGAATTCTTGAGCTTGAAGAAGAAACAATCGTTCTTATTATATCGAAACTATTTGAAATTATTCCTGACGGAGTTTCTCAAGTAACAGAAGATATGCGAGAAAATTGGTGGCAATCTGCTGATAATAAATTCTTTTTAAGAATCCGCGATGATAGCAATGATTCTTTTGAGCTTTTAAAGCCTTTTGTAGATGCGTTATATCAATTTAATGCACGAATTGCTGCTTCTGTATTTGCGCATTCCACTATGCTTGTTCGCCAAGAATCTTTAGAATTTGGATTACGCTGGAAATCCGCTCGTTTGGCTGATCAGGGTTTTGTGTCCAAAGAAGAAGCTTTAAAAATTCTTGCTCCTAAAAAACTTGAATTCATTAAACAATCTATTCATGAAGCAAAATTACTTGAGAAAAAAAGAAAAGAAACATTAGAAAAAATGTCTTCTTATTCTTTATCTAATGAAAATAAAGAGACAATCGATCCCGATTTATTTGAAAATATTGTGCTCTTTTTATCTACCTTAGAACCTGAAGAAGGTGTGCGTTATATGCAACTTGCTTTAGGTAGTGATGAACTAAAAGAAATTACAGGCTCACAAAATATTGATCCTTCTTATTTTTATGAAGATGAAGATTTCATTGCGGAGTCAACTGAAAAAATAATTCAAATTTGTAATAAAGTTTTATTGCGTTCTGAGTTTTTAAACTCTAAAGTAATACACAGTAATAGCCTTTTAATTGAAAAGGCATTTTACGAGTTTATGAAAAAAGATTCAGAGAATGCAATTTATTTAAAAGATCGTGTCGCAAGATTATCAAATATTTTTGTCTCAGGTATTATGAATTCTATTGATAATGATGCGTTAGGTCGTGCAATATCAATTGTTCGTGGAGTCTTAAATATTGGTCTTGAAAGTTGTTTAGTTAATCCAGCTGATTATGGTTTAGAGTTTGATAAAAATACAACTGAAATAGAAAATAGTATAACTTGTATCCAAGTTCTTGGGCCTGAATATTTATTTCAATTAGGTTGGAATATTATCTTATCTTTGCAAAAAGATTTAGCAAAAGAAATTACAAATATTGATTTAAATCATATTGTGTATAAAGGGAAATTAAAGACAATTCGCAAGATTCATATTAGTGATTCCTCTGTTTTAGAAATTTATTTGGATAAACTTGTTGAAAACCAAAGATATCCAGATATTCGTTTTTGGCTTTCATCAATTGAGTCCCATATTTCTGTTGAATTATTTTTGGTTCTTGAGTCTTTCTTTGGTCGTGTTCCAATGTATTCAGAGCTTCTTTCTGTAGATAAAATGATTGGGGCAAAAAAAGTGAGTCCAATTTTTAAACCTTTTGAAACTCTTCAAGAAATAAAGAGTGCGAAAGAATTTATTCATAATTTTCATCATAATATAGTGATGGAGTAATTTATACATGCAAAAATTATCTTATTTATCTAGTGAAAAATTAAATTTAATTTGGTCTGAAGAAGAAAATCAAAAAATAAAAAAACTTTTAGACAAAAAACATTTAGTTTATCTTGAAAATGAAGAATTTATCATTGACTCTGGCGCAACAAAAGATCAAGTTCAGTTAAAAGTTACTTTAATGAAAAGTGATAAAAGTCATTATTATCCTATTGAATGTGTTTTTGTTAAAGAATCTTCTAGTGATTTTAAAGAAACAGAAGTTGTGTTTAAAATGTTAGATTATCTTGATCTCTATTGGACAAACTACTTTTCTGAAGAGAGAAATGTATTTGTTCCCTTAGATTGGAGCAAACATGAATTTGAAGGAATTCATTTTTATATAAGAGGATTTGTAAGAAATCTTCAATTAGAAAACTATGCCAATGATTTTTTAACTAAACATGGGCATGGAGAATATGAAATCCATTCAATTTCTTCCGAGACTTAATAAAAATGAAAAAACGTGTACTTATAGCAATGTCTGGAGGAGTAGATAGCTCCGTTGCCGCTGCACTATTAGTTGAAAATGGTTACGATGTTATTGGTGTTACAATGCAACTTTGGGATTATTCTAAAAATGAATCTAGTTGTGATCCAAATAGCAAATTTGATACTTGCTGTAGTTTAGATGATGTTGCAGATGCAAGGTTAGTTGCACATAAATTAGGAATCCCTTTTTATGTTTTTGACTATCAAGATGATTTTAAAGAAAATGTGGTAGACTATTTTACAGATGAATATTTAAAAGGTCGTACCCCAAATCCTTGTGTAGCTTGTAATACTTTTCTTAAATTTGATCATCTTTTAGACAGAGCCCAAAGACTCGGCTGTGATTTTGTTGCAACTGGACATTATGCAAAAATTCAATATGATGAAATTTATGATGAATATAAATTATTAAAAGGTCTTGATTCTCAAAAAGATCAAAGCTATTTTTTATATTCACTTACTCAAGAAAGGCTTTCAAAAGTCCTTTTCCCAGTTGGTGGGTTATCAAAACCCGAAGTTAGAGAAATTGCTGAAAAATATGGACTAGTAAATGCAGCAAAAAAAGAAAGCATGGAAATATGCTTTATTCCTAACAACGACTATGCAAAGTTTATTTCTAATCGAGTTCAAGATTCTGATTTAATTAAAGGTGAGATTCGTCATGAAGAGGGACAACTATTAGGTACCCATGATGGTATTCATCAATTTACCGTTGGGCAAAGAAAAGGTCTTAAAATATCTTATGCTAACCCACTTTACGTGACTCGAATAGATTCAGAAACGGGGACGGTTTTTGCGGGAGAAGATAAATACCTGCTGCGTTCTGGTTTTTCCTTTAAACAGTTTCATATGGTTCGAAATTTTGGTTCAGAAATAGATTTTGAAGTTAAAATTCGCTACCGTTCTGCCCCATGCAAAGCAATTTTAGAAAAAAATGGTGATTTTGTGACTCTTCGGTTTCAAACCCCTCAAAAGTCTGTAACACCTGGACAAATAGCTGTTTTGTATAAAGATAATGAGGTTGTAGGGGGCGGGTTTATTGATAAGGTCTTTATCTGATGCTGGAAAAACGACTTACGCTTTTAAGGTCTCATTTTCGTGAGCTAAATTTTGCTAAATTAAGCCGAGTTTTTCCACAAATAGAAGCAAATATAGATAAGCTTGGAGAAATTCAAGAATATCGATATCAAGATAAAAAATTAGCTGCCATTTCTTTAGTACACCGATCCTCTTTAGTTTATTGGCCAACAGATAAATCTGGCGTCTTTTCAAATGAAAGACTTGAATTTTTAGGTGATGCTTTTTTAAGCTTTTTTATAGCTTCTGAAGCTATGATTGAGCATAAATCTTTGCAAGAAGGTGATCTTTCAAGGCTAAGAGCTGCTTTAGTGGGAACTGAAAATCTTGCTTTAAAAAGTAGGGATCTTGGTATAGGTGATTGTTTGCTTGTTGGTAAAGCTGAAATGAATTCCAATCCTCAAAGAAGAGATAACGTCTTAGCTGATGCTTTTGAAGCCGTTACAGCAGCTTTGCTTCTTGATGCTGGTGAAGACAAAGCTCATTCATGGCTTCTCAAAGTTTTTGCAGAGGATTTAAAAGCAGGCCAAGATATTCTTTTAAAGTTTGATTCTAAAAGTAAACTTCAGCAATGGACTCAAGGAATAATTGGGGTTCCTCCTGTATATAGAACAATTGGAACGGAAGGCACTCCTCAAGAAACATTTTTTATTGTAGCTGCTTTTATAGGCAATACGGAAATAGGTAGAGCAACTGCAGCCAGTAAAAGAGATGCTAGTAAAAAAGTTGCTGAATTCATTGTAGAAAAAATTGAAACAGGAAAGCTAACAAAAGAAATGATTATAAGTTTTTTTGGAAGGGAAAAATGATTAAAAAATGTGGATACGTGGCTCTTTTAGGTAGGCCAAATGCTGGAAAGAGTACCTTTCTAAACGCCTTTTTAGGAGCAAAACTTGCCGTTGTTAGTAACAAACCACAAACAACAAGAAATAAAATATTAGGCGTCAGTACAGAAGGAAATAGCCAAGCTCTCCTTTTAGACACCCCTGGGATCCATAAATCTCAAGGTCTTCCTAAAATGAATCAAGTCATGAATAAAGTTGCGTGGAGTGTCCTTAGTGATGCCGATTTAGTTTGTTATTTAATTGATGTAACGCAAGGTTGGTCGGAAGACGACGCTCTTTGGCTCGAAGGCATATTAAAAAAATTCGATAAAAAGCTTCTTGTCCTTGCAACTAAGACAGATAAGGTTAAGATAGAAGAAGTAGAGCACGGTAGGTTAAATATTGTAAATCGATTCCAAAACCTTTTTGAAGGAATTAAGGCGTCGTCTGAAATAAAATGTCAACTTATTGGAGAAGTCCCTCAATTAATCTCATCTAAGAGACCAGAGGAAATTTCATCATTAAGGCAGTTCATTTTATCGCAGATGCCTGAAGGTGAGTGGCTATTTGGAGAAGATGATCTTACAGATAGACCGCAACGTTTTGTTTGCGCAGAAATTATTCGCGAACAAATTTTCCGTCAACTTGGTCAGGAATTACCTTATAAAATAGCAGTTGTTATTGATATATTTGAGCATAAAAATAATGTAACAAATATTTCTGCAACTATTATTGTGGATCGTGATTCCCAAAAAGGAATCGTAATTGGCAAGCGTGGTTCACGTCTAAAAAGTATTGGAACTGATGCAAGAATTTCCTTGGAAAGACACCTTGAAAAAAAGGTATTTCTAGAACTTTTTGTTAAAGTAAAACCAGGTTGGACCGAAAATTTAAATATGCTTTCAGAATATGCTGATTTGCAAGATCCTAATGACGCTAATTAATTTTAAATTAGCAATATAGGAAAAATTTTCCTTTTTAGTTCCTTTTTAGCTACTTGTTTTAATGATTCATTTATGGGATTGTGTAAGAAGCGAGAAAACCTCTCCTTCTAAATGTTTCAAGTTATATTAATTGCATAGGATTTTTTTATTGAGATTCTACCTGAATTACTAATTTATTAAATAACCTTTATTTTTGTTACTTTATATTTGGAGTATCGTCGTGATTTATTTTCACTCCCGTAGGTATTTTTCTTTGTCACTTTTTGAGGAATCATCAAAAGATTCCATGATTGAAGGCTCCCCTGTTAAAAGAGGTAGGGGTAGACCTCCAAAATTAAAAGCAGTTGCATCAGATTTATCTGATAAAAATGATTTGAACAAAGAAGAATTATTAGCAACAACTTTTTCGAGTGAAATAGAATCTGATCTTGAGCCTACAAAAGAAGTGGAGAAAATCGTGGCTTTAAGCACTATTGATGAAAATGCAATTGAAGAAGTGAATTCTGCAGATGAAGTAAATACAGAAATGAATTGGGATTCAGAGCAAAATATTGCTTTTGAATTAGATGATGAAAATCAAAATTTTGATGATAATTATGAAGAAGAATATATCGATGAAAATGTTCCAGAAGTAAGAGACTTTTCTCAAAATAATGTTTCTTTAAGTTTTTCTTGGTCACTCATGAATCAATTAAGACAAATGTCCAAAATGGAAGGTATTTCTGTAGAAGATTTACTTGTTGAATTAGTTGCAGAAGGTGTTGCTAAACGAGTATTTGAAGACCAAAATCGTCCAACGCCAAGTCATTTAATGACAAGAACAGGTTATGTACATTCGGATGGAACTCAATCTGCTCCGCAGCCTCATTTAAGTCATCATATGATGAATAATAATAGACAACAGCAAAATAATTTACAAAATAGAAATAATAGATTTAGTTTTCAACAAAGAAATCCTCAGCATCAGCAACAAAATAATAATAGAAATTCTGTAAACAACAGAAATTATCAACAAAATAATAATAATAATAATAGACAACCTAATAATAACCAAAACGGTTTTAGAAACCAATATTCAAATAATAATAACAATCCTCAACAACAAAGATTTAATTCAAGACCGAATTATCAAAACTCGCAAAGATTTTATGATGAACAATCTTCATCAACAAATTCCCAGCAAACGGGAAATCAATATAGACAACAACGAGACAACAATAAACGTTAATCCATATGTCTAAAAAAATAGCTATTACTGGAGGCATAGGCTCAGGAAAATCATCTTTAGCAAAAATATTGGCTCAAAGAGGATATTGTGTTTGGGATGCAGATATTTTTTCTAGAGAAGTTTTATTTTTGCCCGAAGTTCAATCAAGAATAAAAACAATATTTGGTGACTCTGCTTTTATTAGCGAAGGTAATTTAAATAGAGAATTGATTCGAAATATCATTTTTGAAAATCCAAAATTAAAAAAAGATCTTGAAAAAATTTTACATCCTGCAATGTTTGATCTTTTTAATTCGAAAATGTCTATTATGAATAAAGTTTCTCCTTCTTCATGGATATTTTATGAAGCATCTTTAATCTTAGAATTGGGAAGAAAATCTTTTTTTGATTTTTGTATTGTTGTTATTGCAGATGAAAATATCAAGATTAAAAGATTAAATGATAAAAGAAACATATCTGAAGAAACTTCAAAAAAAATTATTTCTACTCAAATGTCCGATAGTGAAAAAATTACCCATGCAGATTATGTCATTGATAATTCTTTAAGTATTCAAGATCTTGAAGAATCTACTAATAAATTATTAAATTATTTAACTCATAATTTTAAATCTCAATAAAAATTGACGCTAAAATTTAATATTTCTATCTTCAATAATGAATTATATTTTTGTATTATTTTAAAAGAATATTTTTTCTTTTTTAAGAGGATTTATTAAAATGTTTGAAGTATCTTGTGCATCTTGCCAAGCTTCATTTGAATATAATCCAGATGATTATATTCATTTATGTCCATATTGTTCAGCTGGTTTTATTATAGATTCAGAAGAAGGTGCAAAAGATCTTATTGGTGATCACTATATTATTCCATCAAATATTCAAAAAGAAAATATAGAAGAAATATTTAATGATTGGATTCTGAAGAGGTATCATAATCCTTCTAAAATAAAAAGTGAATTTAATATTTTAGGCTCCTATGGAGTTATGTTACCTTATTGGGTTATTTCAGTGGAGGCACATACTTTTTGGAGTGGTCATAGCGCCAAGAAAAATTTGTATCCAGGGAGAGTGCGAGACTTGGCATCTGGATATTTAAAAGAAGAAGGTCGCTTTAGCAGAAGATATCGTTGGGCAATTTTAGCAAGAAAATCGCCTAAAGAACATTGGGGTTTAGAACGTCTTCATCACCCAAGAGAAAGCGTTATGGTTGATTGGGAAGGTTTTCCTTTAGATGAAACTATGGGTGTTCAAGATGATGGGGTTAAACCAATTTATGAGTCTAAAGTACCATTTAAATATGAACAGGCAAATGAAATTGCTATAGCAAGTATTCAGACAAAAGAATTATCCGCGGTTTCTAGAGCAAAAGATCAAATTAATGAATATCATAGAAGAATGGCTAAAACAAAAATAGGTTCCTTATATGAACATCGAACAGAACTTGAAGTTGTAGGCCTTCATATCGTTCATATGCCATTTTGGTTTATTCGTTACTCCTTTTCTCCAAAAAGTTTTTTTAAATTTTTTACAACCGTAAGGGAACGGCGGATTTTAATTCAAGGTTATACAAAAGCAGTATTAGATGCCGAATTGCCATTAAATACTTCTGATAAAGTCATGACAAATATTGTTGTTTGTGGAACGTTAGGTTTTATTTGTTTGACATTATCTGTTTTTATCAGCCCATTATTTTATATTTTATTTGTTCTTTTTGTCTTAATTGTAGGATTATCCTCTTGGAAGATTATTAATAGAGAAAAAACGGATTTAGATACAGTCAAAGGAAAAGAAAATAGTGAGCCTGCAGGTTCTTAAATATATTTAGATGAATTCATAATTTTATTTATAATTTTATCTAATTCATTTTTGTTATTAAAAAAAATTCGAATTTCTCCTCCCTCACTCTGAGAGTCAAAAGTAATTCGACAATGTGCCTTCAGTTGAGAAATTATTTTGGCTTCTCCTGAAAGGGCTTCTGGAATGTTTATAATAGGATTTGTTTTAATTTCTTTCTTTTTCGAGACTATTTTTTTATTTGTTCTTTTTAAAATAGATTTTGTTTCAGCCCCATTTTGAATAAATCTCTTAACTTCTTGGCTTAGTTTTTTAAAACCATCTTTTTCGCATTGCCTTCTTTTTGCTGCGAAGGTGTCTAAAAGTAATTTTCTTGTAAAAATTTCGGGGTAGGATTTCATTTCATTTTTTAAGCTCTCTGGAATACGGGCTAGCCATATGGCTCTGCTAACAATTTGTGGGTTTTGTCCCGCATTTTTTGCAATCTCTTTTAAATTACTGCCCGAAATCCAGGCGTTTCTCCATTCTTCTCCAAGCTCAAAAAAGCGGATACCAGATTGACGTGTAACCATTGGTAAAATTCCTCCTCTAAGTCATCTTATATTCATCTTATTTTGTTTTCAATGAGTTAAAAATACTTATTTTTAAAGAAGAAGTAAAATTTTAGAAGCTTTCTTTTTGTTTTTATAAGGTCTTTTTAAAGGGTTTTTTTGAGGATATGAAAATTTTAGATTAAATTTATAGCTTAAATAAAAAATTCTTTTTCAAGATGTTACTTTAAAAATAAAAAATATTTAAAATAAAAATTCGAATATCATTTTAATTTTAATTCATTATTAAAAAGATATTAATATATTAGGATTAAATATATTAAAATTTTTAAAAAAAGATAACCATAAATTAAAATATATTAATATGGAAATAATATTTAATTTATGGTAAATAAAAAAAATTGAAATAAGTTTTATTAAATAGATCTTTCTATGGATAGAAAGGGAATAATTATGGATTATTCTGCGCCAAAACTGAAACCTGTTTTGGGGACTTTTCAACTTTGGGGAATTGCTGTTGGACTTGTTATTTCTGGTGAATATTTTGGTTGGAGTTATGGTTGGGGAACAGCAGGAACTTTAGGGTTTTTAGTAACTACAGCAATTATTTCAGTAATGTATTTTACATTTATATTTAGTTTTACTGAACTTACAACTGCTATTCCTCATGCAGGCGGTCCATTTGCTTATGCAAATAGAGCATTTGGACCTGTAGGCGGATTTATTGCAGGATTTGCAACTTTGGTTGAATTTTTATTTGCGCCACCAGCTATTGCTTTAGCTATTGGTGCTTATTTAAATGTTCAATTTCCAGATTTAAGCGCAAAATGGATAGCAACATTTTGTTACTTTGTTTTTATGATTCTTAATATTGTCGGAGTTAGCATTGCAGCTACTTTTGAACTTTTTGTAACTATTTTAGCAATAATAGAATTATTTGTATTTATGGGAATTGTTTCTACAGGATTTTCAATTACAAATTTTATTCATGCAGGTTGGGCTGGAGAGAATCATTTTAGTTTTCATACCGTAAGCGGAATTTTAGCAGCTATTCCTTTTGCTATCTGGTTTTTCTTAGCAATTGAAGGAGCTGCGATGGCAGCGGAAGAAGTCAAAAACCCTAAAAAAACAATTCCAATAGCATATATAGCAGGTATTTTAACACTCATCTTATTAGCTATTGGAGTTATGATTTTTGCTGGTGGTGTCGGTGATTGGAGAAAATTATCAAACATAAATGATCCTCTTCCAGAAGCTATGCGTGCTGTTGTCGGGCAAAAGAGTGGTTGGTTGCATATGCTTGTTTGGCTAGGTTTATTTGGATTAGTTGCCTCGTTCCATGGAATTATTATGGGGTATTCAAGACAAATATTTGCCTTAGGTAGAGAAGGATTTCTACCAAAATTTTTAGCAAAAATTCATCCCACATTTAAAACCCCATATATAGCAATTATAGCAGGTGGTATTTTTGGTATTGGAATTATTTTTAGTGATAATTTAATTATAATTGGCGGACAATCTTTAAGCGCAAATATAGTAACAATGTCCGTATTTGGAGCAATTATAATGTATATAACTTCAATATTATCCTTATTTAAATTAAGAGTGAAAGAGCCAAATTTAGAGCGACCTTTTTTAACTCCATTTTATCCTGTTTTTCCAATAATTGCGTTGGTTTTATCTATTTTTTGTTTGTTTTCTTTAATTTATTTTAATTTATTGTTATCTGTTATATTTTTAAGTTTGTTAATTTTAAGTGGATTATATTCTTTTTTATTTTATAAAGAGAAACCAAATGAAAAAAATAAAGCTAATATTCTAGTATAAAATAAATTATTTTTTACTAGAAGAGTGATCCTTTATTAATTTATTATAAATTTCTCTTGATTCTTTTTCAGATAATGCTGTTTTATGAGCTAAAATGAAAACAATGAAACTCGTGATAGCAACAACTAAAAATGCCATTTGCATTGTAATGAGCCCAGTTCCACCTTTGAATGTTCCAAAATATGAAACGATTCCAGATAAAATAAGATAAACAATTAACCAGCTAAAAGATTTTAAATGTAACTTTTCATTTCTTGTTTTTTTATTCAATAAATGTGAAGAAATAAAAATAAGAATACCGAGTGCAACTGCTACTTCAAGTTTCCAAACAGTTTCCCATCCCGTCCATTGAAGCATAAGGTTACAAACATAAAACGCTAAAAAAGATAAAAGTTTTGGAAAAGGAAGTTTAAAAGGGCGATCTAAATCTTTTAATTTTTCTCTGAATATAGGTAAACATATTGGCCCACAAGCAAGAGATAATACAATTGCAGCGGATAAAAAAGCTATCATTGACTGCCATCCAGAAAATGGAAGAAAAAATAGCATTCCTATGACAAAGTTTGCAACAATAGCAAGCCAAGGAATTGAAAATCGATTTACTTTTGAAAAAGCTTTTGGAGCGTCTCCCTGTAAACTCATTGAATATAAAATTCTTGATGAAGAAGCGACAAATCCAACTGCTGTTCCAAAAGGTGAAATAATCGCATCAAAATATAAAACTTTGACCATAAAAGCAAAACCTAAAGCAATACATATTCCTGCAAGAGGTCCAGAATCTCCTGAAAAACTAATTTTATCCCAACCACCAGAAATTGCAGAGGGGTCGACAGATAAAATAAAGCCTAATTGCAGAACTGCGTATAATGTCATGCTCGCTAATATGGAACCAAATAAAGCAAATGGAATTGATTTTTGTGGGTTTTTAGCTTCTCCCGCTAAGAAAATAGCTGTTTGAAATCCAAAAAAAGAAAAGCTTACTCCGCCAACAGCAATTGAAGATAAAATTCCATCAAAACCAAATGGTGCAAAACCAGCTGATGTTAAATTAGAAGGATGAATATTTGCAGTTAATAAAAGTATAGCTACGCCTATAGGAATAATTAATTTCCAAATGACAACAAATTTATTGGTTTCAGCCATAAATTTTACGCCAATTACATTTATTATGGATAAAATTGCCATTAAAAATGTTGCTAAGATTAGACCTTTTCCTGTTAATGCGTGAGATGTTCCAACTTTATGAGAAATATCTGGGATATAATTTGAAGCATATTGAAGAACGGCTTGAACTTCTATGGGAGCCACTACCATTGTCCACAACCAAGTTATCCAAGCAAAAATAGCTCCTGTCATTTTACCATGACTTATTAAAGAGTAAGCGGTAGATCCTCCGCTTAAAGGAAGCATAGTAGATAACTCTGCAAAAGTTAGGGCAATGATCCCAACGCAAATTCCACCTAATATCCAGGAAAGGATAGCAGCAGGACCAGCTGTTTGTGCAGTATAAAATGATCCAAATAGCCATCCAGAACCTACAATAGATCCTATAGATAAAAATAGGAGACTTGTTTTGGATATGTTTCGTTTAAGTTGCATACTCTCACTTGCCTTTAAAAATGTTAGTAGAGTGATCTGCCATGTTTATAGTAAGACTAAAATCACTTTGAAAGGCTTGTATGCAATAAAAACCTTGGCCTGTCATCCAAATTTTCTGAATTTTTTATAACATGCTATTATTAAGGAATAATTATGCTGAAATCGATATGTGCCAAAATTACTGCAGAGTATAATGGTGAAAGATTTGATGTAGCTGCGGCAGCTCTATTTGAAGATCTTAGTAGAAAAAAAATTAAATCTATTATTGATGCTGGAGGAGCTTACATAAATAAAAAAAGAGTTCAAATGGCAAAATCAGTAGTAAAAAATGGAGATAAAATTGAAGTTTTTTGGGAAGAAAATCAAATTTCAAGTGAAAAAAAGAAGGAGCATAATCAATATAATTTAAAAAATACAATAGGAACATTTATTGATAATAATACACTTGTTTTTGAAAATGAAGAATTTTTTATCATAAATAAACCAGCTGGAATTGCATCTCAAGCAACACTTTCTTCAAGTAAAGATACTATTTTGCATGCTTTAGCTAATTTTGATTCTTCTAAATTTGATATTCAAAATATGTTTTTAGTTCATCGCTTAGATAAAGACACTTCTGGATTAATGATAATTGCAAAAAACCAAACAGCTCAAAAGAAATTTGAAGATCTTTTTAGAGATAAAAAAATTCAAAAAACTTATGATGCATTATGTTTCTATACTCCTAAAAAATTAGAAGGTGAAATTAATTTTCCAATTGCAAAAGATAATTCAAGAAAAAATTGTTATTTTGCTATTACAAATCCTAATTCAAAAAATAAAGATGCAAAATCTTCTGAAACAAATTATATTGTAAAAAAATCTTATAAAAATTGTGATGTCTCTTTAATTTCTTGTTTACCTAAAACAGGAAGAACTCATCAAATTAGAGTGCATTTATCTGCAATAGGTTGCCCTTTATTAGGAGATAAAACTTATTCACAAAATATTTATGGGCATAAATATGCGCAAATTGCATTAAGACATATGTTACATGCAAGCAATCTTTCTTTTGAATTGAATAATGAAAAATTTGAATTTCATTCTTCTTTGCCAGATGATTTTCAACGTATAATAAAAATTTTTGAAGATGTTAAATAATTTTATATCCGTAAAAATGTCATATCAGCTTGAAAATATTTGTAGATAGTTTTATCAAAATGTATCTTGTTTCGTTGTTTATTGGAAAGGCCAACCTTTCCAAAACACTATCTTGGTAAAAAGGGAGGATTTCCATAATGTCATATAAGCTCATTACTGTCCCACAAGGCGGTTCTCATATTAAAGCGGATTCTAATGGTAAATTAGAGGTTCCAAATAATCCTATTATTCCTTATATTGAAGGAGATGGTACGGGACCAGATATTTGGAAAGCGTCGCAAATGGTTTTTGATGCTGCCGTTGAAAAAGCATATGGCGGTAAAAAGAAAATTCATTGGATGGAAGTTCCGGCTGGAGAAAAATCTTTTAATGGAAATGGGAATTGGCTTCCTGACGAAACAATTGATGCTATTAAAGAATACCGTGTTGCTATCAAAGGACCTCTAACAACTCCAGTTGGTGGTGGTATTAGAAGTTTAAATGTTGCTCTTCGTCAAATTTTGGATCTTTATCAATGCGTTCGTCCTGTTCGTTGGTACACAAATGTGCCATCACCTGTTCGTGAGCCACAAAAAGTGAATATGTGTATTTTCCGTGAAAATACAGAAGATATTTATGCTGGTATTGAATTTAAAGCGGGCACGGAAGAGCAAAAAAAATTACGCGAATTTCTTGCAAATACACTTGGAAAAAAAGTTCGTGAAGATTCTGGCTTAGGAATTAAACCAATTAGTGAATTTGGCTCAAAGCGTCTCGTTCGTGCAGCTATTAACTATGCAATTAAAAATAAATGTAAAAGTGTTACTATCGTTCATAAAGGTAACATTATGAAATTTACAGAAGGTGCATTCCGTGATTGGGGCTACGAAGTTGCTAAAACTGAGTTTCGTGATCAATGCGTAACTTGGGATGAATGTAATGGAAATCCTCCAGCAGGAAAAATCTTAGTTAAAGATGCTATTGCTGACAATATGTTCCAACAAGCTTTGTTACGTCCTGATGAATATGAAGTTCTTGCATGTACAAATTTAAATGGTGACTATCTTTCCGATGCATTAGCTGCTCAGGTTGGTGGATTAGGAATTGCTCCTGGTGCTAACATAGGAGATGGTTACGCTTTATTTGAAGCAACTCATGGAACAGCTCCTAAATATGCTGGTCAAGATAAAGTAAATCCAGGATCTGTTATTTTAAGTGGTAACATGATGTTTGAATACCTTGGCTGGAATGAAGTTGTTTCTTTAATAGAAAAAGCATTTGAAAAAACTTTGGCTCAAAAAGTAGTAACTTATGATTTTGCTCGTCAGTTACCAGGAGCAAAAGAAGTAAAGTGTTCTGAATTTGCTAAGGCTATTATTTCAAATATGTAATAAAGGAAAGGGTGCTTGGGAGTAAATTGAAACTTTTAAGCCATTTAAAATCCTTATATAGTAAATACTCTCGCCTGTTACCATGGGCGAGTTTAATTTGGGGTATAGGTTCTAGTTTTTGGCTGACTCGTGATTATGATAAAGCATATAGACTCGGTTTTTTTACTCTTGCCTTTTTTTTACTAATTATAATTATGTCTACATGGTATAGTTATATTACAAAAATATCTTTACAAAGTCATAATAAATTAACAAGAATTCATATTAATATTCACAAACAAAAAGATTTATTGGAATTTGTTGGGTTAACTGCAACTCAATATTTTATTCAATATATATTTATGTTTTGTCTTCCGTTTTTATATTTTAAGCAAGAATGGATTTGGCTTTTCTTTTTATCCTTTTTTGTTGGAATGACTTTATGGGATCCTTTTTGGGTAAGATTATTTAAAATACAAATTTTCAGATTATTTTTAAGACTCATATCCTCTTGTATGGCTTTTGGTTTTTTATATGCGGTACTATTTCCTAAATTCATAGATTATTATTATGTATGGTTTACCGTAGTTTGTTTTTTTGTTATTTTTCCTTGGAATTCTTTTGTTATAAATCGAAAAATTAAAATACAAGAAATTGCGGCTTCTTTTATTTTAACAATTATTATTGCTATTCATTCTTTTATACCATCAGAATATCAATTTCCTGTTATCTCAATTTGGGTTGAAAATAGTAATTATTCTATTGAAAAGCCTAGCAGTAATTCTTATGAACTTATTAAAGGAAATATTAAAACAAGGAAAGAATTTTTAAAAACAATAAATTCGGGAAAACAAATTTGTGCGATATCTCCTATTATTGCTCCAACAGGATTTTATTCAAGAATATATCATGAATGGTATGTCGATGATATTTTAATAGATAGAATAACTTTACCAAATATATCTGGTTCAGATATTAAAGAAAAACATAGTACATTTTCATGTAAAAAATATTTTTTAAATATGAAACAAGCAAAAAAAATAACTACTAAAATTTATTTAAAAAATGGCATTTATGTTGGTAAACAATTTTTAATCATTTCAGATTGAGCTTGTTCTAAAGCAAGTAAATCATTTTCTCCAATATGATATCCTATACTTTTCAGCATTTCGGCATAAAGCGAAAAATCGTGGACTCCTTCGGCAAAATCTTCTTTTAATTCTTCTTCCGTCAGCGGAACCTCATTTAAAAAAGCTTCTAATCCTTCTTTTGTACAAAGTGCTGCTAATAATAAAGGAAGATGTCCTAAAGTACTTCTTCCAAAAGTTTTTCTTTCAAAATCTCTAATGGAATCTTGAGTGAATGAACCTAATCCAACTGCTTGTTCAATACTTCTATGTGATAATTTTTGTGCGCAGAGTTTTGGAGAATCGATACTATTATAGAAGCCGCAAACTAAAGGACGTAGCCCAAATATGCCACAATGCCCTGAAAACTCATTTTTCTCTTCCTTAACAAAAAAAGGACAAGGAAGTTTTTTTGTTAAAAACTTTTTTTGATCTGAATCTATAAAAGGAAGTGCACCATTTTCATTAGCGTTTTCAAAGTATTTTTCTGAATAAAGGAATAATTTTTCAGCTAATTGATTGAGGTCAATTCCTTCAGCAAGAAGCCTATTTAATAAAACAAATGCTTCCCCAGCAGTAATTGGTACTAAAGGAAAGTAACAACAAGCTCCACAGCCTTTTATACAAGCTATTTTTTCAGAGGGATTTTGTTCCAAAAAATCTTTCGTTGCATTTTCAGACTCTAATTCAAATTTTTCGTATTTTTCTAGTATAAATGGAATTAAATGGCCAATTGCTGTAGAGTAATCCATATCCACCTCCTTTTAGTTTTCATGTGGGGATAGGTTTGCTATTAGCGTGTTTTAGGAATAAATCCAAGTAGAAAAATTTAGGAAATTTTAAATTATTCTTTATTTAATTTAATTTCCCATACCTTTAATCTCATTCCTCTTGGCTGTGCTATAAAAGTTGATGAGTCAATTTTATTTGAATCATAAAAATAAACAGAATATAAATCCCATAAAGGAACTAAAATTGCACTTTCAGATAAATATGTACTTAATAATTTAGAATACTTCAATTTTTCTTTAGGGTCATTAGATAAAATAATTTTATTAAAATAGTCTTCAATATTTTCATCAATTTTAGGATAACTATTTTTATAAAAACTCCCTTTTCTAAAATAACTAAAAACATATGATGGATCTTTATGTGAAGCTTGAATTCCAACAATATGCATTGGAGAATTTAAATTCAATTTTCAATCATCTAAATTCATGTTTTTTTTAAATCTAAATTAGCTCTTCCCTAAATACTTATAGGAATCATTTTATTGTTTTTAATAATATAATTAATATTATTTACAAGTTCACTATCATAATTAAAAAATATTCCTAGAGTTTCATAAGAAAAATTAATAACTTTTTTCTTATAAATTCCATTATTTAAATTCCACATATCTTTTCAAAATATATCAAATTCATTATTATTTGATGAAATAAATCTAACGAATTTTGGTGCTGAGTCATATTTTAAATTTTCTCTTTTTTTAATTATTGTTTCACCAGTTTCGTAATTACTTAATAAAACGTAATAATGACCTACTCCAATAGACCATTTTTTCCAGCTAAAATAATTATCTTTTAGTGTCTATATGAAAACAAGAGGAGTATCCGCATGCGTTAATTTTTTTATAAAATTCATATCAATTTTTCTTTCGTTTAAGATTTATAATTGAAGGATTGTTTTTATTTAGTTCTGTATATTCCAATGATGAAAAACTATCTTGAAAATCGGGAATATTTGATTCTGCAGAATCTATTATGAGTCCTTGATCAGCTTCTGTAAATGTTACATAACTTATAAATGGGACTCCTATTTTAAAAGGGTAATCTATTATCGGGCGTGAAGTGTAACGTTACCATATCTTCAGGATTTATTTTAATTGTATTTGCAAATATAATGCTATGGAGAAACAGAAGTATTAAAAAAATTATTTTGTTCATTCGTTTTATCCTTAAAAAAATATTGTAAATTTATCTTTAAATTTTACAATTATTAGATATTCATTATAATTTCATTTTAGTTATGGAGTTTTATTTTGATGAAAATTCTTTTATTGGATATACAAATCCATAAACTTCAAATTTGTCAATTTTTGACATATGATTTTTTTTTGAATATCTAGAAGAAAATTAAATTTAAAGGAATATTAGTTATTTTTAATTTAAATATTTAAAATTATTTATTAATATTTCTTTTGGGAATTTGATTGATAATTTTTTGGTATTCTTTTGAGTTTTTAAAATATTCTACCGCATTATAAACTTTTTTAATTAATTCAGGAGAAGTTTTCGATGTTGTTCCTATGTATTTGGATTGAATTGATATTGAATTTCCAGTATTAAAATCGCTTTCTGATAATTTTTCTAAAGAAGCTAATGTTTTAATTGCATGTATTGCAACAATATCAATCGTAAACCAGGCGTCAATTCTTTTTCCAATTAGCTTTTTAAAATTTCTAATATCAATTGGAATTTCATCGATGTTATTCTGGTTTAGTCCATTTTCAGGTCTAGCAAGTATAGCTCTATAAGATGATGATGCTAATACGCCTATTTTTAAACTTTTTGCTTCAAGAATGGAATTAATTTTTTTTGAACCTTTCATAGACAAAAACAAGGTATGAGCATCATATATTTTGGAGACCCAAATGAATTTTTCTTCTCTTTCGGGAATTCTGGTTAAAGGGATAATAAATGTTTTATGATCTCTATTTTCTAAAGCTTCTTTGTAAGCTCTTGTCCAAGGCCGCCATTCAAGATTCATTTTTATATTTTTTTCCTTTAATGCTTTTGCAATGATTTCTCCACCTAGTCCTCCAAGTTTTTTTTCTTGAGTTTCTTCAATTTCACCAGTTAAGCTTGGATCAGCGAGTAATGTAATTTCTTCAGAAAACACATTTAATGAAAAAAAGAAAATAATAAAAATAAATATTTTTATTAAAAATTTAAAAAGCAAAATTTCACTCCATTAAAAAATTATTTTTAATTCTATGAAACTAAACTTATTAGAAAATAATTTAAAAAGAAAGAGTTGAAATATTGTCATGCAAAAATTAACTTATTATTTAAAAATATTTTAAAAAAATCTTCCGCTACTTGGAATAGTTAAAATAATGGGTTCCCCATCTGTGACAATTATGGAATGTTCAAATTGGGCTGCTCGGTGGTTTTTATTAATATATAAGGTCCAACCATCTTGACTTTCTTTTGCGTAGTTACTTCCATTTGATAAGAAAGGTTCTACTGTAATAACGGTTCCATTTGAAAGAATTCTTTTATCATTATCATCATAAATAGAAGATATAAATTTTGGTTCTTCATGGAGTGCTTTTCCTACGCCGTGGCTTCCTAAATTTTCAATTATATTATAATTATAGCTTTTTGCTGTTTTTTGAATAGCTCTTCCAATGTCAGATATTTTATTATTAGCTTTAGCAGCATATATACCTGCATACATAGAATCGATTGTTGCTTTACATAATCTTTCATAATGTGGATTAGAATTTTCTAATGTAAATGTTCCTCCTGTATCAGCAAAATAACCATCTAATTCTGCAGAAACATCGATATTAATTAAATCACCCTTTTTTAATTTAGTATCAGAAGGTATTCCATGAGCTATTTTATGATTAATTGAAATACATGTATACCCAGGAAAATTATATGTTACCTTTGGCGCAGATTTTGCACCAAATTTTTCTAAATATTCAAAACCAATTTCGTCTAAATCTTTTGATGTCATTCCAGACTTTGCTTTTTCTTTCATTAAGACAAGAGTATCGGCAACAATTTGTCCAATATTCATTAATTTTTCAATCTCATCATTTGATTTTACGTTCATTATTCCACCATTTTATGTATTAATATAAAAAATATTCTTCTATTTTTCATAATAGCTATCATATATACTATTGATGTGGTGAACGCCACTAAAATTTTGTTTGAAAATGAGGCAATATAAATCATGAAATATCGTTCAAGACTATATGTTCTTTTCGTATGGGCTTTTTTTGCTATTATTATAGCATTTACAGGCTCCTGGATTGAAAATTATATCGTTAGTGATGGAGCAATATTTGGAAATAAATTTTTTGGAAGTTCCTTTTTTCTATTTTTTTCTGCTGTTAATATTAACGTAATTCTACTTTTATTATTTGTATTTCTAACTTTTAGAAGTGGTGTAAAACTAATTGTCGATAATTCACAAGGTGCTTTTGGTAGTAAATTAAATACAAAACTTGTTACTGCTTTCTTATTTTTCTCATTATTACCAACAGTAGTTTTATTGTATGTGTCTACTAAATTTGTAAATACAAATTTTGAAAAATGGCTTCCATCAAATTTTGTTGAAGCAACTGAAGAAACATTAAATAGTGAGGCAATGTATCAATCTCAAATTCTTTTGTTATTTGAAAATCAAGTTCCAGCAAAAGATAATTTTAATTCATTTGATTTTGTAAAAGATAAAAAGAAAGATAAATTTATTTATTTATCAAAAAAAGAATTAAAAAATAATTATAAAATAAATGAAGTTATTGAAAAAAATAAATCACAATTAAGTAATAAAGCAATTTGGTTTGAATATGATAACGAAAGAATGATTTTATTAAAATCAAATATAAACTATACATTTGGAATTATTTCTCCCAAAATGCTTCATCCTCAATGGCTATTATTAAAGTCAGAATATCCTGAATCTAAAAATGCTACAAAAGTTTTAAAATTATCTTATTATGTAATGTTAGGTGTTATTACTCTCCTCATTATTTTTTCTGCAACTTGGCTAGGTTTTACTATAGCAAGAGAGATAACAGTTCCAATGAAAATATTATCAGATGCAACTGAAAGCGTTGCACATGGTGATTATTCCGTAACAATTGATGACATTGTTTCTGATGATGAAATGGGTAAATTAGCTTTAAGTTTTAGATCCATGGTTTCAGATTTAAAATTAGAAAAAGAAAGAGTCGATATATATTCTAACGAAATAAAAAGAAAAGCGGATGAATTATTAATTAAATCAGAATATAATGAAATTCTATTAAGAAATGTAAATGCAGCAGTAATAGCTTTAGACCAAGATTTGTATATTGAAACTTGGAATTATAGAGCAGAAAATATTTTTAATTATAAAGAGTCAGAAGCTTTAGGTAAACATATATCTCAAATAATAGAAAAAAATATATTTGAAAAAGCATTTCAACCCCCATTATCTGAAATATCTGAGTCTTCACAAAAAAGAATTGAATTAGAGTGGTCAGGAAAAATATCAGATATTGATTATCAATTACAAGTGGCAGTAAGTATGTTACTTTCTTCTAGAGGTAAAGTTGTTAAAATAATATTTATAAATGATATTACTGAACTTGCAAAAGTGCAAAGAATGGCTGCCTGGAGAGATGTGGCACGAAGGATTGCCCATGAAATTAAAAATCCTTTAACTCCTATTAAATTAGGGGCACAGCGAATTGAGCGTCGTTTTTCGGATCATTTTGTTGGAGTCGAGAAAAATATATTTAAGGAATCCGTTCAAATTATTTTACAGAGTACAGAAAGTATAAAGATACTAGTTGACGAGTTTATTAAGTTTTCAAGAATGCCTCAATCTTTTTTGCAGGAAGGCAATATTGTTGAATCTGTTTATATGGCCTTGAGAGGTTTTGTTGGCAATATTGAGAATGTCTCAATGGTTTTTCATATAAAAATAGATAATAATAATCTGGTATTAAAAAATGAGGAACGAATTGAGCTTTTACCTGTAATTATATGTAATTATGATAGAGACCAAATTGTTCGTTTATTTGTGAATTTAATTTCTAACGCCGTAACAGTATCTCATGGTACGAAACAACCTGTAACAGTCTCTTTATCCTATAATACGGGAGAGAGGTTTGTTAAAATAAGAGTTATGGACTTGGGAGAGGGGCTTTCAAAAGAAATAAAAGCTAGGCTATTTGAACCTTACTTTAGTACTAAAAAAACAGGAACAGGGCTCGGGCTTGTAATTGCGAAACAAATTGTAGATGAACATTTTGGAAAAATTTATGTTGAAGAAAACCTTCCAAAAGGTACAGTGTTTATCGTTGAAATCCCTGCTATAAAGAATAGGGAAAATGAGGATAAAATAATTTGAATACTACAAATTTACCAGGAAAAATTTTGGTCATTGATGATGAAAAAGATATCTGTACTACTCTTTCGGGTATATTAAGTGATGAAGGTTATAAAGTAATAACTGCAAATTCAGCTGAATCAGGTTTAAAACTTGCTAAAAGAGAATTACCAGATGTTTGCTTCTTAGATGTTTGGTTACCCGACTCAGATGGGACAGAAACTCTCGAAAAATTAAAAGCATTAAATTCTGATTTATATGTTATTATGATGAGTGGGCATGCTAATATCGAAACAGCAGTAAAATGTACTAGATTAGGCGCTACAGATTTTATTGAAAAGCCTTTAAGTCTAGAAAAAGTTTTATTGAATGTTCAAAATATATTGCATTTAAAAGATTTAAAATTTGAAAATCAAAATTTAAAAAACAGAGTTGAAAAAAAATATACCTTATTAGGTAACTCTCAAGCTCTTAAAGATATAATTTCAACAGTAGAAATGGTAGCAAATAAAAATACTACAATTTTAATAACTGGTGAAAATGGAACTGGAAAAGAAAATGTTGCCAGATTAATTCATCAAAAATCAAATCGTTGTTCTAAACCATTTGTAGCAATTAATTGCGCTGCTATTCCAGACGAATTAATTGAAAGTGAATTATTTGGTTATGAAAAAGGTGCATTTACGGGCGCTCATTCTTCTAAAAGAGGAAAGTTTGAATTAGCGCATAATGGAACTTTATTTTTAGATGAAATTGGTGATATGAGTTTAAAAACTCAAAGTAAATTATTAAGAGCTCTTCAAGAACAAAAAATTGAGAGAGTAGGATCTGACGAAACTATTTCAGTAGATACTAGAATAATTGCTGCTACAAATAAAAATCTAGAAGAAGAAATTAAAAAGGGAACATTTAGAGAAGATCTATATTATAGAATTAATGTAATTCCAATTCATTTACCTCCTTTGAGACAAAGAAAAGAAGATATAGAATTGATCTCTTCTCACTATTTATCTTTATTTTCAGCAGAAAATAGTATTAAAAATAAAGTTATTTCTAATTCTGCAATTCAAATATTAAAAACATATTCATGGCCAGGAAACGTTCGAGAATTAAAAAATATTATGGAACGTTTATCTATTATGGTTAAAGCTGATTTGATTGAGCCTCAACATTTACCTTTTCCTATTAATTCCATTAAATTTGAAAAAAATGAAGAATTTGAAAATTTATTTACTTCTATTGATTTTAGAGAAGCAAGAGCAAAATTTGAAAAAGTTTTCATTCTAAAAAAACTTGAAGAGTTTGATGGAAATGTAACAAAAACCGCGGATGCAATGGGAATGGAAAGAAGTCATTTATATAGAAAAATGAGGCAATTTGAGTTAGTACCAGAAAATGAAAAAAATAATGATGAGGAAAAATTAAATGAAAACATTAATTAAATTTATTGTTTTATTTTTGTTTTCTGCTATTGCTGTTTATTTTTTACTGCATCAAAAAATAATAGACATTAATGCTTTAAAAAAAGCTTTTGATAATAATAAAAGTTTAATTTTATTAATTGCCATTATTCAAATATTCGTTTGTTTATTTATGACATTAAGGTATTTTAGCCTCTTAAAAATATTTAAAATTAAAACCGATTTTCAAAATGTATTAGCTGCTACTTTTGTGAGTAATGGTGTTGGTCAATGGATGCCAGGATCTATGGCTTTTATAGAGGTCATTCGAATTGGATTAATGATAGGAGCGGATAAAAATCTAAATCAAAAAATAGAAGATAAAAAAGAAATTGAAGTTAAAGAAAATTTAGCAGAATTGGCTTTAAAGTCTAAATTAGCAGCTGTCTCTATTATTGATAGATTAATTGGAATTCTTGTCATGTTAGGTTTTGGATTCATTGTTTCAACATTTGTTTATTTTCAAATTAGTTCCAATATAAACATGAGTGAAAATGCGAATAGTTTAAAAGGTTTTTTAGTACTTATCCTATTTTTATTTATATCTATTATCATGCTACCTTTTCTTGCTAAGTCAAAAGTATTTCGTAAAATATTAAGTAGGTTTGAACGCCTATTTCTTGTTTTATTTAAAAAAAGCTTTTTAAATAAAATTATAAGAAAATTATTTCATGAAATAAATTCTTTATTAGATGCCATTGTTTTAGGAAGTAGTAAATTATATTTGTTTTGGAAACCCGTTATTTATAGCATAATATGCGTTCTTTTATCCTGCTTAGGGTTGTATTTAAGTAGTTTAGCTTTATCTAGTAAAATTCCTTTTGAAGTTATTCTTGCCACAATTTCAGTTTTGTCTATCGCTTCTTTGCTGCCAATAGGAATAGCTGGAGTGGGTGGAATGCAAATCATTGCTGCCATTGTATTTTCTCTTTTTCTAATTTCGCCCCAGGTAGCAAGTTCGTCTCAGCTGCTTCAAACGTCCGTCAATTTATTGGCGGTATCTGCTGTTGGTATTTTATTTGCAAGATTGAGTGCTAAACAAATACGTGCCATTTTATTATCTAGGAAAAATCAGCAGTTAATAGAAAGCAAAAAAACATCTGACATTACAGATGCTTAGCTTTGAATTTTTTTTATAAAAAATACACCCTTTTTTAAAATTTATGTTATAATGCATTATGTTAATTTGTACTTTTTTGTAGAAGACAAAAATTCCTAAGAACTCTAAGCTGTTATAATTTCTAAAGTTGCATCTAAATTTTGTCGATATAAAAAATTGGGCAGGGATAGCTCTAATTTATTATTTTTAATTTTTAGAAAGGAGGTGGATAATGCAAGGTAAATTTTTTAATGATTCTTTTATATCTAGCATGGATTTTGAAAAGGTTGAGAATCTTCGTCAAATTTATGATTGGGTTCGTAATCATACTGAGCTATGCCATCTCTATACAAATATGGCTGGTGTTGAAGACAAGCTAAAATATAAAAATGAAATTGAGTCTTCCCTTGTTAAGGGAAAAATATTGATGGATTCAATTTTTTCTGAATCTATTCAGAACCATAGAAAGCCATTAATTCCTTTGTCAGGAGTAAATCGTTTTTCTGCAACTTTAAATGACTCTTTATCTATTTCAAAATTTGAAGTTGTTTCTAATCCTTTAAATGGCTCTTTAAAGTCTGAAATTACAGGGATTAGCAATGTTAAAAAAGTTCCCATGCCAAGCAGAACTTATTTAAAAAAGAAATAAATGTATTGAATTAAAATTATATTAAATTGTATTGTTTTTGTTCATGATATTTAGCCCAAAGTTAAAAGGTTTAATTTTAACTTTGGGTTTTTTTATGGGAAATGAAATGAATGAAGAAAATGATTACATATTTTTTAATTATTGCCGTTATATTTTTGATATTTACATCTTTATTTAAATTGTTTAAGAATATAAATGTAAACAAAAGTATTCAATTTAAAAACAATAATTCTTTGTTATATAATATACCTAAAGCTATGAAGTATGATTATTTTATATTTAAAGGTTCTTGGAATTTATATAAAGAATCTTTTATGCTTATTATAGGTAACAAATATTATTTATTACATTCAATAAATGGTGAGGATATCTGTTATTTGGGTTTGTTTTTTTTAAATAAAAACAACAACAATAATTTGTATTTTAAGTCTGATAAAACAAATTATACATCTAAAATGTTTAAATATTCAAATATGAAATCTTTAAAACTAGTAACTATAATTGTAAATTTTAATGATATTGAAAAGATAAAAAATATTCAAAATTGCTCTGAGTGGATTAAATATTAAATGCTAAAAATAATTATTTTATTTTTAATTTTAATAATATCTTCAAAAGTATTCCCAAATGAATTTATTGAAAAAAAAGAAGTTCAAATTTTGTTTGGAAAATGCAAAATGGTTTCACAAAAAAAAATTTTAGAAATTTCTATTAAAAATAAAGATATTTTGGTAATTGAAAATGATTATTTATCAGGTAAAATTTGTTTAAAAGCAAAAAAAATTGGTTCTACTGACGTTGTTATGTTATTGGCAGATGGAAGGGGTGATATTATTTGGAAAGTGATAGTCATTCAATCAGCGAGTCATGCGAAAAAGAAAAAAAGGAATTGCTCCTCGGACAAAAAAATGTCAAAATTCGATAAGGATCTTAAAAAGTTTCATCAAATGTCTGGTTGGAGATAGCATTACTTAAAACTTGATTTCATTAATCTCAATTGTTAATGCTAAAGTGTGCGCTATTTTTAATGTTTTCCAATTATTTTGGAGTATCTTTGTGTTTGGTTTTAGCGGCGGTGAAATACTTTTAATAGCTCTTATTGCACTTATTTTATTTGGTAATGATAAATTACCTGAAAATATGAAAAAAATGATAAAGGGTTTTAATCAGGCAAAGAAAGTAGCTAAAGATGTGCAAAATTCTTGGCAAGATGTTAAGAATGATGTGCAAAGAAGCATTAACTTTGAGGAAGAAAAACTTGAAGTTCAGGCACTTATAAATTCATCTACTGTGAATATGGATATAGAATCTTCTGAAAATTATGATACGATTCATGGCCATTTGGCTGTTCCACAAGAGGATATTGATTCTTTTCAAATAGATGAAATTCGTCAGAATAATGAAGAATTTGTAAATCATATTGAATTTTCAAATTCAAATGAAGAAATAATAAATCCTGCTTTTGTAACTCCAAATGAATACATCATGTCAAAAGATTTTGTAGGGCCTCGAGTTTAATCTGATATTTTAAATAATTTTTGACATATTTATCTATATATTTTTTCCTAATAAAAAAATTTGCCGATACAAAATGAATAAAAGAATCATATTGGGAATAAATATGGATTTGAATTTAAAAGCAATTTACATAAGTTCTGTTACTATCCCAACTATTTTATTGATATTGTATTTTTTTAGATCTTTCAAAAAAAGCTATTTTAAAAATAAAAAAAAGTTGAGATTTTTAATTTTTAATAGAAGATTAAATCGGGTAAAGAATTTTGAAAAACTTTCAGAAATGGTCCTCAAAGACATTTTAGAAGCTCTTAAAATGGAAAATCGTTCCCATGAACAAGCAAAAGCTTTGTTACCTTTGCTATTAGATGTTAGGAAAACGGGAGAGAAACTTCTATCTCAGCAGCATTTTTATCATACAGTTTTATTTCCCTTAGGAGAAAATAGAATTAAGCCGAGGGTAGAAAGATTGATTCACGTTGAAAAATTGTTAAAGTCACTTCCTAGACAGAGCATTTCATGTGAGAATTTTTATGAAAAGCTTCATTAATTAAAAGGATATTTTTAAATTATGGAAAATGTTATTAATTTTCCCGTCAGAGTCAAAAGAAAACCCGATGAAGTTTGGTATTGTAGAGAATTTTGGACTGGAGACTCTCGTGATGGTCAATTTTTAAATGGTGATGGATACCATTATTTTGAAATGTTAGGTGATGGTGTTGTTCAAAAAGCATTTGAATATTATGAAAATGATGAAGGAGATGAAAAAGTGACTCCTACTCCTGAATTGGTTGGAATAAACTGGTTTGAATTTTTTGGTTTTGAAGATGAAGAGCTGTTGGAAATTGTTTTAGAACATGAATTTTATCATATAGAACAACTAGTTAAAAAGTCTTAGAAAAAGCCCTTGCCATCATTCATTTGGGCATTAAATTTTCATAAAACGTGATTCTTATAAGAATTCGTTTATGGATTGGAGAACCAAATGAAGTATTATGAAATTTTAGGTGTAAATAAAAACGCAAGCTCGGACGAGATCAAAAAAGCCTATCGAAAAATGGCTATGCAGTATCACCCAGATAGAAATCCTGGAAATAAATCAGCAGAAGAAAAATTTAAAGAAATGTCAGAAGCTTACGCGGTTTTGTCTGATCCAGAGAAAAAACGTCAATACGATATGTTAGGTGACGCGCGTTTTACGCAGCAGCAAGGCACTGGATTTCAAGAAGATATTTTTAGAAATATGGATTTTGATAGTATTTTCAGAGATATGGGCTTTTCTGGTTTTGGAGGATTTAATGGTGCAGGAAAATTTGGTGGTTTTGGCAAAGGAGCCTCTCAACAGCAGCATAGAGCAAGTGCTCGAAGAGGCGGATTTAAACCAGAGCCCGAAGATTATTCTCGCTATGATTTAGAGCATGATCTTGAGATTGGTTTTATGGATTCTTATCTTGGTTCAGAGAGATATGTTAGTTTTTCTTTGAGTAATGGTGAAAATATTTCAACCCGTATTAAAGTACCAGCAGGAATAGATACCGGTAAAAAACTAAGAGTAAAAAATCATGGTCGTACAGCACCAGATGGTCATAAAGCGGATCTTTATTTGAATGTAAAAGTGATGTCCCACCCCGATTTTGTTCGGAAAGATAATGATATTGAAGTGGATACAAAAACGCCATACAGCCTTTTATGTTTAGGTGGTGTTTTAGATGTAAATACACCTCAAGGAATTAAACAAATTAAAATAAGACCAGGAATGCAAAATGGAATAAAGGTTCGTTTAAAAGGCCTTGGATTTCCAATTATGGGCACTTCAGAAAGAGGAGATCTTTATGCGATTATATCCGTAAAAGTTCCTACTCAAGACGAACTCTCCGATGAAAATCGGGCACTTTTTGAAGAGCTTCAAAAAGCTGGTTTTTAATTTGCGCCTCTGATAAGGTAATTTTTTATCTATTTGAAATTTACTTAAATTTCAAATTTTTTATAAAAATTCTCAATTATAAAAAGGACTAAATATGTCAATTAATTATGTTATAAATAAAGAGATTGAATCCGTTAAATCAGAATTGACAGGTCTTATAGCAAAAGAAATAAAAAAAGATTACGTAAAAACTTCTTGGAATAATAATGAACTTATAATTAAAATAGAAAAAATGGGCACAAGTGAAATTTGCATTGAACTTAAAAATGATAATGGTAAAGTGCATATTTGTGAAGTAAGAAGAAAAATCGCTTTTACTCATAAGCCATTTGCCGGTGAAGTTGAAAAAATGGTAGCAGATATTCTTGGCAATAAGCTTGGAGCACAGAGGGCTTAATTCAATTGAGTCATAAAGAACTTATTTATAAGTTATTTGGTTTTAAGAAGGCTGTGACTTTTACTGTCGCGGCTTTTATTTCGTCTTGTACTACCTTACCTAAGCCTATAGGTCATGAAGATCTTAAAGAAAGTAGTACAAAAAAAGAAATTCAAAATTTGTTGTTAAGTAATATTTCAAATGAAGATTTTGAACTACTTGATTCAACCAATTTATTATTAAATGCATTTGAAAATTTAAAAGAAAAAAAGTTTAGTAATGCTAAAGAGATTTCTAAAAATCTTTTATACAAAGAGGGTCTAACAACTTCGTTGTATAAATTTGCATTTAAAGCTTATTCTATTTCATCTTTGTTATCAATAAATGAATATTCTAAAAAAGAAAATATGGTTAAAAATTTTGATTTCACTTCTTTTCAAAATGATCAGTGTAATTCTTTATGTGATAGTTATGGTTGGAAAAATCTCGTACAAAATGAAAGTATTTTATTCACACCACTTGGATATAATGATATTATTTTATCTAATGATATTTTTGCTGCAATTGATCAAGAAAAACCAGTATTATTAATCGATACCATTTTTCTGGGTAATAATTTAAAAAATAAAAAACAAAAAATTCCAAAAATATTAAATATTTCTTTAGAAAATAAGAATACAGAAACTTTTGATAGTGAAAATCTCGATAGTGTTGAAATGCTAAATGAAAAAGTTGCGCTTTCCTATTTTTTAAATGGAGAGTTTTATAAATCAATTGAGTTATTTAATAAAATCGCTAAAAACACAAATGATATAACAGTAAAATCTTCCTCATATTATTGGATAGGAAGAGCTTATACAGCTGAAAATAATTTTAAAGAAGCAAAAAAATACTATTTAATGTCAGGATTGTCGAATCCTTTGGGTTTATATGATTCTCTTTCAGGCCAAATGATTAAAAATTTATCTGGTAGAGCATCGACTAAAGATTTATCTCCTTTTCCTGATGCTTGGGAAGGTGAAATGGTAAAATGGATTCGTTATCCAGAAATACAAAATAATTCCTCTATGGAGCTTGCCTTAAAATCGGTTATTTTATTTATTTCAAAGTTAAAGATTGAAAATAAAATAAATAAGATAGATGATTTTCAAAAAACATTTCAAACGAAAAAAAATATTGAAATTTTAATTATTAAAGATGAAATTAAGTGGTTAACCAAAAACTGGGAAAATCTTTATAAAGATTGGCCTAAAGAAAATAAACCAGAAATAATTGGAAATAATATTGTTTGGCTTAATTATTTAACTGGTGAATATTTAGATGCCATTCTTCTTGTTTCAAAAATAAAAAATACATTAGATCGATTTTCTGAAAATAATAATTTTCTTTATTTCTTATTTTATCCGCAGTTTCATAAAGATGAGTTAAAACTTGCTGTTGATAGCTGTTATGTGGATCCTGATATAATGTATTCAATCTTTAGACAAGAAGGTTTTTTCATTAATCAAAAAACATCTTATCAAGAAACTTTAGCTAAAGTATGTAATATGAAAAATACTTTAGAAAAATATAAAAATAATGTTGTCAATGCAATTAGTGCTTATAAAGCAGGTGTCGTATCGACTGATATTTGGCTTCAAAATAATTTAAAAATAAATGATGATGCTATTTTTATGGAATATATACCCGATAAAAAAATTAAAGAATTTGTTCAAGGAGTTATGAAAAATTATTATAATTTTAAATGGATTTACTTTAAAAAATCAGAATTACCATAAATTAAACTGACAGAATAATGACGCATGATGATTAATTCTTTAAACTCATATAAAATTATAATGTTCATTATCTGTAAAGTTTAAAGTGTTTCTTCTATAAGAATCATTTTTAGTGAGAAATTAAATGTCTAAACTGAATGTTTTGGTAGTTGATGCATCAAAATCTGTTTTGGCATCTGTAAATGACTATTTTGATAATATTGATGAATTTAAACTATTTTTAGCTAAAAGCGGTAAAGATGCTCTAGAAACAATTGAAGATGAAAAAAATATAGATTGTGTCTTTTTAGATTGGGATTTGCCCGTCATGAATGGGCTTGAGGCTTTGGTTGAGATAAAAAAACGTTATCCTAAAATTTTTGTTATCATGATGACCTCCAAAAATGGAGCTTTAGATATACAAAATATGTTATCACATGGAGCGACAGGTAATATTTTGAAGCCATTGGCTAAGGAAAACATGTTTGATAAATTGGAAGAGATAAAAAAGAAAAAAGCTGGAATAGCCATTAAATCATAATGACTCAAGGATTTTAAATATTAATGAATAGTGAAGTTTACCTAGATACTGTAGTTATTGGTTCAGGGATTTTAGGATTAAGTATAGCCTATTATATATCAAAAAAATTTCCAAATATGACCATTGCTGTTTTAGAAAAAAACCCTACTTTTGGAGTGGAAACTTCATCAAGAAATAGTGAAGTTATTCATGCTGGAATATATTATAAAAAAAATTCACTTAAAGCAAAATATTGTAAATTAGGAAAAGAAATGATTTACGATATTTGTAAAAAAAATTCGATTCAATTTAATAAATGCGGTAAATTTATTGTAATAAATAATGATGAACAGTATTCAAATCTTATTCAAATTAAAGAAAATGCTTTTTATAATGATGTAGATTTAAAATATTTAGATAAAAATGAAATGTCTAATATAGAAAACTTATCGCATTTTAATGGTGCTTTATGGTCATCTGAAACAGGTATATTAGATAGCCATTCGTTAATGAAATATTTGGAACAATCTTCAATAGAAAATAATGTACATTTTGTATATAAAAGTTCATTTAATAAAATTTTAAATATCAACAAAGATTCATACTTAATTGAAATATTTGATGAAAATAATCGCCCTTATTATATTAAATGTCGAAATTTTATAAATGCTGGTGGTTTAAATTCAGATAAAGTAGCTAAATCTTTTGGTATTAAAGATAATTTTAAAATTAAACCTTGTAGAGGGCGTTATTTTTCATTAAGTTACAAATACAAAGATTATTTTAAAAACTTAATTTATCCATTACCAGATCCAATGGGTGGTTTAGGTACTCATATTACATTTGATCTTAATGGTAAATTAAAATTAGGGCCCGATATCGATTGGTCATTTTCTGAAACCCATGACGCAACAGATATTGATCTTTATAAGATAAATTCAAATGATTTATTATGCCAAGAAAAATTTTTAGAATCTGGAAAAAAGTTAATTCCATCTCTTAAGTATGAAGATATTTCTCCTGATTATGTTGGTGTGAGGCCAAAGTTATTTGTTGATAATAATCTTTATGAGGATTTTTTAATTAAAGAAATAACAAATGATAATTTATTTTCTATTCATTTATTAGGAATTGAATCCCCTGGCCTGACTTCCGCTTTAGCAATTGGAAATGAAATTTCTTTAAAAATACATTAAAATATTTTTTAAAATATATTGGATTTAATTAAAAAAATATGAAATATTAAATTTCTTTTGATAGAGTTCTTCATCTTTTACATTTTATATTAAAATTTTTTTAAGGAAATCGTTATGGCTTGGGTGTATTTATTTTTAGCTGGATTTTTTGAAATTGTTTGGGCTGTTTCATTAAAAAATATTGATGGTTTATCTAAGCCGTTACCTATTATTGTAACAATTGTTGGAATGGCAATCAGTTTTACTTTTTTATCTTTAGCGCTTAAAAATTTGCCAATAGGAACGGCATATGCAATTTGGACAGGAATTGGGGCTGTCGGTGTTGCTATTTATGGTATTATAATGCTAGGGGAATCCGCTAATTTAATAAGAATTATTTGTTTATTATTGATTGTTAGCGGAATAATAGGTCTAAAACTTTCAACAAAATAAAATTATTTTACATTATCAATTGGGAAAGGATATTTCTCTTTTTCTATTAATTTTTTAGCTACATTTTTTATGACATCATCATGGTTGGCCTTTAAATTATAAACGCTCTGATTGACTCTTGCTTTAGCGTCACGAATTATAAGTTTTGCCATTGCTAATTCTGTTTCATTTTTTTCAGGTCCGCCGTGTTTTTCAATTACAGAATTAATGCGAGCTAATACAGCAGCTATTAAGTAAGTATCAATTGCAATATCAGCAAGTCTTGCTAACTGTAGTTGTTCATCAATTAATTTATGGCCATAATTTCGAATTAATTTTGATGATGCATTTGCTAAAGCATGAGTTGCTGATGAGAGTCTTTCGCATTCTTTTTCTAAAGCGGGATGAAAACCTTCTAGTCTTTCTGCTATGACACTTTTTTTCACTTCACTAAAGGCAAACTCAGATAAAAATCCAATTTTCCCTATAGCATTATTTAAAAAGTCTAAATTTTTTGTGCTTTGTAATGATTGTAATTCTTTGCCTAGACGTTGGTATTGTGAAGCTGTTTCTTTAAGTCCTGTCATAGCAATAAATAATCTTAATATTTCGTTTGTGCCTTCAAAAATAAGTCCAATACGGCCATCTCTTAGTTTTCTTTCAATTCCGTATTCAACCATATAACCATTTCCGCCGTGAATTTGCATAGCGGTATTTATTGTTTTCCAACCAACTTCAGTAACAAATACTTTACAAATAGCTGCTTCTATACTGTAATCTGTATCTCCTGAGTCAACTAAATTTGTTGCAAAATAAGTAACAGATTCTGAAGCATATATATACATAGCCATATCGGAAAGCATAGATTGAACAAGTCCAAAATCAGAAATAGAGTGACCAAAAGCTTTTCTATTTTTTGTATAAGTTATGCTCTCATCCATTAAAGATTTCATGGCACCAAGAGCTCCGCCGGCAAGCCCCATTCGTCCTTGATTTAATATTCCCATTGCAATTTTAAATCCATCACCAGATTTGCCTAATATATTTTCTGCAGGTACTTTTACGTCTTTAAAAAAGACTTCAACAGTTGAAGATGCTTTTATTCCTAATTTGAGTTCTTCTGATCCATGACTAACTCCACCCATATCTCTTGTTACGATAAAAGCTGTTATTTTATCCTCACCATTTATTTCTTCTTTTGCAAAAACTGTGAAAAAGTCTGCAAATCCACCATTTGTTATCCATAATTTAGAACCATTTATTATATAATGATCGCCTTGTTTGACAGCGCGTGTTTTAATTCCAGCGGCATCAGATCCAGCAGTAGGTTCTGTTAATGCGAATGAGGCAATCGTTTCCCCTGTGGCAAGTTTTGGCATATACTTCGCTTTTTGTTTTTCATTTCCGTATAAGTATAAACCTTTTAAACCAATGGAACTATGAGCGCCTGCTGTTAAGGTAACTGATGCGTCGTGTTTATTTAGCAATTCGAGAGTTCGTGTATAAAGAGTTTGTGTAAACTCACTTCCACCAAAAGCTTCAGGAATGATTAATCCAAATAACCCCATTTCTTTCATGCCTTGTATAATATCGCTAGGCAATTTTTTTTCTTGATCAAACTTCATACTATCTACATTTTGTTTCATCCAGTCATTTATTGAATTAGCCATCATCATATAATCATTTTCACGATGAGTATTAAAAAATGGAAAATGATGTAAAGACTTTTCAGGTATATGACCATTAAATATATTTTTCATAAAACTAAATTTTGTATTTTCTGACACAAATCCCCCTATAAAAAAAGAGTTTTCTCAATTTGAGTTACCTTTGCTTTTTTTAAATTATCTGATTAGATGGATTTGAGCAAACTCTCATATTCCTTTATTGCAGTAAATGCCAAATTGTCTTGTATTTTACTTTTTACCATTGCGGCTTTTTAAATTTGAACATAATTTGAATGAATAGAGAATTTGACTTGTTTTGTTAATTTATACGGAGATAGATTATGGCTATGTTTGATTTGAATGAAACTCAAAAGCAATTATTTGAAATGGCAAAAGATTTTTCAAATAAAGAAGTCTGGCCTAAAGCAAAAGAATTAGATGAAACAGCAAAATTTCCTATTGAATTGTTAAAAAAAACCCATGAATTGGGAATGCTCAATGCTTTTGTTCCAGAAGAAGTAGGTGGGTTGGGTCTTGGTACCTTTGATCATTGTCTCATTTCAGAAGCTTTAGCTATGGGATGTGCGGGATTTTGTACAGCAGCACTTGCAAATGATCTCGCTGCTGTGCCTGTTATTTTATCTGAAAATAAACAAGTTTGGAAAGAATTTTTAGCTCCCATGGTGGATGATTGTTTAATGGCTTCTTACTGTGTGACCGAGCCTGGAGCTGGAAGTGATGTGGCCGGAATTAAGACAACAGCTAAAAAAGTAAAAGATAAATATATTATTAATGGCTCAAAAATGTGGATTACAAATGCAAATTATGCAGATTGGTTTTTTGTTTTAGCAAAAACAGATCCTGCTGCAGGCCATAAGGGAATGACGGGATTTGTAGTTCCGGCAAAAACACCAGGTGTCACAATTGGAAGAAAAGAAGATAATATGGGGCAACGCTGTAGTGATACTCGTGGTGTTACCTTTGATAATGTTGAAATTCCAGAAAAATATTTATTAGGAAAAGAAGGTGATGGCTTTAAATTAGCAATGGGGGCATTTGATAGAACAAGGCCTGCTGTAGCTGCTGAATGCGTAGGCTTATCACAAAGAGCAATGATGTGCGCCATTGACTATGCAAAACAACGCTCTGCATTTGGAAAATTAATATCAGAAAATCAAGGAGTTAGCTTTATTCTTGCTGAAATGGCTCGAGATATAGAAGCTTCAAGGCTTCTTGTGTGGAAAGCGGCATGTGAAGTCGATGAAGGAAGAAAAAATACCTATTTTGCTTCTTTAGCAAAAATGTTTGCAGCTGATGCTTGTATGAGAATTACCACAGATGCTGTCCAGATATTTGGTGGATACGGATATAACAAAGAATATCCTGTAGAAATGTTAATGAGAGATGCAAAAATCTTTCAAATTTATGAAGGAACTTCACAAATTCAAAGAATGATTGTGGGAAGAATTCTTTTAGGGCATTAAACTTTCCTTTGTTAAAATGACTCATTGTGTTAGACACTCTCCGATTGATTCAATTTTTTTGACTTTGGAGGGTATAAAATGAAGCCATCAGAAGTAAAAATAGGTATTGTTGTTGCCAGATTTAATGAAGTAATTACTTCTAAGTTAGCATCAGGTGCAAAAAATCTTCTTTTAAGAAGAGGAGTTAAGGCTGAAAATATTGTAGAAATTGAGGTTCCTGGTAGTTTTGAAACTCCTTTAGCAGCTCAAATTTTAATTGATCAAAAGAAAGTTCATGGTGTTCTTGCTTTAGGAGCTGTTATTAAAGGCGCAACAGACCATTATAATTATGTATGTTCTTCAACTTCTTCTGGATTGATGAATGTTCAATTATCACGTTCTGTACCTGTTGCTTTTGGCATTTTGACTTGCGATACAATGGAGCAGGCAATTGACAGGGCTGGTGGAAAATCAGGCAACAAAGGAGCCGATGTTGCTGATGCCGTTTTAGAAATGGTTATGTTAAAATCTTCTCTATTAGGAAATTCATTTTTATGATTGGTGGCACTACTGGATTAAAACCAGCAGATTTTAAGCAAATTAGGAGATATGCTGTACAATTTATTTATCAGCAAGATTTAAATCAACAATTTGTCATGCAGAAACAGTCTCTTGATAATTTTATGAGACAGTCTGAAGTAGTTGAGTTGCAAAAAGACTTTTTAAGGTCGCTTTTAAACGCTATTTTTGATCAAAGTAAAAAGATTGATGAGCTTATTGAAAAAAATGCAAAAAATTGGAAAATATCACGTATTTCAAAGGTTGATTTAGCAGTATTGAGAGTAGCAACGATAGAGCTTTTAGAACGTAACGACACGGATCTTGGTGTCATTATTTCAGAAGCAGCTTCAATAGCTCAGGAATATGGATCAGCAAATTCTCCAAGTTTTGTAAATGGAATTTTAGATGCGATTGCTAAGTCTGTACGTTAATTCGAGTTATTAATCATTTTCAAATAAGGCAACTTATTTAATGAGAGAAATTCATTTACTAGAAAATAATGCAGCATGCGCTAAGTATGTCTTAAATCGGACATCTCAAGGTTTTTTGCCTGAAACGTTTCTTGGAATTGGTTCATTTTCAACACGTGTTCCTGTTTCTGGAAGCGGATTATCTATTTATTCCACCCCTACTTTTTTTGAGAATGAGATTTCAGATAGCATTGTGCAAGGTTATTTTTCTGTTTTTGAAAAAGAATCATTACTTATGCAGGTTGCTATGGGAGAAATTGCAAACTTTCCTATTTCAAGATGGTTATTAATCGGACAACATTTAAGTATTTTTCATTCTTCTAAAATAGATGTAAAACGTTATCTTCCTACCGATGAATTGCTTAATGTTCGAAGTGCTGAAGAGTTTATGCAAGTATATTTAGGAAATATTTTTCCTCATATCCAAGAAATTCGGGCGCAATCTATTTTATTTCTTTTTGATGTAAAAATGTTTTCAGATTATATTAAATCTTTTTTTCTTTGGCTTGCAGAGCAGTTTAATATTCCATTTTTAAAAGATCTTGTCTCTGAATCTTCTGAAATAGAAATGCAAAAAAAAGTAACGGATGAGTTTTTATGGTATTTGTCTGAGTCTGCAATTCATCCCTGTATTGCTGTTTATCCTTCATCCTACAATTGTTATTTAGATCTTATACAATCAGCTAGAAACATTCGAAAACAAGGAAACTATTCAGACGAACTTTTCTTTAAGCTTTAATTAAGGATTAGTGATCTATATGGCTAAAGTAACTAAAAATAAAAAAGAAAATAGAAAAAGTGCTAGACATGATATAGAGTTTGTTGTTTCTTTATATAGAAATGGCGTTTTAATATCACCAAATAACTCTTTTAAAAATATTTCAATTCATGGTGCATTATTAAATATATCGAATAACTATATTTTTAAATGTGGTGAAAGAGTTGTGTTGCTAATAGAGGATGAAAGATTATTAAAAGAATTTAACTTAATGCTTGAACCTATTGAAGCAGAAGTAAGGCATTTTGAAAATGAAAATGAAAATCTTGTTGGCTTGGTTTTTATAAATATGACCGATAGTAATAAAAGAATTTTACAAAGAATAATAGATAACAAATTTATGCTAAAAAAATTTCCAAAATCATGGCAAATTTCAAAATAAAATTATTAAAAGAATTTTTTATACACCTTTTCGTATTCACCGTCACTCTTCCATTTACTCAAAAAATAGTTAAACTCTTTAATAAGTTCTTTTTCTGATAATCTTGTTGCAACGCCAAAATATTGTTCGTTTTTTTCTGTTTCTTTAAATTTAAAAATATTTGGAAATTTTTTTTCAAGATATAAGCCATAAGTAGAATCTATTATTATGGCATCTACTTTTCCAATTCGGACAGAATTTACGAGATCTCCATACTCATTATATTTAAAAATATTTGCTTTATTTAAGTTTTTAGCCGCATAAAAATCATTAGTTGTTCCAATTTTGACACCTATTTTATAATTTGAATTATTTAAATCATTTACATTATTAATTTTGTCTAAATTTAAATTTGTCTTTTTAAATAAATAAATAATTTTGCTTTTGAAATAAGAATTACTAAAAAGTACAGACTTTTTTCTTTCTTCAGTAATAACCATACCCGTGGAAATTAAATCACATTTTTTAGCATTTAATGCAGGAATAATGCCATCAATACTATAGTTTAATATTTCTAATTCAGAATTTAAATGTTTAGAAAAAGCTTTCATCATATGAATATCAAATCCAAGCCAATTGCCATTAGAAATATATGTAAATGGAATAAATCCGCCTGCAGTACAAACTTTAAGAGTTTCTGGTATTTTTAAATCATTTTTAGATTGAATTGAATTAGAGTAGGATTGACTAGAGTAAACAATAAAAGTTGCATATATTAATTTTACTAAATTAAATAATATATTGGTTGTATTCATTTTAGCCCCTTAATTAGTATAATTTCATTATATAAAGGAAAAGAATTGAACTAAGGGGTTAAAATATCAAAAAATTTTTGTACTTACAATTTAACTAACTACATTTCGATCAAACATTTGTAAAGTTAATTTTTGCATATATCTTTCCATAATATCTTTTTCATGTTTTTTAACAACTTTTTGAATGGCTTGAAAAGCTTCTTTATTTTTATATAAACTCAAACAAGTTTCACATGGATGAGTTGAAGAATATGGTAATGAAATTGAAGGGTCTTCTTTTTGTGCTTGTATGTATACTTCTTCTACGCCATCTAAATGAATCCATATTTTAAGTAAATCATCTTTGGAATTTTTTAAAACATTCATAATAGATTTATCTTTTAAACTTCCTAAATGCAATTCGTCAATTTTTTCTAAATGAAGACCGCAGCAAGCAATAAGATCTTGTGTTGGAGTAACAGAAAGTACATTAAGAACCGTTCTACATGAACTTATATTATTAGGATGAAATCGGGATCGGTTTTCGGGATGGCTTAAAGAAGTGTTTCCATCTGCTTCAATCCATACAGTTCTTTGTATTAAAATTTTTTTAGAATTATGAAGTTCAATTAATTTTTCATTTTTTAATATAATATTATTAATAGATTCATCACTTTGGTCACAAATTTCCATATTAATAACTACAAAAATTCCAACTTCTGCTGCAGCAAGAGTTCCATTAAGAATACGTTCAATGGGAACATGCTTTTGATGAAATGTCCCTGTACTAAAATTGATTTCTTTTAAGCCACTTTCTCTCGCCTTTTTTATTCTTCTTCTCGCATGTTCTAAAGAAAATGCCCAATAGCCATTTGTAATACATCTTGTTACAAATCCTAAACGAGTTGCATGAGAAATATGTTCATCTAATTCATTTCCTAAAGTAAAGCATTCTCCACCTGTAAAACAAACTAATTTCATTGTCGGAATTTTTTGTGCTTCTTCAATTAGAGATGTTATTTTTTCTTTTGGAATTCTTGTTGTAATTTTAGGACTGCAAGAAAAACAGCAATGATCGCAGGCTGCAGTACAATGATGAGTTGTAATTAATGAAAGAGAATGTGGTAATATTAACATTTTATAATTTCCTTATACTACAAATACAGCGATTACAATAAAGACTTCGGCCGCAACAAAACCGTTTGTAGCGACAACAGCATTTGTTGCGGCAACAGCATTTGCTACAGCTTCTGCGTTTGCATATACATTTGTGTTTACAGCTGCATTCGCATAAACAGATGAGTCTAAAAGAACGCTCATACTTGGAATACTTTGTAATAAATTTACAGATTCTTTGTCATTTTTTAATTTTTCAAGCGATGAATAAGCATCAGGATATTTTTCTTTAATATATTTTTGCATGGTAAGGGAATCAACTTTTAATTGATTATAGTCAGAAGAATTTTTATCAATTTGATTATTATTTCTTTGAGCATTACTAATGACTATATTTAATTCAGCTTGAATGCGAGAGGCTTGGTTTTTAAAATATTCGTCTTGAGATAAATGAATTAATTGTTCCGTAGTCTTATCAATATTCAATTTTTGATTATTATCATTTATTCTATTATTATAGTCTTTTAAAAATTGTACATAGTTAAAAGTTTTATTTTCGGTATTTGCAGATGGATTTATTATAAGATTTTGTTTTGATGATGGTGGAATTGTTTCTGGAATATTTTCTGCATAAGCTTCAGAACTTGCAATTGCACCTAAAAAAAACGCAATAAGACCTATATTCGAATTTTTCATAAAAAATTTCCCTTATAATTTATTAAATTGTTATTAAATTGAATTTATTTAAATTTTTTTTCTAACGTGTTTTTTATAGTGCAATATTCTTTTTAAAATAGAAGAAATCATGCTTTATTCCCCTTAAATAAATAGAAGAAGCAATGAGCCCTTTGTTTTTATATTTAATTTTTTGGGTATCTAAAATAAAGAAAAACAATGTCCGTTTTTTAGACATTGTTTTGATTTTTATTGTTAAATAAGATTATAATAAATTATTTTTAATAAATTAAATATTATATACTTCTATACTATCGTCTTCTTGAATGCCAAGGTCACTGTTATCAACTGGCGCCTTAAGGAGTTGTAGTAAGTCATCTCTAGATAGATTTTTAAAGACTTCTTCATCTTGCTCTACAAATCGCTCAAAAATCATTTTTTTACGGCTGATGATTTCATCTATGCGTTCTTCAAGCGTTCCTTTGGTAACTAATTTGTAAACTTGGACATTTCTAATTTGGCCAATACGGTGAATACGATCTGTCGCTTGATTTTCTTTTGCTGCATTCCACCATCTGTCAAAATGAATGACAACACTTGCAGAAGTAAGATCAATACCTGTTCCTCCAGCTAATAAGGAACCAATAAATACTTTTACATTATCATTTTCTTGAAACTCTTTAACAATATTACCTCTATTGATAGATTGTCCTGTTAAGGTAACATGTTTTATCCCTTTATTATTTAATCTTTCAGATAGCTTAGAAACCATTTTTGCATATTGAGAGAAAATAACAACTTTTTGATTACTTTCAATTGCTTCACTAAGCAATTCATCAAAAACTTGCAATTTTCCACTACCTACATTTGCATATTGTGGATCAATAATTGCAGGATCATTGCATATTTGTTTCAATAAACTAATCAAACTAAAAATATGGATATAAGGAATTGGATTTTTTTCGTTTTGAAGATCGTCAATTAATTTTTTGCCTTTTAAATTTAAAGCTTCATTATATAATTTTTTTTGTGAAGGATTTAAGTGACAATATCTAATATCTTCTACTTTTTCAGGTAAATCCGTTAAAACATCTAACTTATTTCGGCGCATTTTAAATGGATGAATTAATCGGTGTAATTCAATATCTGCAATTGGATCTGTTTTTTCGTCATTGAGCATATATTTCTTTTTAAATTCATTGTCTGTGCCTAAATAACTAGGAGCAATATAATCAAAAAGGTTTTTTAATTCCATGAGATCATTTTCTAAAGGTGTACCTGTTAAGCAGAGCCTCATGTTACTATTTATTTTACAAGCAGCTTTATAAGTGCGCGTACTTTGATTTTTTACTAAATGAGCTTCATCTAATACAACTAAATTCCATTTAAATTGCATAATTAATTGTATATCACGAAGTAAAATTCCATAGCTAGTAACAAATGCATAATGAATATTTTTTGATTTATCTATTTTTGATAAATGATTTTTACGAAAAGGGCCGTGAAAACAGATGCTTGTTACGTTAGGGATGTATTTCGTCATTTTATCAAGCCAGTGATCAATAACACTTGTAGGACAAACTACGAGCGAAATGGAGTTCTGTTCATTTTTTGTAATGCTTGAAATGAGCCCCATGGCTTGGTGGGTTTTTCCTAAACCCATTTCATCGGCCAAAAGACCTCCGAGTTGATTATTATATAACCACCATAACCATTTTAAGCCGTCTTCTTGATAAGGTCTAAGGGCTAAATTTGTTTCTTTTAAGGAGGGCAATTGGAGTTTATCTCTTGAAATTAAACCAGATCGGATTTTCTCAATGACAGCGGCTTTCCCTTTGACTTTACTTTCTGATCCAAATTGTTCATGAAAACGAACAAATTCTAAAGTAGAAAGTTTTAGTTGGCCATCTTCCTGAACTTTGTTTTTTAACCAATCAAGTTCAGGTGTAATTTTGATAAAACCCTTGTCTGTTTCGAGATACTGTCTACCTTCTGCTCTTGCTTTAAGTATTTGGTATAAAGTACCAGATGTATCCGCGCTTGATTTTTCATCTGAGTTTGAATTAAATTTAGCATCAATAAGTATAGAACCATCTAAAGATTTATTTAAGGTAAATTCTGGAATAGATATTTTTTTATAAACTTTAATTTTTGATAAATTATCACTAACAACAATATCTGCTGTTTCTTTAAGTCGAGAAAAATCACTTTCAATCAAGCTTGCAGCTGTATCTCCTTCAACAATTCCTGTTTTGGGATATTCGTGCCATCTTGAAACTTGCGTATTATTCATTTTGTCAGCAAATGGAATATATCCAGTTTTTTTAATGAATATTCCAATTTTACCAATATGAATTTGATTTAAATCTTCAATAATAAGTTTTTTTATTATTTTACCATCTTTTACGAGAGCAATATTTTTTTGAATTAAAAAACCAGATTTCCCATTATTTTTTATATTAAAATATCTTTTTGCAACGATTTCATGTTTAATAAGTTTTTGAACGGGGGCTGAAGCTTTTTCCGAATATTTTGTATTAAATAAAAGTTTACAAGTATCATCAACGCCAAAACGATAATTTAATTTTCGGGTACTATCAATTTGAACCAAAGCGTTTAACCAAGGTTCTTCTTTATCAATATCGATAGATACCAGTTCTGCTACGTTAGAAGAGAATATATTTTCTAAATTACTACTTTCTAAAACTTGTTTTGCATCATTGATAATTTCCCATTTTTCTTCAGCACTAAAAATAGCATTTTTATTTTCTTGTGGTGGGATCGTTTGTGGTTTTGTATGTACAGAACTTAAATGGAGTTCTGAACCACCCGTGCCTAAATTTAATTTTTGAAGATAAGTTGCTTTCTCTTGATCTAAAAAAATACAAAAGGCAGCCAAGTGTTGGCATTTTTCAGCTCTTCTTCTATTGGCTTGGCATGTACATTCCATCCATTGAACAAAACGTCCTTGTGCATGGATTTTCATACGGACTTCGTAATTTTCTCCGATTCCCGCTTTAACTCGGCAGCTTAATAACTCTCCATATGCTTGAAAATTATGAATACCGCCTGATCTATAAATAGAAATTCCATTTTGCCAATTAGTAGCTTGGAATTGAGAGAATACAAAATCAATAAAAGAATTTGATGTCATTTTTATTCTGTCTAAATGTTACTTTAAAAACTAAATAAACTCTACATTTACAAAGTTTCTAAAGTGATAATTAATAAATTAATAATTTAAGTTAATTGCTTCTGCTTGCAACTCTGCTATCACTTTTTTCTAACTTTAAGTAATCAGCCAATGTCGTTTGCGCAACAGAACTAGCTCGTATAACCCAGTTTTGTGGACTGGCTACAACAGTCCCGATAGCAATACTGTTAGGACTATTTAATGGAGCAATACCACTAAACCATGTGTAAAGAACATCTCTATTTTCAGGGTCTAGTAGAGTTCCTGTTTTACCACCAATTTCATCTGCATCAGCACGTGTGCCCGCTTTATGAAAAGTGCGTCTACTTGTTCCAGTGGCAATAGTAGCTAGCATAAGGGTCTCAACTTTTAAAGCCGTCTGAGGAGAAACTATTCTACCTATTTGCATAGGTTTTGCTCTATAAACTTCTCTTCCATCCGAATTAAATGCAGCTTCTACAAGAAATGGCGCCATCATGACTCCACGATTATTTATAGCAGCTGATAATAATGCAGCATGAATAGGATTTAATCTAGTAGCGCCAAATCCAGCTCCTGCTTCAGCAACTTCTTGAGGAGTGGCTGTATCTGGATCTGGTAATAAAAACATGCTTGTTTGTAGTTTAATATCACTTGGGATTGCTTTATTAAACATGAATTTCTCTGCATAAAATTTTAAAGAAGAGAGTCCTACGTCATATAAAGCAATTCTTGCAAATGCGGTATTGCAACTTGAGCCAAAAGCCTTAGCAAATGTTAATCTTTGAGAATCTCGAGCAGGGTCAGCGAGCCAATTTCCATTTCTGAGAGACCCACATCCTCCCCGAAAAGCGATTTCATCATAAGGATTCAAATTGCGTTTTTCAATGGCAGCTGATGCTGTAATAATTTTCATTAAACTTGCTGCGGGGGCTCTTGAGCTTACAGAAATAACAGCATTTCTGTTACCTCCATTTTGTGACAGAGCAAGTATTATTCCTGTTTTAGGGTCTATGATTGCAGTTGAGCCATTTAAAATTCGAGTTTGGCTTAAATACTTTTCGGAAGCATCTTGAAGCTGTGGATCAATAGTTAATTCAAGTTTAAAATTTTTGTAGTAAGAATAAGTTTTTCCATTTTTAAAAAACATTTTGGAAGCAACTTCAGGCCAATCAATTTGACCAAATGGCGTATTAAAAGCAGCCCCATTATTATTTAAAGACTCTCTGGGATCTGTAAATGCTTTTACTTTTACAGTATTTTGAGCAAATCGAGTCGGGTTTATAATTGAGGAACCGTTATAAGCGGAAAATAAAACGGGCTGTGCCGTAACATATACTGTTTTTGCATCGTTTCTTGCAAAATTTTCTTCAAATTTTCTTCTATATTTTGATTTTGAGCGAGAAGATTTTTTTATTTTTACATTTTTGTTACTTTTACGGACTTTTTTATTCGAATTTTTTTTATTTTGATTTTGCTGAGAGTATAAAATTGTTACGTTTTTATTACCTCCGCTTTGAGCTAGTGCAATTTGAGTATTTGATAAAATAAATCCACAGCTAAATAATGGGATAAGGAACATTTTCAATGTTTTTATTGGAATTAATCTTGATAAAAAATACATTATAGTTTCCTTAAGTTACTTTTAATAAATTGTAACACACAAAATTCATTTTGGATCTCGAACCTTTAAATAATCAAATCTTTTTTTGAAAGCGCCCAGCAATCCAAGGTATAAACATAAAGTTTCTTTTGAAACATTATTGGCATGGTTCTTTGCGATTGATAAGCCCAACCATTCAGATTTTGAGAAACCTCAAAACCTTGTTGATATCTTGAAAAACTATCCCCAACAAGTATTTTCGGCATATCTCGAAAAATTGAAAGGTAAATAAGTGCATTTTTATTGGAAATCTCTAAAATTTTACTTAAGGCTCTTTTTCTTATAGAAGTTAAACCTGTATTTAAAATTGGAAATGTTACTTTTTCATAGCTTCCAATGATGCTTAACCCTTTTGGGCTTAAGATCTTATCTAATTCTTCTTTTTCCTTCGAATTGAAAAGAAGTTCACTGCAGGGGATAGGGGTCTCAATGACTTCAATAATGGGCAAAGCATTCGATGGAATATACCATGAAATATAGGCAAATGGTAGAGAATTATAAAAGCCTTTGCTTGCTTCTCCGGTTGTCGGAAAAATAGGGTAAATTATTGGTATTTTAGGGATATTTTTAACATCATCTTCACAATAGCAATCTTTTTTTCTTAAAATTAATAGATTTTCTCGAAATAAAGAAGATAATCGTTCATAGGGAATATTTTGCATATCAGGAATATGATTAAAAACTCTATTTGCGGCAATATATTCTTTGTAAGTCATTTAACCGTCCTAATACATTTTGTATCTCACAACTTTTACTGCACTTTTATACCTTTATATTACGAGTATTTATCTTGAGTTTCAAAAAAATCGCATTTTATTATTTTAGGAGTGTAAAGGTGTTTTCAAAAGCGAAAGATGCTAAAGTTATGTCGTCCACTCAAAGTATTGAAAATGTCTCAAAAAAATATAAAGGTGTGCCTTTTTCCTTACTTGGCAGTCAAACTTTTTTTCAAGGAAAAGTGATTTTAAAGGGAGAAGCGCGTTTAGCGGGTCATGTGGAAGGAACGATTATTTCTGAAGATGTTCTTATTATTGAAGAATCAGCTTTAATTAAAGGCGAAATTCAAGGGGTCGTCATTGAAGTGAGTGGTGTCTTTGAAGGAAGTCTTCACGCTGCGGAGCTTTTAAGGTTAACCCCTTCTGCTCGGGTTCAAGGAGATATTGCCTCTTATAAACTTGTTGTAGAAGAAGGGGCAAAATTATTAGGCAAATTATCATGTCTTGATCCTCCTAGACATGTTAAAGATGATATTACGCTTGCAGTTGTTACTTAAAGACGATTTAAATCTGAATCTTTTGTTTTCTCTGTTTAGGAGAATAAATTTGACTGCGGATAAAACAATTTCAAAAGACTCTATAAAAGATCTATATAGCGAATCTAAGCATAGAATAAGGCTTATTCTTGCTATGTTAGGTCGTTATGAGCCTGAAAAAATAAATCCGCTTCCTGATGAAAAGTCATTTGCTACCATTTCGAATTTAATTAATAGTATTATGAGTGCAGCACAATTTGAATCTGAAAACCAATATCGAAATGCGATTGTCGATATTTCAAACTGGATGAATTGTGCTTTTAATGTAGAATACTTAACTAAAAATGAATCACTTTATCCAAACCCTCTTTATGCAGTTCGAAAAGGTGGTGAAATTCTTCACTCTTTTCTTCACAGAGATTTAAGAAGAAAACAATTTTCATCAGAAGAAGATGAAATATATAGAAATTATCTTTCCTTAATCGCTTCTTTACCTGATCCCCGTAATAAAAAACTAGCGCAAGATGATGTTGATGGAATGATTGATGACCTTTTAAAAACAAGTTAAGAAGTACTTTTTATATTAGTAATTTATAATTCCAAAAGTTGATTTTCAATAATTTCTTAATTACTATTTGGCCGATGTTTATTTATTATATTCTTCCTAATCACACATCGGAACAAAATTATGATAAAAATGAAAAACTATTCTCGATTTGCTTGGGCGTTTCTTGCTTATAATTTTTATGTAATTTTAGGTGGAGCTTACGTTAGAGCGACAGGTTCTGGTGCAGGTTGTGGAGAACATTGGCCTTTATGTAATGGTGTTGTTGTTCCTAATTTTTCCACTTTTCATACAATAATTGAATATACTCACAGAGTTTCAAGCGGAATCGTTGGAATTGGATCTATTATTTTATTAGTCTGGGCTTTTAAAGTAACGAAAAAAAAGGATCCAATACGAATTTCTGCTATTATTGCATTTTGTTTTGTGGTATTTGAAGCGTTATTAGGAGCTGGTTTAGTTATATTTGGACTAGTGGCTAATAATTCTTCATACTTTAGAGCAATCGTCATGTCACTTCATTTAGTTGCCACATTTATTTTAATAGCTTCTATTTCCTTGACTGCAGCTTGGTCTTCTGGATTTAAATTTAATAAATTTAATATACATACAAAAAAGTTTATACCTGTTTCTTTAATAATAATAGGAATGTTTATTGTAGGTATGTCTGGGGCAATTACAGCATTAGGTGATACATTATTTAAACCTAATTCTGTTGGTGAAGGTGTTTTTCATGAAATAATCAATCCTTCCCATTTTTTAATGTCTTTAAGAATATATCATCCTATTTTTGCTGTTATTGTTGCTATATATACTGTTTTTGCAACTTGGAGTTTGACAAATAAAAACTCATCATCAATACAAAAAAAATTAACATTTAGTATTACTGGAATTTTTATTCTTCAAATTTTTATTGGATTTATAAATATTGCGCTTCTTGCGCCTGTTTGGATGCAAATTATTCATTTACTTATTGCAGATATTGCATGGATTTTTTGCGTGTTATTTTGTAGTCAAGCGCTTTCCGAGGAGATATCAGTTGAAAAATCGATCCAGCACGCTTAAGATTTTTATTCTTATTTTAATTGTTTCTTTGTCTACGTTTTCAACTGATACATATGTTCCTTCCCTGCCCCATATGGTCAATGACTTAAATACGACACAAGCATTAATTCAATTAACATTAAGTTTTTATATGATTGGTTTTGCTATATCCATGTTAACATGTGGTTGTTTATCAGATCGTTTTGGTAGGCGTCCTATTTTACTTGGTGGAATATCGTTATATATCATTTCGACATTTATTTGTATTTTTGCTTCTAATGTTTGGATTTTAATTATAGCTAGATTTTTTCAAGCATTAGGCGGATGTTGTGGAATTGTTATTGGACGAACAATTGTTCGTGATTCTTTTGAGAAAAAAGATCAAATTAAAGTGTTTACTTATATTTCTACTGGTATGGCTATTTCACCAGCAATTGCTCCTATTATAGGTGGGACATTACAAAGTTATTGGGGATGGCGTTCCTCTTTTGTATTTTTATTTATTGTTTCTACTTTAGTATTAATTTTTGCTTATTATAAATTAGAAGAAACAAATAAAGAATTAAATCCAAAAGCTACAAATTTAGTAAATTTATTTAAAAATTATAAAATTATGTTAACAAATAAAATGTATATGGGTTATACGTTAACAATTGCTTTTGCTTGGTGTGTTTTCTTCTCCTTTATTTCATCATCCTCTTTTATTTTTCAAGATATTATAGGAGTTTCTCCTGTTGTATATGGAATTATTTTTGGCTTTGTCTCTTTTGGTTATATATCTGGCACTGTTTTAGCAAGAAAAATGTCCAATAAAATTCCTTTAAATAATTTAATTTCTATTGCAACTTTTTTATGTTTAATTGGTTCAAGCATTTTATTTGTTTTTGCAATATTAAATTTCACCTCTGTGGCTGTAATCTTAATTCCTTTAATTATAATTATGATAGGCATTGGTATTATTTTCCCATTAACTCAAGTAGGTGTCATTGATATATTCCCTAAAATGGTTGGAGTAGCCACAGGCTTATTTTTCTTTATTGAGATTATGACTGGAGTATTTGCGGGCTATTTATCTGGAGCATTTAAATCACAATCACAATTGCCAATGGCAAGTGTGATGTTAGCTTCAAGTATTCTTCTGGTATTTACTTTTTATTTTTTAATTTTAAAGAAAAAAAATGATAAAGAATTAAACTAGGAAACTTTAATTGCGACAGTGAGTCCTTCTCCAGTAGGTAAAATTGTACTTCTGAACTTAGGACTCTTTGCTAGACGTGAATTAAATTCTCGCAAAGCGATTACTTTTGTATTTAATTCTGTGTCTTCTATATTTTCTTTATAAATATTTCCCCAAGCAAATGTATTATCACCAATAATTAATCCACCCACTTTTAAATTGTCTTCTGCCCAGGTTAAATATTTAGGGTAAGATACCTTATCTGCATCAATAAAAATGGCGTCAAATGGGCCTTCTTTTTCAATTGATTTTAACATTTCGATACCAGGACCAACGTGTTGTTTTATTAAATGAGAAACGCCCGCCTTTTGAAAAGATTCTTTTGCGGCATCGGCATGTTTTTGCTCTAATTCAATGGTATGCAAAATACCATCATTTTGAATTCCTCTTGCAATGCATATTCCTGAATATCCAGCTAAAGTACCAACTTCTACAATTTTTTTAGCTTTAGAGATGCGTATTAATAATTCTAAATGCAAACCATCCATATTGTTTACTTGAATGAGTGGAATATTTAATTTTGCTGAACGTTCTCTGACTTCTTTTAAAATAGAATCTTCTGGTTTGAAAGTATCTACAGCGTAATTTGAAATTTTTTCATTTGTCTGAGAAAATGCTTTTTCCATGATCATCTCTCCTTATATTTATAAGAATAAAGTATAGATAATAATAAAAAAAATCAATTATAAAAAAAATATAATTGATTTTTAAAAGAATTTTATTTAGAGAAATCTAATATAACAATTTTTCACCAGCATCTAATTTAGACAGAATCCATGAAAGATAAGGATATATATAAGTATTATTTGAATCATCTGCTGTACATTTGTCATTATTAGTCCAATATTGTGGACCTACCAATCTAGAGTTCGTTCCTTGAGTAATTGAAATTAAGGAATAATTATTGCCACGTTTTACAAACTGAGGGCCACCTGAATCTCCGTGACAAGTTTGACCAAAAGACATATGTTCTTTTTTCATAATAATAAATGTATCTGTTATTGTTGGTGCTATAGATTTATCAATCATTTTAGCTTCACCAAAAGATAAAAGCTCTTCACTATTATAAGAAATATTATGATTTGGCTTTCTTAATGTGGCTACTGCCCATCTTATAATGCCTTTTGAATTATCTTCAAATTCTCCTGTTTGTCCAAAACCCGTGAAAAGGGTTTTTTCTCCATCAAAATATTCTTTTGCAATTCGAGCCTGCTTTAAATTTAGTTTACTTATGGACTCTGTTGTTTTCAAAATAGCAATATCTGCAAAAGGAATATTGTCATTCTTACTAGGATTATAAATATCATTATAAATTATTTTTTTAACAGTATTTTTTGTATAAGCCTTATTATCTAAAGGTTTTTCATTAAAAACAAAAATTTCGCTTTCTCTAGCTTTTCTATATTTACCTTTTTCTTCTTCAATATATAAGCAGTGAGCTGCCGTTAATATTGTATTATCTGCAATTGCAACTCCAGTGCAAGCAATAGTATTTACAGAAATGTAAACAGTGGACTCGTATCCCGGTATATTTTTTTCTTTGTCAAAACCATTGCAAGAATTTACGATGTATTGAATAGAATATTTATTGTTATGAAATTGATCTAGTAATTCGGAGCAGGATAGGGCTTTTTCTTTTTCTTTTGGTTTTTCGCCACAAGAAGCAAATAAAAATAAACTTAATATTAATAAAGTTTTTTTGAACATGTTTTTTAATTTTCCTAATATGTTTATTGATTCGTAATTTTTACCAGTAATCAGCTTGTATGGTTAAGTCTGAAAAAACACGGCATAAACATGCGAGACGGTTTTCAATTAATTTATTATTTTTCAATAATGTATTTTTTTCAAAATCATTTTGTTCGGAAACAGCATTGGGATTATTAGTTATTACTTTAATATTACAAGCACCACAAACACCCACCCCCGAACAGGCCGCCCCAATTGGCAACCCTCTTTTTCTAATAAAGACCCATAAATTAGCTCCTGCCCTCATGAAAAATTCATCAATTTTATGACCTGATTTATTAAGCAAAATTATTCTTACTGAGTTTGACAAATCGTTTTGAAGAGGAGGAGTTTGTTGATTCATTTATTTCACTTTCAAGCTATCAAAAATTTGCTGGTCTTTTTTCAATAAATGCCTTCATGCCTTCTTTAGCTTCTGAGCCTACAAATAAGAGTCCAAACTCGGATGATTCCAATGAACACCCTTCTTCAAAACGCAATTCAATGCCTTGCTTAATTACTTTTTTTGCTACTTGAATTGCATGAGGAGCATTTTTGATTATTTTATCAGATATTTGATCTGTAAAAAATTCAAGCTCATCATGTTTTGTCACATGATTTACCAAACCATGTAAATGGGCTTCTGCAGCAGAATATTTATCAGCTGTAGATACCCATTCTATAGCTTTTGACACTCCTAAGCGTCTTGTCAAGCGTTGAGTACCAGAAAAACCTGGAATGAGCCCTAAAGTCACTTCAGGAAGGCCAAATCTTGCTTTTTCCGAAGCAATTATAAAATCACAAGCAAGGGCAAGTTCAAGACCTCCTCCTAGTGCAAACCCTTGAACACGCGCAATAGTGATTTGTGATAAATTTTCAAGCATGCTAAATGTTTTAGCACCAAAAATAGAAAATTGAGCCGCTCGATCGGAGGAATTAAAATCTTGCATTTCTTTTATATCGGCGCCAGCAACAAATGCTTTGTCCCCTGCGCCACAAATAATTAATACTTTAATTTCTTTATTTTCTTTTAGAAACAGACAATGTTTATGAAGTTCTTCTAGTACTTGTTTATTTAGTGCATTCAATTGATTTGGTCTGTTGATTTGAAGAGTTGCTTTTTTTCCATTTATTTCTAAGTGTGTTAAAGATTCTGTCATAAAATTTCTCCAAAAATAAAAAGCCATAGGTTTTAACCTATGGCTTTTTTACTCTATTTGAAATAATCTATCAAATTTTGTTATTAGTTCTTTATTGAAAGTTCATTATTAATTACCTTTTCAAATTCTGATTTTGGTAAGGCTCCCATTAATTGAACTCCGTTAATATAAAATGCTGGTGTTGCATTAATTCCTAAGCTTTGCCCATATTCCATTTCTGAATTGATTTTATCATGCACTGCTTGATCTTTTCTGCATGAATTAAATTCTTCAATTTTTAATCCAATTTTCTGAGCAATCATGGTGTATGTTTCATCACCTAATTTTTTATGATTTTCAAATAAGGCGTCATGCATTTGCCAATATTTATTTTGTTTATTTGCGCATTCAGCAGCAATAGCTGCAGGGATAGCTTCTGGATGTATTTGCACTAAGGGATAGTTTTTAAATACGTAGCGAACTTTTCCTTTGTATTGTTTTAATACTTCTTCAACAATAGGCTGTGCTGTTGCGCAGAATGGGCATTGAAAATCAGCAAATTCTACTATCGTAACAGGAGCATCTGCAGGGCCTTTTGAAGGAGAATTTCCAATTTCTACATTTATTTTAGGAGAAACAGGTTTTGATGCACCTAATACTTCTATTTCACCTTTTGAAAGTGCTTGTGCTACAAGTGCTCTAAAATAAGAACCAGCTGCTTGATTTTGTAAATATGGTTTAACAAGAGCTTCTTGTTGCTCAGGTGTTTTTCCTTTTAATTGAGGATTTTCTGCATTTTCTTTTACAAATTGTTTTACTTGTTCATTTGTTACTGTAGATTTTTCTTGAATAAACATTTGTTCAGCAGTATTTGTATTAGAAATATTTTTGCTTTTCATATATTCTTTTATAAGATTATCAAAATATCTTTTAGCTAAAATATTTTCTATTGCTTTATAAGATTGACTTTCAGCATCAAAAAGAGTCTGTAATTCTTGAGTAGTAAGATCAGAGCGTTTTAAAGTAACACTATTATATTTACCAATGACTTCTGTGCCAGTTGCCGTTTTTGAACTACTTGAGACTGTAGAGGATGTTTGTCCAGTTAAGTTATTTGCAATTTTTTTATAATCATGAAAAAATAGAGGTATTGAACCAACAACGGCAGCGGCTATAAAAATTCCGCCAATAATAAATTTACCAGAAGACATAAAAACTCCTTTAAACGCATAAAAAATTATACCCAATCCTTCTTATGCACTTAAGAAGGGCGAATCAAGTACAGCTTACATATTCTGCACACTTTTAATATTTTCAGCAAGTTCTTTAGCATAGCGCTTTTCTTCAATTTTGCCATCAACATCAGGTAAAGTTTGAGCTTTTTTAAACAATTCGAGAGCAACGTTTTTGTCTCCTGCTTTTTTCTTTAGAATTCCCAAATACATCGTATTTAAACGGTATTCAGGGCAACTTTGAATAGCCTTATTATAATATTCTTCTGCTATTTTTTTGTCACCAAATGAAATAAGACCACCTGGAACTTCTTGATAATATCTACCAAGGATTCTTAATGGACCACACCATTGGTACTTTGGATCAATTTTTGAGGCTTCTATTAAAGCATCTCTTCCGGGTTTTGCATTATTTAAAGCTGAAAATATTCCTTTAGAAAGTCCATATGAACCTAAATTAATTGCATACCAATAAAATCCTTCAACTCGTTTCGGCTCTAATTTTTTTGCAATTTCTCCAGCTTCATACCCATATTTAAATATTTTTGTTTTTTCACTTTTAGCAAGGGTTTCTAATGGCATAAAGTTACCATAATAATAAACAAGTCTTGAAATTCTCCAGGATATATTGAAATCATTTGGAGCTTTAATTTCTTTTTTAAAGAAATTTACAATTTCTTTCTCGCCTTCATTTGTTTCGCGATTGTCCCATAATTTATCCAGAACTTTAATGTTTATTTGCTCTTCAGTTGTTTCTTTAGTAATTGCAGTAGTTGTTGTTTCTTTAGTGCTTTCAGATGCTGTTTCTTTATCTTTAATTATAGAGTCGTTTTGTGCGTAAGATATATTACTAAATAAATTAAATGAAATAAAAATACCAAATAATAATTTCAAGTTTTTTGTGATAATCATAAATATGCTCCTGCCAGGATGAAAAGACTCAGAACTGGCAGATTATATTTTTTTTTGAGCACTGTAAATAAAGGAATGAATTGATTTATTTATGAATTGATAAATTAAAGAAGCTTTTTAAGATCATCAACTTTATCTAATTTTTCCCATGGAAAATGATTGCGTCCAAAATGTCCGTAGGAAGCAGTTTCATGATAAGTAAATCCATTTTTTTGAGGATTTAAAAGATCAAATGTTTTAACAATTCCAGATGGTGTCATGTTAAATACTTTTTGAACAGCTTCTTCAATTTTAACGCGGTTTACTTTTTCAGTTCCATATGTGTTCACATTAATACTAACAGGTTGAGCTACTCCAATTGCATATGCAATTTGAACAAGAGCTTTGTCAGCAAGACCAGCAGCAACAATGTTTTTAGCAATATATCTTCCCATATATGCTGCAGAACGGTCTACTTTAGAAGGATCTTTTCCAGAAAAAGCGCCGCCACCATGTGCTCCATGTCCACCGTAAGTATCAACAATAATTTTGCGCCCTGTTAAACCGCAGTCACCTTGAGGTCCACCAATAACAAATTTACCGGTTGGGTTAATATGATACTTTGTATTGGAATCAAGTAAATTTGATGGAATTGTATTTTTAATCACATTTTCAATCACAAAATTACGAATGGTGTCTTGTGTTACGTCGTCAGTATGCATTGTACTTACAACAACAGTATCCACTCTTTTCATTTTTCCGTTATGATATTCAACTGTGACTTGAGATTTTGCATCGGGACGTAACCAATTTGCACTGCCTTCTTTACGAGCTTTTGAAAGATTACGTAAGATGGAGTGTGCATATTGAACGGTGGCAGGCATATACTCAGGTGTTTCGTTTGTAGCATAACCGAACATCATACCTTGGTCACCAGCGCCTTGTTCTTTGTGCAATCCTTCACCTTCATTTACACCTTGAGCGATATCTGGAGATTGTTGATCTACAGCAACAATTACACCGCAGCTTCTGTACTCGAAGCCGTTGTTTGGATCATCATATCCAATTTCTTTAATAACGTTACGAGCTATTTCAGAATAGCTTTTCATTTTACGATTATGTTTTTTTTCTTTTGCATGAACTGTTTCTGGATTTAAAGTAATTTCACCAGCAACAACAACTAATCCTGTTTTACAAAGAGCTTCGCATGCTACTCTCGCTTTTGGATCAAAAGATAAAAGTTCATCAAGAATTCCATCAGAAATTTGATCGGCAACTTTATCTGGATGTCCTTCGCTAACGCTTTCGGATGTGAAGTAAGTAATTTCTGGAGAAGAAGAATTTAATGTGAGCGAGCGTTGAAACATATTCTATTTCCTTTCATATCAACCGCTGCAGAGAGGTTAACTTTAATTGATTAAATAAAAGTAACATTAAATTAAAATTCGGGTAACCCATAAGCCGGATTCTGTTTAAAACTACAATTTCTCTTGATGTTACGTTACCGTAGCATTCTTTGCAGCCAACCCGAGTGTCAGTGAGCCGAGCCAACTCTCCACCCCTATTTGGCTTTGCTTCAGATGGGGTTTGCCAAACCGACTGTCACCAGCCATGTCCGTGAGCTCTTACCTCACGTTTTCACCATTGCCAGCCTTGCGGCTTCGGCTGTGTATTCTCTGTTGCACTTTCCGTCGAGTTTCCCCGCCTGGCCGTTAACCAGCATCTTGCTCTATGAAGTCCGGACTTTCCTCACTCCTACAAAAGTAGGACGCGCTGTAGTTGAATTACCCGAATTGTCACCAATAATATCTGAATTCTTTCAAAGCAAGGAAGTTTTGAATTATTTTAAATAAAGTTTTAAAATTCGGCTTTTCAAAGAAGTATACTAACAGATTGCTTAACTTTCTTTTCTTAATCTTTTTCTTAGTGTAAACAATCTCTGCGAGGCCTGTTTTAGATATTTTTCGTGTGAAAGGTGAACCCAGTGGAAATTAAGAATTTTCAAGAATTTATTATCGCTCTTTGCAATTATTGGGTAGATCATGGCTGTATTTGGAGCCAACCTTATGATGCAAATATGGGAGCTGGAACCTTTCACCCGCATACTTTTTTAAAAGGAGTTGGACCCGAGCCTTGGCGTTCTGTTTATGTACAACCATGCAGAAGACCTGTTGATGGGCGTTATGGAAAAAGTCCCTATCGTTTTCAACATTATTATCAATTGCAAGTGCTTTTAAAACCATCGCCATCAAATATAGTAGATATTTTTCTTAAATCGCTTGAACATGTTGGTGTTAATTTAAAAGACAACGATATTGGGCTTCTTGAAGACGATTGGAAAGGGCCAACTCTTGGTGCTTGGGGATTAGGCTGGGAAGTCCGCGCCAATGGTCAAGAAGTAACTCAATTTACATATTTTCAACAACTCGGTGGTTTGGATATTGATGTCGTTTGTGGAGAAATTACGTATGGCTTAGAGCGTTTATTTATGTATTCTAAAGGATACAAAAATGCTTTAGATATGCCATTTAATGATCATTTTACATATGGTGATATTTTTTATCAAAATGAATTTGAATTTTCTCATTTTAATTTTAAAGAAGCAGATACCAAAGAACTCTTCAGACATTTTGAAAAATGCGAAGAAAAAGTTTCTCAACTTTGCGAAAAAGGTTTAGTTTTACCAGCCTATGATTATGTTTTACAGGCTTCTCACTCATTTAATTTATTAGATGCTCGTGGCGCTATTTCTGTAAGTGAAAGACAACGTTATATTGGACGTGTTCGCGATTGTGCAAAAAAATGTGCAGTGCAATATCGATCAGCGCGCGAAAAACTTGGTTATCCCATGTTAAATCGTCTCGATACCGATGCGCGGAAACCTATTTATCCAAAAGGCATTATTCATAACGTAACAGAAAACAAAGAAACAAATGTCTATAAAAATATTTCCGATTTTTCAAATAAAGAAAAATTAAATGTTTTATTTGAACTTGGTGTTGAAGAAATGCCGCCAAATTTTCAATTAAGTGCAAAAGCAGAGCTAGAAAATAAAGTAAATGAATTTATACAAGAAGTTTATAATGGTAAATTAAATGAATATTATTCAACAAGTGATAATATAGACCCTAAGATTATTGCTGAAGAAGAGCAGCCACAATATAAAGTAGATATTTCTTCACGCCGTTTAAGCATACAATTTAAAAATATTCCAAAATCGGAAAACTCAAAAACAGTTGAAATTTTGGGTCCTGTTGAGCGAATCGCAAAATCTGCTGATGGTTCTTTATCTCCAGCTGGCCTTGGGTTCTGCAAAAAAAATAATTTAGATCCTTCCCATGTTAGTTTTAAAACAAAATCAGATGGAACATTTATTTATGCCGAAAAACACGTTGTAGGACGTGACTTCCCTACTCTTTTGGCAGAAAAATTTAAAGAATGGTGTTATGCTCTTTCCGCACCACTCAAAATGAAATGGTTGCCTGCAGAAATTAGTCCGCAGTTTATTCGCCCTGTCCGTTGGATTGTTTCGTTGGTTGAAGATAAAGTTATTTCATTAGAAATGTTTGGTTTAAATTCGGGTCGTAAAACTTGTGGGCAACGTATATTGCATCCTGAAGAAGTTACTTTAAATCATGCGAATGATTATGAAAAAACATTAAAGAAAATATTTGTAGAGCCTTCGGTTGGAAATCGTAGAGCAATTTTTTCGCAACAAGCAAACGAATATGCTCAAAGCAAAAATGGAAAACTTCAAAATGATGATTCTTTATTAAATAAATGTGTGGGTTTATTTGAAAATCCAACTTTATTTATAGCAGAATTCGATAAAAAATATTTGCGTTTACCAAAGCCTCTTATTTCGAGTGTATTGCGTGAACATATGAATTATTTTTCTGTTGAATCTCAAGATGGAAAAGAATTATTGCCATACTACATTGGTTCAGCAAATTATAAATGTAATAATATTGAAGAAATGATCGAAGGAACAAAAACTGTTGTTATTGGTAGACTTGAAGATGGTGCTTTTTATTATGACACCGACTTAAACACTCCTATTTCTGAATTTCGTGATCGATTAAAGGATCAATTATTCCAAGCAGGAATGGGAACTTTATTTGAAAAAACAGAACGTCTTAAAAAAATAGTAGCTTTAATTGCAAATCAATTACCACAAAAAACAGATTTAAATATGATTGAAACGGCAGCAGAGCTTTGTAAAGCCGATTTAAAAACAGGTTGTGTGCAAGAATTTCCAGATGAAATGCAAGGTTTTATGGGAGGGGTTCTTGTAAGGGAACAAAATATTTTTAATGACACAAATCGTTCTTTTATAGCTGGTAAAGCAATTGAAGAGCACTATATGCCTGCAGGAGCGCATTCTCCTTTGCCATCTACATTTGAAGGTGTCGTTCTTTCTTTAGCAGATAAACTCGATTCCTTTTGTATGATGATTTGTCATGGAGCAGAAGTAAAAGGAAATAAAGATCCTTTTGGCATGAGAAGACTTGCTTTAGGTATTGCTCGTTTATTAGGTATAAAAGACGAAAAAAATAGCATTCCTGTTTCTTTAAAAACTGTAGTAGAAATTTGTTTAGCTGTTATTCAAGAAAATTCTAAAGTAACAAATGAACACAAAGAAAAAATATATTCTTTTATTTTAGATCGTATGAAAGCTGCATTGGAAGGAGAATACGATCCTCGTTCCGTAGAAGCACTTTTAAGACAGCTTAAAGAAGAGCCACTTCATAAAGTCCGTAATTTTGCCGAAAAAATTGCTGTTGCTTTAACGCAGTCAGGAAAAGGATCTTTATTAGAGGCTTTAATTCCTTACAAAAGGGCAAAAAATTTAACACAGGAATGGAATTCAAAAGAAGTGAATCCTTCTTTGTTTAAAACAGCAGAAGAAATTTCCTTATTTGAAAAATTAAATAGTTTAGAAATAAGAATTAAAACAAATATAAAAAATGCGGAATATAATGACTTGCTAATTGCATTAGCAACTTTAGTACAGCCAATGGCCTCCTTTTTTGATGCAGTAATGGTAAATGATCCTGATGAAAATTTAAAAAGAAATCGACTGTCTCTTTTAAAGAAGATATGTTCCCTTTACGAAGACGTAGCCGACTTTTCTTTAATTCAGGTACAGTAATATGACTTTGAAAAATAGTTATCAGGTTTTTGGTGATAAAGATGCAATTGAAAATAAAAAACCAATTGCAATTACTTTTGGAAATTTTGATGGAGTTCATGAAGGACATTTTTATTTAATTCAAGAGTTAAAAAAAATGTCTAAAAATATTCCCATTGTTGTTGTTACTTTTGATCCACATCCTGCGACTTTTTTTTCTGGTGGAGTTGCAAAACCATTATTAAATACACTTTCTGATAAAATATCGCTTTTATTAAAATCTGGGGTAAATACAGTAATTATTCAAGAGTTTACGAATGAATTTGCTATGCTTACCGCAGATGACTTTTGTCTTTGGTTAAAAGATAATTTTAATATTCATGCAGTCATGCTTGGACATGATTTTTGTTATGGCAAGCAAAGGAAGGGTAATTTTGATCATATGAAATTGTTTGCAGAAAAAGAGCATTGGGAAATTAGGCAAACACAACCATTTAAGTTATATGATGATAAAGTAGTTTCCTCTTCTTTTGTAAGGCAAGTTTTATCTGATGGAAATGCAGAAGATGCAGAAAAATTACTGAGTCGTCCCTATTTTCTTCCCGGAGTGGTAGTTAAAGGCGACCAACGTGGACGATTAATGGGATTTCCCACAGCAAATATCGAGCTAGATGACATTCTTGTTGTTCCAAAATATGGTGTTTATGCTTGTTATGTTGAAATTGATTCTAACGGAATTTTATTGCCTGCTGTTATGAATTGTGGAGTACGTCCAACAATTGCGAGTGGATTAAAATTGCAAATTGAAGCTCATATTCTAAACTTTTCAGATGATATTTATTCAAGAAAAGTAAAATTTCATTTGAAAAAATTTATACGTGGTGAAATAAAATTTACAGGAATAGATCAATTAAAGGAACAAATAACCAAGGACGTTGAGCAAGCAAGATCTTTTTTTATGGATAACCTAAATGAGCAAGTTAATAAACTCTGAAAGAAATATTCAAAAGTCTTTACCACCTACGATCACAAATCATTATAATAAAGAAATTCAATCACAACATAAAAATATTCATTTGGATGACCCTGATCTTTATATGAACCGTGAAATATCATGGTTATCATTTAATGAAAGAGTTTTGACAGAAGCAGAAAATAAAAATGTTCCGTTATTAGAACGCGTAAAATTTTGTATTATATTTGCTTCTAATTTAGATGAATTTTTTATGGTTCGATTATCTGGTTTATTAAGACTTGTAGCGCAACATCATACTACAATTTATGATGAAGAAGAGTCAGAAGAAACCCTTGATGAAGTCGCAATAAAAGTAAGAGAATTATTAAAACGTATTTCAAAATGTCTTCACTCTCAAATTTTACCTGAATTAGAGTTAAATCATATTTCTATTCCAAAGTTTTCTGAATTAACTCGTTCAGAAGAAGAAAAATTAGATTCGCATTTTGAAAGTCAAGTTTTTCCTGTTTTAACTCCACTTGCTGTTGATCCAGCACATCCTTTTCCTTATCTTTCAAATTTATCTTTGTATTTGGCTGTTACTTTTGAAGGAATCTCTGAAAACGGAGAGCCTTTATTAGCATTAGTTGAAATACCGCAAAAAATATTAAGACTTATTCCTATTTCTCAAAAAGCAAATAAGCATCGCTTTTTTTTATTAGATGAACTTATTAAAAATTATATGCCCTCTTTATTTCCTTGGACACAAGTAACAGGCGCGTATGGTTTTAGAGTAACAAGAAATCTTGATTATCAGCTGTTAGATAATGAAGTTAAAGATTTAATGAAATCTATTGAATATGAATTAAAAGATAGAGAGCAAAAAACAGTTGTGCGATTAGAATATGAAAAAAATATGCCCGATTGGTTACGTAACAAATTAGCAACAGTTCTTGATTTAGATTCTTCTGATTTATATGAAATTGATGGCATGATTAATATGAGAGATTTAGCCCCATTATTAAAAATAGATCGCATTGATCCAAGTTTAAAAGATGCCGCATTTAATCCAAGATTAAATATTAATTTAGTAGATGCAAATAGAGATATTTTTGATGTCATACGTGAAAGAGATATATTATTACACCATCCATACGACTCTTTTGCAAGTGTTCTCGATTTTTTAAGAAGTGCTGCCAAAGACGATAAAGTACTTGCCATTAAACAAACATTATATCGTTCTGGTGGTGACTCTCCTATTATTGAAGCCCTTGTAAATGCAGCTGAACGAGGAAAACAAGTTACCGTTGTTGTCGAATTAAAAGCTAGATTTGACGAAGCGAATAATATTGAATGGGCAAAACGATTAGAAAGAGCAGGAGCGCATGTTGTTTTTGGATTTATTGATTTAAAAACTCATGCTAAATGTACTCTTGTTGTTCGAAAAGAAAAAAACAACTATCTCCAAAAATATGTACATTTATCCACAGGAAATTATAATAGTTCCACGGCAAAACTTTATACTGATATAGGTCATTTAACAACAGACCCTGCATTATGTGACGATATTGCAAACGTATTTAATTTTATAACAGGCTTTAATATTTTGCGTGATCAAGATTTAACTCAAATGAGAATACCTCATTTCGAAAAAATTAAAGTAGCACCTTTTCGTCTTCGAGAACAAATTATTCAAATGATTGAAAACGAAAAAAGAAAAAATACGCATGATAACCAAGCACATATTATATTAAAAATGAATTCGCTAGTTGATGTAAAAATTTGTCAAGCTTTATATAGAGCAAGTCAAAAAGGGGTGAAAATAGATTTAATAGTAAGAGGCGTTTGTATTTTAAGACCAGATATTCCAGGTGTTTCAGAGAATATACGGGTTATTAGTGTTATTGATAGATACCTAGAGCACTCTCGAATTTATTGGTTTAAAAATTGTGGAGATCCTATCATTTATTGTGGTAGTGCCGACTTAATGGAACGAAATATGGATAGACGAATTGAAGTTGTTTGGCCTATTGAAAGTTCTGAATTAAAGTCTAAGTTAACAGCAATTTTAAATAATTTTTTAATTGATAATTGTAAAAGCCATGAAATGCAAAGTGATGGTACTTATATAAGAAATCATCCTGCTTCAGGTGAAAAAATGTTACGTTGTCAGGATAAATTCATTGAATATGCCCGTCGTTATGGTATAAAGTCAATTGCCTATGATCAGGCAATTAAACCATTATTTGATAAAAAGGAATTTGATCGTATTCCTGAAAGATTTATTCCTTCTTTGGTTGTTGAAGAAATACAACCTAAAAGCCTCAAGAAAAAGAAGAAAAAATAATGTTAAATTCGCCTAATAAAAAAGTATTTGAAAAAAAAAGAATAGCTGCCATTGATGTTGGTTCTAATAGTGTCCATATGTTAGTTGTTGATATGGAGTCTACCAATTCTTTTACAATAATCGCTTCAGAAAAAGATCAAGTGAGATTAGCCGCTTCAATAGATGAAAAAGGTAATTTAACAAATGAAGCTCTAAATAAAGCAATCGTAGTATTAAAAAAAATGAAAGAAATAGCGGATGGTTTAAGAGCTCAAATTAGAGCCGTAGGAACCAGTGCATTAAGAGAAGCCAAAAATGGTACTGATTTTGTTGCAAAACTTTATAAAAAAACAGGTATTGATATTGAAATTATTTCTGGTCATGAAGAGGCCAGGCTTGTTTATTTAGGGGTTCAGCAAGGTCTTCCTATTCAAGGAAAATCGACACTTATCGTTGATATTGGCGGAGGATCAACGGAAATTGTTGTTGGTCAATGGGGAGAAGAACGTTTTGCAACCTCATTAAAATTAGGATGTGTTCGTTTAACACAAGGATTTATTCATACCGATCCTTTAGGTGATGATCATTTAAGAGCTTTGGAACTTTATATTAACACAAGACTTGAGCCTGTTTTATCTGAAGTAGAGCGTATTGGATTTGATTGTGCGGTGGGTTCATCTGGAACGATAAAATCTATAAAGTCATTAGTTCTTGGCTTAACAAACACTCCGCCATTACAAACAATGCATGGTTCAACATTAACTGCAAAAGAAATATGGACCGCAAAAGAGGCTTTGTTACGAGCTCGTTCCCTTAAAGAGCGTAAACAATTGCCAGGTCTCGATTCAAAAAGAGCAGATATCATTGTAGCTGGTTTATTTGTACTTAGTTCAATTACAAAAATACTTGGAATCAGAGAATGGACTATTTCTTTAACAGCGCTAAGAGAAGGTATTTTATTTGATACCATGCTAAGAGACGGTGTTTGGCTTCAAGGGGATACCAGTGATGTTAGATGGCGTTCTGTAAGATCTTTTGGCCAAAAATTTCATGTCGATGAAGCTCATGCCTTCCACATTACCTCTTTTGCTGTAAGTCTCTTTGATCAATTAACTTTTAAACATTCTTTGCCAAGTGCTTGGCGGGAATTCTTGCGTTCTGCCGCTTATTTGCATGAATGTGGTTTATTTATTGGGCATACAGGTCATCATAAGCATACCTTTTATTTTATTCGAAATGCTTCTCTCCCAGGCTTTACAACTCGCGAAATGCAAATTATTGCTACTATCGTGCGTTATCACCGTAAGCGTATGCCAAGAGATAGTGATGAAGTTTATTGCGATTTTGATAAAGAAATGCAGAAGGCAGTAAATATTTGCGCGGCAATTTTACGACTTGCAGTTTCGCTAGATAGAGGCCGTCAAGGTAAAATACAAGAGATAATCGTGAAAGAAAATTCGTCTTCCAAAATGAGTTTAGCAGTTCATTTAAGAGCAACTCACGATATTGAATTGGAAATGTATGAAGCAGCTATTGAAAAAAAAGCATTTGAAAATGTTTTTATGTGTTCTTTAGAAATTGTTCTTGAGCAATAGCATAAATGTAATATGAAAAAGGTTGGTATATATTGAATCGTAAACAGTTTTTCAAATTATACGTCTTGGTGTTTATTGCTTTGTATTCAGAGTTTAACTTTGCAAACCGTGAAATGTTTGTTCCTTTGCCATTGTCCGGAAATGATATTTCAGCAGCAAAAAAAGAATGTCCAAGAGTAGGATCCATTTCGGGAAGAATTCAAATTTTTGATACAAAATATTTTAACCCTGAATATTATAAAAACATTGTTATTCGAGTATCAGGAATAAACTATTCCGATCCAAATAGTATTTTATACGAATATTATCCAGATGAAGAAGGTTGTTTTTCTATTAAAAATAATTTTCATATCGGTAGTTCACTTTTATTATATATTTGGGATACAAATTCGAAATATTACTACAAAACAATAAATGCTTATGTAGGTTTAAAAACGAACTATTATGATATCAGTATTATCCCGTTTGAAGACGTAATTTATACCTCTGATGCTTTTGATAAAAAAATAAATGAAAACATGGAACCTTATAGTTCTGATAATGATGAAGTACAAACAGAATCTTCTACTCAGTCCTTAAATAATGCAGGAATGTGTGGTTACGCTGTCGGTATGTCTCCTGGAGATATTTTAGGAACTAAAATCATTATTGAAAACTCTAAAGGGAAAAAATTTAAGGCAAAATATTATAATAATAATAATTTACCTTCATCAAATTTCAAAAAACTTTCTATGAGTGGTCATTTTTGTGTATTTAATTTAAATTCCTGTGATGAAAATGAATCTAATTGTTCAGATAATGCAAACTATAAAATTAATTTTAATTTAAAAAATGGGGAATCTAAGTCATTTGATATTATTATACCAGATCGTACGTTTTCTGATAATAGTATATTCGATTTAAAAGCTGCTGTTTATAGACCATTAGATTTTTATACCATAAAAGATTTTAATTCGAATGTATGGGATAAAACTTCTGATGTTGAAGTAAACATGACTAATAATTTAACAAACAATGATTCGCTAAAAGGACTACAATATTTTCCAGTTGGTGACGATATTGTTAAATTAAATTATAAAACTTCAGCCACGGAGTCAGATAGATATTTTAAATTAATCCCAACTTCAGAATTGTTTACTTCTGATATGTTTAAATATGAATATCATCCTGGAATGGAATTTGTTGATAAGAAAAATATTGTAAATATTCGTGTTTTTGATCCAAATGCCTTAAATTTAAATAAAGAATATTTAGCACCATTATATAATACAAATACAGGATCTACCTTCTTTAGTTTAGATTTATCAAGATATAATACACAATTCAATTCGGTCAAACTTGAAATTCGTAATGTTTATGGAGCACTTGTCCGGAGTTCTGTGAGCAGAAATAATTATCGAAATGAAGTTTATGATTCTTCTATAAGTGAGAACGACTTTTCTGCCAATGGACTTAATGATCTAAAAATTATAAGTTCAAATCAAAATTATTTGAATGGTTTTATCTACAACTTAAAACCAGGGTATTATCAAATATTTTTAGTAGATAAAAAGTTAAACGGGAAAGAAGAAATTTTATTTACCAATTTGGTTCAATCCTTTCCAAATAAAACCCAGGTCATTACCGACTCTGTTGAGCCCTCTCCAAATAAAAATAGTAATAATGATAAGGCTTACATTATTGCCTCAAATGTAATTCCAAACCAAGATTCTAATTCTTTACAGTGGAATCCCGAAATTGAAGATAAATTCTTAAAATCTGATGTGCCATTTGATGTTCCTTTAAAAAACAATTCATCTGAAATAAATGAACTCAGAAATGAAAAATTACTTATAAATTCAAACACATTTTTTAAATATAGTACCGATGAATTGTGTGGTTTTACAAGATTAAAACCAGTTTTTCTTGAAAAAAATAAAGAAGATGAGGATTTAATTGAAAAACCACCAAAATATGACTTTTATCGTAATATTAAATTACCAAGTGATACTAGGTAACTTTAAATTATAATTCTTCGTTATTTTTTATTATAGATGTTTTTCTAATTGAAATAATAATTCCTATGATAATAAATATTGTTAGGAAATATAAGGAATTATTATACCAAGAATAGTCTGTATTTAAAAAATCGAGACTTTTTGTTCCAAAAAAATACCCAGTCCCTTCTCCAATTCCCATAAACAAGGCATAAATCGCAAATATGGCTACTCGAGAATCTTCTGGTACATATTCGGCTAAAAGAGCTTGAAAGGCGGGTATGAATAATATTTCTGAAAATGTTAAAAATAATACCCCTAAAACAATATTAAATACAGAATGATAAATAATTAAAGATGAAAAACCAAAGATAGCTAAAATTAAAGAAATTGAAATTTGAAAATAGTAATTTTTACTATAATTATTCATAATCGTATTTATTTTTAAAGAAATAAAAATAACCATAGCACCATTTATTGCGGATATTATCCAAATATATGAATTATTTTTTAGAATATGAGATAATAAAATAGGAGCTAGGGAATAAAGTTGCGCACAAAAAAACCAGCTAATAAGGATAAGAAAATAAATATGCCAAAGATCTTTTCTAAAAAGGAATTGAAAAATTGTTTTTAATAAATTTTTTTGAACAGGAACTTCAATATTTTTCATTGAAAAAAATGTAAATAATCCTGAAAATGTTAAAAATATCCCCAGGAATAAAAACGCAAAATTTTTATTAAAATAAATATAAATTAAATTAATTATTATTGGACCAATGGTTGCAGATATATTTGTGCCAATATGTAATATTGAAAATTTTTTAGTTGAATTATTATTGTTTTTATCTGAAAATGAAGTTAAAACTCTTGTTATAATTGAGTTGCTTCCATAAAAAAGTCCAATTAAAATTAGAGATAAAATAATGACGGAATAATTTTGATAAAAACTTAATAAATAATATCCAATTGCGCCAGTTATTTGCATTAATGATAATAATAAATTTGCTTTTATTTTATCAAATATAGGAGAAAATAATAACCTGCCCCATCTTGCTGTTATGGAGCTTATAAACATTGCAAAACCAATTTTATCTGTATGAATTTCTTTGTTCTCACTCAAAAAAATAGCTAGCATACTTAAAGGTGCTAAATAGCCGAAGCTTGTAATAATTTCTTGAATAAATAAATTTCTAATATTTTTATTATTAACTTCTGACATGAATAATCCCTTGTGGATTATATCGATCTTTATGAATAAAAATTAATACTTTTTTATTATTTTTATAGGGTTTTATCTAAAACTTTTCGTCTATTCCGCTTTTATTTATAATTGCTTTTCGTGCATATTCGTCACACATTTCGTTGTATTCATTTCCAGAATGTCCTTTTACCCATTGCCAAGATAAATTGTGTTTTCTTTGTAAAAGACTTAATTTTAGCCAAAGGTCTTGATTTTTTACAGGGTCGCCGGACTTTGTTTTCCAACCATTTTTTTGCCAATTTTCAAGCCAACCTGCGGTAAAGGCATTTTTGACATATTGACTATCAGTGATAATAAGAACAGGCATAGGACGTGTAAGGCTTTCCAAACCATGAATGACACCCATGAGCTCCATTTTATTGTTCGTAGTATGATTCTCATAACCAGATATACGGCGCTTGAGATCATGATACAATAAAACACAAGCCCAACCTCCTGGTCCTGGATTTCCAGAACATGCGCCATCTGTGTAAAGTGTTACTTGTGAAGACATAAATATTTGACTTTCATTAAATTGCGTCATTTTAAACGCAATTTGTTTAAAATGTAAAAGGGAAAGAGTAATTGAATGTTAGCAGATTTGCCACCAGAACAACAAAATATCAAAATGAATTACCCCACGGTAGATGGAATCTCTGCCCAACTGGTTCCTCTTAAAAACGAAAATATTACCTTCCCTAGGACGGTATTTTCATTTGGCATTTATAACGAAGTTTTAACAAAAACAACTAAATCAAATTATACTTCACCAGGATATGGATTTTCATTAGGAATGCAGCATCAAATAAGAGGAATGTGGAAAGGTGGGCTTGATATTCGTTGGGCGGATTGGGTTTCAAAAAATACTCAACAAAACCCTGATTTAAGTCCCTTATCTATTTTTTCAAAAATTGAGGGAGATCCTCCCATTCAGTCCTTAGTTGGAGACTATTGGGGAAAAGTAATTCAGCCCTTTTTTACCGGAGGGGTAGGATATACCTTATTTTTTAGTGGACGCTCTTGGTCAGCGGTTCAATCAAAAGCATCATTAGGTCAGGTTTCTATAACATACGGCGTAGGTTTTCGTGTTACATTACCTAAATCTTTTGCGGTAAGAGCATCTTTTGAAGAATGGAGAGGTGTTCAGACCTCAAGTGTTTCTGCACAAATTTATCGATTGGAGTTGGTATTTGGAGATGTCGATAATATCTAAAATTATATTTTTATCTTTATTCGTTACTTCAAATGTATTTGCTCAAAAAATAATTTTGACAAATCCTGTTGGAAAAAAAATACCAGAAGCAACTTTAATTTCATTGAATCGTTCCATTATGAGTTGTGGAGAAAGAACAGGATTATCTGTCTATTCTTCAATAGAAATTCAGGCGGTTTTATCTATTTCAAATATGTTAACTTCGGAAAAAACGCCATTAGAAACAAATTGGGATGTATATTCTCCTACAATAAACTCAAATTCTACTGGCTCTTTAAATGAAAAAGAATTTATAAATTACCCACCCGATGTCCAAAGAATAATTTTCTTATGCCTCACTTGGGATGAAAGTTTTCGATTAAAATTATTTAATATTTCGAATGATGCTTTAGATGATATTACAAATAGTGTTATGAAGAAAAAACCTTGGAGTGTGTTGCCAAAGAAAGTGTCGGAACGAATTGATGCTTTTTCGCATTTAACAATTAAGGATTTTGTATATTTAGTCCTAAGGGCAAATACATTTTATACCGTTCGTGGAGGATTTAATAAAAATCCAACTTTATGGGCAACTTCTTTTTCATGGCGTGTTCCTGTAACAACAAGTATTCAGCCTAAAGAAAAAAACAATGATGAACCCGAGGAGAAAGATAATTAAAAAAGAAATTTTATTTATATGGAAAGGCGAATTTTTTAAATTTAATTTAAATGATGCAAATTCGGCTATACTAAAAATCTCGAAAATGGAATATGATTCCTATTTTAAAGATACCTCTCTGCCTAAAGAAATGAACCGAATTTCCAAAGAAGATAAATACGCCTCTACTTTAAATTCTTTAGAAGAATTTTGTAGCAAATCATTCTTACAAACAGCAAATGAACATTTTTCTTCATTTTTTATATGCTTTTATGATAATATTTTTGTAGCTTATTTAAATGTAAATATTATATTTGATATTGCCGAAATAGATTATATTTGTGTGGATAAAAATTATTTAAGAAAAAGCATTTCTTTTCAACTTATTTCTTTATTTGAAACATTATGCAAGCAAGAGAATTTTTCGAAAATAAATAAAATAATGCTAGAAGTGGGAGCTCTTAATGAACCCGCTCTTAATTTATATCATAAATTAGGTTATCGAAAAATTTCTGAAAGAAAAAATTATTATAAAAGTAAAGAAGATGCTTTTATTATGGAGAAAATATTGTGAAAGTTGGTATTTTTCACACAGCATTTTTAGGTGATATTGCTTTAGCAAGCCTTTTAATTGAAGCATTATATAGAGAAAAACACGAAGTATTTTTAATAACAAAAAGCATAGCGTCTTTATTATATAAAGAAGATTATAGATTAAAAGGTTGTATTATTGCAGATAAAAAAAAAGGAATCGAAAAAGTAAAATCTATTTATAAAATAGCGAAACAAATTGATGCTTTAAATCTTGATGTTTTATTGGTACCTCATAAATCTTATACAACAGCTTTAATTTCTTTTTTAACTAAAGTACCAAAAAAAGTAGCATATAACGATACTTCTTTTAAAATCCCTTTTACTCATTTTCAAGAATTTAAAAAAGATCTTCATGAATGTTTACGGTGTTTGTATATCGCTCCTAATTGGCTTGTGAAGAAAGAAACCATGTCAGAAGTAGAAAAAATAGCAAGGCCTATTTTAATTTCTGAAAATAAATTAAATATATTTTTATCTAAAAATCCCAACTATTTAAATGAATCTATTCCTTTTTTTATAGTAAGTCCTGGTTCTGTTTGGCCTACAAAAAAATATCCTGCAATTCAATTTGCGAAAGCAATATTTTTAATTTTAAATAAAAATAAAAAAATAAAATGTATTGTTTCAGGTACAACTGACGATGAAAAAGATATAAACGAAATATTTAACTTTTTTTCTCCTTTTCCAGAATTGGCTTCTCGAATTGTAGACACCTCTAAATATTTACCTTTAAATGAGTTTATGGCTCTTGTTTCTAAATCCTCTTTTGTCATTGCAAACGACTCTAGCCCTATTCATATTGCTTCTGGTTTTAATATTCCTGTGGTTGCTATTTTTGGTCCGACAACTTGGAAGTTCGGATTTTATCCAACTTCTGAAAAAAGTGTAACGTTAACTTATAAAGACCAAAATGGGAACCATTTGTCTTGTCATCCATGTTCTCCTCATGGTTCGAAAGAATGTCCAAAAAAACATTTTCGTTGCATGCGTGAGCTTTCTCCTGATCTTTTGGTAGAATCTGTAGAAAAGATAGTACCTCAATTTTTTTGAAAAAGGGGATTTATATGCAGCCTATAATTGGTAATTTTCGTATTTTAAGACCAAAATATGAAATTTCCCAGGTAGATGGTTTAAATTGGATAACGCAAGCACATGCGCTATCAAAATATATAGAAAATAGTTTTTTGCAAAATAAAAAAACATTACCCGAATTAAAAATTTATATGGAAAATTATATAAATCGATTTGGTTGTAAACCAGATAAAATTGAAAATAGAGGTACTTCAATTGATGACTATTCTCATCAAAATTGGGATGAAATGAATTTTTTTGATTTAAAAAAAAATACCTCAGGTGCTTTCTTGCATAAAAGAATGGAATTTTATTCTCAAGTGGTGAATGAAATTGTTGTTCAGTTTTATCAAGAAATCGAAATGCCTCCAGCTCATTTAATTCATGTCACTTGTACAGGTTATTCTTCTCCTTCATCTGCACAGCGATTGGTTTCTGATAAAGGTTGGGGAAATAAAACCAAAGTTACTCACGCCTATCATATGGGCTGTTATGCTTCTTTGCCTGCTTTGCGAATTGGACATGGATTTATTTTACAAGAAAATCAATTGTCTTTATTTAATAATGAAGAATTAAAAAATAATAGAGTCGATATTGTGCATACTGAATTATGTACTTTGCATTTTAATCCTTCTTTACATGAACCAAGCCAAATTGTAGTGCAAAGTTTATTTGCGGATGGATTTATTTATTACTCCTTATTTGATGAACATTATTTTAATAAATCAGACTTTAAAAATGGGTTACAAGTATTAATCAATCACGAGGAAATTCTTTCGCATAGTACAGATGCCATGTCATGGGATTTAGATGATCATGGATTTCAAATGGAATTATCAGGTAAAGTTCCTTCTATTATTGCAGAAAATATTGAAAAATTTATCATTGGTATGAGTTCAAAAATTGGACTCAATTTTAATGAAGTTAAAAATAATGCTGTTTTTGCAATACACCCGGGTGGGCCAAAAATAATTCAATTTATAAAAGATATTTTAGTTTTAAACGAAATATCAATCAAAAATAGTGAAGAAATTCTTAAAAAATATGGAAACATGTCTTCAGCAACTCTACCTCATATATGGGAGTCCGTTTTAAGTTCAAATCCAAAGAAAGGTACTCTTGTTTATAGTCTAGCTTTTGGCCCAGGATTAACAATTTCGGGATCTATTATGAGCGTCGTATGATTTATTTTGAAGTTATTTCTATTATTATAATTATGACTCACGGTATGATTATGTGTTTAGATGAGTTTTATTTTCATCATAAAAGAAAACTTCCTAAATGGGAAAGACTAGGTCATCCTGTTGATACTTTATTTTTTTTCTCTTGTTTTTTTATTGTGATATTTTTTCCAATGACAAAAATATCAGTTATTTTATTTTTTATTTTATCTTTTATATCTAGTATGATAATCGTTAAAGATGAATTTATTCATGCTAAAAATTGTTGTATCAAAGAAAATTATTTACATGCTCTTTTATTTGTGTTTCATCCTATTCTGTTAATTATTTTATTTTTATCATGGTCCTCTTTTACGAAGCCTTATTTTAACGGATTAGAAAGTTTTAATTCAACAATAATTAAAAATATTATGTATTTTCAATTTATAACCACTATTTTGTTTTTTATTTATCAAATTATATTTTGGAATTTTATTTATAAAGAAAAAACTAAGCTTTAACATTTTTTTTGTTGCCCCTAAAATAAGAAGCTCAATTTCTTTCGTGGTTTTTATTAATTTTTCACCCTGATCAACAAGTTCATTTGCTGAAGATGAAGTTTGTGTTGCTGAAGTTTGATTTCTTTGTGTTGCTCTATCTATCTCTGTCATAGCTGTCGTTATTTGTCTTACACCTATTTCTTGTTCTTTTGTTGCAGATGAAATTTGTTCAATTACAGAAACCATATTGATAATATCTTCAGAAATGCGGACAAAAGAATCTTGAACATCTGTTGTTACTGTCTTTCCTTCTGTTACCCTAACTTTTGTGACCCCTAAAATTTTATTAACTTCTTCTTGGCTTTTAACAATGAGATCTTGAATTTCTTTTGCCGATTTACCACTCACTTTTGCTAAGTTCCCAACTTCTTCTGCAACGACGGCAAATCCTTTTCCGTATTCACCGGCACGAGCAGATTCAATAGATGCATTTAAGGACAGCAACTCTGTTTTTGAAACAATATCATTAATGACAGAAGTTTTTGCGTGAATTTGATTGATAATTTCTGCAATATTTTGGAGTTGGTTATTAGACTCTTGAATGGTGTCCATGCTGTTCGTTAATCTTTTCATAGTTTTTAAACTTCCTTCTGCTTTCACAGAAGCATCTTTAGCAACTAATGCCGATTGCGTTGCATTTTCCGAAGTTTTATTCACCATACTTGTAATTTGATTTATGGCAGCAGTTGTTTGGTGTACAGAAGCAGCTTGTTCTGTAACAGACTCTGATAAGCCTTGCGAGTTTTTCATCAATACATTTGATATTTCCATAGTTGCATCGCCTTGGTGCTTTAGGCTAATAATTGATTTACTTATACTTTTAGTTAATTTAAGTATAGAAAAAATAATTAATAAACATACTAAAATAGATAAAATAAGAACCGTTGTCATAGTAATAATAGTAATACTTGTTAAATTAGCTCCCAGTTTTGTAGAATTCCTACCACCCTCAATATTAAAATTTTCCTCTTTAGTTAAAGCATCTAAAAATTTAAATAAAGAACTTTTCCCAATTTTATTGTAATGATTTAAAGCCTCAATACCCCTATTCTCTTTAGCTAAATTAATTTCTTCGTTGTAATTTTTTATAAATTCTTTATAGGTTGCAATTGTGGTATCATAATATTCTTTTTCTCCTGGGCCGATATATTTAGAATAATTTTCAAATTCTTTATCTAAATTTTCTTTAAATGTTTTAAGATCTTCTAAATTTTTTGAGAGTTGTTCTCTTTGATTCGCTACTGAATTTGCAATGACTAAAACCTCTCTTCTGGAAAGGTTTCCAATAGCAAGGTTGATTCTGGATATAATTTCGATACTAGGCATCCAATTTGTTCCCGTATCGTTTGCATACTCTTGAGTTTTATTTATCATATAAATGCAATACGTGCATGAAAAAAATATTAAAAAAGCTAGAATGGATATAGATAAAATAATTTTAAATGAAAGGCTTTTATTTCCCATTTGAACACTCCAAAAGAATACCTATTTAAAATTGTATTCTTTTTAGCGTGCTTAAAATATATTCATAAAAAAGTGCCAAAAATATGACAATTTTGTATATTTGAATCATAAATATTTATTTTTCAATCGTGTAAATTTTTCCAAATTCGGATTTTGGATATATATTTTGGTATAAAGCATGGTATTTTTTTGAATTGATATCATCTTTTCTTTTTGCTGCTTCGTTAGATAACATAAGTTGATATGGAAAAATCCATAAGGGAGGATTATAGGAAAATAAATTTTTCTCTATTCTATGTACCCCATTTTTGTAAAATAAATTTTCAATATTTTTTAAAGATTGTTTATTTAAAGCCATTTCTGAAGCTTGTAAATATGTCTCTATTAATTTTTGAATTTCGACCGTTCCTTTATTTAAAGATTTTTTCTTTTCTATACTCAAGCTTAATTTTTTGAAATTTTCTTTTTTATTTAAATTTAAATACGCAATTGCTCTCGAAAAGTCTACAAATAAATTTCCAAGCTGGTCAAGTTGTTTTGGAGTTTCTAGTAAAATAATATCATCCCATTTTTCGAAACGGGCTAAAATAAGGTGTTCTAATGTTAAAAAAGTATCCCGATAATTTACTAAGGTTTGCATTCTGCTCGGATCCATTTTGTATTTAATTTCACGAGCATATTTTATGGAAAGATCGTAATTATTTGTCAAAAATCCTAAAATAGTTAGAAAATGATGCGAATGTAAATAGTGATATTCATAATAATATGAATTTAAACCTGCTCCGTTATTTTTAAAGTAATTTTCGTCAATATGGATTGCATTTAAATTTGCTTCAATGGCTTTTTCATACATACCACGACGCCAATAAATATGATTGGGCATATGTGTATAGTGAGCAATGGTATTGTTTGAAAATTTAGAAAGTTTCTCTGCAGCAATTAATCCTAATGGATCTTCTAAATTTTTTCTGCCATATGAAAATAGGTGTGTAAAATTCCAGGGTGATCTGGGTATTTGTTGTCTTTTAAAATAGGTTCCATTAGTGTTAGCGCTTGTTGTTTTAAGATATTGTTTGATATATTTCCACAGTGAGAGTCCATGCTCGAGTTGTCGTCTACATTGCTATAATAAGCTATGGCGTCTGCATATAATGCCAGAGTTTCTATATGCCACTCTTCATTTGATTTATATTTTTCATATAATTTTTTTAAGGAATTGATATAATTTAATTGTAATTGATTAGAAGATGTATTGTTTAATGTAAAACTCTGCTCTGCTGTTTGAATTAAATCGGAATAAAATTCATTATTCGAATTTACTAAAACTTTTGCTTTTATAATGTCAGAGAAACCTACTTTACCAAATGGAAGGCCAAGTTCTAAAGCTTGTTTTTTTTTAGCGAGTGCTAAACCCCAATAACAAACACCACAATTGGGGTCATAAATTAAAGCCTGTCTAAAATTATACTCCGCTTGCGAATATAAGTATCCATAAAAAGCAAGCATACCGCTATGAAATAAACTTTGTGCCGTTTGATCTTTACTTGCATTTTTATATTGAATATTTGCAAAAGAAAAATTTGTAATAAGCAATAATGCAGTAATAATAAATACAGGAGATAGCATATTTACTCCTAAATGATTTGAAATTTAGTTTTAATTATTTTTTATATTTATTTCAAGTTAGATTAAGAATAATTTTTTGTTTATTTATATAACTTATTTTGGTAGTCTTTTTATTAAGCAGCCTTGCTTTTTGAACCCATAATTAGTATTTCAATATAGTCTGTAGTCTTAATTAATTTTTCACCTTGTTCCACGAGTTCATTTGAAGACTGTGCTGTTTCGTTAACGGAAGTTTGGTTTCTTTGAGTTGCTCTATCAATTTCAGACATGGCAGTGGTAATTTGTCTTACCCCTATGTCTTGTTCTTTTGTGGCAGCAGAAATTTGTTCAATGACAGACACCATACTAATAATATCTTCAGAAATATGTACGAAGGATTCTTGCGCTTCGGTTGTAACAATTTTTCCTTCAGCAACACGTTCTTTTGTTATATTTAATATTTTATTGACTTCTTCTTGACTTTTTACAATGAGTTCTTGAATTTCATGAGCCGATTTTCCACTAATTTTGGCAAGGTTCCCTACTTCTTCCGCAACCACAGCAAACCCTTTTCCGTATTCCCCGGCACGTGCCGATTCAATGGAAGCATTTAAAGATAAAAGCTCCGTTTTAGAAACAATGTCATTAATGACTGAAGTTTTTGCATGAATTTGAGCGATAATTTCGGCAATATTTTGCAATTGGCTGTTGGATTCCTGAATGGTCTCCATGCTATTTACCAATTTTTTCATAGTCTCTTGGCTGCTTTCCGCCTTTTGTGAAGCGTTTTTTGCTACATTCGTAGACTCTTGCGCATTTTCGGAAGTTTTATTTACCATGCTTGTAATTTCATTAATTGCAGCCGTTGTTTCGTGCACAGAAGCAGCTTGTTCCGTTACGGACTCTGATAAAGATTGTGAACTGTGCATTAAAGTTTTAGAAATTTTCATGGTGTTGTCACCTTGTTTCTTTAAACTTTCAATAGAAATTTTAATCGTATTTGTAAGTTTTAATATAACAACAATAATAATTGCGCTAATAGTTGCAGAAAGCAGCAATACGGAAGCCATTGTCCAATTGGTGATGCTTGTTAAACTTGCTCCTTGTTTTGTTGAATCTGAAGCACCTTTCGAATTAATTTCTGTTTGTTTAACAATATTTTGTTGAAATTCTAAAGCAAATTTTCTACCAATTGCTTTATAATGAGTTAAGGCTTCGATGGCTTTGCCATTTCTTGCCATTTCTAACTCTTCATCAAACGCTTTCATATAGTCATTATAGCTTTTTAACGAAGCGTCATAAAAGGGCTGTTCTCCAGGTGCTAATAAACCATTTGTAATATAATCTTTTAATTCTTTTTCTAAAGATTCTCTAAATTTTTTCATGTCGGCTTTGTCTTTTTCTTCTTCATTCAATTGATTTGCAATATTATTCGCCATCACAAGAACTTGCCGGCGTGACAGGCTGCCAAATGTATTGGCTATTTTTCCCAATACTTCAATGCTTGGAAGCCAGCTTGTTGCGGTATCTTGGGCATAAACTTGGGTTTTATTGATCATGGTTATGCAGTAAACACATGAAAATAGAATAAGAGCTACCAATATAGAAATAGAGGTTATAATTTTAAAGGATAGGCTTTTATTTCCCATTGATCACACTCCCGTGAATTTAAAATCAATCTTTTTTTTTTCGACTTCTTTTTTTTTATCTTAAAATATATTTTTGTTTCTTTATAAAAAAGAACGCTCTTTATGTTAATTTAATAATTTAAAGAGTTTATGGGTCGTATTAAAAAGGAATGATCCTAAAGTTTCTACATATTAGGAATTTTTTATCTTCTGTTTTTTACGGAATTGAAGTTTTGACCGTATAGATTGTGGTTTAAAGCCTATTAAAAGGCTATAAGCACAGGGAACAATAATTAAAGTTAATATGGTAGAAGAAATAAGGCCACCCATAACCGCAATACCCATATTTGCCCTTGCTTCGCTTCCTTCTCCAGAGCTTAAAATTAAAGGTAACATACCAGCTATCATAGTAAGGGTTGTCATCATAATAGGTTTAAAGCGGACAACAGCACTTTCCAAAAGTGCTTCTTCCACATTTAAACCTTCAGCCATTTTTTGTTGAGCAAATTCAACTAACAAAATAGCGTTTTTCGTAACAAGTCCCATCAATAAAATAATTCCTATCATGGAGTCTATTGATAAAGCTTCATTTGTAATAAGAAGGGCTAAAAAAGTTCCTGAAAAAGATAACGGAACACTCAGCATAATAGAAAGTGGTGCTTTCATATTCTCAAATTGAGCGCATAAAACCATAAAAATAAATAAAATAGCTAATAATAAAGCGCTTGAAATATTTTTAATTGTTTCTTTAAAAAACTCAGAATTTCCGTCCAGTCCGTGCGTAACACCAAAAGGAATGGTTTTATTTATAAAAGATTCTATTTTATGAACGGCAGACTCTAAATCTTTTCCATAATAATCAGCGCTTACTTTTAGCATATTATTGCCATTAATATGCTCAATTTGGGGATCTACAGGTACTTTTTCTATAGTTGCAACACTGGATAATAATACTTGTCCGCCTTTTGAGTTTGGAACAAGGACTCCCGTTAAATCATTCATTGTTTGATTTATTTTTATTGGGAGCATTATTTTAATATCGTAAAATCTTCCGTCAGCGTAAAAATTGCCAACTTTAACTCCTTTAAATAATAATTCAATGGTGTCTGCAATATCATTTAAACTGACATCAAAAGATGCTGCTTTTAATCTATTAGGTAACACTCTTAATTCATAGGCAGGATCTTGAAGTGAGCTTGTTGCTCCTTTTGCGTCAGGAATGGTATTGATAAATTCGATTAATTTTTTTGAATACGAGTTTAGGGCATCTTTGTTGCTAGAAATTAAATTCACTTGAATTTGTTTATAACTGTCGCCCGATCCCATTTTTTCTTTATCGTTACGAATAAATTTTTTAGCATCATTTGTAATATGGTTTGTAAACTGATTTTTAGTAAAATTTCTTTTATTTGGTTTTACAAGTATAATTGTGAAATTGAGTGTGCTTACAGAATTTGATTCACCAGCTCCTACGTTCATAGAAACGTTTTCAACACCGGGGTATTTTCGTATAAACTCTTGAATTTCTTTTGCTCTATGAATTGATGTGCTTAGAGGTGTTCCTTGGGCTAAAGAAAAATTAAAATAAACTTTACTGTCATCGACATCGGGCTGGAACGTTTTTGGGACAAAATTTAATAATAAAACACTCAAAATAAAAATAATAAATCCAATTAAAATAGTTGTTTTTTTTCTTTTTAAAATTCTTTTTAAAATATTTTGATAATTATTTTGTATTTTATTAAAAAATTGATTAAATAATATGATAAATTTATTTTCTTTTTTAATATTATTTTCATTTAATAATTTACTACTCATCATAGGAACAATTGTAAATGCAACAAATAATGAAATTAAAACAGCAGTAGCAACTGTTATTCCAAATTCATAAAAATAGCGCCCCACAATCCCTTCCATAAAAGCAATTGGTACAAATACAGCTACAATAGCTAAGGTGACAGCAAGTGCCGCGAGTCCAATTTCAGCAGACCCATCCATCGCCGCTTTAATAGCGCTTTTACCCATTAATTTATGTCTATGAATGTTTTCAATAACAACAATAGCATCATCTACTAATATACCAATTGAAAGTGTTAAGCCAAGTAATGTAAGATCATTTAATGTAAAATTTAAATAATGAATAACAGCAAACGTCCCTATTAAAGAAGCTGGTATTGCCACAGAACAAATGAATGTATTTCTCCAGTCATGAAGAAAAATAAATACAATAACTACAGCTAAAAAAGCACCTAAAATAATATCAAATAAAACTGCATTAAAAGAGTCTTTAATATATAAAGAGTCATCACTAAGTGTAATAATTTCTATTTTATTTGTATTCTCATTATTTAATTTTTCAATTTCTTTTTTAATATGAGTTGCAATTTCAAGAATATTTCCTTTGGATTCTTTTTTAATTGCAATTGAAATTGTTTTAACACCATTGAACTCAGAATAAGACGTTTCTTCCGCTAAAGAATTTGTAACAGTAGCAAAGTCCTCAATACGAATCAGAGGTTTATCTTTTATATTGATAGGTATTTTAGCGATGGAGTCAATAGTATATGGAATACTATAAGTGGAAATCCCCATGTTTATTAAAGCACTTCGTAATGTTCCTGAAGGTTTATTTAAAATTTGATTTTCAATATTCCCTTTTAAACTATTTGGACTAATTTGCATTGCATTTAATAAAGATGAATTTAAATTAATATGTATTTCACGATCTTGATATCCATAAACAAGGACATCACCAACACCTTCTATTCGCTGTAGTCTTGGCTTTATTTCATCTAAAGTAAAACGAGATATTTCTTGAGTCGATAACGATTTAGATGTGATACCTAATTCCATGATGGGCTTTTTATTCGATTCTATTTTTTTAACAATAGGTTTTTCAGCATCTTTAGGTAGATTAACAGCACTAATAATATTTCGAACATTATTTACAGCTTTGTCTCCATCGATTTCAAGATTAAATTCTAAAAAAATACTAGCGCCACCTTGAAAAGCAGAGCCATACATTGTTTTTAACCCTTGTAGACCTTTCAAAGCATCTTCCAAAGGTTTTAAAAGGATTTCTTCAGATGTTTTAGGATTGACTCCATTATAATTAACAGAAACAGATGCATAAGGAAATTCAACGTTAGGTTCACGGTCTATGCCCATTCTTGAAAAAGAGATAAGGCCAAATATAATTATAACTAAATTTATCATTGAAGCAAAATAAGGTCTTTTTATCGAAACATTTGATAAAAACATAGGATTCGCTCTTTATTATTTTGTTTTAAGTTTAATTTCTAAAAAAACACCAGGCGCCAATTTATCATTAAAAGAAGTAACATCTGCATATATATCAAATGTTTTTGTAACAGAATCGACTACAGGAACGACTCTTTTTATAATAGCTTCGCCTTTATTCCCAGTATTTGGATTGTGGACTTCAAGTTTCATTCCAATTTTTAATTGATTAAAATAAGTAATAGGAACTTGAGCAAATAATTTAAAGTTTTTATTTTGCATTATTTGAAAAACAGAAGTTCCTGTAGAAACATAATCTCCAACAGACTTTTCAACTTTTGTTATGACTCCATTATACGGAGCTAATATTTTAGTAGATTTTAAAATATATTCTTTACCAGCTAAATTCGCTTGAGCAGATTGATGCTCCAAATTTTTAGACTCAAATAAATTTTTTTCTTTTTCATAGGTTGCTAAGTTAACAATGCCACTTTTATATTGTTTCTCCATTCTTTGGGTATTTTTTTCTTGCTGATCAAGAGCTAGTTTTTTTAAACTGACATCAATTTTGGCAGTTTTTACGTCAATTGAAGCTTGGTTATCTTCCATAGAAGCTAAAATTTGTCCTTGTTTTACTTCTTCGCCAGAACGAAAATAAATATGAGTTATACTTCCAGAAGTTGAAAAACCAATAGAACTTTGATTTTCAGCCTTTATATAAGCAGGAATACTTGGGACACTTTCGGAATCTAGAGATGTATTTATTGTGCTTGTTTCTTCTTTTTTAGAAGGTGTAGGTACTTGTTCTTTTACTAAATTTTTTTGATTTTCCTCTTTTTTATTTTCTTTACTTATACTTTGTTCTGGTAAAGAGGCTTTATTTTTATCATTTTTTGTACATGATACAAATGAAATAAAGAGTATAAAAAAAATTATTTTACTTTTTAAATGACATGTGATTTTCATTTTTCACCTTTTGTCTGAAGAGATAGGATTTTTTCCTATTGCAGCTTGTAATTTAATCCAATTATTATCAATATCGCTTCTTAATTTAGATAATTCAATTTTAGAATTAATAAATTCGTTTTGTGTTTTAATAAGCTCAGAGGCGTTTAAATTACCTGTCTTGTATTTTATTTTTGATAATTTATAGGCTTGTTCTAAAACTTCTGCCACTGATTTTGATTGTGGTAAAACTAAAATACTCGTTTTTAAATTATTAAATGCATTTATAACCTCGTTAGAAATATCTATTAATTTTTTATCTTTATTAATTTTATTTTTTTCTAGTTCATTAACAGAATCAATACGGTTAGAAAGCGAAATTCCAGAATCCCATATTGTCCATGATAATTTTAATCCAACACTGAAGGAATTGTCAGATAAAAAAGTACCCGAATTGGGATCTAAAGCATTAGATTTATTTCCAAATGATTCTGAATTAGAATATGAGGATACAAAACTTGCTGAAGGAAGAAAATTAAAATTTTGATAGGCAATATTTGAATTAGTTGCTTTAATTTTAGAGTCGAGACTTTTTATTTCACTTCTGTTTTTTTGGCTTTGATTTAAAAGTGTATTTAATTCTGGAATTTTATTTTCTTGTTTTTCCCAATTGGATTTATCTTCATTTTTTATTTGTATAGAAACATTTTCATTTAAATTAAGCGCTTTTTTTAAATCTGCTACTTTATTTTGAAATTCATTTTTTGCATTTTCGTAGGCAATTTCACTTTTTGCTGCATTTGCTTGTGAAAGTAATAAGTCAATTTTATCTTTTGTCTCGTCTCCTGTTTCAAATAAAATGCTTGTTTCTTTGTAAAGTAACGTTGAATATTCGTATGCAGCTTTTTTTATTTCTAAATCATTATATGCCTGTTGAGAATTGATAAAAGTTTGCGCACCTTCGGTGCGAGCTTTAATTTTAGCGCCCTTTAGGTCGAAAGAAGCACTATCGGTTTTAGAAGAAAGCTCTGATATTTTATATGCATTCTGCCAAAGTCCTGTAATGGGCTGTTCTAAACTTATAGATGCATCCGCTTTTCTGTCAGGAGAGGATGAATTGTAATTTGAATTTTGATTTGGATACCAATTCGTAGAACCTTGGACACTTAGTGAAGGGCCTAATTTAAAAAAGGATAAAGTATGTTGGGAGTTAAAGTTTTGTAACTCTGTATTTGTTAGTTTTACCTCGGAAGAGTTTTTTTCCGCAATATCCATGGCTTTTTCAAGGTCTAGCGATAGTATGATTTTATTTGAATTTAGCTCTTGGGCATATGAATTTAGGTTAAAAGTCAAAAAAAGATAAGCTAACTTTTTTATGGGACGCATTTGAATTACCACTTCTAAAAAATAGATTTTAAATTTGAAAATTATATAAAAATAGATAATTTATTTATCCATTTAATTGTTAAAGATATTAATGGTTATTTAAAACTATTGCAACTTTTTTAGGGAATAACACTGTAAAATTGAAATTTATTTAAGATAACTGGGTTTATAAATTAATATAAGTCAATAATATTGATATGATGATTTTTTTAATAAAAAAGTTAATTTCTCTTAAAAGAAATTAATAAGAAATTTTTGGTCATATAATTGAGTTTTTTAATTTCAAATACTTATCAGTTAAAGATTTTTTAAAAATTTATAATAACACTTATACATTTTAAATGGGATTTATTTAAAATGTATAATTTAATAAATATATTTATTTTTTTGAAAGGATAAATCTAAAATTATATTATTATCATAAATTATATATGAAAATGATTATCTATAAAAAAATAAATTATATTTTGAATTTTTTTCAATTTTAAATTCTATATATTTAATTTTAATGAATTTGAATAAAATTTTGTCATTTAATTTGTACTCCGTAATTTTATTTTTCGATATTTTCTCAATTTTTGGAAAAATAATTGATAAATTATTGTTCTTAATAATATATTTATTGTTATAAATTATAATTTTAGTTTTATTATAAGCATATAAACTTCCAATAAAAAATAAAAAAGTAACAAATAAGTGAATTTCTCTTGAATAAGGAATAATGATATCAGATATAAGAAAAATAATTGGGGTTGTAAAAATAAGTTTAGAAGCTTTAAATCTTTTAAGGGTTGACATATTTTTCCTTAATTTAATAAATATTTTAATCGATAATTTTGTCCATGTACAATTGCATATTTTCGTTTTAAAGAATCTTTGAGTCACTATCTTGGGTTTCAAGATCTGCAATCATTTATTAATTTATTTTTAATGTCAATTATATTAATTGTTTATTTTAAAAAATAGCACAAATATTTTTAAATTATATAGTAAATTAGAGTTACATTATAAAATAAGTATTACTTTTGCATACCAATTATTTAATATAATTATTGTTTCTTATATTTAGAGAGTATAAATATATTCTTGTATTTAATTTTTCGTTCCTAATTAGATATCTTTAAAAGTATTTGTGTAGTTTCCTTGCCTTTCTATGTACTGTGTAATACAAAGTACATGGCAATCAATTGTACTGGAGCAGGGGGTTTGTGATTTTGAATTCTCAATTGAAAAAAGGTGTTTTGGAACTCTGTGTTCTTGTTATTTTAAGTAAAAAAGACTGTTACGGATACGAATTAGTTGAGATTATTTCAAAACATTTAATTGTAGTTGAAGGCACGATTTATCCTCTTTTACGTAGACTATTAAATGAGGGTTATTTTGAAACCTATTTGAAAGAATCAGGGGAAGGTCCACCGCGTAAATATTACAAATTAAGTGCCATAGGAAATACAAAAATGGTTGAAATGATTAAAGAGTGGAATCAATTTTCAACTAGCATCAATAATATTATTGGCTCAAATGGGTTTGAGGTAAAATATGAATAAAACAATTTTTTTACAAAAGTTAAAAAATTCTCTTTCCTTTATGAGTGATGCGGAGAAAGAAGAAATATTAAGAGATTATGAAGAGCATTTTTATGCTGCGAAAGAGTCTGGAAAAACAGAACAAGAAGTTATTCAAAGTTTAGGAGATCCTTGCATTATAGCTAAGTCTTTTTCATCCGAAAAAATAATTCATAAAATAAATTCAAATACTTTTGTTCCAAAAAAGTTGTTACCCGCTTTGCAATCCTATTTTCTTGTTACGGGTGTAGGTTTTTTTAATTTAGTATTTTTTGGAATTCCTTATTTTATTGTCTCTATTTTTGGACTATTTATTTGGATTAGTTCTTTTTCTTTTACTTTTTTTAATTTCCTTCATTTTGTAGAATGTATGTTGAGTTGTATAAATATATGTAATACAAATTTTTTATCTTCCGGACTTTTTCACTTAGGTAATTTTTTTCTTGGTATTTTGTTATTAAATATATGTTATTTTATAACTAATAAATTATTAAAAATATTTATTAAGCATGTTCAATTTAGTTTGAAAATTTCTAAAATTAATTCAGAGAGTTTAAAATGAAATTTAATCAAAAAAATTTAATTATTGGTTCTTTTATTTCTATGACAGCTTGTTACGGAAGTGCTTTTGTTCTTGCTCAAGGCAAAAGTAATGATTTTAAAAATTTAGAAAATGTAGAAAAAATATATGAAAATCAAAAAAATGTGAATTTAAATATAGTTGTTTTAGATGCTCATGTTTTAATCCAACAAGCGCAAAATAATATAGTTACTATAAATATAAAAAAAATAGCCCCTTTTTGTAATTTAGAAATTACAAATAATGCGGGAGAAATCTATGTTGATTATCAAAAAGGAGACAATTGGCTAGAAAATAAAAGGGGGTGTAAAGCTGAAATAAAAATTTCTCTTCCAAAAAATTCATCTATCGCTACCAAAATAGTTTCTGGTAGAACAGAAATAACTGGTGAATATTCCTCTCTCGATTTAAAAGCGGTGAGTGGTGATCTGTCTTTTAATGGGCAGAGTGAAAATTTAAATATAAAGTCTGTATCTGGAGAAGTTAAAGTACAAGGTTTTCATAAGAATTTAAATGCAAAGAGTGTAAGTGGTGATATTGATATAAAGTACTCTAATATATTAAGTGGAGATATTCTTGCTACAGATACTGTAAGTGGGAATGTTAAAATAATTATTCCGAAAAAAACAGAGTTAAATTATTCTTTTAAATCTGTTTCTGGGCAATTTAAATTACATGAAGCCTTTGTATCAAATAATGCAAAGTTTACAATAAAATCAAAAAGTGTGTCCGGTGATGTGAATGTAAATTCGTATTAATTATTTATATCACTCTTTTAACTAAATAAGTTAATTTCTCTTCTAAGGCATCAATAAGAATTTTTTGGTCATATAATTGAGTTTTTAAATTTTTAATTTCAATTTCTTTTTCGGTTAAATATTTTTCAAAATTTATAATATCAATCTTTTTTTCTTTTAATTGGGATTCTTTAATATATACAAAGTATTTTCCCTCTCTAAGCTCAGATTTTATTTGACCTGATTTTATTTTTCTTCGTAAGGTAATCTCAGATACTTGTAAAATTTGTGCGGCATCATTTAGTTTGACCCAGTTTCCTAATTCTTCTTTTATTTTTTGATTATTTTTTAACTTAATAGCCATATTATTGCTCGATAAATTTTATAACATCATCAATTGAGTATGGTTTTTGAAAACAGGTAAAATTTTTATTATCTTGTTTATTTTTTTCAATTCTTGGGTCAGCGGTGTCATCTCCGGTAGCTAATACAAATTTCCCTTTAAATGTAGCTTTTACTTCATTTTCAAAAAAATCAACGCCATTTTCTCCATCTAATAAAAAAAGATCACAAACAATACTATTGATATCTGTTGAGTTTTTTAAAATATTTCTAGCCGATGAAAGATTTTGTGCAAATTCAGCTTCATAACCTTTACGCTTAAATCTTTTTACGGTCATTTCCAATAAATCAGCATCATCGTCTATGAGTAAAACCTTCATTATATATTAACCTCTTTAAATTTCGGAGCTCAATTTTAAAGGATAGTGTTAGCTTATCACATTGCAAGCCGTATTCTAAAAGGATACCCTAAATATGGTTGTTCCCATGACATCATCTCGTAGCTTTAGAGGAGGAAGGTAACATGGGTTTAAGAGAAGACGCCCTATATTATCATAGCAAGGGGCGTAAAGGTAAGATAGAAACTGGTATTACAAAAGAATGTAAAAATCAAAAAGACATTACCCTAGCCTATTCTCCAGGTGTGGCAGAGCCATGTAAAGAAATCGCAAGAGATCCCTCTTTAGTTTATGAGTATACAGCTAAAGGAAATCTTGTTGCCGTTGTTACGAATGGAACAGCTGTTCTTGGATTAGGTGCAATAGGTCCTATGGCAGGAAAGCCAGTCATGGAAGGCAAAGCCGTTTTATTTAAAATGTTTGCTGATATTGATTGTTACGATATTGAATTAAACGCAAAAACACCTGAAGAAATTATTTCTGCATGCCGCATGCTTGAACCCACTTTTGGTGGAATTAATCTTGAAGACATTAAAGCGCCAGAATGCTTTGAAGTAGAAGAAAAACTTCGCGAAGAATTAGATATTCCTGTTTTTCATGATGATCAGCATGGAACAGCGATAGTCAGTGGTGCTGCTTTGCTAAATGCATGTGAAATTACTGGCAGAAATATTTCTGATATTAAGTGTGTCGTGAACGGTGCGGGCGCAGCAGCAATTGCATGCGCACAAATGTATATAAATCTAGGTTTAAAAAGAGAAAATTTAATTTTATGTGATTCAAAAGGAGTTGTTTATAAAGGCCGTACGGAAGGTATGAATAAATATAAAGAACGCTTTGAAAATGAAACACGTAAAAGAACTCTTGCCGAAGCAATAGAGGGAGCCGATTTTTTTTGTGGCTTAAGTGTAGCTGGAGCCGTTACAAAAGAAATGGTTAGTACAATGGCAAAAGATCCTATTATTTTTGCTATGGCGAATCCTGATCCCGAAATCTCTCCAATGGATATAAAATCGGTAAGACAAGATGCTATTATAGCTACAGGCCGTTCCGATTATCCAAACCAAGTGAATAATGTTCTGGGTTATCCTTATATATTCAGGGGTACGATGGATGTTTTATCACGACGCATTAATGAAGAAATGAAAATGGCAGCTGTTCACGCGATTGCTGCATTAGCAAAAGAAGATATTCCTGAAAGCGTAACAAAATCTTATGCAAATAGTTCCGAGCTAGGATTTGGAAGAGAATATTTAATTCCAAAACCATTTGATCCTCGTTTGTTACTTAGAGTTGCTCCAGCTGTTGCAAAAGCAGCTATGGATACAAAAGTATCAAGAAAAAATATTGATCTTGAACAGTATGTGGATCAACTGGAATCTCGTTTGGGTATTTTGCAATCCGTAACAAGAAAAATAAAAAGAAATGTTGTTGTAGCAAATAGAACTCATGGTAAAAAATTAAAAGTTGTTTTACCTGAAGGTACAAGTCCTAAAATATTAAAAGCTGCCGAAATTGTTCGCTCTGAAGGAATTTGTGAACCTATTTTAATTGGTAATATTGAGAAAATTAAACAATTAATTCAAGATAGCAAATTAGAAAAACAACTCGCAGGGGTTGAAATTATTGATCCAAGTGAAGATAAAAGAACAGAAAAATATGCATCGCTTTTATTAGAAAAAAGAGCTCGTAAGGGTGTAACCAGAATGGGTGCCTACGAACTTATGACTGGAGATCATCATTATTTTGCTTCTATGATGGTTGACTGTGGAGAGGCAGACGCATTTTGTTCTGGGGTTCATCATAATTATGGTGATACTTTAAGACCTGCATTGCAAATTATTGGAACAAAAGCAGATAAAGTTTTAGCTGGTATTTATATGTTACTTTGGAAAGATAAAAGTATATTTGTAGCTGATACAACTGTTAATATTAATTCTAATGCAGAACAATTAGCACAAATTGCAATTCAGACACATGATATGGCTAAAATATATTTAAATGAATTGCCAAGAGTTGCAATGTTAAGTTTTAGTAACTTTGGAAGTACAAAACATCCTGAGTCGGATAAAGTATGTAAAGCAACAGATATTGTGAAAAGACTTAGACCAGATATTGAGATTGACGGCGAAATGCAAGCAGACTTTGCTTTATCTTCCGAGCTTCTTGAGCGCTCCTATGGTTTTTCTACCTTAAAAGGACCTGCTAATGTTCTTATATTTCCTGATTTAACTTCGGGTAATATAGCCTATAAACTTTTGAGTAAGTTAGGTGGCGCAACATCTATTGGACCTATATTAACGGGAATGAAAAAACCAGTTAATGTGTTGGCTCGAAATTGCGATATTGAAGAAATTGTTAATTTAATTACATTTACAATTCATCGTGTTCAAAATGGAATGTGAAACAAGAGAATATTAAGGTAAATATTCTCTTGTTAAATTACGATTCGAATGTCCTATTGGTACAACGTCATCTTCAATTCTGATGCCTCCAAAAGGCATCAGTCTTTCAATTAAACTCCAATTTATTTTATCTGCATGTTTATTTGAATCTTTAAATTGACTTAACAAGGATTGAATAAAATAAATTCCTGGTTCAATGGTAACAACTACGGATTGATCTAAAGTACCAACAAATCTTAATGAGCGATAAGTAACATTTGATGGATTTAAAGGAGCTGGGTTTCCTTGTTCATCAAGTTGTTTACCGCCAATATCGTGAACTTGAATTCCTAATTTATGACCAAGTCCATGTGGTAAAAATACTTTTGTAATTCCTTCTTTTAAAGCTGTTTCGTAGTCACCTGAAATTTTTAATATCCCCACATTTTCTAAAATTTCTGCAATTTTTAAATGACATGTTTCATGTAATGATGGATAATAGAGGCCTGGTTTTACAGATTGGCAAAGTTCTTTTTGCAGTTTTTCTGTCTGAGCAAGTAGCTCTAAAAAAACGGGGTCACAATTTTTTGTTGCATAGGTTCTTGTGATATCGGAGCCATAATGATTATAAGTAGCACCCGAATCTATTAGTAAAACATTTCCATTCCGTTTTTTGTCTCTTCCGTGATAATGTAATATTGCCCCATTTTTATCTAATGCAACAATACCTGTATATGGTAAATCTGTATCAACGCACTGCATCGCTTTTAAATAAGACATGTGAATTTCATATTCAGAATCGCCATTATAAAAAGCTTCTTTCGCAGCAAAATGTCCTTTCGCAGCAATGCGATTGGCTTCTGATAAACAATGAATTTCATAATCAGATTTAAAACGTCTGTGCCAATTTAAGCGTGCTTCCATTAATTCGCAATTTATTTTTATATTTTTTGCACAAGCATATTTTGTTTCGTTACCTAGAAAAACAGAATAAGTTAAATCACCAAGCATTTCCCAAATTTTTTCTTTTGTCCCAACTTCAATAATATCAAAATGAGAAGCCCAAAATGGGTTGTCTAATCTTTCATGTAAATGCCAAAAGTCATCTGGTGAATAATAAATTAACAAAGGTTTTTTGCCTATTTCATATTTTAAAACATGATGAGGCCCTGCGGCAGGACACCAGTGTGCAAAATGTGGGTTAGTTTTAAAAGGAGCATAGCTGTCGTCTGCAAAATAGCCAAAAGGCTCTCCTGCTCCTAAAATTAAGGAACGATAATTAAGAGCCTCTAAAGCTTTATCCGCACTACGCATTCGGATTTGAATATGTTCTTTAAAAAGCGTATCAAGGTTAGACATCGATTTAGCTCCTATTATTATAAATTAAGAATACAGCAACAATCTTCATACGATATTTAACATATGATTTAAACAATTGTGAATTGTTTTTTAAAAAAATTATTTTAATTTTAATCTTGCATTTTAATGTCCTCCATTATAATTTTAATTTCTAATTGAATTTGAGATAATATGAACTAAAATTAGGTAAAAAAATGCATACATCACAAAGGTTTCGGGCTGAAATTGCTCTTGTCTTATTAACTGTAATTTGGGGTTTAACTTTTCCGATAACTCGTGTTGTCATTGCTGAAATGAGTTCGTTTGCACTTGTTTTTTTTAGATCCTTATTAGCCGTTTTTGTTTTATTGCCTTTTGTTTTTTTAAAAAAAGAAGATAGAAAAGATTGTTTAAAATATTTACCTTTAGGAATAGTCTTAGGGGTATTAATTTATTTTTCTCATTTATTCCAAGTTTTTGGTCTTGAAACAATTCATTCAGGACGAAGCGCTTTTTTGACAAATTTAACGATAGTTTTTGTTCCATTATTATCCCCCATTTTTCAAAAGCTAATTCCTTCTATTAAAGATGTTGTTTCTATGGTGATTGCTTTGGTAGGAATGTTTTTTTTAACAAGCCCTCTAGATGGAGAAGGTTTGTCTAAAGGTGATTTTTGGACAATTCTTTGTGCAATTACTTTTTCTATTCATATTCATGTTCTTCAAATATTTATTAAAAAATATGAAAAAAGTAAAATATTTGCTTTTTTGGAAATTTTATTTATGTGTATTTTAGCAACAACATTTCTTCCTTTTGCAGAAAAGTCTTCTCATTTATTACCAACAAGTTTAGGTGCTTATATCGCTTTGTTTTATTTGGGTGCAATTTCAATGGTTGGAACAACTGTTTTGCAAGCAAAATACCAGTGCAAAACAACGCCTGAAAGAGCTTCGCTCATTTATATTTTAGAACCAGTATTTGCTATCTTTTTTGGATATGTGATACTCAGCGAGAGTATGACCTCTAAGTCTTTGTTTGGAGGATTTTTAATTATATTCGCTGTAGTTTGGGTTTATTTTTTTCAGTTAGGAAAAAATTTAATTAAAACGAATTAATGTTTTGGTGTAAAAAATGTTAAGTTCCAAAAATTATGGAAATCGAAATTTAATTCTTGAAACTCTTTCTATTTATAAAGAAAAGGTATTAAATCAACTCTTCAAGGATATTCCTCAATCTCATTCTGAACAAATAAAATCGTTTGATCAAATCTGCGGCTTTATTCAAGATAATTCAAATTGTTTTATGCGAGAAAATTTGTTTGGCCATGTTACTTCTTCTGCATTTGTAGTAAATTCAAATTTTACACAAATTTTATTTACCTACCATGCAAAACTTAAAAAATGGTTGCAATTGGGTGGGCATTGTGATGGTGAGCATTTAATTCATAATTCTGCAATGCGTGAAGCAATGGAAGAATCAGGTTTAAAAAATTTAAATTTTATAAATATTTTAGAATTTCCTAACATATATAATTATAATGACATTAATAAAAATATTCCTATTCCATTTGATCTAGACATACATTTAATTCCAGAAAGAAACCATGAACCCGCTCATTTTCATTTTGACATTCGATATTTATTGATTGCGGATGAAAAAGAGAATATCGTTATTTCGGAAGAGTCTTTAGATTTAAAATGGATTTCAATGCAAGAAGCTCATTTATATACAAATGAATCGAGTACATTAAGGCAAGTCGAAAAATTTAAATCATTATTAAAATCTTTAAATTAAAAATGAAATAGGAAAGATTTAAAATATGAAAGCAGTCGCAATTGATCTAGATGGTACTTTATTAAATTCAAAACATCAAATATCTAATTATACAAAAAATATATTAAATAAATTACATAAAAATGAAATAAAAATTGTTTTAGCAAGTGCTCGCCCTATTCGTTCTGTACTTCATATCGCTGCTGATATTGGTTTAATGGAATTACCAATGATTGGTGGGAATGGAGCTATTATTGCAAAAAATGCGAATGAAATATTATATCGAAATTCCATTAGTGAAGTTGATGTTTTAAAAATTGGAGAACTTTTAAAAGAATATCTTTCCTTAAATCCAAAAAATGAAATTACAATGCATATTTATTCTGGTTTTAAATGGCTTATCCCTTTTCATACTGAAAAAGCAAAAGAAGAGATAGAAATAATTGGATTTGCTCCTGATGTCATTGGGGAAGATGCTTTTAAAGCGCATTTGGCTGAAAAAATCATGTTTGTCTCTAGTCCAAATAACTTAAAAGAGTTTTTAAATATATTGAATAAAAATTTACCTCACTTAAGCTCTGTTTTATCTAAATCGGATTCATTAGAAATAAATGCCGTCGGAGTTTCTAAATTTTTAGGTGTTCAAGAATATGCAAATTACCATAAATTAAATATTTCAGATTTTATTGCTATTGGTGATGGTGATAATGATGAAACTATGATTGCAAATTGTGGCTATGGTGTTGCTATGGCTAATGGAACGAAACTAGCTAAGGCGCATGCCAAATTTATAACTTCTACGAATGACGATGATGGTGTTGCTAAATTTCTTGAAAACTATTTTTTTAAATCTAAATGAATAAAAAATTTAATAACATGATTTTATTAATTAAAATATATAGTCTTTCTCTAGACTTTAAAATTTGTTTGGAGATTTATAATGTTTAGAAAAGAGATTTTAAATTCTATAGATAGAGCATCTTCTTTTAAAATCATATTCTATTCAATCACAGTATATATATTTGTAATGTTTTTAATGATTGGTTATGTAAAGAGTAATGGTTTTTATAAATATTTTTATATTAATGATGGTTTATATGATGTAGAAATATATGTAAACATAGCAAAAAATGGTTATAATACAATAGGAAATTTTGCTATGTTTCCTTTGTGGCCTTTTCTAATTCAAATTGTTTCTAATATATTTTTTACTAATAATTATATGCTAGTAGCAAATTTAATGGCTTTATTTCTTTTTTTTATTTCATTACCTATATTATGGACCTTTTTTAAAAATGTATTTGAAAAAAGAATGGCTTTATTGTTATTTTTATGTTTTGTTTTTAACCCTCTATCTATTTTCCATGCTATTGGTTATTCTGAAAGTTTAACAACCTTAGAGTTTAGTATTTGGCTTTTATTACTTTATAGAATAACAAATGCAAAATTAAAAAAGTCATTCTTAAAAAATAAAATGGAATATTTATTTTTAATTTTAATCAGCTACTGTATAGGTTTGTCTAGGCCTTTATTTGTTCAATTATTTCTATCTATTGTTTTAACATTTTTTATATTAAAATATTTTAAAGTAAAAATAAAAAATTTCTTAGTTCCTTTAGGTATTTCATTGTTTTCAATATTTGCCGGTTTTTTTACTTTTGCTTTGTTTTCATATATAAAAGGATTTGGTTTTGGAGCTTCATTTAGAGCGCAAAATGAATGGAACAGAGTTTTAGGTTTGCATTGGGACATCTTATTTCATCCTCATTCTGTAGGGGGATCAGATAATGTTCTAAATTGGGATCTGCAAGCATTTTGGATGCCTATAATCATTTTTTTAGCACTGATATTTAAATTTTTTATAAGAAATAATAATTTAAAAACTGATAAAAACCCAATTCAATATGATGTCATATTTTGGATTGCATTATTATTTTCTTGTGCTCATTCTGCAGTACAATTTTTAACATATGATTTATTTTTTAGCACTTCTCGTTTTATTTTTGCATTGCCTTTGTTTTTTTACGTTATTGGTAAAACGCTTTATGCTTTTAATTTTAAATATAAATATTATATATTAATTTTTTATTTTATTTATTCTTTTTCATTTTTTATTTATTGGTGGACACGCTTTTCTCGTGAAGGTTGGATGGGTTAATTTCAAATTTAAGCCAATTTTTTGACATTAGATTTTTCTTAATAATTAAAATAATTTTCAAATTCCTTATTTTTTTATTTGGAGAAAAAATGGCTTTATCTATTTTTATAATAGCGGGAATGAACGCATCATTATCAAGTATTTCTGCAACAGGAAATGATTTTCATGTGATTACAGATCAAGAAGCTTCCGTATTTAGAATTGGAAATGAAAGTATCCTCAAAGATATTTCTGAAAATTATATAGGAAAAAGACCAAATAGCGTTTACATGCGGAGTGACTCTTCTTCGAGTGATATTTATGAATCTCATGGCTGGCAACAAGTAGTATCAACTTTAAAAGTTAAAAATGCGAGTATTAAAGGTGTATCTTTAAAACCTATCATTATTGATACAAAAACTTTATCAAATAAAAGTAGTCATAGAGCAACATTTAATGCTGGTATTTCAAGTGAAGTTTCTAACACTGTAGAAACAAATTGGTCTTCAACACATTCACTTAGCTTTAGCCAAACTATAAATTATGGAATTCAATTTAATGGGATTGGATTAGGTGGAGAGTCTGCGTTTAATTATATAGGAACTTGGGGAAAAGGAGGAATGCAATCAAAAACGATAACAATAGGCTCTACTACAGGGGTGACTGTTGACTTAAATCCTGGTGAAACTGTAACAGCAGAATTAATCGCTAATAAAGGAACAATGGATATTCTTGTTAATTACGATGCAAGTTTAGAAGGAAACTTAGCATTAAATTATTATTTTTCTTATAATGGTTATCACCATTGGTCAGTGCCTATTAAAGATGCCTTAATAAAATCGGGAATGGAAACAAGCAAACAAATAACAGAAGAAATACAAATTGGATATTACTCACATTCATCTGTTGTTATTAAAGATGATCAAGGAAAAGTAAAGAAATTATATCATTTAAATTCTTTAGGTGAAGTTTTGTACGAGTGAAGTTCCGAAATGACAATTTATAGAAACAAAAAAAAGATCTTTAATAAATATAAAAAATTAAAGATCTTTTTTATTTTTTAAACCGCAACAAAATTTAATATTCTATTTGCAACAAATATTGTTTTTTTAATTGTTTTGCCTTCTAGAGTTGCTTTTACATTTGCATTTTCCATGGCAGCTGCAACGGCTTCATCTTGTGAAGCATTCATTGGAATTAAAATTTCTCCTCTGTGTTTTCCATTAATTTGAACACCAATTTTAACTTCATTATCTACAGTTAAAGATGGGTCGAATTGTGGCCAGTTTTCTAAAGAAACAAATTTATAATTTTTATCTTCAGGTAACATTTTCTCTTCTAAAATGCATTTAAACCATAAATCTTCTGCAAGGTGAGGGGCAAAAGGAGAAAGTAATTTTAAAAATTCGCCTAATATTTCTTTATTTTTACATTGAGATTCCGCAATTGTATTTAAAAAAATCATCATTTGAGCAATAGAAGTATTAAAGCTTAAATTTTCGATATCTTCTGTTAATTTTTTAATTGTTTTATGAAGAATTTTTAAATCCTGCTGAGAAGCGGGTTCATTATTTAATAAACTTTTGCCGTCATCGGATAAATAATATCTTTGTATTCTGCTTAAAAAGCGATGAACACCTGCTAAGTTGCTATCATCCCATTCTTTTGTCTGGGTAAGTGGTCCCATAAACATTTCATAAACTCGCAAGGAGTCGGCACCATATTCACGAATAACGTCGTCTGGATTTATGCCATTGCCTTTTGATTTGGACATTTTAGCGCCATCTTTGCATATCATGCCTTGGTGAACTAATTTATGGAATGGTTCATCTACAGGACAAACTCCAGCATCGAATAAAACTTTAGTCCAAAAACGAGAATATAAAAGATGACCAACAGCATGTTCTTGGCCGCCAACATAAAGATCGACTGGCATCCAGAATTTTAATTTTTCGTAATCCCCAATTGATTTTTGATTAAAAGGATCGATGTATCGTAAAAAGTACCAGCTACTTCCAGCGCTTCCTGGCATTGTGTCTGTTTCGACAAATTCAAGATCGCCTTTTTCATTTTTTCTTTGCACCCAATTTGTGATTGCAGATAAAGGACTTTTTCCGTCTCCAGTTGGCTCATAACTTGTTACTTCTGGTAAAGTTAATGGCAATTCATTTTCATTAAATGTACGAATGGTATTTCCTTTTGAATCTTTCAATATTGGGATTGGCTCACCCCAATATCTTTGACGGCTAAATATCCAATCACGAAGCTTATAAGTAATACTTTGTTCACCTATTTTATTTTTAACAAGATGTTCAATTATTTTTGTTTTTGCTTCTTCGACATTTAAATTATTTAAAAAATCAGAATTTATAATGACACCATCTTCAGTATAAGCTTCTTTTTCAATTTCAAAATTTTTATCTGGTGATTGAATAACTTGTATAATTTTTAATCCAAATTTTTTGGCAAATTCATGATCGCGTGTGTCATGTGCAGGAACTGCCATAATAGCTCCCGTACCATATCCCATTAACACATAATCACTTATCCATATTTCTATTGCTTGTCCATTTAATGGATTTATTGCGTATGATCCTGTGAAAATACCTGATTTTTCTTTATTAAGTTCAGTACGATCTAAATCGCTTTTGCGAGAAGTAACGTCACAGTATTCGGCTACTTTTTCTTTTTGATGAGTTGTTGTTAACTTATTTACTAAAGGATGTTCTGGAGCAAGAACCATATAGGTTGCGCCAAATAAAGTATCCGGACGAGTTGTAAAAACTTCTATTTTATCGGAGTCATTATTTTTTATAGAAAATGTTACTTTTGCTCCAACAGATTTTTTAATCCAATTTCTTTGAATTTCTTTCGTGGACTCTGGCCAATCTAGTTTATTTAAATCTTCCAATAAACGATCTGCATAAGAGGTTATTTTTAACATCCATTGTTTCATGGGAACACGGAAAACGGGATGATTGCCGCGTTCGCTTTTGCCATCAATTACTTCTTCATTTGCAAGAACTGTCTTTAATGCTGGGCACCAATTTACAAAAACTTCTGCTTGATAAGCAAGACCTTTTTTATATAAAAGAGAAAAAATCCATTGAGTCCAGTGATAATATTTTGGATCACAAGTAGCAATTTCTTTATCCCAGTCGTAAGAAAAACCGAGGCTTTGCAATTGGGATCTAAAATTATTAATAGAGCGGTATGTTACTTTTGAGGGATGTTCACCGGTATCAATGGCATGTTGCTCTGCAGGAAGTCCAAAGGCATCCCATCCCATAGGATGAAGGACATTGTATCCTTTCATTCTGTAATATCTCGACACAATATCTGTCGCCGTATAACCCATTGGGTGTCCAACGTGAAGTCCTGAAGAGCTTGGGTAAGGAAACATGTCTAAAGCATAGAATTTTGGCTTTGATTTATCTTCTGTAGTTTTAAAAATATTTTTATTTTTCCAATGATTTTGCCAATATGGTTCTAGTTGCTTGTGGTGGTAAGACATGAATTTCCTCGACAATTAAAGAAGTGTACGCACAATAAACATTAATAGAGTGCAAATTAATCCACCTCTTTTGTAACAAAGAACCTTTCATTGAGGAAGTCTATTCCTATAAAATAAGGCTAATTTTGCTATCTGAGGATACTTTTTCATTTTCCTTTAAAACGGTCTAAGACAAATTTGTCACATCGTTGTCACAAAATATTTACAAAATACTGACGAACCTGTATTGTGGAAAATGCTCTTTCGTATTTGATTCTAAACCTGACTAGGAAGCGTCATGAGACTTTCAAAAGAAAAACTTGATTCATTTTGCAAAATTAGAGACAAATCAGGCTCCCGGTTTTATGAGTTTTCCACTTCATGGTGGGCTCTTTTTTTCTTTTTTGGGATAGTTGTTGGCTGTGTTTTATGGAACGAATTTATTCCTTATCAAAATTTAAGATTTGACCCCTACCCTTTTAATGGATTGAGAACCATTCTTGCTTTAATGGGAGCAATTCAAGCCCCTGTTTTGTTACTTTATAGTAGAAGATCTACGGATTATAGAAAAAATTTATTAGAGCAAGATTTTGAATTAGAAAAGAAAATATTTAAAAAAATAGAGCTTATGGAGACTGAAATGAAACAAAATCATGCTTTATATCTTCAAGAATTAAAGCATGTCGCTAAACTTACTAAAAAAATAAATAAGAAAAGAAAAGTTGTAAAATTAAATGCTATTCCCGTACCTGTCCATGAAACAAACAAAGATTTTATAAAGACAGAACAAAATCAAAGAGAAACTTTACAGCCTAAAAAAGTGGAAAATAACGAAAATATTAGTGCCTAATTATTATCTCACTTTTGCTTTTCCATACGCTCTTTGTAAAGCTTCTCGATCTAAATTACTTAAAGTTTTAACATTGCCAATATATTCCCAATAAACACCATTTAAAAGTGGTATCATAGTAAATTTTTTTGGATCTATACTAAATGAATTTAAGGCATAATGCATGATAGAATAATAGTCATAAGGTCCAAAATGAATGGTTGAATATGGACCTAAATCAAAATTATTTTCTTTTCCTCGCATGATATTTTCTTTAATGATTTTTATATAATAATCTCTATCTGCTCTACTTTGTTCATGTAAAAATCCTAAAGCATGCATAAGTTCATGCTGTATAATTTCTGGCTGTACGCATCCCTCTCCTAAAGAAACAGTTTGGGGATGCTCAGAACCTATTCCAGAAAAACACCCATCATCTACCATAATTTCTAAATAATTATGAAAAGGTTTATGATAAACTTCTATGAAATTAATGTCTGCAATTTTTTCTAATTCATCCATTGCATATCGAATTAATGATTTTTCATAATGACTAAATTTTCTTAATTGTAAATTTTTATTTCTTCGATTGTACAAATGAAAAGAGTAATATATTTTTCCGTTATTCCATTTTTTCTTAGAGTAATTTAAAGGAGCACTATATATATTTCTATTGTTATTAAGGTTCTCTTCATTTATAATATCTCCTTCTATTAAATTGTACTTAAAATTATTATTATTTATTGTATTTATATCTAATAATTGTAAACTATGATTTATTAATTTTGAATCATCAATAAAGTTTGCCGAAAACGAATATTTTTGGAAAGATATGCAGATTATTATAAGTATAAATTTTAATTTTTTCATAAAAATTTCCTTATTCATTATAAAATGATTATTTTTAATTTTAAAATTCTTATATAGTAATATATTTGAAAAATCAATATGCAATTTAGAATTTTATAGAAGTCTGATTGGATTGATTTTAGCTATAAATTGATTATGAATAAATCACATATATATTGTTATTTAAAAATGAATGACTTATTATCTTTGTTGTAAAATAAATTAGATTGAATTGTTTTCAACTGAGTATAAGTTTAGATATAATTGAGATTTTTCTATTACTTTAAAAGTATTATTTTTTTGAAGGTCATCAATAAAATCTACAGCATCAAAAGTTTTATATTTAAACATTTCTAAAATATATTCAAAAATATGATATTTATCTTGTGGAAATGGAATTTGAATATTTTCTTGCTTTGAATGAGAAAAAGAAGAAGATTCAAATACTTCTATATAAGAGTGAGAAGCTGTAGATGTTTTATCATAAAATAATGACCAAAATAAAAACATGCTACAATTTATTGTTGCCTCAATTTTATATTCATTGTCCTGAAATAGATTTTTTGATTTTAAAAATTCTTTTTTTATTCCAGCAATGTGACCAGAAATACCATTTCCAAGCTCTATTCCTTTTTCATGTAAAAACTTATTACGAGCTTTAACCTTGTCTAAATCTGAAATATAAGAAGAAATATCCTCATTTGAATTTTCTAATTGATAAGATCGCACGTTATATGAAGCTTTTCCTATCATATTATATTTACTTTCTTCACGATTTATCTTTAAATTTACTCCCCTTCCTACTACAATATTTGATATATTTTCTTCAGTAGTTAAAGACTTTTTATCAATTTTTAATTTATTTGATATATTATCTTTTAAAGTATGAATGCATCTTCTAATATCATTTATAATCATAGCACCTATCGAAACGAGAGGAAATTTAAGTAACAAATTGTTTGTTTTTATAAATAATTTATTATTGTTTAATTTTTCATATTCAAGGAAAAAATAAACAAATTGAGAAAACTTCTTTATTTGACATTCTCCAAGAATATTTTTATACTCATTTTTCGATAAAAAGTATTTAAAATATTCAGACGAGTCAGATTTATTTAACAAAAAATATGTAATAATATTATTGTTAAATAAATTAAGCTCATATTCATTATATATTAAATTAAATTCCTGATCAAATAGCATCTTATTAGGAACTCTTTTAATTATATCTTTTGATTTATTAATACTTGTTTCTAAATCTTTTGCTATTTTTTGAAATGTATTTTCATTATAATTAGAAAAAAATTGACTATAAAGGCAATCAATATTATTTATTTCTTTATTTATATAATTAAAATAATTAATAAGCAATTCTTTTTGTGATAAATACAGCAATTTTTTATTATCAATTGATAAAACTAATGCTAATTTTTTTTGAATTAAGCTATTTCCTTTATATTTAGCTATTATTTTTGACAATATATCATTAAAAACCTCTTTTTCTGAAGAATAACAAATTGTATATTCAGCTTTATTTTTTTCTCGTATCTTTATTTTTTTAATTTCATTTAAAACGTCAGTATATTTTATATAGAATTTATTATAAGAATTTAAGTTGTAATCATTAAAAAAATCGAACCATTTTTTAGAATTTTCACTAATATTTTTGGACGCTAAAAAACTATCTTTTAATTTAACTACAGTATCTGAAAACTTTGATAAAGGAATTTTTCCAAGTACAGGGTTTGCATAAGTTGCTAAAACTTTTTCACAAATTATCTTGAAGTTATTGTCATCAATATTAACTGAAATATTTTCTAGATATGATTTATTTTTGGTTAAAAAATATAAAAAAGTATTCTTAAAATCTTCAAATGTAGAGTAAAAATAAAACCATGGTACAAAATAATAATGGTTTAATAAGTCACGATTTTCTAAGTCAGAATTTACAAAAACTTTTATATTTTGAATAGTATTAAGACTGATAAGATTTTTTATAAAAATTCTTTTATTTTCCAAATTTGAAGGGTGAGATCTATTATTTTCTTCAACATTTGATAGCATATAATCCAGAAAGTTTGAATCTTCCTGCTTTAATTTAGGATATAAATTTTGAAAACGATTTTTTTCTACCATATAAATAATCATAATAATAACCTTTTTAAAAAAATATTTTATTTTAGTTTTTAAAAACAATTTTTAGACTCATATAAAAGAACCGTTCTATATAGAAAAAGTAACAAGAAATTTATTTTCATTCAAGCCTATTTAGTTAAATAATTAAAATAAATTTATAAGATTTTGAAAATAATAGAAAAATATTTTTATAAATTGAGTATCATTTTAAATGAAATTACTGAATTTGCATATCTATTACGCATATTCGTTTTGGCACTTTAAATCTAAAAGGGAAAAATTTAATAATACGCTATCCTAAATTTTTTCAATTTTCACAAATAAAATATTTAAAACTTAAATATTTTATTTTTATAAAATTTTATAAATATGTGAATCTATTTCGTAGAAAACTTTTTTGGAAGGTGTATTACAAACATTTTTCCGAAATATATTTTTCCACAATTTCATTTACAGATTTAAATGTTTCACTTTTTTTTGCATTAGTAAGATAAACATATGAAATATTTTTGTCTTTAATAAAATTCATTTTAGTTAAAAACCCCATAGTTCCGCCTGTGTGAGAATAATTTGCCAAGGAGTTTAAATAATTTATTACAATCCCTAATCCATAACCCTCATTAATAATATAAGGAACTACATTTTGTGGTGTAGGGTCTTCTGGGTTTTTATCTGTTTCATGATAAACAAAATTCAGCATTTTATTTAGCTGAGAAGCATTAAGTAAATTTTTAGATGAATCTGCTGATGGTTCTGAAAATAAATTGCGAATAAAAAGGTTTAAATCGTTTGATGTTGCGGTAATGGAGCCTCCACCATTTGTCCAAGACATTGATAAATCAATTATATCCATTCCATAATTTTGATCATTTTCTGGAATATCAAATAAATATCCGCTCATGATATTTTCATGATACGTTGATGGAATGCCTTCTTTAGGAATATGTTTAATATAAAAACTATGGTTTAAGTTTAATTTTTTAAAAATTCGATTTTCAATTTCGGTCGCTAATGTATTTTTTGTAATTTTTTCAATTATTTTATTAGCAAGTACATAATTGGTATTAGAATAAAAATAGTGACTTCCAGGCGAAAAACTTAAATCTTTATCTTTTACAATATTTAAAATTTCATCCGTGCTAAAATTTATTTTAGAATTTTTAGGGTTATTTCTAAATATTTCCATTAAAGAGTCTGAATATTCAGGTATACCAGAAGTCATATTTAACATTTGTTTGATTGTAACGTTTTGCCATTTTGGAAAATCATTTGGAAAAAATTTACTTAATTTGTCGTCCAAAGATAATTTTCCTTCGGCCTCGAGTTGTAGCATGACAACAACAAGAAATGCTTTTGAATTACTTCCAATTTGAAACAAGCTGTTGTTTGTAACGGCTGTGCCATTTGATTTTTGCATGCCGACATTATATGATGTGGCAATTCCATTATTGTATTTAGGGCACTGCATGGTAAAGGCAATTCCAGTACTTCCTTCTTTACCTTGTTTTTTCAGAATGGCATTTAATTCGCTGTTTATATCCATTGAAGGTTTTTCGGTGTCTTTGTTTTCTATTTTATTATTATTTTTAGAATTTTCACTGCGATTTTTGCATGAAAGTAAAGTTAAACTAAATAAGGGAACAAGAATTTTAGCTATTTTGGTATTCATTTTTTAATTTTAAATCCTTTGTTGAAAGAAATATATAAATAGACGAAAAAAATTTATGAATTTTTAAAAAGATTGTCAATTTTTAATAAATACATTGTTTTTAGATATTTCTAATTTCTTTTTAATAAAATGTTATTTATCTTTCATTGCAGCGCTATTTCATTTTCTGAGATAAATTATTTTTAATACTTGAAGAAAAAATACAAGAGATAATAATTAAAATTAAACCATATAGTTGAAGTATTGTTATTTTTTCGTTTAAAAATAAAACGGAGATCATGACCGCAAAAACAGGTTCAGTTAAAGAAATAATAGAGGACTTAAATGCTCCAATTTTTTCCATGCCTTTAATTAAAAAATAAATAGCAGATAACGTTCCAATAATAGATATTCCAAGCATATTAAAAATAAAGTTGTAATTTAAATTAAAGTTTTTTTCAGAAATAAATAAATAGGGAATAGAAAGAAATGATGCTCCGATGAGTTGATAAAAAACAATATCAATTTGATTCTTATTTTGCTTTTTATCTTTGTTTATAATAATATAAACTGCATAGATGAGTCCAGAAAGAATGGCAAAAAATATTCCAATTAAATTGTCTATTTTCCCAAATTTATGAAATGAAATTAATATTACACCAGTTAAAGAACTCAATATTAATAATAAAGATTTTAAATTTAATTTAATTTCGCCAGTAATAATACTATAAATAAATATATAAACAGGAAAAATATAAGCTAACACGGCGGCAAGGCCAACTCCAATGTATTGCAGAGATGATAAATATGTAAAAGTTGTAATAAAATATAAACCACCCCCCATAATAATATCTTTTTTATATAAAATAAAATTTCTTTTAGAAAATTTTATAAATGGAATTAAAACAAATATAGAAATGATAAATCTTGTAATTAATATGACAGATAAGCTTGTATTTGCTTCATATAGGTTTTTAGAAAAAATACCTATAAAAGCAAATGATAGTGAGGAAATTACAATATAGAAATAACCAAAATGATTCATGTAAATATTCTTTTAACTTAATTTTTTATGCCAATTATATTTCTGTTTTCAGAAACATGATTTTTTAATACGATGGTTTTTATTAAAAATAAAATGGCAATGCTAATTATAAACTGACTTATTAATTCAAAATAAATGGATTCATAGTTGGCTTTTAAAAATGTGCATATAGCGATTGAAACAATATGAAAAGGAATAATAAAATGGAAAACTAAATTTAATTGAAAGGTTTTTTTGTATATATCTTTTATTAAAGTAAAAACAAAAAATACCACAAAAATAATTAAAGCATTTTTTACTGCATTCCATCCACACCATATAAGCATTAAATTTGAAAAATAAAAACTTAAGAAAGAAATAATATTATAATTTTTAACTTTAAAAGTCCCATTGAAATTATTGCTTAGTCTTGCATAAATTACATAAATTGGGACATAAGACATAGTTAAAATAATTAAGGCACATAAAATTGTAATCATATTTTGCCAGCCTGATACTGAAAAAATAAAAATCACACCAATAATAAAATTTATCGAATTTGCAATGTATGGAGAAGAATATCTGTTTCTTTTTGATAAAATACTTGGAAATATTTTTGATTCTCCTAAGTCACTTAAAACGCGTGATGCAGCAATTTTGTAACTTAATCCAGTACCAAATGGTGATATAGCAGCATCAACATATAAAAATAGCGCTATAGAAGCAAAACCAAATATAGCGAGCAATCCAGCAATGGGTCCGGAATCTCCAGCAAAATTTAAATTCGCCCACCCTCCTTTTAGATACTCAGAAGGAATGGATAAGTTAAAAGAAATTTGAACTAATAGATAAATGACACAGGCAATTAATATTGAACCAAAAACAGCATAAGGAACATTTTTTTGTGGATTTTCAGTTTCATTCGCTAAAAATATAGCAGTCTGAAATCCAATAAAAGAAAAGGCAATACCACAAGTTGAAATGGCCGTAAGCATTCCTCCTACACCACTGCTAAACATATCAGTAGATAAATTATGGGCAGCATTCGTTGGATTATTAAAAATAATATAGATAAATATTAACGATACAGCTAAAGGAACGGCAACTTTAAAAACGGTGATTACTTTATTAAACTTTCCAACAGTGTTTATTGCAAAAATATTTATAAAAAACATGATAAAAATTAAAAAAATGGAAAGTAACAAGCCTTCTGTTGATAACGTAAATTCTTTAGAATCTGTTTTTATCCAAGTAAAATAATTAGAAGCATATTGAACTGTTGCTTGAACTTCTATAGGAGGAATTAAGGCAGTCCAAATCCAAGTTAAAATGCTTACCAATATTTTTCCACTTTTCCCAAAACTTAAGCTTGCGGCATCGGACATGTTATTAAATTTTTTATTTAAAATAACTTCTGCATAGGATAATGCTATAATTCCATACATTAATCCGCCAATTATCCAAGATAATATTCCTGAGTTTCCTGCTGCTTTTGCTGTGTAATATGCCCCATAAAGCCAACCAGAACCAATGATTGAGCCTAATGATAAAAAAAGTAAATTTGTTTTAGTGACTTTAATCATATTATGATAATTCCTTTTAGGAGAAACTCTCTAGAAAAAGATGGATATTCATATTTAAAATAAATCTATAGTTTGGAATATATATCTCCTTTTTTGTGATTTTAAAAATATCATATTGTTTTTATTAAAAATCAATAAAAAAATCAATAAAAAAATTTTTGTTAATAAAATATGTTTTTGATTTTTAATTTTAATAAAATATGTATTCACAATTTTTACTGTATTTAAATTTATAATAAAGAAAGTTTTAATTCTTTAACAAATTTTCACCTTTTTCAAATTTAGCATAGACAATAGCGCCTGCTGCTGCCATTGAAAAAGCCATTAGTGTTCCTATGATTGGAATATAACACCATATTCCAAGTCCAATACACAATCCCCAATTACGAATGCCAAATAAAACTCTTTTACGCAAGGGGATATTCATTAAGAGCAATGTTCTGTCAATGTTGTTCCATCCTAAATACCAAATTCCAATGATTAAAACGATAGGGGCAAAAATTTGAACAAAAAAAGATAATATAAATAAACATAAAATAACTACGGCTTTTGTTACTTCAGAAATAATACTATCTATAAAATCCATAAAACTTTGATTAGGGGTTTTATTCCCAGAGGTTTTTTCATAAGCTTTTTGAGCAATAATATCGTAAATTGGGCTAGCAATGGCATTAACAAAAGCTGTACCAAAAATTCCATATAATAAAAATCCAATTATCCAAATTATAATTTCGATAAATACAGTGTTAAACAGAGGAGCTAAGAAAGTTCCGTCCCATTTTAGTGCTAAAGAGTGAAAGAGAGGTATAATCCATTTTGCGATAACGATATTTCTAACTATCCAAAAATAGATTATGAGGTTCAAGATATGAGGAGCGGTGCCTAATAGAAGCATGCCTTTATTACGAAGGAAAAATCTGACAGAATAAACAGGGGATTTCATCCCTAAAAATATTTGCTGAAATGGTTCAATGGACATACTGCCCTCCTTTACAAGGGTAGAATAATGTTACTAACGGAGACTCTCAATGGTATCTTCAACGGATATAAGGAATAAAGATTCTTTTAACGGTGCTTTGCCAAATAATAGTGCAGAAGATCGAGAGTACCTAAAAGAATATATTCATATTCTTCTTTTGGGTATTACATTTTGTGTTTTTGTTTCCATTATAACTTATAATCCATCGGATCCAAGCTCATTTAATATCAATTCAAAATCTTTGAATAATATTTCGCATGTATCAAATACGTTTGGACTTCTTGGAGCATCTATTGCGGATTGGTGTTTTCAAGTTTGTGGCTTAGGTTCTATGGTTTTTTCAATGGTATTTATAGTTCAATTATTAAATACGTTAAGAAGGCCGAGGCAACGAAGCCGCTTTGGTTTGAGAGTATTTGGTTACCCTCAACTTATCCTTTGTTATTTAGGTTTAATGTCTCTTATTTCTCCAGAAATTCATTTTCGTGGAGTTGATATTTATACAGGTGGCATTATTGGTCATTTGGTTTCACATTTTTTTATCACCTTTATTGGTAAAACTGGCGCTATAATTGCATTGTCTATTGTCGGTTTAGCGAGTTTAACTTTATCGCTTGGTATAAGGCCATTAACAACTCTTTCTTATTTGTTGTCTTTATTTCCAAACAAAGTAACAAAAAAAATTGTTGGTGCTATTGAAGAACAAGCTAATGAAAAAGATAATCAATCAACTTATATTCAAGAAGATATTTTTAAACAAAATAAAGAAGAGAAAAAGTCTTTTATTGAAGAAAAAAAGCCGATATTTAATTATGCTGTAGAAGAAATTCAAGCGGCTCCAGCTAATTCTTTTTCTAATGATATTACATTTGCTAATGTTTCGCCAAAAGTTGCTTTTTTAATTAATAAAAAAGATTTTGATTCTTTGTTATCAAAACTTGAATATCATAAAATAAACGGACAAAAGAAAAATCCAGAAATTGAAAATCAAAAATTACGAGCAGAAGCTAGACTCATTGAAGATAAATTATCTACTTTTGGAGTCAAAGGATCTGTGATTAAAAGTCAAAATGGACCTGTCATTAATTTACATGAGTTTGAACCCGCTTCTGGAATTAAAGTTAATAAAGTTCTCTCTCTGCAAGATGATCTTACTCTAGCATTAAAAGCTCAAAGTGTTTTAATTGGATTACAGCCAGGAAAAAGCTCATTAGGAATTGAACTTCCTGCTTCAACTCGTGAAACTGTTTCTTTAAGAGAAATTATGGAATCTCCATTGTTTCAAAATCCAAATATTCCTCTTTCTGTAGCTTTAGGGAAAAATGTTGATGGCTCTCATTTAATTACAGATTTATCAACAATGCCACATTTGCTTGTTGCAGGTTCAACAGGATCTGGAAAAAGTGTTTGTATAAATGTCATGTTATTAAGTTTAATGATGAGCAAAACACCAAGACAACTTCGATTATTATTAGTTGATCCAAAAATGTTAGAACTCTCTGTCTATGATGGTATTGGCCATTTATTAATGCCCGTTGTAACTGAGCCAGATAAAGCAGCGGGAGCATTAAAATGGGCAATAGAAGAAATGGAACGCCGATATCGGTTAATGAAAAATTATCAAGTAAGAAATATTTTAGCTTATAATAATGCTGTTACAAATGGAGAAATAAAACAAACGGATCCAAAACAACAAAAATTAGATTTGTTACCTTATATTGTTGTCGTGGTTGATGAATTAAGTGATCTTATGATGACTTCTCCAAAAGATGTCGAAGATAGTATTCAACGTTTAGCTCAAAAAGCAAGAGCTGCGGGTATTCATTTAATATTAGCAACTCAAAGACCAAGTGTAGACGTATTAACTGGTGTTATAAAGGCAAATTTACCGTGTAGATTGAGTTTTCAAGTGGCTTCAAGGCATGACAGTAGAACAATTATTGAAAATATTGGGGCAGAAAGATTATTAGGGAAAGGTGATATGCTATTTTTACCGCCTGGAATTAGTAAAGTTATTCGTGCACAATGTGCTTTTGTAACAGATAAAGAAATAAATTTGATGGCATCTGAATTAAAAAAACTATATCCACCAGTTTATGAAACACATGTAATGCAAGACATTGAAAGAGCTTCACTAGACTTGATGAGACAAAAAAATGACAAAGGGAGCGAAATTAGTACACTCACTTTATCCGGTGAAAATGAGACCATTGACGAAAATACCCTTTATGAAAGAGCTGTCGATTTTGCGCGAGAGGCTGGGAATGTAAGTACATCAAGTATTCAAAGAGAATTCCGAATAGGATACAACCGAGCTGCACGTATAATGGATAGAATGATTCTTGAAGGAATTGTTGGGCAAGCTGAATCTTCGGGTAAACCAAGACCAGTAATCAAACGATTTTAGAGTTCAATAACAAAAGGACTGTGGAATATGAATATGAACCAAGCCGCATACCAGAATGATAAAAATGCACTTGGTGTTACTTATGAAACGGCGACTCTTATAGGAAGTCGACTTCGTGCCGCTCGTGAACAGAAACGATTTTCACCTTCTCAGGTTTCTGCGCGGGTCAAAATTCGTGAGCGTTATATAGAAGCTATTGAAATTGGAGATTGGGATGTCCTTCCGCCAGGTTTAAATGGAAGAGGCCTCATAAGATTATATGCAAGAGAATTAGCTGTTGCTATTCCTGAATTTGAAGCTTTTCATCATTTACAAACTGTAATGCTTGAAAAACAGTCTGAAAGTTTAATGGCATCTTCAAATAAAAAATCGAAATATCATCCAGCGGCAGAGGAGTCTGCTGAGGTTATTCGCTCAATATCTCGTAGTGAATTTCAAAAAGGGATAAATTTAGAAACTTCTGAATACGGTTCGTCTTCAATGCATCCAGATGAACCCGCTCCTCATACTCCAAGTTCGAAAGTATATTCAAGACCTGTTTTTACACAAAGGACTGCAGCTTCGACAGGTAGTGCTTCAATTGTCACTCCTAATATTTATGATGTTCTTGGCCTTCAAGTAGATGAACTGAAAGTTCAAGAAATAGCTGAACCCGAATATCCTGTTGCAAAAGAACAAATAAATATAAGACAAAATTTACCAACAGCAGAACCTGTAAAAAAATCGACAGTAGAAGCGCCTCCTATTATTGAAAAAGAAAAAATAAGAGTTGAAGAAAAAGTATTTCACGAAAGTCATGTAAAAAAAGATCTTCCGTATGTTACTTCAAAAGAAGTGAAAGAAGAGTCTGTTATTAAAAAAAGATTTTTTGATTTAAATCCATTGCAAATTGTTGTTTTGTTATCTTTTGTCATGATTTTTATTTTTGTAAGTTTATATCTCTTTTCAAGAAATTCAAGTCAAACTAAAGTAACAAATTTGTCAGCAAAACAACTTGAAAATGAGATTGGAGAAAGTGAAGCTTTACCAAATTCAATCGTAAATTCAAATATTCCAGCGGCCGCTGATGCTCAAAAAGCAACCGTTTATCCTCCGCAAACAAAAACAGTTGCCGCAGAAACGAAAGACTCATCCTCAGTGGCTCAAGTGGCATCAAACACGCCCCCAGTAGCACAAAAAACTCAGTCTATTGTTGAAGTAGAAAGAATAGTAAAACTAAATATAACTTCAAAAGTAAACATTACAATTGAAGCAGATGGCAAACAAATTTTTTCAGGTGTTCATTCTTCGGGAGTCCTAGATATTCCTTTTAAAAATAAAGCAGAAATAAATATGTCTGATGCTTCAAAGGTGAGTTTAATTTATGAAGGAGTAAATCACGGTCCATTAGGTTATGCAGGCAGAAAAAGAAAAATTGTATTAAATGCAAAAGCCTATGTAGAATAACAAAAATACTTGCTCATATCCCTTTCTACTTGTTATAACCCTCCCGACCTTAGGGAGGTTTTTTTATGTCAATCAAAATAGAATCTAATAAGAAAATAGAAGCCATAGCATCTCAGTTACTTTATCATAAAAAACTGTATTATACAGGTCGTAGTTTAATAAGTGATATGGAATATGATTCTTTAGAAGATCAATTAAAAAAATTATCCCCAAATCATCCTGTTTTATCGTTGGTTGGTTATCAATTTGAAGATTCTGGGAAAAAAATATCGCATCAATTACCAATGTTATCTTTAGCAAAAACCTATTCAATTGAAGATTTATTCGATTTTTTAAATAAAAATCCAAGTGTTGCTATGGATAAATTAGATGGCATGGCTCTTTCTATTGAATATGACGAAAATGGTAAGTTTTTAAGAGCTTCAACAAGAGGCAACGGTAAATTAGGAGAAGATGTTACAGAGCATGTTTATTATATAACAAATATTCCAAAAAAATTAAACATTGATAAAAAATGGCAAGGATTTCATTTTGAAATAAGAGGTGAAATTTATTTTCCTCATTCCGAATTTCAAAATTTTCAGGATCGTTTTGACAGTTTTCGTAATGCCGTTCCTGGTACTTTAGGACGTAAAGATGTTGAAGAGGCTGTTGATGTATTAAGAGTATTGCATTTTTGTGTTTATGATTTATTGGTGTTTGATAATAAAAGTAACTATGTTTCAGCAAAAGAAATTCCAAAATATTTTGATATACCCAATAATTATCTTTCAAAACTAAATTTAACAAAAAAAATGGGTTTTGAAGAAAATATGAATTATGTTTTAGATGTAACAGATATTAAAAATAGAGATGAATTAAATTTATTTATAGAAAACTGGTATAAAAAAAGTAGAGATTATCAAATTGATGGTATTGTTTTTCGATTTAAAGATGAAATTTTATGGGAAAACTTAGGAAATACAGCCCATCACCCAAGAGGAAGTCTCGCATTTAAACAAGCTGGTGAAACAGCAGAAACCGAAATTTTAGCGATTGAAGAAAATGTAGGTCGTAGCGGAAAAATAACTTTTAGAGCAAAATTAAAAACGGTTGAATTATCGGGTGCAAAAATTTCTTATGCTACTTTGCATAATGCTCAATTTATAGAAGAAGGCAATTATGCTGTCGGTGCTAAAGTTGAGATCATTCGCAGTGGTGAAGTAATACCAGCTATTATTCGTTTAATTAAGCGTTCGCAACAAATTTTTGAATTACCTAAAAATTGTAAATGCGGGTATCCTTTGACACGTCAAGGCCCCGATTTAATGTGTTTAGAGAATCTTTCTTGTAATTATAAAGATCAAGAAAGTCTTGTTTATTTTATTTCCTCTTTAGATATTATGGGCGTTTCAGACAAATTTGTTTTAAAAATTCGGGAGGCTGGATTAGTTCAAGAGCCTGCTGATTTTTATAAATTAACTGTAGAAGATCTTATTCAAATTGAAGGTTTTGCTCAAAAATCTTCAGAAAATGTTGTTGCCGCTATTCAAAATTCCAAAAAAATTCCTTTAGCAAAATTTTTAACTTCTCTTGGTTTAAAACGGGGCGGAGCTGTTAAATGTCAAGAAGTAGCTAAAAAATGTGTCCACCTTCAAAACGTTTTAAAATTAAAAGTAGAAAATCTTTTAGAAGAAAAAGGTTGGGCTCAAAAATCAGCTGAAGATTTTGTTGAATCATTAAAAATAAAAGAAAAAATAATTCAAAATTTATTACAATATGTTGAAGTTATTGATGATGAATCTGGGGCTTTGATACAAAGTCAAAGTGATCATCCTTATTATGGAAAAAATATTTGTATTACCGGAGCGCTTTCAAGGCCAAGAGAAGAATACAAAAAAATGTTGGATAATGTCGGTGCCAAACTCGTTTCTGCTGTAAGCTCAAAAACAGATTTATTAGTTTGTATCGAACCCAGTTATTCATCAAAATATCAAGATGCAATAAAGCATAATGTTAAAATAGTAAGTGAAGAAGAATTTTCTTCACTACTTTAAAGCAAGAAATTTATTTCTTGCTTTAAATAATTTTCTTTCTTTTAAGAAATCAGAAAATATCCAAAGTATAATTAAAATAGTATTTAAATAAACCAATCCTTCTAATGAAAAAATAGGATTATTTTTGTCAAAAGGATTTTTATTTGTGGTATTAATACTAAAAGTAAACGCAATTTTTTTTAAAATGAATAAAGAAATGTCTAAAAAATATATGATATAAGGATAGAATATAAATTGATTAGGAATAAATATAGCAAGTAACGATAGAGGCGTTATTAAAAAACAAACAATTGGTAATGCTAAAATATTTGCAGAGCATGAATTTATAATATCAATATTTGTGAAAGGATAGAGAATAATTCCAGTAAAAAATGATGTTAAAATGGTATTGCAAATCGCTTTAAATATTTTTAAATTTGAAATTAAAAAATTTGTTATATAACTTGAAATTTCTAAGACTATAGCGCCAATTGCAGAAAGTAAAAAGGAAAAATTAATAAAAACATTTCCAAATGAAAATGAAATAAGAATAAGGACAAAAATTTTATGAAATATTTTTGATGTTAAAAATGGAAATAGTTTAAAAAAAGAGAAATATTGACTTTGAACAAATTTTATAGATTGAAAATAACTTAATGCAGAAACTCTTATTAGTGCTCCCGTCCAACCAAATAGAGAGCATATAATTAATGAAATAAATAATGATAAATAAATTTTAAAATAATTTATAAAACTCATTAGTTTATTAGGATTTGTGTTTTTATAAAAGATATAAAATAAAATATAAGAAAAAACTTTGCTTATGCCATTCGCAAGAGGAACAACTTGGCCACCAGAAATAGCTAATAAATGTATTAACCCCGAATTTTGAAATGCTTTTGCTTCTGAAAAAGTTAATTTTCTTAGGTTTCCTAAAAAATTTAATGCTAGGTTAGACTCTTGCATTTGTGTTGACGTGAATTTTGCCTTCTGTTCTACCCAATTTGAAAAATCAAAAAATTGTTTAAAAATTCCGTTATTTTTTATTTCTTCTGGTAAATCGTTTAATAATATAATTAGTACAATATATAGAATTATAGAAAAAAAAATATTTTTGTATAAATAATATTTTATATGACTCATTTCCCAGGCCTACTCTTCCTCTTTCATTAGAGGGCCTATATTTAAACCAGACTCAAAAAGATGACTTGAGATGTATGATATTTGATCGATTTGTATTAAAATGAAGACATATTATGTATTGAAATGAATTTATAATAATTTCAATAGAATAGTCTTGACGTTTGTTTTTATTTTTGCAAATTATAGAACACTGTCGCCATAGCTCAGTTGTATAGAGCACTTCTTTCCTAAAGAAGGGGTCGTAGGTTAGAGTCCTACTGGTGACGCCACTTTTTTGAAATGTATTCTATTTCTTGTATTTTATTTGCTACTAAAAATTTGAAAATCACTTCACAATCTATTTCGTAAGTTTTTCATTTATAGAACGGGATAAATAATGCTCTCTTTTCCTTACAGAATTATTGATTTAACTCATACTTTAGATGAAAATATTCCGCACTGGGATGAAGGATGTGGATATAAACAGGATAATATCATAGATTATACTGATTGTAATACAGAAGTTCAATTTCGAGTCCAACAAATAAAAATGCAAGCTGGAATTGGAACTCATATTGACGCACCTGCACATTGCAATCCAAATGGAATTTATATTAACGAAATTTCCTTACAAGATCTTATCGTTCCTTGTGTGGTTATTGATGTGTCTTTGTTTGCACATTCAAAATATACGGTCTCTTTAAAAGATGTAAAATTATTTGAACAAATAAACTCCCCTATTAACTCAAATAGTTTTGTATTTTTTAGAACGGGTTGGGAAAAATATTGGGATTCGCCAGATCAATATCGTAATCATTATTTATTTCCATCAATTTCTAAAGACGTAGCTGAATATCTTTTAGAACGAGGAATAAAAGGAATAGGCATAGATACTCTTTCTCCCGACAGGCCAGAAGATGGATTTCCCGTCCATAAAATTCTTCTAGGTAATGGAAAATATATTATTGAAAATGTGGCTAATTTAAAAAACATGCCTATTATCGGAGGTTTTATATGCGCACTCCCCTTAAAAACGAAGGGAGGAACAGAAGCGCCCGTAAGGTTAGTTGGTTTCAAAAGCTAGAAAAAATATTTTAAAAATGTATGAATTCAATTTTTGAAAATTAAAAAGACATTGACCCAAAGTTAAATATAGTTTAAGATAATTAGTGTTTACTATATGTTAAGTTAATTTGAAAATATATATGTAGGACTTTTTTTTATTTTAGGAGAGTAAACTAAATGTTTTTTAGTGATTATTCTGAAATTGAAGATTTTTTAGATAAGCTAAATAATACCCCTGCTGTTTACTCCTATCAAGCCACAAACCAAGAGTCTGTAATTGCATTATGTAGTGATTTTAATAATTTGGAGATCGATGGTATCCATTTATCTTCTGATTTTACGCATGCAAAGGTAAAAACAATGAACAAGGATAGTTCTAGTGAATCTTCAGAGAGAGACCAAATTTCATAGCATAATGCCCAGCTCCCAAAATTTTTCTACTCAGACATCAACTCGAAAAGAAGATATTGTAATATCAAATTCAAATAACGCAAAAAGTTTTTTACCAAATCCAGATGACACGCGTGCTTATCAAGAATTGTACCCAGGTTTCATTGAAAAAATGATTGTTGCATTTGAAATGGAATCAGAGCACAGACGTAATTTAGAAAAAGAAACAGCTTTGCATAAAAAGATGATGAGTGAAAAATTAGTGGAATCTCAATTAATAAATCAAATTAAAAGTATTGAATTAGAAGTAAAAGAACAAAGACATCAGCATATAAAGTTTTATATTGCACTTTTAGTTGGTTTAATTGTTTTTTTTAGTTCATATTGGATTAAAATAGAAAATAAATTTGCTTTTATTGGATTGTATATTTTGTTAGCAGTAATAGGAATATCGCCAAAAAATTTCTTTTTTAAAAAAGATAAAATAGATCCCGTTAGCAATAATAAAAATTCTATATAACTTTAAGTATTTTTATCTAGATCTTCTTTTGTGTTACTTTCATCAAAAATTTCATTGCACTTGCGGCATTTATATTTAATTCTAACCGGCCTTGTAGTAATTCCAAAGGTAACAAGAAACCAACCTATCCCAGAATATTCCGCCTGCGGGGTAACTAAATGGTGATTGCGATCAAATCCATCGCGACATTTTTTTAAATTTAATTTATCAAAATTCGTATTTGCTTGAATATCGTTCATTTTAAAATCCCTTAATTATTGATCTTATGAATGCTGTTTCTCTAAACATTTGAATAGCAAAAACTTCTAGCAATAAAAAATTCATATATTATAATGACCATAAATTACAACATTATTTAATGAAATTTTTCCATTTATATTGGTAAATTTTTCTGAATTTTAAAAATTAAAGACACTAGTTAATGAATATTTTTATAAAAACAAATGAATTAAGTCAAAATAATGACTCTATCTTAATATAACTTATTTAAGTAGGATTCAGTTTCACCATTATAAAAACATACATCATTAGGGAGTTCAAATGATAGCAGTTGATATGCCTCCACAAGCCGTTGCAGTAGCACCTTATGCACACGAATCCGTAGTCATTTCATCCAACAAATTTATGGTTCCATTTGCTGATACATTCAGAACTGTATTGCAAGTAAATAACCAAACTGGATATAAAGTTTTTATAACATCATCTATTGACGACTGGCATCAATGGAATGGTGGTGCAAAACCAAATATAAATTTTAATGGTGTGACAATAGCGGGTTCAAATTATTTAAAAAGAAATGAAGATATGAACTCCACAGCAACAAACGCAAAGTTCACTATGAATTTTAAATTTACAGCAGCAAGTGGTGATGAAGAATTTGGTATGAGAGTTGATCAAGCAGATGTATTTAAAACAGATTATACTTATAAATACTATCCAACTTTTCCATTAGGAACTTTGGATGTGACTGGTTACTACCAAGTCGATCAAAAAGTAATGGGAAATGCAAATATCTTTACAATATCTCATAATCAATAATGAGAAGAACTAAACCGCTTTATTTTGATGAATTTTTTTAGGATTCAAAATGGAGTGGTTTGTATTTAAATTTTCAATTGGGTTTTCCAATGAATTTACCTTTGAATTTACTCGGACTGGTAATTTAATATTTTTAATTTGCCTAAAGGTTTTTAATATTGAAATCATTATCCAAGTTTGATCAAATTGCCACCATTCCCAGCCATGACGCGCAGCGCGCGGTTGAGCGTGGTGATTGTTGTGCCATCCTTCACCAAAGGCGAGAAGACCAACCCACCAGTTATTTCTGGAATCGTCATTTGTATTATTAGGACGGGAACCCCATTTATGTGTTGCTGAATTCACAAACCATGTAACATGATAACCTGAGACAAGTCTTACAAAGACACCCCAAATTGTAAAGCTAATAGCGCTATACCAATCAAATCCAGGAGCTGAACCTAATACACCACCTAGAGCCATAATCGATAAGCCAACAACAATTTGAATTAAAATCATGTTATTTTCTAAAAATTGATAAAATTTATTTTTAGCAATGTCTGGGCAATAATGGGAAACTTCTTCTATGGAGTTTAAATCGGCTCTTCTATTAAAAATAAATCCAATATGAGAATGCCAAAATCCCTTATTCATATCATGTGGATCTTCTGGTTTATCAGAATAGGCGTGGTGCACTCTGTGTTGACCTATCCAAGAAATGGGTCCTCCTTGGCAAGCTAACGTACCACAAAATGCAGCGAAATATTCTAAAGGTTTTGTTGCTTGAAAGCCTTTATGAGCTAATAGTCTATGAAATCCAAAAGTAATTCCTACCATACCCGCAATATAATGCATTATTAGGAAAGCGATAAAGGCTTGCCATGTGAAAAAGAACCAGCATAATGAAAGGGCAATGACATGCACCCCTGTAATCCAAATGAAATTACGCCAGTTAAACTTAACAATATTGGAAGATTCTCTTAACTTCATAATAACCTCTAATAAATAGACAAGAAATCTTAATCCATCCTCATTTAACGGTTATTTTACTTCTTAGTGAAGGCAGGGAACGTAAAAGTAATGTAAATGGTGTATCTATTTGATAATATTGTATTAAAATCATTGAAAATACTTCATATTTCTACCCTTAAAATATAAATCAATAATATTGGTAATTTATATATTTATTAATAGTATTAGTTATTTAGTCTGATTTTCTTAAAATATTATAAATAGATTCATTTGGCTTCTTGAGATAATCGGCGCCATTTATTTTAGTCTGTTTTATAAATCTGTCATCATCGTTTATGATAAATAATTCATTGTTATTTAAAATTGTAATACCTTCTGCTTTATTATTTAATTTCAAAGGAATAAGATTGTTTTCATAAACTAAACTGGGATCTTTGTTTTTGTAAAATTTATCTAAATCTAATGTCCAAAGGTATGCGCCTATTGTATTTTCTTGCTCAAAGCTACTAAGTATAAATAATTTATTATTATATTTATTCCAAGATAATGCAGAAATTCCAACGTTTTCTTGGATATATTTATTCGTATTTTTGAAATTATAAATTAATTTAAAATCATTGTTTAAAAAGTATTTTGAATCTTTATAAATTAAGCTAGCTAAAATAATTTTAAAAGAATATTGAAAGTTTTTATAAGATTCACCTTCTTCTCTTATCCCAAATAAAATTTTATTGTCTGGAATAATTGCTAATCCTTCAACTTTAAAATATTTAGAACTGTTTAATTCTCTTTGTAAATATTTTTTTATGTCTCTTGTTTCTTTTTCATTTTCAATTACAGATAAAAACTCTACTTTATTTGGATATTCTGGTTGCCAATATAATATTGAATTATATTCATAATTGGAATCATCTCTGTCAAAGCTTGTTGTAGCAAAAATATATTTATTATCTAATGTTGCGGTTAAATCTTCAAATTTTTTTGTAGAAAGAAACTTTGGATTTTTATAATAAGTTATGTCATTTATATCTTTAAAATCATTATTAATGAAAGGAATTGAAAACATAGGCGATATGTTATTGTCATAAATTGATTTATCATTTGCAAAAAAAAGATTATTATTATTAAAAACAACTGCAGATAATTCACATGAAGCAATTGTTTCTGTTTCTTTATTGTTTTTAACAAATTTTGTCTTTTTTCCCTCTTCAAAACAATTTATGACTCCGGTTTTTTTTATATTATAATATTCTTTTTCACTTGGCTTTATAGTATTATTTAAGCCTAATAAGAATTTACCTTTTCCGCTGGAACAGGAGCTACAAATAAATAAAATTGGGAATATAAATAATAAAAATTTCACATGAAACCTTCAATTAAAAAATAATATATAGCATTCATGGTAGTATTAAATTATTATTATTGAAAAGTCAAATGTACATCAAATGAGTATAATGGTATGATCCCCGAAAAGTGGACTATTAAATTTCATAATTTTCTTCATATTCTAAAGGTGCATGATAATCAAGTGCAGAATGAGCGCGAATTCGATTATAAAACACCTCTATATATTCTATGACTGAAGATTTTGCT
>RRZT010310511.1_pt1 | contig 172206 bp, 136 predicted proteins | sample 2165551 | NCBI WGS metagenome assembly RRZT01 (sample SAMN10456910, study PRJNA506462) | wastewater metagenome | biome: wastewater; feature: sludge; material: wastewater sludge; isolation source: wastewater sludge with Escherichia coli K12::gfp cells carrying plasmid... | place: USA: Moscow... | reverse complement strand
GGGGCGGCACCAAATTATTTACCCATTTTGATGCCTTCAAAACCTTACAAAATTTTTTGCGGCAAGCCGATGTAACCCAGCTATTTGAGCTAGATCACATGGACGGGGTAACCAAGCTATTAGAAGGGTTGGCGGATTTTTTTCAGACGGGTAAAGGCTTTAATAAAAATAAAGAAGCCCAAAGCGAAAAATTTGCATCATTTGCTATCGTCAAGCAAGTAGGGCAGCTGATAGAAATCAAAAGTGCCCTAAAACAGTACTTTGACCAAATTGGTTTTTATTTTACCCAGTTTATTAGCCGCTATGTGCGTCAACATTTGCCACAAATACTAGAGGCACAGCGTTTGACCACGTTTTCTTTGCAGCTTGCGCGGCTGAATCACGCGCTATCTGGCAGACAAGGCGAGGCGTTAGCGCGGTATATTCGCCACCAATATCCCATTGCATTGATTGATGAGTCACAAGATATCAATACCGAACAGGCGTTGTTGATTCAGCGTGTGTATTTGCAGGATTTTGTACCTGTGGGTCAAAACACCCAGACTGCTTCACAGCAGCAAGGTCAATTGTCTGAAAATGCGCACGGTCAGTTTTTGCTATTGGTCGGCGACCCAAAACAAGCTATTTATGGCTTTCGCGGCGGTGATGTACACAATTACACCACCTTAAAAAAATTGTTTGTCAATGAACCAAAATCGCTTAACCAAAATCGGCGCTCATCCAAAGCACTAATAGACGGTTTGAACCATTGGTATGGGGTAGGCGAGACTGATATCGACCCAAAACAAGTGTCAACACTGCCGACTGTGTCCGCCCAACCGTATTATTTGGGTGAGGAGATTTTTTATCGTAAAATTGACGCCACCCGTGATCAAGCAGAGCTGCAAGTGGATCAAGAGGCGGCACCGTTACCTGCTCTTTGCCATCTTTATATTGAATATAAAACATCTTACCCTGCTGAGGCGTTGCCAACCGCTGCATCACACAATGCATTGGATGAACGCATGATCACCATGCCAGATGCGGTAGCGGCACAAATATTGTGCTTATTTGATCAAAGTCAGCCCGTGAGTTACCAACAGCGTCCTTTATCACTTAGTGATATTTGCGTACTTGCCATTAAGCATACAGACTTGGATCAAATTGAAAAAACCTTGCACCATCATGGTGTAGCAACCATTAGAGGCGGCAGTCAAAGCGTGTTTGCAGATGTCCTTAGCCAAGATATGCTCACGCTGATGACCGCCTTATTAAGCCCCTTTAGCCAAGCCAAAACCAAATCACTGCTATTAACCCATTTTTTTCAGTTAAGTCTTTCGCAAATCACTCGCTTATTTGACAGTGCCACCAGCGCCCAAACGTCTAGCGCCAAAGATGAGAACCCCATTGGGCTTCTTGCCGATATCCAACAGCTATTATTAACTGCCAGTGAGCTTTGGCAAAAAAACAGCCTAATCGCCGCCTTGCAGTGGCTACTCAACCAATCTTTGCGCTTGCCAGAACAACCACGGGTTAATTTTTGGCAGCGGCTTGCCAGTCACGACCAAGGCGAGCGGTTACTGATTGATTTGCGCCAATTGCTAGATATTTTGAGCGAAAAATTTAATGGGCAGAGTGTGGGCGAGCATCAAGTGTATGAATGGTTTTATACACAAGTGCAGCAGCAAACCAAAGAAGACTGGTGTACACAGCAGCGCCTGCCCTCCGAAGAAGGGGTGCAGCTGATGACCGTGCACGCTGCCAAAGGGTTAGAATTTCCCATTGTTTTTGTAGTGGGCTTTACCGCCAATAGTGACGCAAAATTTTATGGCGCACCGCTATACTTGTATAGTACCGAGCCAAGTACAAAACCTAGTAGCCAACAATATAGCCAACAGTTTGCGTCTCAAAATCCCTTGCTAAACCGCCGCCTCACTGCCATCCCATCTACACAGCACCAAGGCATACAAATAGACTATCGCGCCATCCAAAATACCGCCAGTTATGAAGAGCGTTTGCGGCTATTGTATGTGGCGCTTACCCGCGCAAAAGAGCAAGTCTATCTCGTGAGTGTGGGTAAAGACAAAGCAGGCGGCACCTCCGCCTTAACGCCGTTTATTATTGACAATAAAAGTTTTGAATTAGTCCCCGAATTACAACAAGTGGTACAAGTGATTCATATAAATAGCCTAATCAAATATATAAACACCCACCAAAAACTACAACTACGCCAAAAGCCCGAATTACAGCAGCGCCAAAAAATTGACCATGCACAACTCATCCAAGTTATTCAAAATACCCAATTTAAAGGCTGGGCGAACACCAGTTTTACCGCATTATCACGGTTTATCAGTCATGATGCTTTAGACTTAGCAATTAATCATGAAGATCGTCAAGATGAGGATTTTGTGCTACCAACGACAGCCAACAGGCTAGGGGAGTCTTCGGCACTCGCAGTAGCTGATGATCATCCATTGAGTATGCGTTTTGAGTTTGAAAAAGGTAGCAATGCAGGCACATTTTTGCACAGCGTGCTTGAAGATATTGCCAACAACTATCATGAGTTAGATGACACCGAAAACGCCCAAGAAACACCCGAACAATGGCGCCAAAAACGCTGGTCAGTCATGATTGATCGCGCGCTTCGCCGTCACCAGTTGCCTAGCCGTTACTACTCCACTGAGGCAAGCAGTCAAGGGCAGTTTGGGCACTGGCGTGACTTAATAACAGACCAATTACAACCTGAGTATGTGCGTTTGGTGCAGTGGCTATACGAGATTATTCATACCCCATTATTGGCATCGTCACAGCGCTTAGTGGATATCAAATATCACCAAAAAGTGGCAGAAATGGGCTTTAATATGCGCCTAACCCAACCTCTATCCCTAAGTGCATTAAATGCGTTATTTGCCAAATATGAAATAGACCTACATTTGCAAACACAAGAAATGAATACCGTGGTTTGGCAATATCTTAAAGGCGAAATTGACCTTGTCTATCAACATGGTGACCAATTTTTTATCGTGGATTATAAAAGTAACTATTTGGGTGAGCGCCTTCAAGATTATGAACCAAACAACCTTGCCAATGCCATGAATGCGCATAGCTACTGGTTGCAAGCCAGCTTATACCAAGTGGCGCTACACCGTTACCTAAAGTTTCGTTTGCCCAACTATCAAATAACCCAGCACCTAGGGGCAGTGGAATACGCTTTTCTTCGCGGCATGTCACCCGATTCTACTGCAGGGCGTTTACTATGGCAGCCACCGCCACAATTTATTCTAGAACTAGATAACCTGCTAGGGCATCCTGCCATTAACCTAACACAAGAATTTTAACTATGACTCAAATGATTCAACCATCTGACAACGCCTTGACCGCTAATCTTAGTAAACTGGCAGGGTTTATTGAACAACGAGCCCAACAAAAAAAACAAATTGGTCAAACAACCAAAAATAGCCTAAGTAAATCTAAAAATAATGACCAAAAAAAAACAACAAGCCAAACAGAAGAAAACTTTGTCCGAAAAATATTCAAAAAACTGAGTGAGCAATTACAAGAAGGGCATACTATTCTTGGTTTAGAAGACCTAAACTTCAATAATCAACAAAATATCAATTATCATGACGCTTTTTTAGCACTAGAGGAAGAAGGGTGGGTCACGCTATTAAATTCGGGCTGGCAAGATAGACTGGGACATGGCGAATTAGCCGTCAATACGCCCATTGTTGTGGATACTTCTGATACTCATATAAAGCAGTATTGGGTAATTTGGCTACATCGTCATTGGTATGCAGAACACCGACTAGCAAAACAGCTTTTGACCATCGCCAAGCGCCCTGTAAACTTACTAGCCGTGGATGATAGTGAAGCAATAAACCAGTTAACCCCCAATTCGCAACAAAAAATAGCCATTGATAAAGCACTGCACCAAGCCTTAAGCATTATTATTGGCGGGCCTGGTACAGGCAAAACATTTACAGTTGCCCAGTTGGTCACAAAACTACAAGCGCAACATGACAAACAGCGACTGAGAGACAAAAAATTGCCGCCTTTGTCCATAAGCTTAACGGCGCCTACTGGTAAAGCAGCACAGCGCATGCAAACGTCACTACAAAACAGTTTGCATGACCAAAATATTGCCTTGGACAATGCAAAAACTATTCATCGGCTATTAGGTATTGGGTTAGATGGGGTGCCGCGTTATCACGCAAAAAACCCATTACCCGACGACTTAATTATAGTAGACGAAGCTTCTATGTTAGGATTGGAGCTAGCAGGGCTATTGGTTGATGCCATTAAACCCACAGGACGGCTCATTTTATTGGGCGATGCCAATCAGCTAGCCGCGGTGGATGCGGGGTCAGTGTTATCGGATTTATGCCAAATTGCTGCACTACAGCCTTATATTACCGCGCTTAACGAGTCAAAACGTTTTGATGATCAATCAGCGGTGGGCGTGTTTGCGGCAGCACTACAACAAAATGTGCCCGCAACCCAAAAAATCAAACACATTAGCCGCTTGCTAGACACAATCACCCTTACCACACAAAGCATAGCATCTCAATCTTCTCAATCCTCACACCTTGGGAACGCGTTGCCTATACCATTTTATAAAATCAGCGCGCATACGCCAATGCCACTGGTTTATGCTGCACTACAAAAACCTTACTATGCATTTTTTGAGTTAATTAAACAGTGGTATGTCACACCAGTTGATGTGCATGATGCTAACAATCGGCAACAGTTATTTGAGGTGTTTGATGGTTATCGGGTGCTTTGTGCGGGGCACCAAGGTGCGTTAGGTACTGAGATAATCAATCAAAAAATGGCGGCAGCGTTTTTTTCTTACAGCCATATTGTACCGACCAAACGCTTTTTTTATCATGGCTTGCCCATTATCATGACGCATAATGACTACCAATTAGGGTTGTTTAATGGTGATATTGGGATTTGTTTGGTATACGAACAACAGTTATGGGCGTGCTTTATGAATCAAGTCATTCCTATACATCGGCTGAGTTTGGAGAGTTGTGAGCGGGCGTATGCCATGACTATTCATAAGTCACAAGGCTCAGAGTTTGATGAGGTGGCAATATGTATGGACAAAGCGCATACAAGGTTGTTAAGCCAAGCGCTGCTTTATACGGCGGTTACAAGAAGCAAAAACAATTTGGCAATTTTTGGTAGTTATGATGCGTTAAAGACCGCGGTTACCCAGCGGAGTGTGCGCCAAACAGGGCTACAGTTACAATTTGAAGGGTTGGCAGCAGATCACCAGCCCCATGTATAGCACTGCTATACAAACCGCACAGGAACAGCTGCCAAAATAGAAAAAAAAGGCACGAAACCATGCCTTTTTCTGGTGGTATGAATCATTAATTAACTTTCTTTTAACGCATAGATACCAGGCATGTGTCGTAGGTAGCCATGATAATCCATACCGCAGCCATACACATAACGATCTGCCACTTCAAGACCCACAAAATCTACATTAAAATCTTGTACTTTACGATCGTGGATTTTGTTGAGTAAAACACACGTACGGATGGTCTTTGGCTGTTCTTTTTGTAGTTCATCCACCACCGCTTTGAGTGTAATACCTTCATCAAAAATATCGTCAATGAGCAAGATATCTTCACCTGCTAGGCTGATATCTGGTTTAAATTTCCACTCTAAGTCATTGGTGCCTTCGTTGTTGCGATAGCGACTAGCATGAATATAGTACATACGATGATAAAAGGTAAACTGAGTGAGTAGCTGACCTGCGGGTATCAATCCACCATTCATGACGACCATCACGATGGGGTTTTGTCCAGCATAGTGTAAGTTTACACTGGCTGCCAAACGTTCATAAGCACTGCTCACTTCAAAACTGCTGATTAGGCATTCTGAATTGCGAAGGGCTTCTTCGATTTGTTGGTTGGTTAGTTGACTCATAGTTGACCTTTTTGGGTTACGGCTAAAAACTGGCTATTTTACCGCAATTTCATCAATTTTGAAAATCAAGCCTTCATAATGTTTGGTAAAACGTTCTAAAGAGGCTTGCGGCATCTGTGGGATCAAGCGGTGCAGCGCCAAATCAATGACTTTGGTAATGACGCTTTCAGCCACAGGAATGGCGGTACGTTTTAGCATGTTAAGGTTGAGGGTCTTGGTAAAATCCACCAAAAAATGCTGCAAACAGGCTTTGGTAAGCTCAGTAAATAGACGGATAATGTGTTGTTGTTCTTCTATACCCTTGCCAGCCTGCACGTTGGCGATACATTGTAGTAAGCGGGTTGCGTGGGCATCATCTAACGGCACACAGATACGCCTGGCGCCGTGGGGGTCGGTTTTTAGCACGTACTGATCAAAAAAATGAAAGCTTGCCAATACATCATCATTTTTGGTGGGGCTAAGTAAGGTATTAATCAGCTTGTCGCTAGTGGCTTCAATGGTTGCTGCTGTTTTGATAAGGTGTGTGCGGCGTTCGGATTCATCGGGCAATGATTCAATAAGTTTGATCAGTAGCGAGTCCATCAATTCTTTGTTGGTTAAATGGGTGATTTTATCGCGGTAAACATCGTAGCGCTCACTGCTATGACTGTGGATGAGCGCATAGGCGTGGTTGATGGTGTTGTTTAATTCTTCAGAGGGCAAAAATCCAAAATAGTAGCTCATAAGTTGTTGTTATCTTTGTTGGAAAATTAAATTTTAAGCGCTTCGCCAAACAATCTCAAGCACATTTGGGTGGTTCTTGATCCTGTTTGGCGAGGTGCGTGGGTTATTAAGGGTATATTATAATGATAGATTGCACGGGTCTACGAGTACCCAGCCGTTTTCTATCCAATCACACACGGTATCAATAGTCACGCCAGCCGCTTGTAATTGTTGTAGATTAATCGCTTCGCCATCCGCTAATTTGACTAACATTGCCAAGTCGTTGGGGTCTTGCGTGTCTTTATCTAGCAAGGTTCCATTGATATATAGGGTGGTTTTGTCATGGGACTGGGTATAGATAATTCGGCTAGCCAGATCTTGTCTGAGCAGCGCGCCCGCCGTTAGGGCAGTGATGAGGTCGTCTGCTTCTATATAGTCTTCAGGTAGCATTAAATCATATTGGCGCTTACTCACGGTTTCGCTGATTGCTTGGGTGAGTAGCGCATCGCCTAGGTCAGATTGGAGTAGGGTAATCAGCTGTGCTTTGATGTCTGCTAAACTTGCATGGGATAGTTTGCCTGCTGTGGTGCAAGGCTGCACAATTTTTAGCGGAACTGTCATCGTGTCTTCGTGCGTCGCGACATCTGCTAGATTATCCAATAATTGTAACGGCGTGGGTCTACGACATCCAAAAGAGAAGGTTAGGCAATCATCTTGTGCCACGCCATAGTGGGATAATCCAGTAGGCACATAGAGCACATCGCCTGCTGTGAGCACTTCATCAAAAATCAGCGCACCCATGTCATCCATGATGCGAATGGGTTGCCCTTTTTCAAACTCGGTGGTTTCATCACACATTTTTCCCAATTGCCAACGGCGTGAGCCATAACCTTGTACCAAAAACACGTCATAATTGTCATAGTGTCTGCCCACGCTACCGCCCTCTGGGGCATACGATACCATGATATCGTCACGCTGCCATTGGGGAATAAAATCAAACGCATGCCAAAGGTTGGCAAGCTCTGGCGACCATTGCTCCATGTTTTGTACAAGCACCGTCCAATGCTTGGGTAGCTGCTGAAAGTCTGTTGGTTGTAGAGGGCTATTTTTAATTGACCATTGCTTGTCTTTTTCGCTGATAAGTCTAGCGGTTGCATCTTCGTCTTGGGCAAGTTCGATGATGTCATCAGGTTCAAACATGCCCGCTAGCTGCGGTAATCCATTTTTGATGAGTAGTGGTTTTTTTTGCCAGTAATCTGCTAAAAACTGTGCTGGGGTAATGGTAGTGGGTAGGCAATAATCAAGATTTTGCATGATTTTCTCAATAAAGGTAATATTTTGGATAAAAAGCTAGGACAATTTGGAACAATTTGAAAGGATAAGTCGCTTTTTTTGGTTGCTAATCCCCACAGTCTTAATTATAGTAAAATTTAGCAGGTTAATAAAACGATTCCCACCTTTTTTATCATCCGCTATATTTCAGCATAAGGACATGATATGACTGCCATTTTAAATCAGCACGACAACTATCACCAAGCCGAACAGGCTTACAATTTTCCCTTATTAATCAAAAACCTACTAACGCGGTCACGGGTTGTGTCAGGGCAGCAGACCCTGCATTTTGCAGACCGCGATGCCTGCACTTATCATGATTTTTTCAAAAAAATTAATCGTTTGGCAAATACATTAAAAAACTTAAATTTGGAAAAAGGGTCGGTGATTGCGGTTATGGACTGGGATACACCGCGTTATTTGGCGTGCTATTTTGCCATTCCGATGTGTGGTTATATTTTGCAAACGGTCAATGTGCGTTTATCAGAAGATAAGGTGCTATATACCCTTAATCATGCCAAACCCAAAGTATTGTTATTAAATTCTGAATTTGCGCCGATGATTAAAAACCATCAATTTGATGTGCCAAGCGTTGAACACGTGATTTGGCTAGATGATCAGGGTATTGCAGCGCCAGACTACACGGTTGGCGAATACGAGGCATTGCTTGGTCAAGCCAGTGATGTTTATGAGTATGAAGATTTTGATGAAAATACCATCGCCACCACATTTTATACCAGTGGTACTACAGGCAATCCCAAAGGGGTATTTTTTACCCATCGTCAAATTGTGCTCAACTCTTTGGCCGTTGCCTCAGCGGTTGCACTCAATACAGGCAATAATGGTCTACGTTTTGATGATGTTTATATGCCGATGACACCCATGTTTCATGTGCATGCGTGGGGTATGCCTTATGTCGCTACTATGATTGGGCTAAAACAAGTATATCCTGGACGCTATGCCGCTGATACCTTGGTCGATTTAATTGAAAAATACCATGTCACCGTTACCCATGGCGTACCCACGATTTTACAAATGTTGCTAGCAGAAATGGGCAAACGAGGCGGCAAGTTTTCTAACCTAAAAATGATTATTGGCGGCTCAAAACTCAATGAAGGGCTTGCTAAGATGGCGATCGAGCAGGGCATTGAAGTAATGACGGGCTATGGCATGTCTGAAACGTGCCCTGTACTCAGTATTACCGCGTTTGATGACCAAACTGCCACCATGACACATGATGAACAAATTGCTTACCGCTGCCTAACAGGTAAACCTGTGTTATTGGTTGATATGCAAGTGTGGGGTGGGGCAAGTGTCATGCCCAATGATGGCAAATCCACAGGTGAGCTTGTGGTGCGCTCGCCGTGGCTGACACAAAGCTATTTCAAAAACCATGATGCAGGCAATGAGCTCTGGGAAGGTGGCTACTTGCATACCCAAGATATTGGTTATATCACCCAAAATGGTACCATCAAAATTACCGACCGCCTCAAAGACGTCATCAAATCGGGTGGGGAGTGGGTATCTTCGTTGGAGATTGAAACTATTTTATCGCTGCACCCAAGTGTGGCGGATATTGCGGTGATTGGTGTACCTGATGAACGTTGGGGGGAACGTCCCATGGCGCTGGTGGTGCTAAAACCAAGCCACGCTGATACCCAAGCCAAAGATATTATTGCCATTGCCGAGCAAGCATTTGAAAGAGGGTTGATTCCAAAATACGGTATTCCCAACCAATTAAAATTTGTCACAGCGCTGCCCAAAACCAGTGTGGGTAAACTCGACAAAAAAGTCATCCGTGAGCAATATGCCAAAGGATTATTTGCCTAACGTTATATCCAGTAAAATCAGACACAAGATAAAAGGCGGAGGCATCTCTGCCTTTTTTTTATTTTTAACGCGTTTTAACTTTTGGGGGCGGGTATAGATGGTTATATATATTATTTAACATAATATACATTATGCGAAGTAATAGTTAGATTTTAATCCATTTAAAATTGCACCCAGTCTTGCACAAAATACCATTGTCAAAACAAAAAGTTACGCGTTACAATGTTCGGCTTTCACCTGACTGTTATTTTTGGATCTGTATGATTAATTTTATTGCCCGTCATAGTACGATTTTTATGCCGCTATGTGGTGTCATTGGTTTTATTTTTCCAAGCTTATCGCAAGCTGTGCTTGGATATTTGCCGCAGGTGTTATTTTTCTTAATGTTTTTTACTTTGCTTGGGATTGACCAAACCCAACTAGTCAGACGTATGACCACGGGCTATGTTTGGGGGTTTGCAGTATTTCAAAGTGCGCTTATGAGTCTGGTTTTGACGGGTTTGGCATATCTATTAGGTGTGCGTGGCGATTTATTGTTGGCCGTTGCTGGCTTGTCGGCGACCGCCCCGCTGTTTGGTACAGGCGCTATTGTCAATGCGGTGGGATTTGATGCGCTACTGGCAATGGCAAAAACCATCACGGCTACTTTAATCATGCCTGCCAGCTTGCTGGTGGTACTTTGGCTGTTAGGCAGTCGTGATGCGCATTTGGATTTTGCTTTGTATATCAAACGGTTATTTATTTATATTGTGGCACCGATGATTTTGGCGGTGTGTGCTAGGCAGTGGCTACCTAAGGCAACGCTCAACCGTTATTATGGCAAAATTGCTCGGTTTAATATTTTATTGCTGATGATGTTTCCGTTGGGGTTGATGTCAGGGTTTCGCCATACGTTTGACCAAGATCCGATGCAAGCGTTGGGGTTGTTTGGTGTGGGTACTTTAATGGCGTTGATTTTTTATTTTTCTGCTTATGTGTTGTACCGCAAATTTGGTTATGAAAATGCAATTATCTCTGCACTTGCCTGCGGCGGGCGCAATGTACTACTTGCCTACACCATTACCACGCCATTTATGGGTGCTATGTTTTTGCCGTTATTGGGTGCCTATCAGTTACCGTCGTTTTGTCTGCCTTTATTGGGTAAAAAAATGGTAAAATGGCATGCGATTGATACACAAGCGGATTTTGGGGTAAAACACTGATGTTATTGGATTATTCACTGTATTTGGTGACCGATTGCCAATGTCTAAAAAATGAGTCCCTTGAACGTGCGGTTGAGCAAGCGATTTTGGGCGGTGTCACGTTGGTACAGCTACGAGAAAAACAGCGTGATAGTAAAGAATTTTATCAACAAGCGCTGAGGATTAAGGCGATTTGTCACCAGTACCATGTGCCGCTATTGATTAATGATCGAGTGGATATTGCCTTAGCCGTGGAAGCTGACGGGGTGCATATTGGACAATCAGACTTGCCCGCCAAAGTGGTGCGTGGCATTTTGGGTAAAAATAAAATTATGGGGGTGTCGGCGCGCACGGTGGCACAAGCCCAACAAGCCCAAGCTGATGGGGCTGATTATTTGGGGGTGGGCGCGATGTTTGCCACGACGACCAAGCGCGATGCCAAAACGGTTAGCATTACTACATTAAAAGAAATTCGCCAAGCGGTGAATATCCCTATAGTGGCGATTGGTGGCATTAATACCACCACCCTACCCTTATTACAAAAAGGCTTGGCACAAATAAAAACCTGTGTGGATGGGGTGGCGGTGGTCTCGGCAATTTTGGCAGCTGACGATATAAGTCTTGCCAGCCAACGGTTAAAAAATCAATTAAAACAGTAATTTAGCCAAATTTAAGGTATTTGTTGACGATAGATAGACAAGTAGCAAGTTAGTCAAACCAAATTTTATCTGGGTTCATGATGTTATTTGGGTCAATCGCTTTTTTGATCGCTTTCATGACAGTCAGTGCTTCGCCGTGCTCGGTTTGCATGTATTTACGCTTACCTTGCCCAATGCCGTGCTCGCCCGTACAAGTACCATCCATGGCAATTGCCCGTTCGGCAAGGCGCTGCAAAATTCCTTCCGCTTTTTTGACTTCATTATCATCTTGCATATTCACCAGCAATAGCACATGAAAATTACCATCACCCACATGTCCCACGATTGGGGCTAGCATCCCCTCGCGCTCAATATCGGCAACGGTTTTGGTCACACATTCAGCCAGACGCGAAATCGGCACACAGGCATCGGTAGATAAGCTGCTCAGTTCGGGGCGTAAGGCGCGGCTTGCCAAATAAGCGTTGTGACGCGCTGTCCAAAGTTGTTTACGTTTTTCTTCAACGGTGTCCCATGCAAAGTCTGAGCCATCAAAATCTGCAATAATCTCAGCAAACAGTTCGGCTTGCTCGGTGACATGACTGGTGGTGCCGTGAAACTCGACAAATAAAGTTGGCATCTCTTTAAGGCTTAGTTTGGAGTAAGCATTACAGGCTTTGATTTGCAGGGTATCTAGCAGTTCAATTCTTGCGATTGGCAGCCCATATTGGATGGTGGTCATCACCGCTTGGCAAGCAAGATCAATACTTGGAAAATGGCAAATACCACTACCCACACAGTCAGGGATACCAAACAACTTAACGGTAATTTCGGTAACAATGCCTAAAGTGCCCTCTGAGCCAATGATTAAACGCGTCAAATCATAGCCCGCTGAGGATTTTTTGGCACGGCTACCCGTGCGAATGATATCGCCATTGGGCATAACCACTTCAAGCGACAATACGACATCTTTCATAGTGCCATAACGTACCGCATTGGTACCTGATGCGCGGGTGGCAACCATACCGCCTAGTGTCGCATTGGCGCCTGGGTCAATGGGGAAAAATAGCCCTGTATTACGCAAGTATTGGTTCAAAAATTCCCGCGTCACGCCTGCCTGCACGGTCGCGGTCAAATCCGCCTCATTAACGTGAACTACCTCATTCATCATGGACATATCAATACACAGCCCACCTTTGGGGGCATTAAGCTGTCCTTCAAGCGATGAGCCCGTACCAAAAGCAATCACAGGCATTTTATGATCATGGCAAATTTTGACAGCATCGGCAACATCGTGTTTATTGTGGGCGGTCAATACCGCATCAGGGGCTTGTAAGGGTAGCCAACTCATAGTATGAGCATGCTGTTCACGCACCGTGAGGTTGGTGGATAGCTGGCTGCCAAAACGGGCTTTTAGTTCATGGAGGGCTTGGTCAAAACGAATTTCTGGATTCATAAACTTCTCTTTTACTAACTGACATCTTTTTTATCGACAAAACTTAAAGCAACAACCCAAGTAATAGTCGAAAGAATCATCGATGTTACAATAAATATCCTTACAATGGTAGTAAAACCATTTAAGTAAATTTTTTATTCTAAGTTATTGATTAGCTTTATTAATTTTATCTTTAAATGGTCATGTATAAAGATTAGTCTAGCGTTAAGCCACTGTCAAAATGTCTGTTTTGTTGGGTGATAGGATCAACAAACGCAATCGATTTTGCCAAGAGCTTTAACGGTTTACTAAAATCCGTCACGCTTGGTGGCTGCACGATAGGATAAAAACTATCATGCATCAGCGGCATATGAAGACTTGCCATGTGGACGCGCAGTTGGTGTTTTTTACCTGTCAACGGGGTCAAACGGTATTGGCTAAACGCCCCAAAATTGTGTAAAAGTTCGATGGTGGTTTGGCTATTGGGCGCACCCGTCACTGTTTGGGTTAAAAAAAACTTCTCGCCCCGCACGAGCCTAGACTGTACGGTTAGTGGGTAGGTCAAATCGGTGCGTGTGGGGGCAATTGCCTCATAGGTTTTTTGCACCTGTTTTTTTTCAAACAGACCTTGGTAGGCGGCGCGGCTTTGAGGGTTGATAGACAATAACATCACGCCTGCCGTATCTTTATCAAGCCGATGAATGGGAGAGATATCATTGACATTGAGCGACTGAAGTTTTGGGTGCCTACGCAATTTGGCAAGTAAGGTTTGGCTGACGTAACGACCTGTGGGAATGACGGGCAAAAAATGCGGTTTATCTACCACCAATAAATGCTCATCCATGTATAAAATACGAGGCTCAAACGGAATAATGGGTTCATTTTCAACATGGCGATAATAGACAATCGTCTCCCCTGATAGATATGGGGCATCCATCGCCAGTTTTTCGCCACTAGCAAGACTAATTAATCCCTGTGCAAACCGCTGTTGCCACTGCTCAACAGAAATGTGCGAAAAATGACTGGCAAGAAATTCAATTAAGCGCTTGCCCATAAAGTTTTGATCATGCGGTATATATAGCCGACTAGGCTTGATACCAAGATGTTCAAATGCTGACATGGGTTTTGAGCCTCACTGCGAGCCGAATTTCATTGGCAAACACCTCGCCTGCCTGTAAGCGGTTGGTAGCGGCTGGCGTGGCGTTGGCTTTGGTTTTTAAGCCAAATTGGGCATCCTCGGCAAGTGCAATACCGATGTTTGCCAGTGCAGGTTTTAACACCTCATAGCCATAAGAAACAAGGTCAATGGCATCGTGGGCGGTTTGGGTTTTGTCTTTGCTATGGTTAAAACTATAAAAAAGTTGCTCAATCATGGCAGTGGTTAGGCTATCACTGGATTTTAAGGTGATATGGCGAATGGGATGATTGCCCAGTGCGGTTTGTTGGCGTTTTGCCTCAAGGATGATGGCTTGGGTTAGCATATCTTGGTACGGTTTGACGGTTTTTTGGATATGGGGCAAACGTTTAAAGTCGGTTTTATCGGCTTTGGTAATAGGGGGTGTGCGCTGCATCTGAGGCATTGCATGACTTGGCGCAGTAGCAACGGTTGGTGCGACCGCATGAGGCTGAGGCGCCATCACAGGCGGGGTATGGATAGGTGCAGCAATTGGTGGTGTGGAAAGCGGTGTAGGAATTGGTATTGGCAGTGGCGCGTGCTCAGCGCGTACTTCAGGGTATAGCCCTGTGTCGGTTTTGTCACTGGCAAATTTGGGCATGAGTTTACCCAATGTGCGCTGATATAAAGACAGTTTATCTTCTTCAAGCTCAGTCACCCCGTTATAGCGCTGAATCATTAGATAGGCGGTATTGGCATCATTACCACTCTCGCTATTATCGTTATCGCCATCTGCCTCGGTCGCCGTCATTTCGGTGACTGGCAAAATATGCACATCGGGCACGGTATAGCGGATGGCTTTAACCAGTTGTTGGTAGGCTTGGTGGCACTGTTTGTTGGCATGAATACCCAAGTTACTGGGTACAGTTAGTTGAATACTGACTTGCTGCAGGTCGTCAATCGCCACGGTATAGAGGCTAAAAAAATTTTCTATCTCGTCAAACACATCGGCTGGGTGTCTATCATCAATGATAAAACGGTGGGTAGTGGTAATGTAGCTCATGTTATTCTCCGTGATACATTTGTTTTGCCAAGATCATGCCTGCCTGCACCGCACGGTTGATGCCGTCGCGGGGATCATCGACCAAGCCTTGTTTGTTAAAATTACGTTCTACCAATACGGCAACGGCTTTATCCCACTGCCCGTTTTTATCTTTTAAGCCATAGACAAACCATTTATAGGGGCGAGTATGGCACGCCACCGACGGCTTGTCGGCTTTGCCACACAGATTTGCGACCATATTGACGGTGACATTGGGGGTATAAACGGTGCGACCGTTTTGAGTCGTGGGGTAATTAAACCCTGGTGTCCCTGTTTTGCCAACCACAACCCCACTGCTCCAACCACAGTTGCCAATGGCTTGGGTGCAAGCTGCATAAGCGGTGCCATTGCCGCCGCCTAACCCCGTGCCCGCCAATAATGTGCCTGATAGTAAGTTTAACGTGGCTTTGGCATCCGTTTGGCTAATGTTGAGCGGTAACATTCCCAAATTAGAGGTGCTACCAAGGTCGTTATTGGGGTTATCGCCGCGCCATGCTTTGGGGCGTAATGGCATTTGGTTGACCCCCCACAAGTCTTCGATCAGGTGAGCCCCTCGGCGATGTTGTTTGCCGTTGTCGGCAATCAGTAGACTGGCAAACATATCAGACGCCCCAAGCACAGAAGTTTTGGCATTACCCGCCCCAAATACTTCATTCATGGTGGCATTGAGCTTATCACCCCCTTGGCGGCAGCTACCGTTCATGCGTCCGCCATTGGCTTTGACACAGCTGGCGATTTGTTGCGCTGAAAATTGCAATGCTTTAGCACTATAGTCTTGTTTGGCATCGGTCAGCAAGACCCCTGAAAAATAGCGACTTTGTAGCATGGGTTCGCTGTTGTAGGGTTTGCCAAATAATAGGTCTTTAAAGCCACAATTGACCAAGCCATCTTTGGTGGCACAGTTGGCACTCCAGCCCATGTCGTCACTGGCTTTTTTGAACGCGGGTATGCCTTGGCAAACACCGTTTTTGTCACGGGGTAACACCACGCTACTGGTGGTGCTTTGACAAAACAAAAAGTTAGCAACGCGCTCGGTGGATGAGCTTGCCATGACTTGTTTTAGGTAAGCGGTTTCTGGATTGCCAAGGTTTTTGTAGCGCGGGTTGGCGCGTACCAAGCCTAAGGCTTGCACGGTTTTGACGATAGAGCCTGGGTACACGGTTTGGTACAAGGCATGGTTCATGAGGTTTTGCTTGCTCCAGTCTTTTTTCCAAAGGGTTGGGCAGCCGTTTGGTTTGATAGTGGTATCGCCATTATCGGCACGGTAGCAGTTGGAGTCAGAACTGGCAAGAGCAAGCACGCCTTGGCTTTTGACATCAATGACCGCGATGCCAATGCTACGCACCAGGGCATTTTCATACATCTGCCCTGCCACGCTTTGTAAGCTGGGTGATAGTAGGGTGTTACAGTCAACACTGGCATTGGGACTGTTGGTCACACAGTCTGCCACTTGCTGCGCTTTGGTTTGTACCTCAGGGTCAAGCGTGAGTGCCATGTTATAGCCGATTTTGATGTCTGAGCCGTCGATATTGATGCTGTTGATGGGCGGTGCCGTCAGTTTTTGCCACCAGTTGCGGGTGTCATTTTTTTGTTGGTAGCTTTGATAGGCATCCAGTAGTTGGCGGTCAAAATGGTTGGAATGAATATTGGATAATTCACTGTACATTAAGCCTAGATTGCTTGGCAAAGCAACCTCGCTGTTATTGGTGGAAGGAATGCGTTTTTTGGGGTCTTGGGTGGGTTTGTTTTGTAAGGTTTGTAATACGTCATTGGCACGGGTTTGCAGCGCTTGGGCGTTAAGGTTTTTGGTACTTGATGCAGTGGTATGTTGGTTATCAGCCGTTTGATTCACCACAGTCACCACGCCTGTAAGCGTCTTGACGCTGGCGGGGATGAGTCTTGGGTTGTTACATAGCTGGGTTAATGGGTCAGCATCGTCGTTATTGACACGGGTGCCACGGTTGTCAACGTACAGATAGCCTGTTTGGTTATCGGTGGTCTTGGCGGTTTTGAGGTACACACAGCCAGGTAGCCCATACCAAGGATTGGTTTGGGTCAGCCAGTTGGTAGGCATGTGGGCGACATTGGGGTCGTTTTGGTTACGACGGTTGGGCTGTTGCTCTCGCCACTGCAGCTGTAATAGCCGTTCGGGACTGGCCAGGGTTTTAAAGGCAAATAGTAACGCGTCTTCGCTGACTTGTTGCTCACACGCTTGTTGCCACAAGGCGGTGGTCTGTAGTTGGTAATGATTGGCAAGGCGTTTTTGCTGATACAGGGTGGTTAGGCTTTGATTGATTCGATTAATGCTGTCGCTAAAACGTGCTTGGGTGCTGGCTTTGCCAAAGTCACAGCGAGCCGTGCCTTTAATATTTAGGTTTGAATCTGGGTTGGCGCTACTGGCAGACGTGGTTGATTGGGCGTTGGCTTGGTTGACCACGTCTGCCATGCCAAGGTTGTCTACCAGTAAAGACACGGCTTTTTCATGGGCTTCGGCATTGTAGGTGGTGTTGGTCGCGGTTAACGGCGATAAATACCACACCAGCCAGCCAATCAGGGCAACCATAAAAACCACCAAAATCACTTGTAAATTGGTCAAGATGGTTTTGTATAACGCTTGGCTGATGCGAAAGTCCGTATGGGCAGTGGAAGTGGATTTGCCCGTTTTTTTACTGTTATTGGCATTGCTGACGGTTTTTTCTTGCAACATTTGGGTTTTGTTCATATCGTCATTTGGGTTTTGGTTTTCGGTCATGTTTAACCTATTAAAAAATGTATTTTGGTCAAGCTTTTGCAAAGAACCTAAAACCTATCTTGTCTAAGTTTAGGTGCGGCATAGGCTGTGGGTGTATTGGGTAATTGATATTTTGGCTTGCAGTTTTGATAACCCCATCATAAAAGCTTGTGTCGTTCTTAATCATTGATTCTCACCCAACATCAATTTCGGCTGAAATAATGCTAGGCTTAACATAATCGTATTAAGCCACAAATTACTGGTGCCATAACTTAAAAACGGCAAGGTCACGCCTGTGAGCGGTAAAATGCCCAAGTTGCCCGAAATGGTCACCAGTGCCTGAAACACCGTTAGCACCACCCAAAGCAAAATCACCCACGCCAGCAAAAAATAACCACCCGATAGCACCCGTGACTTAATTTGCTCACTGGCGTACGCCATCTGACGGCTGGCAATCAGCGACAGCCAGCCAAAATACACCGCCATCAGCACCACGCTTGCCCCCATACCCGTCACCGCCATCACCGAGGTAATGGTATAATCGCTTTGCATCTGTAGCGGTACGCCTTGACACCCTGCCAAGCGATAGCCACACCACGGAATATCACCAAACCCATACCCCAAGAGCGGCACACTCTCTCGAAACCAATGCAAAATCGCCATTTGGTCGTTGGTTGCCACAAACGGATTGACCCACGCATTGACGCGTTCGGCGGTGCGGTCATCAAACCCGCTTAAGTTGACCAGTACCATCATCAGCATCAACAAAATGGCAGTGCTAGACAACACCCCAAGAATATAGCCTCGCCCACCCATCTGAAAAATCTTGTTGGATAATGCCACACCCACCAAAAAAGTAAACACAAACAGCATGACCAACATCGTGCCTTTTTCATTGGCAATGGCAAGGGCAATAAACGGGATGACCACCGCAAATGCCAACAGCAGGGTCATTTTTTTTGAGCGAAAAAATAACTGGTTAATGAGCCCACGTTGGTTGATTGCCAAAAACACGCCCAAAAATACCATGAGCCAAATTTTGGCAAGCTCGGCAACCTTGGCGCTATCACTGTGAATCAGTACCGCAAGCCCCAAATAACCCACCGCAAAAGCCACTAGCCAAATTCTGGCATGGGTCACAGCGGATTTGACATTGCCAAAGCCACTGTGCAGGAGATTATTGGCAACCCAATTTTTGAGGGCAAGGCTCACCAAACTACTGACAGGGCGGGCAAGGCTGATAAACACAAAACACCAAAACACATCTTTAAAATGATTTAAAAAAATATAACGCAAAGATAAATAACTACGGGTACTCAAATCAAATAGCACCATCAAACCAAAAGTCACAAAGCCCACAAACAGCGGATAAATAAGCACAGACGACAGCAGTTGGCGGTTATCAGGGTGCGCCGCCATCCAGCGCCGCATGGGGGCAAAAATCATCAGCACACTAAAGAGCACCCCTATACAAAACACCGTGACACCCACCATCATGGGCAAAATCACCCCATGACTCACGCCTGCCAGCACCAGCCCCCATGCCACAAGCGCAAAGCCCACGGTTTGTAGCGGATGATAACGCCGTGACAATGCCAACAACCCAAACGCCACCCAAGACCATATCATCACTTGGCTTAACATCCCTAACTGCTTAGGACTACCCACTAACGGCAATAAATCATTGGCTTGCTTTGCTTTGGCTTGGTTATTATTGGCGTCATAGATGCTTGCCACTTCGTTGGCAGCTTGGTTAAACAGCTTGGCAACCGCAGGCTGATTGGCAAACAGTCGGTTATAGGGAAATTTACGATTACCATCGGCAACTGCCAACAAGGACAAGGTGTAACTGGCTGAGTCTAGCTTGTCTGGGCTAAGACGCATGAGTTGGGTTAAGCTATCAAGCTGCCCTTGATCATTAAGATGTAGCCAATCTTTACGGCTACCCAATCGGTCGCTGGCTAGATAGGTTTCGGTTTCATTGGCAACAAGGTCGGTTTGGCGCTGATTGCGCTGCTGCGTCTGCCACGTCGTTGCCAAAGCGCTTTGTAATTGGTTTAAGTGCTCAAGCGCGGTACGGTTTAGCCCTGAGCTACCCAGCGGTGGGCAAGCGGTTAATGGGGTAAAATGACTGTCATTACGGTGCGTATACAGCGTGGATACGATGTCATCACCGCAGGTTTGGCTAAGCAGCTTAGGCTTAGTCACGCCATCGGTATAACTGGCTAATTCAAGCTGATAACGCTGCAGTTTTGGCGAATCCTTATAACCTGCCAGTAAAAACATCACTACCAGCAACAGCCACACCGCTGCCAAAAGGATCGCCTCACCAAACAGTTGGCTGCGAGGGTGGTTTTTTTGTGGGCGATTTAAACGTTGGCGAAAATTTAGCATGCACTCTCTCAACTGCAATCCATCATCAATGGCTTGTAACCAATCAAAAATTTAGTGTGGGTCAAATAACACCACGGTACGCGCCAACACATCATGTAAGGTCTGTTTACGCGCGGTAAACCACATAATAAAGGCAAAGGGCAATAACACCAATTTTAACAGTTCTCGAAACAACGCATGAAAAAATCCAATGCGTTGCCCCTGCATCCCAAACACCCACAGTCCCATGATGATTTTGCCAATGGTGGCTTGTCTGCCCAAACAGCTAAAAAAAGCCATGCTGACCACATATATCCCCAAGCCTAGCCCCAAAAGCGTGGTCTCAGTCAATGAGCGCACACCCAGCTGCTTGAGCACATTAGGAAGGAGCAATTGATACGCCAGCGCCAATAGCACCGCCATCACTGCCACATCCACCAAATAAGCCAGACCGCGACGCACAAAGCCTGCATACTGCATGCTGCTTGCCAGTCTACGGCTACTAGGGGGTAGCGCGCTAGTTGTCGCCATGGGCATGGGGGCGGGCGGGTTTTGTGGCAAAGTTGGGGGCTGCTGATGGCTTGGTGGCTCATACACTGGCATCGATGGTGCTATAAATGGCGCTGGCGTGGGCTGCTGCCATACGGTAGCGGCAGACCGCTGAGCAAATATATCAGCGCCTGTTGGTGGCGGTGGGGTATTTGCCATTGTTTCGCTTGTTTCGCTAAAATGGCGTCCGCCACAATTTGGGCACATCACAGCCGTTTTTGGTAAATGTTGACCACACCCTTGGCAACTCACTTTCATCGTATGACACCTTCTAAAACCGTAAATTTTTGTATGACGTTTTCCAATAGTCCAATATGGCATCCGCTAGGACCATCGCTACACGCTGATCGCCTGCCTTTATCTTAGCCCCTAACCCAATCATAAGGTGGCAAACATGCTTCGGGTGCAGGGTTGATACCTGTGGTATGTTGTTCATCTATAATGGTCAGTACTTTTTCTGCCACGGGCACCAGCTCAGGATAAGTCTGTGGGTAGCGTAACATATTTTGACAGCGTTTTTCTTTTTCATCGGTGGTATAAAACTGGGTCAGCAGTGCCCCCACCGCGCCTGCATCGTCGCCTTCTTTGATGGCTAACGCGGCAGCAAGCTCTATCATATAGGTGTTGGGGTATTTGGCGTCATTTCTTGGGGTTTGCAGGGCATATAGTACAAAATTTTTGGCAGCAGGGTAATCATTTTTGACCAGATAATAGGCAAGGTTTGCTACATACTCACCTTGGTTGGGGCTGTTTTTGACGGCTTGGGCTTGTAAGTATAACGCACCTTGCGGGTCTTTTTTACGCCAAAAATAATTTTTTGCGGCATCGTTAAACTGTTTGGCAAGGTTTTTATTGACAGGTAGCTGTGCAAAATACCCCATATCGGTGTCGCGAAATGCTTGTATGGAGGCAGCTTGTGTGGCGGCTATGTCTTGACGATAAGCCACGGTCTGTAGCGATTTTAGGGTGGGCTCGCCTGTGCTTGCGATGTTAGCCACCTCCTCAAAAAACGCAGGCGGCATGTTAAGTGCATTGGCATATAAGACGGCAGCGGCTGATTTTGCTCCAAATACACTGTTAGCCGATTGGCGGTACTTGTCTAGCGCCACTGCCATGTCTGATTTGGCTTTTGGCAATGAGTTAATGACGGCTTGGTAGGAATTTGGGTCAATGGGCTTGGTCGCTTCATTGTTATTAAAGTTGTTATTGTCGTTATTGTCATTTTTTGCGGCGGTGGCAGTGGCACGATTGCTTGCGCGGCTGGATGGCTGGTCACTTTGATGGGCTGAGAGTGTGGCAACCCCATACCCTCCCGCTGCCAGCACCATAGCGGCAGCAGCGACAAGCCCCCATTTTTTGGTGGGTTTGGCAGGTTTGGGGGCGGTGGCAGCCGTGGTATTGGCGGGTGACTGTGGTATGGGAGGAGGCATTTTAGGGGTAGGCGTCTGTGCCTGACGACTGGCAAGACTGGCATTGAGTGACTGCTCAAAATGGCGATTTTTTGCCAACGCCTCACTTTGAGATTGTTTAAGAAGGTTGGGCGCAACCGCTGAAGTAGTCTCACTCATCTGAGTATTCGCTTCAGTCTGTGTCACTGCTGACGGCACGGCATTGAGCCAAGGATTACTTGAATAATTGTTTTGGGGCGAAGCGGCTTCACTGGCGTGGGTTGCGGTTTTGGGAGCTAGCAAACAGCGATGGCAAGGTTTGCCCACAAAATGAATGTGACTGGCATCGTCTGGGTGATTTTGACAAGCCGTAAATTGGCGCTCGCTGATTAAAGTTCTAAAATGGATTTCCCACGCTTGGGCGCTCGGTCTATCCTCAGGATTGTGCGATAAAAATGCTTGATCAAACATGGCGCGGGTAGTTTCATCAAAACAATGATGGATACTGGCTTTAAGCGGCGCTATCTCGCCATGCGCTACCAAACCATAAGCATACAGACGTTCTTTAATAAAGTGATCGGTGTCTCGATTGGCAAGGTTTTTTAGGCGATCGGATAAGGGAATAAAATAAAAAGGGTGAATACCATTGTTTAATATTTTAAACAGCTCAATAGCAAGCACAAATCGGTCGTGTTTTTCATCCAACAGCGCGATATCTTTATGCAAGTGGTACTCTGGGCTGGTCATTTCAGGCGAGATAACAGGGCTAGGATACACCTTGCCATCGGCGCGGGTGATACGGTAACTATCGCAATCGATAAACCCGACAATAAAGCCTTTATAGTCATCATCTCTACCCGTATTGGGCTCGGGCATCAGCCGAATATTTTGTTCTTTAAAATCAATAAACGCATGACCATGGGCGTGTAAGTCTGCCATCAAGGCACTGATATTAGCGCATAACTGCACGCGGTAATTCAGACTTTTTTGGTAATCGGTGAGTCGCTCGGCTTCTCTTGGATAAATAAACGGATTGAGCGAGATAGAACGGTCAAAGTCTAGCTCAGGCATGGCATAACCTATCAGCTGCCCACGGTCATCCATAATCAAGTACTGCACCCACGCAAACTGGGTATAACCCACCCCACCGATTACCTGATACACATGCTGCGGTGGGCGTTCAATCATGGTTTGTAGTTTGGATAAAGACGGGTTTTTGTTATCATGCGGGTGTTTAAAAATCTTTGCCACCAGCGGCTGCTGTGACACAGGCGTACCAATGCGGTATACCACGCCCATGCCCCCACTGCCAATTTCTTGGCTTGGGTCAATGGTGATGGGTATGTGCTGGTGGTTGACTAACAGATAGGGCATATCACTCTCTAACTAATCAGAAAAATAATGGTGACAAATAGGAATTTATGGGGCGACTGGCGAATCTTTGGGTACATTTGGGGTGGTCGCGGGCAAAAAATATACCTGAATTGCCGATAATGTGTCCCCTAACTGGGTAATCTGCTGCGCCAATGCAGGCGTGGTTTCCTGCCCAATAAGCTCTGCCATGCCGCCTTGTATCAGCACTTGACTATGAGCTGGGTCAATCACAAAATTAAAGCTTAGATTTGGCTCATACCCAAACGCCACGTCACAGTATTGATAATCGTGATCGGGCAACTGGTTAATCCCCCATGATTGATATTGGGAGAATGACGTTAGCGCTACCACTTGGCAGTGAAATTGATACTGATAAGACACCCGCTCTTCAAACGCTTTATTGCTAGAAATAGCACTAGCCGTGGCATGATTAAAAGGGGCGCGGTTTGGATTGATAAGCGTGGTCGTCACCATGCCACTTTTACCATCAAAGAGCGGTAAGCGGCTAATATTTGCTTTTTTTTGTTTGGAGTTGGGAATTGCCATTAGTACAGGCAACACAAACTGTTCACGGGGATTGATCACCAAAACAGCGTTATTTAAGGCATAAGCTTGAGATGGCGGACTCAGCATCGGTACGGGCAAATCAGGCGCTACGGCAGGGGCAACAGGCGCTTGTGCTTTAATGAGCCCTTGATTGGGTAACCACTGCGCTTTATTAAGCCATGCCAACGTTGTCACGCCCGCCACCACTACCAGACTGGCAAACAAGGCAGCACTGCGGCGCTGCTTAGTCGCTGGGCTAATCGGTCGCGATTGCGGCAACGGTTTTGGGGTGGTTGGTGGCACCTTGTCAGTGTGAGTCGCTAGCGGCGCTCGGGTAGTTTGGTTTGTCCACACGCTGCTTTGGCTGTTGAAAGCAGGTGGGTGCGCTGCCTCATCCATAATAGGCTCAATAAGCGGCTCTATCGCTTGATAAGACTGGCTATTTTTTATCAACAACACCAATGTTTTATCATCACCCGTTAAACGGTAGGTGGCAGGGTTACTGATAGCTTGATAAATAATGTCACTGCCCGTTTCTTGCGAATCGCTGTGACAAACATTAAATAGCAAATTGGCAAAAAATGGGCGATATACCTGTGGCGGCAAACTTGCACCTTTGAGCACCAAATCTGCACAGCCATCAGACATCAAGGCAATTAAATCGGTGTTATGGGTGTCTTGCCACGAAATGCGTAAAAAGTCTTGCCAATTATCTTGGGTAATAAAGTGGGTTTCATTAACATATTCTTGCTTGCTGTCGTCCCCCAATAGTTGCACCTCAGCAAAATAATCAATCTGCTGACCAACCCGCACAAATTGACTGCTGAGCACGGGACTATCACCAATTTGTATCACCAAGGCTTGCTGCTTGTACGCGCCTTCTTGCATCAGTAAAACCGCGGTCAACGTGGTGTGATAATCCCTTAAAGATGCCCCTAATGCCAAGGCTGGCTCATCACTTAACTGGCTTAATAGCTGTTCACGGATGCAGGTTAATTGATCCACGATGAGGGCAAAAACATTTTCTTGGCTTGGCGGGCTAGATAATAAGCGTTGCCCTAGCCTCACCAATGCCTCGCCCACCGCTTGGCTAAACCACTGTGCCCCTTGCTCACTCAACTTGGCAGAGCCTGCCCCATCTGCCACCACCGCGGCACTAAAGCCCACCGCTTGCTGATAAAAAAAACGGTCTTGATTGGGCAACCCCGTGTCAAGATGCGACTTACCAATACTAGAGGCAGCCACCGCTAGCCAGTCGCTGTTGGCTGGCGGGGTTTTTTTTGGCGTGCCCAGTGGTGGTTGGGCGGGATCAAGTGGGTTTTGGGTATGGCGCATGTGTTATTTTCTTACCTTTTTTATTTTTTTACCTTTGACACTAAATGATCTAAATTATCTAAGCCCGTTTTAATGACTCATAGGCGAGTATTAAATAAATGTGTTTGCCGCACTAACCGCTTAGCTACGAATAGTTGCCCAAGGCGAGATACTGCCTAGCTGCACGGTATCACCAGGGGCAGATTGCGACACGGTTTTAAGGCTTGCTGACAACCACACAAAAAATTCAATAAACTTAACCGAGCTTAAATGCACAGGCGGCGTCAACACCGAGAGCTGCTGCAAGATATTCACCTCTTGCACCCCTGCATCAATGGCTATGGGATAAATCACGCATTGCCCGTTTTGCTCCGCTTGTTGGCATTGCTGCACCGCCGCTTGCCAAATATCTTGGCTATCCGTGGGTAGTCCGTCTGTCAATGCCATCACCCATGGGCGAGTATAGTTAATACCATTGTCGCGTAGATTGATACGTTCTTGCTCAATGAGGTTGAGCGCTAGTAACATCCCTTGACCAAGCGGCGTCATGCCATTTTCTCGAAATTGAATGGGGAAAAAATCAATGGCGTCTGTCCAATCCATCATCAGCTCTGCAGTATCATTGACCCCACCCACAATCACAATTGCAAGACGGACACGGTTACGGGCAGTTTCATCTTTCATCAAGTCGTGATAAAAAGCTTCAATGCCTTCGTTTAGCATATCGATGCGGCGCTTACCATTGCCCGCGGCAATTGCCATAGAGCCTGACAAGTCTAAGACCAACACGCATAGGGTGCGCTGAGCGACATTGTTACCATAATCAATGTCACGAAAGGCAGGGGTAGCATTGGCTTGGGAATACATAAAAAAGATATCCTAATGTTATTAAAATTATTGTAGTGGTTATCTCAGCAAAAGCCGAGACCAATTGCAAGGATTTTTATGGGTTTTTGGTGAAAACTACCCCACAATATCACACGATGTTTGCCAGCTTTGCCAATCTTGTCACATGCTGCAAGTGCGGCATATAAAAAAACTCTTAAAGATAGACTTTAAGAGTTTTTTATGAGCTTCGCGTTGATTAGCGCTGTAGTACATCTGCCATGGCATTGGCGACATAATCAATATTGTTTGAGTTTAGACCTGCCACCGAGATACGACCATTTGACACCATATAAATGCCGTAGTCTTCAATAATGCTTGCCACTTGCGCTGCATTAAGCCCTGTGTAGCTAAACATACCATTTTGCTTGGTGATATACTCAAAACTACGACCAGGAATTTTGCGCTCTAAGCCATCACGTAATTTTTGGCGCATGGCTTTGATACGGTCACGCATGACGTACACTTCTTGCACCCACTCTTCAAATAACGCATCATCATTCATCACAATATCAACGATATGACCACCATGCGAGGGCGGGCTTGAATAAATGCGGCGAACCGTAAATTTGAGCTGGCCTTGTACTAGCTCAGCCATCGCTTCATCCTGACATACCACTGATAGCCCACCAACACGCTCACCATACAATGACAAGTTTTTGGAGAAAGAATTACTAACAAAGAAATTTAACCCCATATCAACCGCTTTACGGATGGCATAGGCATCGCTATCCATGTCTTCACCAAAACCTTGATAGGCAATATCCATAAAGGCAATGAGTTTTTTGTCTTGAATCACAGTTAGCACGCTATCCCACTGCGCCTTTGTCAAATCAATACCTGTGGGATTGTGACAACATGGGTGTAACAATACCACATCGTTTTCTAGTAAGGTATTTAAAAATGCAATCATCTCATCAAATTTGATGCCGTTGGTGGCGGCGTCATAGTACGGGTATTTGCCTACCGTAAACCCTGAGCCTTCAAAGATACCAATGTGATTGCCCCAAGTTGGGTCAGAAACATAGCATTTTGCCTGTGGAAACCACGCGTGAATAAAATCCGCGCCCACTTTAAGCGCACCTGAGCCCCCAATGGTGGCGGTGGTTGCTACACGTTTTTCTTGCAAAACTTGGGCATTTTGACCAAATAACAGATTTTGGCAGGCAGCACGGTAACCTGGTAGACCATCCATCGGTAAATAAGGACGCGGTTTTGGTGGGTTGGCAATCTGGGCTTCAGCTTTTTGTACACAGTTTAAAACGGGTAACTTGCCATTGTCATCATAATATACCCCAACCCCTAAGTTAACCTTATTGGCACGCGTGTCTTTGCTGTGCTTGTCCATCAGACCCAAAATTGGATCACCGGCATAATGTTCTACATGAGAAAACATAATTTGCTCCTGTTATTTGGTGGCATTTTAAAACCCTAAAATCAATTGTAAAGGATAAACCTTGTGGCTTAATAAAACAACCATCCTATACTTTTTTTTAGCACTATTTTTTGGCACCTTTTTCCACTTTGTTTATGCTTGAAGCGTGGCAAGCAATTGTGTCATATCCTCGGGCAGCGCTGCAGTGACTTGTACAGGCAGCCCTGTTTTTGGATGAACAAAGCCCAGCTCATATGCATGCAGTGCTTGGCGCGGAAAATTTTTAAATGCCTCAGATTGCGCTGGTGGTAACTGATGAATCAACGTCGCGTTTTTACGGGCGGATCCATATACCGTATCCCCCACCAAAGGAAAGCCAAGATGCGATAAATGCACGCGAATTTGGTGAGTGCGTCCTGTTTCAAGCCGCACTTTCACCAAACTAAAATACTCAGTGATTGCGTTCACCTGTATCAGATGGGTGACAGCAGACTTGCCACCTTGTACCACTGCCATCTTGGTGCGCTGCGTGGCGTGGCGGGCAATCGGTGCATCAATGGTGGTATGGCGGGCAAGATCATAAGCGCGCCCTATCACCAAAGCTTGGTATAGGCGATACACTGATTTATTTTTAAGTTGGTTGATCAAATGCAGTTGACTCTGCGAGTCCTTGGCAACCACCATCAGCCCTGAAGTATCTTTATCAATGCGGTGCACAAGCCCCGCACGGGGCAATAGACGGCTGTTAGGATAATGATACAACAGCGCATTGACCAGTGTACCCTGCCAATTCCCCGCACCTGGGTGCACCACCAAACCCACAGGCTTATTCACCACCAAGACCGCATCATCTTCATAAACAATGTCAAGCGCAATATTTTCTGCCACATCGGGCTGCTGAGACACTCGCTTAGCGTGTAACTGCAGCGTATCGGCTACTTTTAACCGATATTTTGGCTTTTGTACGCAGCCATTAACACTAAGCTCCCCCGACTCTAACCAATGTTTGATCTGCTCACGAGAATAGTCGGCAAATACCTCAGCTGCCACTTTATCAATGCGCTGCCCTGCTAACTGCTCTGTAACAACATATGTCTTACAAATGAGGCTTTCTGTATCTGTAGATGGCAGGGCGTCTTCCTCATCAGGGTCATTAGTCAGAGGCTCATGTGCTAGTACATCAGCGCAAGGTATCAAATCACTCTCGCTAGCAGCCCCAAGCGCTGCCGCGGAAAGTGACTGGTGATTAAATGGACTCAAAAATGGCATAAAACCTCTTCTCCAAAAGCCGCCTAAAAAAAATGGTAACAAAAATAAATCAAATTAATAAGGTCACAAAGTATAACGTTTCATGATAGACTTAGCGAAATTTTTCACATAATTTTTTTGCCATATCGCCATAGTATTCATGGTTTTGGCGTGCTGTTGCAATAAATTTAGAGGTCAGTATGCGTCATATTTCAAAAGTTGCGGGTCTTGCCATGCTTACAATGGCCTTAACCAGCTTGTCAGGCTGTCAAACGCTGAAAAACTCAAAAGCATTGGGCGGCAAAGATGAAGTCATCGCCACCAAAGCGGAAAAAAGTGAAACAGGCTATTATCAAGCCGCTACTGACAACCTCCATAAAGGCAATTTGGCAAAAGCCATTAGCCAATTAACCGACTTGCGTACTTTTTACCCTGTGGGTGACTATAGCGAACAAGCCCTGCTAGATTTGATGTACGCTCAATATCAACATGGCGATTATATTGACGCTGTAGCCAGCGCCGAGCGCTTTATCCAAACTTACCCAACCAACCCCCAAGTGGATTATGCCTACTATGTGCGTGGTGTAGCAAATATGCAAACTGCCTCAACAGGTTTAATGAAATACACCAAACTCAACCCCGCCCACCGTGACATGGGCTACTCAAGAATTGCCTTTAATAACTTTCAACAGCTCATTAGCCGCTACCCCAACAGCGCCTATGCACCTGATGCTGCCCTGCGCATGCGCTATATCTATAACCAATTGGCAGAAAATGAAATGCAAGCCGCCAGATGGTATGTCAAACGCAAAGCCTACGTAGCCGCCGCTAACCGCGCCAAATGGGTGTTTCAGTATTACCCACAAAGCGAAGCGATCCCAGAATCTATTGCAACCCTCGCCTATAGTTATGATATACTAGGCATGGCAGACACTGCCACCCAGTACAAACAGCTACTACGTATCAACTACCCAGAACTGCTTGATAATCGTGGTGAAGTGCGCATTGCCAATGCTAGAACGGCTTCAGACTGGCTTAACAAAGCCACCTTAGGCATATTAGGTCGCAGCGCTAGCAACTCAAAAATTAACCAAAACAATCAATATCAAGGTAATACCAAACCCCAAGTCATCCAAGGCAGTGTCCAGCAAGCCAGTAACTTACGTTTGCCCGCGGCTAATGCCAATGCCATGGACAACATCATGCCGCGCGCGCGTGATGTCAATATTGGTCTAGGCTTGCCACCTGATAATACCAGCCCCGTCAAATAAATGTATGACCCCAATCGCCAATAGTACTGGTGGTTAGTGATGGTAATTGGTCAGGTAACTAGCTAGGTAAATGCCTAGCTATTTTTTTTTAGTAGGTTAGTAGGATAAACCACGCATCACCATGAGTAACAATGCCATTATCGATCAAATTATTGCCAATGCTGATATCGTCAAAATTATTGGCAAACATGTTGAATTAAAACGTTCAGGCGCAGAATTTAAAGGGTGTTGCCCTTTTCACGGGGAAAAAACACCCTCGTTTTTTGTCAACCCACAAAAAGGTTTATACAACTGTTTTGGTTGTGGTGCCGCAGGCAATGCACTCACCTTCTTAAAAGAATATGAAAACCTAACGGCTGGCGAGGCGCTCAAAACGTTATCGCACCAGACAGGCATTGAACTACCAAAAGAACCCTTACAAAAGTCGCATACTTATCAAAAATCCCCTATACCACAGCCGCCAACACCACCAAACAAGGCTACTGGCGAGTTGTCCGCAGATCACTCACCTGTGTTGTCGCCTGTGTTATTTGAAAATGATCATGAGCCAACTCACCCCAGTTCTTTCGATGTGCTGGATAATCCCCCATTTTTTGCAGAGGTGCCAGTTTTTGACGATTCAGCTATGGCGCTTGATTCCTCATATTTTGAGGGTTACGGTCATCATGCCATGGGGCCAACGGAGGGTGCCAGTAGTTTATACGACTTATTGACCCAAATAAGTCAATATTATCAGCATCAGTTAGCACAAAATACCTTTGCACAAAATTATCTGACCAATCGGGGTCTTAGCCATGCTACCATTCAAGAATTTGCCCTCGGTTACGCGCCGACAGGCTGGCAACATCTAGAACAAGCTTTTCCGCGCGATATCGAAGGGCTTAAAATGCTTGGTTTGGTACGCACTTCACAAAATGGACGCGACTTTGACCTATTGCGTAATCGGGTAATTTTTCCTATTAAAGATCATCAAGGGCGGGTTATTGGTTTTGCGGGGCGGGCGTTGTCCGATGAGGAGCAGCCCAAATATATCAACTCCAGTGATTCACCCGTATTTCATAAACAAGCCGTTTTATATGGTCTTTATGAAGGCAGAAAAGCCAAAGCCAAAGAGTGGCTGGTGGTTGAAGGCTATATGGATGTTATTAGCTTACACCAAGCGGGCGTGTTTGGTGCTGTGGCGTCCATGGGTACGGCGTTGGCACAACCGCAGATTGAACGGCTACTGCAGCTTAATCCTATTTTAACTCTAAGTTTTGATGGCGATAGCGCAGGACAAAAAGCAGCATGGCGAGCCATGGAAATTGGGCTTCCTGCACTCAGTGACGGCAAAGAATTGCGTTTTTTGACACTGCCTGACAACCACGATCCAGATAGCTATGTTAGCGCGCATGGCGCTATTGCCATGCAGCAGCAAATGCAACAGGCGGCGCCATTATCTGAATATTTATACTCAAGCCTTGCTAGACAATACGCTACTGACACCCCTGAAGGTCGCAGTAAAATTTTGCAGCGCCTGTTCGAGCTCACCCAAAAATTGCCCAAAGGTAGCTATGGTTGGCTGCTACGAGAAGATATCAAACTAAAAATGGGGATCGGGCGCAAAAACCATGCCCACCCAGCTCAAGATAGCCTACTCAACTTTGATAGCGAACTCACTCCACAGCTGCATTTACAACTGTGTTTTTTGTTTCAACCAGCGCTCCTTGGTGAGCGAAATGGCAATCAAACCAATCAAACGATTATCCGTGACATTTATCAGCAAAGTGAAGCAGCTTTGGTATTGACCAAAAAAAAACAACCCAATAATGCCAGTGTAGATACGGGCATAAATTATGATGAAAGCTTGTGTCTAACTTGGCAAGCAATTGCTGATAGTGATTTATTTATGCTAATTAATTGGATACAGACGGTTCAGCCACAGCTAGTTAACTTGGCAGATGATACCTTATCAGATAATGACATCATCAATGCCAAAGCTCACTTTATTTTGGCAGGGTTACCCACGGATTATCAAGCGCGTATTGCTCCGCACTGGGCAAAATTTTTTAAAGAGTTGACTCAGCGTAGCATTAAAGACATCAGCCCGTTAATAACCGAACTTGTGATCCAATTAATGTTAGAAACATTACAAAAACAACAAAAAAAATTGCGTCAAGATTTGGCAGCATTAAGTTTGTGTATCAAACACCACCACGCCATTGTGACGTGGCAGCGAAAATGGCTACAGCGTAAAGAGGATTAGACCATTTGAATACGGCTATCATGAAACATATCCATTTCTGGCGCTAGCACTTTCATAAAACGGTCAAAATACAGCAGCTGTTTGGTCAATAAAGCAAAATCTCTTGGAAAATGGATACCGTGCCGCTTACCTACTTCAACAATCTCTAACAGCATTTGGTTAATTTCATCGGCATGGTCTTTCATGTGAGATGGGTTCATATGATCAATGGTTTTACCCACAAACAGGCGATCTTCTGCCAATATTTTTTTCATCACGGACTCAAGGTCTTGGGCAAGTAAATTCACTTCTACCACCGCTTTACCGTGCGTCATATCCATTTCAATCATATAATGCGCCATGCCTTGGTAATCTTCTTTGGCAAAACTATCCATCATTCCCATACTTGCTTGCCATGCTTTGGGCTCAAGCTTGCCTACAATACCAAAATCAATAAAACCAATGCGCCCATCAGTGAGCAGCATCAAGTTACCCGCGTGTAAATCTGCATGAAAGCTATTGCACAGCATCAAACTTGAAAACCAAGTATTGAGCGTATCTGCCATTACTTGCGCGGGATTTTGACAATATTGGCGCATTGCGTCATCATCAATCATAGAGACGCCAAAAAATCGCTGCATTACCAAGACTTTTTTAGAGGTTAAATCATGATAAACCGTGGGCGCGACTACTTTTTTATTGGCAGATTTTTTTAAAAATACTTGAAAATCCTCAATGTTTTGCGCTTCTTGTAAAAAATCGGTCTCTGCAGACATACGTAGCCGAATTTCATCAATAATGGGCGAAAGACTGGCAAATTTTAATGAGGGCGCAATCCTATCAATGATTTTGGTCAGTTTGTACATCATACCCAAATCGGTCTGAATGATTGTATCTACATCGGGTTTTTGCACCTTTAACACCACGTGATCGCCGTTTTTTAGCATGGCGCTATGGACTTGGGCAATCGATGCGGATGCCAAAGGTTTGACATCAATGTGCTGAAAAATATCCGCCAAAGTTTTGCCATCTTTTTCTAGCGCCTCTTTGAGCACCCCTTCAATATAGGTGTAAGGCATGGGCGTAGTTTGGTCTAAACATCCCTGAAACGCTTCCACGTACTCTCGAGGAAAAATAGAAGGCGTACTGGCAATAAACTGCCCAATTTTGATATAAGTGGTACCCAGTGATTCAAAAGTTTGGCGGAGCAGCATGGGCGACATTTTTTCACCTTGGGCAAGGCGTAGTCCCGTTTTGCCAGCCACACTTGCAGTCTTTCCAACGCGCTGAATCACATTGAATGATTGTTTAAAAAAATGTGGTTTTAACATTACATACCCCGTTTTAATAAAAACGCCATCGTAGCAGATAATCAGCTACTACATAGTTGGCAATCGTTGTCTTTTTGATACTTTAATTTTCGTAGCGTCATGCTTGTACCTTGCCAGAGTAGTAATGTCTGAGCCAGTGGATTATTGCGCAATCCCAAAAATGTTAATGCAGCCTGTGCTTGCAGATTGCCCATAATTTGTGTGGTGCTTGCCAACACGCCACTGGTAGCGCAAGTTCGCGTATCATCCCCTTCCCCATGAAACAAACAGTGGTAACAACCGCTATTTTTGTAAGCTTCAAACAATGCCAGTTGCCCTGACTGTCCAATAGCTGAGGCTGATAATAATGGTAATTTATTCTTGACAGCAAGTTGATTAATGTGGTCTCGTGTCTTGAAATTGTCGGTACAGTCACAGATTAATTTACTTAGGCTATTTTTATTAAACTGAGCCAATATAATATCTTCGTTATCAGTAGTCAGTCGAATATCATAAGCCATCACTTCACAAAATTCATTGATCTTTTGGAGCTTTTGTTTGGCTATGGTTGCTTTAGATTGTCCCACATCTTCTGGTGTGAACAATGATTGACGCTGCAAATTACTGTCATCAATGGTATCATTATCAATCAAGATTAACTGCCCTACACCTGCCCTACATAGGGTTTCTGCTAAGGGACATCCCAGCCCACCCATACCGATAATAAGTACACTGCTATTTTTGAGGCGTGTTTGCGCCTCGATATCCCAACCTTCTAATAAAATCTGGCGGGCATAACGTAGCATTTCATGGTCATTCAATGGGTGTTGGGTTGGGGTTATAATGTTGGGGATATTGTTCATATTTGCTTAGGCTATATTAATTTGACCGTTGACCATAGGTGACGCGCTCATTACCGCCATAATCTCTTACGGTGTTAATATCAATAAAACCGTGTATTGCCAGCATTTGGCGTACGCTTTGCGCTTGGTCGTAGCCATGCTCTAGCACCAAAGTGCCTGCACCTTTTAGGTAGTTGGGTGCTTGAGCAATAATGTGCCTTAAATCAGCCAAGCCCTGTTCATCCGCTATTAGTGCCGTAATAGGTTCATCGCTCAAAGCCGCCAAATGACTATCTTGTGGGTCAATATAAGGGGGGTTTGATACAATCATATCAAATTGACATTCTGTTTTAATGGGCTGATACCAATGCCCTTGTAAAAAATCGAGGTTTGTTACCCCCACCCTGTTTGCATTTTGCATCGCAATTTGTAGTGCTTGCAAAGAGATATCCACCGCGGTGATATGCGACTTTGCCAATTCAGCTGCTAAGCTAATGGCAATACAGCCCGAACCTGTACCCAAATCTAGTATTTTTTTTGGTTTGCTTAGGCTATTTTTTGTTAATTGTAATACAGTTTCTACCAATATTTCTGTATCAGGCCTAGGAATTAATGTAGACTGATCAACCAGAAATTCATGCTTCCAAAACCCTTGTTGACCTATCACATACGCCAGTGGTCGCCCTGCTGCCAACTGCTGCAAGCCATGGTTGTATTGCTCAACCACTGACGGTGGCACACACGTGTTGCCGTGCGCAATCAAATAACTGTGACTCACCGTTAAGTAGTGCGCTAGCAACCGTTTACGCGTGGGCTTATCCACGGTGCTTGCCTGTGCAAGTAGCGCTTCAATGCTAGGACTAGAGGACATGGTAACGTTACTCATCTTCATACTCTACTGTCTTAAATTTGGCATGCTCGCCCATCACGTGCTTATCTACCATATAAATCAAAAATAGCACAGGTACGCCAATGAGGGCAGTAAATGTAAAAAACGATGCATAGCCCATATTTTCTACCATCGCCCCTGAATAACCACCCAAGATTTTTGGTGTTAACGTCATTAGTGAGCTTAGCAGCGCGTATTGCACCATACTAAAACGAATATTGGTCAACACTGATAAAAATGCCACAAAAATAGCACTTGCCAAACCCGACGCCAAATTATCAAACATCACCGCAAAGTACATATAAAAAAAGTCATGCCCCTTGCCTGCCAACATCACAAACAATAAGTTACTAGATGATGCTAATATCGCACCCATTAACATAGCATTCATGATTTTAAAACGCCCTGCCAATAGACCGCCCAAGATACCACCCAAAATAGACATGCCCATACCAAACGTTTTGACCGCCAAGGCGATATCTGTTTTACTAAACCCTAAATTCACATAAAATAAATTAGAAGTTGTCCCTGCTACAATATCTGAAATACGATATAGCCCAATCAACAAAATAAGCCACACTGCCTTTTTGCCATAACGAATAAAAAAATCTTGAATGGGCGCTACCCACATCTCTACAGCGACTTGTTTTTTAATGAGCTTCGCCTTTAGTAACCCCGCAGCAGTAAGCATCGCCATCAACACCGCACCCAAAAATTTAATGCTTTCAAATATAAAACCCTGTAGTGGCGTCGTGGTGTCTGGTAAAGCATTACCAATCACAATAAAACTACTAACAAGTGCTATCACAGACACCAAAAACAGCAAAAACAGCTGCAAATAATCGCCCATCGGACGGTCTTGTTGGCTGCGTGTAACACGGGGTTCTTTAATAGCCAGCGTGGTCACAATCCCAACAGTCATGAGGGAGGCCATCATATAATAAGTTTGTTGCCAAGCGGCATAACTATATGCAGTCTTGGTAGAGCCCAAATATTCTGCCAAAAACAGCGCACCCGCGCCCGCCGCAATAAGCCCTAACCTATAGCCCGCCATAAACATCCCTGACAGCACAGGTTGCATGGTTTTTTCCGCAATCTCAATACGATAAGCATCGATAACAATATCTTGTGTGGCGGCAGAAAACCCCAATAACACCGCAAAAAAGGCCATATAATCCAAAATCAAATCACTAGTCGGGTTAAAGCTACCCAGCATGATAATCGAAAAAGCCACAATCACCTGAGCCACCAACAGCCAGCTACGGCGTTGCCCTAACTGTTTGGTGATGAGCGGAATGGGAACAGCATTTACCAGTGGCGACCAGACAAACTTAAACGAATAGCCCAGCATCGCCCAGCTAAACATAGTTATCACCTTGATATCAAACCCTGCCTCTTTTAGCCAAATCGATAAACTTGAAAAAATCAGCAGATAAGGTAATCCAGATGAAAAACCCAGCAGTAGCATGACCAAAGCTCGTGGGTCAAGGTAGGCTTTGAATGCCTGCGCCCACGATTTTTTGCCAGTTTCTGTGGACAACGGTGATTTTGATAGTGCCATAATACGTCTCGCCAAACAACTTAAACTAGCAGTTTTTGCTATAAAATGCATGCTATTGTAGCTAATTTATAGGGGTACACAAGCTAAAAATGCATCCGCGCTGAAAACACGGGAGTTGACCTCCCAAAATGTTGATATAATTGGCGCATTCCTCCCTATCATTGGCAGGGGGTATCAAAAAAGTATGCTATACTAAAAACAGTTTTTGACACCTACCTGTCATCTAGTTAGAGGCGGATTATGCAATACCCCATTGCGATTTTTCAGCAAAATAATCATTATTATGTCACAATTCCCGATATGAAAACGTTATCTGTCGCCGATGATACCATGGCAGGGGCTGTCGCCAATGCACGCTTGGCGATATTAAACCATTTGCAACGTTTGGTTGAATCAGATTTACCCATTCCCGAGCCGTCTCCAGTCACCAATCACTTAACCAAACCAGAGTACGCAGGCTATATTTGGGCAATCGTGAGTGTGGACTTGGGTCGTATTATGGGAGAAGCTATGGAAATTAGCATATCATTGCCGCACACGCTAGGTAATCAAGTAATGCAGCAGTTTCCCCATGAGCCACTCGATCGTGTCATTGTATTGGCATTAAAACAGTATCTCAAAACCCATATACCCTTAGATTAGCGGTGTATAAATAAGAAGACAGCCACGTCTATTTTTTGGTAGTTATTTTTTTGTTATTTTATTAAGGTCAGCTTATGGCAATCAATGTTGTCATCAATCAACGTTATTTACAAATTCAGTTAAAGCAGCTAGAAACCGTTTGGCAAACCGTGATTAATAATTACAACCTAAGCCAAGCTGCCAAAGTGCTGCACACTAGCCAGTCAAGTTTGAGCAAACATATTGCCGCTTTAGAAAGCCAGTTACGCGCTGAGGTTTTTGTGCGGCAAGGCAAACGCTTGATAGGGTTATCTCCTATTGGTCAGCAGCTATTACCCCATATCGAAAAAATATTTGTCGAAGTGCGCTCTATTGAAAATTTAACCTTAGATTTTCAAAATCCCCATCAAGGCGAGCTATCTATTGCCACTACTCACACACAAGCGCGCTATGTACTGCCTTGGGCGGTTAAGCGTTTTAAGGCACAGTTTCCCAATGTGCATTTGATTTTGCACCAAGCGGATCCTGAGTCTATCGCCAATATGGTCGCCCAAGGTCAGGTGGATATCGGGATTGCCACAGAATCGCTACTGACTCATGACAATTTACACTGCATTCGTTATTATGACTGGTACCATCACGTGATTGTACCCGTGGGTCATGAGTTGCAGCAGCGCACCGATATTGATATTCATACGTTGGCTCAGTACCCTATTATTACCTATCACGGCGGTTTTACAGGGCGCGGAGCCATTGATAAAACCTTTGCTGAAGCAGGTTTGGCACCCAATATTGTGTTAACCGCTTTAGATGCAGATGTCATTAGTACTTATGTGAGTGTGGGCATGGGCGTAGGCACCATTGCGGAGATGGCATTTGAAGGCGAGCATTACCGTAATTTGGTAAAAATCCCAACAAAAATTTTTGGTAAACATGTGACTTGGATTGCAACACGAGCAGATGGTGATTTGCGTACATTTGGTAAGGCGTTTATTGATATTTGCCAGCAACAATTTAGTTAATTTTTGGTTTTAGCTTTTGTTTGTTGCTAAATTAGTAAATAAAAAAGGTAACTGTACTACAAAAAAGCGCAATCCCATCATTGCGCTTTTTTGGTTAGGTTAGTACGGGGATTTTGGGAAATTTTTTGTAAAGTTATGGATACTGTAAAAATTGTGACAAATCCATGGCATTCAGTCTATCCAAATCCTGCTGGGTATCTACACCAGGAGGCAACATGGTCACGGCAACATCAATCGCAATGCGCATACCGTTTTCTAAAATGCGTAGTTGCTCTAAGCTTTCAAGCGCTTCAAGCTCACCTTGCTGCCAACTACGAAATTGTTGCAACAAGCTGACGCGATAGGCATACAATCCAAGATGCCGCAACGCATTCTTTGGGATATGAGTGTTAGGGGTAGCGGACATTGCCAAATCACGGTCACAAGGAATGGCAGCTCGACTAAAATATAGCGCCTCTTGTTTGGCATTTTTTACCACTTTTACCACCGAAGGGCGCTGTAACTCTTCCATGGTCAAAATCGGCTCGGCAAGCGTTGCCATCACACAATCATTTTTTGTCACCAGTAATTTAGTCACTTGACCAATCAAACTAGTAGGCACCAACGGCTCATCGCCTTGCATGTTAATCACAATATCCTGCGCCGACCAACCTTGGCACATAGCTACCTCTGCCAATCTATCTGTACCTGATGGGTGATGCGGACTGGTCATAATCACAGTTGCACCGTACTCCCGACAAATATCTGCAATACTTAGATCATCAGTTGCCACAAACACATCATCAGCGATACCTGCCTGCTTGACTGCCATTGCACGGTCGATTACCCATAAAATCATGGGTTTGCCATGAATTTTTAGTAAGGGCTTATTGGGTAAGCGAGTGCTTTTTAGGCGAGCAGGAATAACTAGGTGTTTTTTCATAAGTAATCCTTGTTGTGATATCATTTCTCTACAGTATTTTACTTTTTTAAACAAGCGCTAATTAGCATACCATTACACCCCTCGTTAAACTAGCGCTCGTTCAATTAGCGGGTGCTCTATGGTTTGTACGACCCTAATAGTTGTTGGACTTGACGATCAAGAACTTGGTAAACCTCTGCTGATAGCTGTGCCACCACAGGCAGCACCCAAATTTTTGCAGCGAGCGCTTGTTGCTGGGGAGTTTGAGGGGCAGCAAATAAAATCCGTAGTTTTACGGCGTCTTTTGCGGTTACGACGATGGGTAGATCGGGTAACATTGTAAAATCTGCAAAGCTAAATGCATGATGATCATCTAAGGGTCTTTCGATCAATTGAAAGCCTAATTTGCTTAGGCTATTAAAAAACCGCTGTGGATAACCAATGCCTGTTAAAGCTGTCACTGTGGGGTTTTGATGGGGTAACAACCTAGTTGTCGGCTCATTGCCTGAAAAAAATAAGGGCACCAAAGGCTGTTCTACCAATCGCATCAGGGTTAACGGTGTAAAGTCTTTTTCTTTGCTTAGGCTATTTTTTAGATCAACCATTACTGGTTGTTGCCAATCAGCTTGGTGGAAGATAACAGTGGTATGCGCCTCAAATAAACGGTGGATAGGTTCGCGCAAAAATCCCACGGGTAGAACCTGCTGGTTTCCCATGCCTCTATCTGCATCTACCACAACCCAGTTTTCATCGCGGTCTAATGCAAAATGCTGCAGCCCATCATCTGATAGAATCAGTTGTGTTTTAGGATATTGGTGCAGTAGCAAGTCAATTGCCTGACCACGGTTGGGGCAAACTGCTAATGGTACTTGCGTGGTTTGCACAATTAAACAAGGTTCATCCCCTACCTGTTCTGGCAAAGATTGGGCGGTTACCAAGCATGGCATGGTTGTCTCATTACCACCATAACCCCGACTAATAACTGCCACTTCAATCCCTTTTTGTTGCAAGTAGGTGACCATAGCAATGATTAAGGGGGTTTTGCCACTACCACCCACCGTGATATTACCGATGACTATCACGGGTACTTTTGAATAATAGCTTTTTTTTATGCCCCATCGATAGCTAATTTTATTGATAAAAAACACAACACGATACAACGCTGCCAATGGTAATAGCAACCACAGCCAAACCGCTTTTTTTTGCCATGCCTTTAATAAGATCTGCTGCATACGTTAGGTCTTAATTTTTTGGCTGCGAGGAGGCATTAGGGCTAGCGCTACCTGCTGGCACAACGGTGCTGATATTAAGATTCATAAAGCCCATTTTTCCAGCTATATCCATAATTTTGACGACGGATTGGTGAGTGGTCTCGGCATCGGCAGAAATAACAAATAGTTGTTTACGGTCTTGTCCCGCCTCTTGACGAATCATAGTGGTGATTTCTGCTTCACCCGTTCCCGATAGTGCAATGCCGTTTACCAAATAGCTGCCATCTTTTTGGATAGCGACTTCAATGCGTTTATTTTTTTCAGTAATTGGCACCCCTTCTGCTTGCGGCAAAATGATGTTTAACTTACTAAAATGGTTAAAGGTGGTCGATAGCAGTAAAAAAACAATCAAAAACAACAAGCAATCAATCATTGGGGTGAGATTGATTTCAATGGGCTCAACGGTGGGCTTGCGAAATCTCATGGCGGCTACTTGGCTTCCTGACTAAAAGGGCTTTATTATTGAAAAGTTAGTGCGATCTAATGAGTTGGTGATCTAATAAATCTTGTACCATCAACCCCGCTTCTTTTTCAAACGTGGCATTAATATCTACAATTCGGCGCTGAAAAATACGGTAAGCCATGACCGCGGGGATCGCAACAAACATCCCGCCTGCCGTGGTAATTAGTGCCTGAGAAACACCAGCTGCGAGTAAGGCAGGGTCTTGCATTGAGCCTTCTGTGATTGCCAAAAAAGAGGTGATGATCCCTAAGACTGTGCCCAAAAGTCCCAATAACGGTGCCACAGCTCCAATTGTACCTAACATATTAATATGTTTTTCTAGGCTATGAATTGCCACGCTGGCTCTATTTTCCATGTGCATGGTCATAGACTCTATACCATATTGACGATACATAAGCCCTGTTGCCAAGATATCACCTAGTGGTGACTTTTCCTTGACGTTGACCAACATGCCTCTCTCAATATCACCATCACTCACCAAATGCTGCAGTAGCTGTTCGCGTAGCTGCGGCGGCGCTATTTGGCTGGTTCTGAGTTTGATTGAGCGCTCAATAATAATAATGAGCATCAAAATTGAACATAAGATAATGGGTGACATCAACCATCCACCCGCTTTGACTAGTTCCCACATGCTTTTTCTGCCTCAGCATTGTCATTGTATTGGTAATATGATGGGGTCGGTATCTAGGCATTTTCGGGATGCCAAGTCGTTACCATCACCATGGCGTAGCACTTAGCTAATTTGGGTTTGTAGCTGGCTAATGAGTGATTGTAGTTCTTCTTCATTATGAAAAAAAATCTCAATACTACCCTTGCCTTTTGATGATCCTTTGATTTTGACAACTGCACCTAGCTGTTCAGATAAATGCTGATTAAGGCGCAAGCGGTCATAGTCTATTTCTGGCGACTGGGTGGGTTGCTTGGGGTTTAGAATATCCTTAACCAATTGCTCTGTTTGGCGTACGGTGAGTTGGTGATGAATGATTTTTTTTGAAATAACAGGTTGCTGCTGGGGCGATAATCCTAACAAGGCTCGGGCGTGTCCCATATCCATAAGTCCGTCATTGAGGGCATCTTTGACGTCATCATGCAGTTGGTTTAGTCGTAATAAATTAGAAACGGTGGTACGCGCTTTACCCACGACATCAGCAATTTGGGAGTGGCTCATGCCAAATTCATCGTGGAACCGCTGCAGCGCCGCCGCTTGCTCCATCACACTTAAGTCTTCACGCTGGATATTTTCAATAAGTGCTAAAGCAATGGCAAGGTCATCTGAGATAGGACGGATGATGGCTGGTATGTGAGTGAGTCCTGCAATTTGCGCGGCTCGCCAGCGTCTTTCTCCCGCAATAATTTCATGTGTTACCGCCGTTTTTTGGGCGGGTTTTGCTAAGGGACGGATGACAATTGGCTGCATTACCCCATATTGTTTGATTGAGGTAGCCAGTTCTTGTAGAGCTTCTTCTCCCAAGTCAATACGCGGTTGGTACTTGCCTCGCTGTAAACAATCAACATGAATGTGAATAAGGTTTAGCGACGCATTATCTGCCATTTTGGCAGGTTGGGTTGTCACTGGGTCGGTATTTTTTTTGCGGGTGGGCAGGCTAGCTGCTGCTATGCAATCCGTGGGTGTTTTTTTTGGGGCAACCGCTTTTGAGTTTGAGGGTGCCGTGACAGCGTCATTTTGATAGGCAGCAGCGCCCTGATCATTCGAGTTAACATGGGCAGCTGCTAGATTACCGGTAATCAATTTTTCTGTTTTGATTGAGCCAAGTAATGCATCAAGACCTCGGTTTGATGCTAGACCACGCTTTTTGACCATGTTTATGTTCCCGATTTCGATGATGATGTAAAAACGACCAACACAAAAGCTTGAGTATTTATAAGCCCTTGGTCGTTGGTCTTTTTCAAACTGGCTATTTTATCAGATTCGCAAGGTATTGAAAAAGTATTTTCACCATGAAAGCGCGTGTATTGGCTTAGATCAAGCTAAATTCATCCTTTTTAGTTACCTAATTGCAATCGCTGTCCGTTAATAACGGCGGTTATAGATGTTGGCATACGGTTATTAGCGATTTTGCTTGATGATTTCATTTGCCAATCGAATATATGCTTGTGCGCCTTTAGATTGTATTTCGTAATCCAACGCAGAGACGCCATGGGCTGGTGCTTCTGCCAAGCGAATATTACGCGGAATAATGGTATGAAATAACAGATTGCCAAAGTGCGCAAGCAGTTCTTTTGAGACGTCATTGGCAAGCGTATTACGTGGATCAAACATGGTTCTTAAGACGCCACGAATATGTAGCTGTGGGTTTAACGTGGCTAATCGCTCAATCGTTTGTGATAAATCCGCCAACCCCTCTAATGCAAAATACTCGCACTGCATAGGAATAATCACGCCAGCGGTGGCGCACATTGCATTAATAGTGAGTAAACTTAAGCTCGGGGCACAGTCAATAATGACATAGTCATAGGGTTTGACGGGGCGGCCGTTTTTTTTGGGCAAGTGGTTGAGCTGCTGCATGGCGTTGGCTAAAATGGCATGATTTTCTTGCTTTTGGCTCAAATGTAAGTCACTGCCAGATAATTCATTGTTTGCCCCTACCATGTCATAGCCGTTAGGGGTTTTGACGATGGCGTCGTAGATTGGCAGGTCATCAAGTAGCACGTCTGCGATGCTATACTCAAGCTCACGCTTATCTAACCCAGAAGCGGTAGTTGCGTTGCCTTGGGCATCTAAATCAATTAATAATACTTTTTTGCGGCGATGCGCCAACGCGCTTGCCAAATTTACCGCAGTGGTGGTTTTACCAACCCCACCTTTTTGGTTGGCAATGGCTAAAATATCCATGTACTATCTCTTCAGCGTTATATTGTGGATCAATTCATGCACGGGTCGCCCCTAATATCAGGGGCGCGTCCCTATTGATTGGTTATTGGTTTATTAGTGCGTTAAATAAATTAGATGCCTTGTTTCTTGTAGCGCAGGAACCGTTAAAGCTTGGGTTTTAATTTGCCAGCTGGGCTCTAACTGTGCAATTTCTTCTACAGGGACAACCCCTTTCATGGCACAAATCTGCCCTTTATCTGCCAGTTTGTCCGCGCTCAGCGTCACAAAGTCTACCAATGAGGCAAATGCCCGTGAGGTAATAACTGCATAGCTGCCCTTATGCTCCTCTATACGGCTTGCTACTGGGGTGAGGTTTTTAAGCCCCAATTCACTACCCACTTGTTTGATAAAACGGATTTTCTTTTGATTGCTGTCTAATGCCGTTACTGTACGGCTAGGCTGACAGATTGCTATAATCACGGCAGGCAAGCCTGCACCCGTCCCTATATCCAGTAAATTACCGTCTGGCAGATAAGGGATGATAGACAAGCTATCAAAGATGTGTTTGACCAGTGCCGATTGCTGATCTTTGATGGCGGTGAGATTATAGGCTTTATTCCAAAACAACAATTGCTGCAGGTAATAAAGTAGCTGGGTCTCTTGTCGTGCTGTTAAGGTTACGCCAATGCTAAGCGCAGCGTTTTTTAGCTGCGGCAAAAGCTGGCGATAGGCGGGATCAAGGCTTGGTAACACGTGTGACATTAGAACACCCGATTTAGACCATTAAGGGCGGCGACACGGTATGCCTCTGCCATTGTAGGGTAATTAAAGGTGGTGTTAACAAAGTATTCTAGGGTATTGCCGCCCTTACTTTCCATAACCGCCTGTCCAATATGAATAATTTCTGAGGCATAGTTGCCATAGCAGTGAATACCCAAAATTTCAAGGGTTTCTCGGTGAAATAGGATTTTTAATACCCCGCTACGCTCACCAATAATTTGTGCCCGTGCTAGATGTTTGAAGAAGGCTTGTCCCACTTCGTAGGGCACTTTTTCGGCGGTTAGTTCTTGCTCATTTTTGCCAATACTAGAGATTTCAGGTATGGTATAAATACCTGTTGGTACACTTCTTACAGGCTGGGCGTTTTCATCTCCTACCATGTAGGCGGCTGCACAGCGTCCTTGGTCATAGGCAGCTGAGGCAAGTGATGGCCAACCAATCACGTCACCTGCGGCATAGATATTGGGCACCTCAGTTTGGTAGTGTTCATTCACTTTGAGTTGCCCACGGCTATTTGCCTCTAGTCCGATAGCTGCTAAGTTTAGACTGTCTGTATTACCTGAGCGACCATTTGACCATAAAATCGCATCTGATTTGATGCGTTTACCGCTTTTTAAATATAAAATAACACAGTCATCATAAGTTTCTAGGCGTTCAATTTCTTCTTTATTGCGTATTAATACGCCAAACTGCCTAAAGTCATGCGATAACGCGTCTGAAATTTCATCATCTAAATAACTTAATAGCTGTTCTTGGGTGTTAATCAAGTCTACTTTGTAGCCAAGTCCCGTGAAGATTGAGGCATATTCACAGCCAATCACGCCTGCACCATAAATAATAATGCGTTGTACCACATAATCCATTTGTAGGATCTTGTCCGAATCAAAGACACGGGGATGACTAAAATCCAGTAGTTCTGGGCGATAAGGGCGGCTACCTACGGTAATAATGGCTTTATCAAAGGTAATGTCTTGTTGGGTGCCATCACTCATATCCACATGGATGGTATGGCTATCTTTAAAGCTTGCCCAACCGTTAATGAGATCAATTTGGTTGCGTTCATAAAAACGCGTATGGGTTTCCACTTGGTTTTTGACCACTTCACGGGCTTTGGCAAGTACTTTGTTGAGGGGGATTTGGTGATAATCGATGCCTTGATTTAAGATAGGGTCACGGCGATTGCCAATGATATTAAATACCGATTGACGCAGCGCCTTGCTAGGGATAGTACCAACATGGGTGCAGTTGCCACCCACTTGTTTTCGCGGGTCAATCACGGCAACTTTTTGCCCACTTTTGGAAATCTTCATAGCAGCCGCTTCACCCGCAGGCCCCGCGCCAATAACAATCGCGTCGTACTCGTAGGTATGCTCGTCGGTAAGCTTACAGCGTTTTAGATTAATACGGGTATTATCCAATGGGCTAATTAGGTCAAAGTGCACCGAAGCGTCATCAAAGGCTTTGTGCTTGTCATCTTCTTCACTGATGCTAACCGTGTTGGCTTTTTTATCCGAATCAGAAATTTCTGTACGCGGCGCGTGCTTTGCCGATGTAGGTGTGCTGACTGCTGCCGATACCGTTGCAGGCTGGTTTGGCATGGTGATTGTTTGGGAGGTGGTGGGTGGGGTGTTGTCGGTTTTATTCACACTGATGGATCCTATTGGCTTGTCGCTAATGCGTTTTTTTGACATGATTAATTCTCATAGGGCGCTTGTGTGAACTGCTGTCTATTTGCCCACACAAGGCTAAAAAATGTAAGCGTTATACCCTACTTTATACTTTATATAGAATAAAGATAGGTTGTTGTATCAAGTTGGTTTTATGGCTAACCTATACGGCGTTTTAACCCCGTCATTTGTAAAATACGTGTTGCAATCTCTTCAATTGACATGGTAGATACATCAATATTGGGAATACCTTGTGAGATATAAATGCCTTGAATAGCACGCAATTCTTGCTGGCATTGCTGGTAGCTTGCATAACGGCTGCCCGCGCGGCGCTCGTTACGAATTTTTACCAGACGGTCGGTGTCAATCACCAGTCCAAACAACTTGTCTTTATAAGGTTGCAGTGCTTTTGGCAATGAATTCTCAAATAAGTCATCTTCGGTTAAAGGATAATTAGCCGCGCGAATACCAAATTGTAGCGCTAGATATAGCGAGGTCGGCGTTTTACCCGAACGAGACACCCCAACCAAAATAATATCTGCCGCATCATAGTGGGTAGTCCGCGCGCCGTCATCATTATCTAAGGCAAAATGCACCGCATCAATGCGAGATTTATAGTTTTCTGAGTCCACGTCGCCATGCGCATTACCACTGTGCGGCGCGGGCTGCACCATAATTTCATCTGCAATTTTACTAATTAACCCTTCATAGATATCCAAATTAAAGGCATCGGCAGCGTTAATCCGCTCTCGAATGACAGGGTCAACAATGGTATCAAATACCAGTGGTTTGACGCCATCACGCTGGTGGGACAAATTAATTTGATTAACTGCCTCATCAGCGCGTTCTAGTGTATCCACATAAGGAATCACCCGCGTTTCAAACGGCACATTAGGAAATTGGCTTAAAATAGAACGCCCCAGCGTCTCAGACGTAATAGCCGTACCATCTGAAATAAAAAACACACTACGCAAAGATTGTGAATTTTCTAGGCTAAGCGCTTCCTTATTTTGAATCGTGGCTTTAATTTGCTGAATGGTCATGATCTATTGTCCAATGAGTGCTAAAAGACGTAACGATTAAAAAAACCCTGTTTTTTTTATCGGGTGTCAATCTAGTTTTTCTGTGTTTGCAGTTTGTCTTCAAGGTAAAGAGTTTGATATTATACGTCAGTTAATGGCTTTAATCTAACAAAACACCTACTTTATTTCTTTTTGTTAGCGCCATATTATAACATTTTAGTGACTCGTATTGCGCTAAGGTTTTTCCTGCTTTTCTTTGCTAAGGAAGGTAAAGTAGCAATTTGCGGTAATTTTTTAGGATTGTCCTGATATTAGCGGTATTTCAGATAAAAAATCTATTTTTACAGGTGAATTTTTTTATAAATACCGTTATAATCTTAACAAAATAATCTTTATTTCATGGAGTTATCATCTTGAACGCACAAGTTATCTCACTCGACAAACTGGGTAAAAACGATATTGACAAAGTAGGCGGTAAAAATGCCTCATTGGGCGAAATGATTAGCCACCTGACCGACCTAGGCGTTAGCGTCCCTGGCGGCTTTGCAACCACCGCCGATGCTTTCAACAAATTTCTCATCGACACGGGTTTACAGCAAAAAATTCAAGATGAGCTTCAAGGGTTGGACGTTAATGACGTTAATGCCCTTACCACTACAGGTAAAAAAATCCGTGATTTGATTATTTCACAAGAATTACCGCAAGACTTAGAGCAAGAAATTAGACAAGCTTTTGCCGAAATGAGCCAAGGCGAAGACATTGCAGTTGCGGTGCGTTCATCGGCTACTGCTGAAGACTTACCTGACGCTTCTTTTGCTGGTCAACAAGAAACCTTCCTAAATATCCGCGGCATCGACAATATTTTGATTGCCATTAAAGAAGTTTTTGCCTCGCTATACAATGACCGCGCCATTGCTTACCGCGTACACAAAGGTTTTGAGCATGCGGGCGTTGCACTTTCGGCAGGTATCCAGCGCATGGTACGTTCAGAGACAGGCACCTCTGGAGTTATGTTTACCATTGATACAGAAAGCGGCTTTGATGAAGTCGTATTTATCACTGCAAGCTACGGTTTGGGCGAGATGGTTGTACAAGGTGCAGTTAACCCTGACGAATATTATATTTCAAAAAGCCTACTTAATAGCGGCAAACCTGCGGTCATTCGCCGCAACTTAGGTAGCAAACAGCAAAAAATGATTTATGCAGATGCCTTCTCTGCAGGTAAATCTGTTAAAGTTGTACCCGTTGATAAAGCAGAACGCAACCAATTTGCTCTAAGCAACGAAGAACTTCTTGAACTTGCCAAACAAGCGCTGATTATTGAGAAACACTACGGTCATGCCATGGACATCGAATGGGCAAAAGACGGTGACAGCGGCAAATTATTTATCGTTCAAGCGCGCCCCGAAACGGTGAAAAGCCGCGAAAATCACAACGTGATGGAGCGCTATGTATTAAAAGAAAAAGGCGACGTCATTTGTGAGGGTCGTTCTATCGGTCAACGTATCGGTGCAGGTACTGTACGCGTGGTCAATTCCATCCATGAAATGGATAAAGTACAAGATGGTGACGTACTGGTATCTGACATGACTGACCCTGACTGGGAACCTGTAATGAAACGGGCGGCAGCCATCATTACCAACCGTGGCGGCCGTACTTGTCACGCGGCAATTATTGCGCGTGAGCTTGGCGTACCTGCCATCGTAGGTTGTGGCAATGCCACCGACCTTCTAAGTGATGGTCAAGCCGTCACCGTTTCTTGCGCTGAAGGTGATACAGGTTATATCTATGAAGGTCAGCTTGATTTTGAAGTTCAAAACAATTCCATTGAATCTATGCCAGAACTTGCCTTTAAAATCATGATGAACGTAGGCAACCCAGACCGTGCCTTTAGTTTTGCCCAAATTCCAAACGAAGGCATTGGTCTTGCCCGTTTAGAATTCATTATCAATCGTATGATTGGCGTGCATCCTAAAGCCCTACTCAACATGAATACCCTACCACGCGAAATCGTCCAAGCGATCCAAGAACGTATGGCAGGCTATGCAACCCCTGTTGACTTTTATGTTGATAAATTGGTTGAAGGCATTTCTACTCTTGCCGTGGCATTTAAAGATAAGCCTGTGATTGTTCGCATGTCAGACTTTAAATCAAATGAATACGCCAACTTAATTGGCGGCAAACTGTACGAGCCATCAGAAGAAAACCCAATGCTTGGTTTCCGTGGCGCTAGCCGCTATGTGTCTGAGAATTTCCGTGACTGCTTTGAACTTGAGTGCCGTGCGCTCAAACGGGTACGTGACGAAATGGGCTTAACCAATGTTGAAATCATGATTCCGTTTGTGCGTACCACAGGCGAAGCCGAAAAAGTACTTGAACTACTTGAGAAAAACGGTCTAAAACGTGGCGAAAATGGTCTACGCGTCATCATGATGTGTGAGCTACCTACTAACGCGCTATTGGCAGAAGACTTTTTACAATATTTTGATGGCTTCTCAATTGGTTCAAATGACTTGACCCAGTTAACACTAGGGTTAGACCGCGACTCAGGTATTGTATCACAATCATTTGATGAGCGTGACCCAGCTGTCAAAAAACTACTAAAAATGGCAATTGATGCTTGTAATGCCCAAGGCAAATATATTGGTATTTGTGGACAAGGCCCTTCAGACCACCCCGACCTAGCGATGTGGTTAATGGAACAAGGCATCACCTCTGTCTCATTAAACCCCGACTCAGTGCTGGATACTTGGTTCTTTTTGTCAAAAACCGCTAACTAGTTAGCCACATTAACGACTCATCCTAATCTGTTATATACCAAAACCCCTAATCGCCACGATTAGGGGTTTTTAGCATCTCATCGCATAAAAAAAGCCATCATAAGGTTGATGGCTTTTTTGGGCGATTAAGTGTTTATAAAAGCACGCGGCGAGGATCAGCCAAAAGTGTGGCAATGTAGCGAGTAAATACCGCAGCATCGGCACCATTAATAACGCGGTGATCATATGATAGCGACAAGGGTAGCATTAACCGTGGTTCAAAGCTCTTGCTCGCTGCATTCCAGCGCGGTTGGATGGTGGCTTCGCTAACGCCCAAAATAGCGACTTGCGGCCAGTTAACCAGTGGGGTGAAATAAGTACCGCCTAGGTTACCTTGACTGGAAATGGTAAATGAAGCGCCCGTTAATTCTTTTGCGGATAATTTTTTATCACGCGCTTTTTTGGCAAGTTCGCTAATTTCCACTGCCAATTGCTTGATGCCTTTATCTTGTACGTTTTGAATCACAGGCACCGTCAAACCATCTTCAATCGCTACGGCAAAGCCTAGATTTACCGATTTACGGATAATGATTTGGGTGTTGTCGTCACTAAGGTGGCTATTAAATTTTGGGTGCTGCATTAATGCATACGCTGTTACTTTCATGATGAAGGCTAAAATAGTTAGGCTAATGCCTTGTTTTTTGAGCTCTTCTTTGAGTTCACTACGCAAATTTTCGGTATGGGTGATGTCTGCTAGATCAAATTGTGTGACTTGTGGCAGATAGGTATTGTAGTTGAGCTGGGGAATGGAGACTTTTTGTAGGCGGCTTAAGTCTTGACGCTCAGTTTCACCCCAGATGTCAATTTTGCTCATGTCTGGTAAATTTGGTAATGCAGAACGTAGCGCTTGGTTGGCAGATGTCGTTAGTTGACTGGCAGTGTTCTGACTTGCTACGGTGTTTTGCATTTTGTTTTTGACATAGGCAAATATATCTTCTTTGATGACCCTGCCGTGCGTGCCACTGCCGACCACATCACTAATATCTACCCCAAGTTGGCGAGTGAGTTTGCGGACGGCAGGCCCTGCATAGACGTCAACGTGTTTGGCGTTGATTTGGGCTTCAGTAAGATGACTGTCGGCTGTCGCTACGGTTTTGGGCTGAGTCTGGCTTTCATGTTGTGCTGCTTTGGTTTGTGCAACAGGCACAGATTCAGTGGCGCTTTTGGTGGTTGTGTCTTGCTGTGGGGGTATGCTGGCGGTTTCAATGACCACAAATGCTTGACCATTGCTGACTGTGTCACCCGCTTGCACTAGTAATGCCACCACTTTTCCTGCAACAGGCGCAGGTACTTCTACTGAGGCTTTGTCTGATTCGACAAGTACTAAAGGCTGTTCTGCATTTACCGTATCGCCCACATTAACTAGCCATTCACTGACGTCGGCTGTTTCTACGCCAAGGTCTGGTAGGGCGTATTGTTGCTGACTGGCTACAGGTGCAACAGGTTGGGCAGCAGGCAGTTGGTTGGGTTCGGTTGCTGTCGTGGTGGTGTTGGTGGCGGCGGTGATAGGCACTTGAGCCGTTGGTTGGTTGGTTGCACTATTGTTGTTATCGGTTGCCGCTGTATTGTCTGCGTTCTCTAGGGTTAGTAGTACATCGCCTTCACTGACGTTGTCACCTAGTTGTACCGTAATTGCTGTAATTTTCCCTGCTTGGGTAGCGGGCACTTCGACTGAGGCTTTGTCAGATTCTAATAGTATGATGTTGTCATCGACCTTGATGATATCGCCCACTTTGACCATAATTTCGCTGACTTCGGCACTATCAACACCGAGGTCTGGTACTTTAATTTCCATTGTTTTGTCCTTAATTTTTGTTGATTACTTGTTGTTAACCCAGTGGTCAACCAACTATCGGCAGGGGTGATGGATAGTTGGTTGATTTTTCTTGGTTATTTATTCAGGTTTATCATTGAGAAGCGGCGCATCGGCTGGGTCTTCTGCTTTACCTTCGCTAGCAATAGTTTCATCATATTCTTCTACCAAGGTAGGAACAGGTTTTGGGTTTGCGCCTAGTACAGCAGGTGCATCTGGCGAATGGTCTATTTGCGGTTGTGGGTACCAAGCAGGTGATGCATCGGCATCAATGCCTAAGCTGCTAATGGCATCTTTGACCAAACGGGCGTCTACTTCTCCTTCATCTGCCAAAAGTTTTAAGGTCGCTACCACAATGTGGGCGGCATCTACTTTAAAATAGCTACGCAACTGCTTGCGACTGTCTGAACGTCCAAAGCCATCGGTGCCTAAGGTGGTGTATGGGCGGCTATCGGGTAGATAAGCACGAATTTGCTCGGAGAAGATGCGCATATAATCAGTGGCAGCCACGACGATACCTTCATGCTGGGCTAGTTGCTCAGTGATCCATGGTGTACGCGGTTCTTCAAGCGGATGTAAGCGGTTGTATTCATCGCAAGCCATACCCTCACGCGTGAGCTCGTTAAAGCTCGTTACGCTCCAGACATTGGCGGTGATATTAAATTCTTCAGCAAGAATTTTTGCGGCTTTTTCGACTTCACGTAAAATCACACCCGAGCCTAGTAGTTGTACTTGTTTTGAGCCATTGTCTGATAATAAGTACATGCCTTTTTTGATGCCTTCTTCTACACCCACAGGCATTGCAGGCTGCTCGTAGTTCTCATTCATCAAAGTGATATAGTAGAACACGCGTTCACCTTCCGCGTACATGCGGCGCAGACCGTCTTGCATAATAACGGCGAGCTCATAGCCATAGCATGGGTCATAGGTCACGCAGTTGGGGACGGTGTTAAATAAAATCAGCTGGTGACCATCTTGGTGCTGTAGGCCCTCGCCATTGAGTGTGGTGCGCCCTGCCGTGCCGCCAAGCAAGAAGCCTTGTGCCTGCATATCTCCTGCTGCCCATACCAAGTCACCCACACGCTGAAACCCAAACATGGAGTAATAAATATAAAATGGAATCATCGGCAACGCATTGGTCGAATAGCTGGTAGCTAAGGCAATCCACGCACTCATCGCGCCCGCTTCATTGATACCTTCTTCAAGCATATGACCATCTTTGGCTTCTTTATAACCCATTAAGGCTTCATGGTCTTCAGGGGTATAATTTTGTCCAGATGCGGCATAAATACCTAGCTGGCGGAACATGCCTTCTAAACCAAAGGTACGCGCCTCATCAGGTACAATCGGCACCACACGCTCTTGTAGCGCTTTATTTTTGAGTAGAGCCGCTAATAGTCTGACAAACACCATTGTGGTTGATTGTTCTTTGTTGCCGCTACCTTGCAGCAGTTTATCAAAGATTTCTAGCCCTGGTACGTCAAGGGGAATGTGTCCACTACGACGATTGGGCAAATGTCCGCCCAGTGCTTCACGGCGATTTTTGATATATTTGATTTCTGACGAGTTTTCATCAGGGCGATAAAATGGCAACTCCTCTAACTGCGCATCGCTAAATGGCAAATCAAAGCGGTCACGGAAGTATTTTAATGAATCTATTTCTAGTTTTTTGATTTGGTGAGTTTTGTTGACCGCTTGGCTTTGGTTAGATAGCCCATAACCTTTGACCGTTTTCACTAGAATTACGGTAGGTTGACCTTTTGATTTCATTGCCTCGCTAAATGCGGCATAGACCTTCATCGGGTCATGCCCACCGCGGTCTAGGTCTTGAATCTCTTGGTCTGTCCAGTCTTTAACCATCTCTGCCAATTCTGGGTATTTTCCAAAGAAAAACTCGCGAACAAACTTACCATCACGGGCTTTGTACACTTGGTATTCGCCATCCAACGTCTCAAGCATACGGTGTTTTAGTGCGCCTGTGTGGTCTTTATCAAGTAAGGTATCCCATTTGCCACCCCAGATAACTTTGATTACCCGCCAGCCAGCACCACGAAATACTGATTCTAGTTCTTGAATAATCTTACCATTGCCACGTACAGGGCCATCCAAACGCTGTAAGTTACAGTTAATCACCCAAATTAAATTTTCGAGATTTTCACGCCCTGCCAGCGAAATTGCGCCCAAGCTTTCTGGCTCATCGGTTTCACCATCGCCCAAAAATGCCCAAATTTTGCGTCCTTCTTTTGGAATCAAGCCGCGATTTTCAAGGTATTGATGAACATGGGCATGATAAATTGACATGATAGGTCCCAAACCCATCGACACGGTTGGAAACTGCCAATAGTCGGGCATCAAATAAGGGTGTGGATAGCTAGACAAGCCCTTGCCGCCCACTTCACGGCGAAAATTGGTCAGTTGTTCTTCACTAAGACGACCTTCCAAAAATGAACGAGCATACATCCCTGGTGAGCCATGACCTTGATAATAAATCATGTCCCCGCCAAAACGCTCATTGGCAGCCCGCCAAAAATGGTTAAAACCTGTTTCATACAGGGTGGCGCTTGAGGCAAAGGTGGCCAAGTGACCGCCCAAGTCATCATCATTTTTATTGGCGCGCATCACCATGGCAATGGCATTATAACGAATGATAGCGCGAATTTTTCGCTCAAGGGTCAAATCACCAGGATAAGAAGGTTGGTCTTCAACAGGAATGGTATTAATATAGGCGGTATCAAGGCGATTCACACGCAGCCCTTCTTGCACCGCCTTGTCATAAAGCGCTTTTAATAAAAAAGTGGCGCGTTTTTTATCAGTGTGTTTGATGACCGAATCAAACGCATCAAGCCATTCTTTGGTTTCTTGGCTATCGGGGTCATTAAAATATTGCATGATCGTTCCTTCTTGCAGCAATGAGTACCATCCTTGGAAATCACAAATCACCTAGAATGGACTGGGACTAAAAAAAATTATCAAATTTGAGAAAACCATGTCTGGCAACACTCTCTACAAATATTTTAGCGCAAATTCAAGTTTTTGGGCTTTTGCAGCTTTTTACCATATATTTAGTAAATAAATAGTAGCAAGGAAAGCCACTATCAATCAAAAAAAAAGCCACTATTCCAAAAAAAAAGTGGCTTAAAGGCGAGTATTTAATCTAAAAACGTGTATCTTATAACAAAACTCGAATAAAATTTATTGATTATTTCTTGACGTGATACTAAAAAATCGCCAAATGTTATTTTTTTGTCTGTGCAACCGTATAAGCGGGGCGGCTGTGGCATTTGTTCAACCAATTATGAATATTGGTATATTTTTTATCTAGACTGTTGGTGGTTGCCATTGCATTAATTGCAAATTCTAGCTGAATATCTGCCCCCGTAAACTGGGTGCCAGCCAGCCATTCATGCTTGCCAAGGTGGGTATCTAAATAAGCCAACTGTTGTTCAAGAGAATGATTAACATAGCTTTTTTCGATGCCTTTATTGAGTAGCTTGGCGACTTGTTTGATACCTATCGGCGATTTTTGAATCATGGTGGCAAATAGCAAGCGAATGATCAATAGCGGCATTAATGAGCTTTCGGTAAAATGCAGCCAATAACGGTATTTTTCATAAGCGGCACTGCCGTAATCAGGGCGAAACTGTTTATGGGTTGCCAATTGTAACGGTGACTGGGTCTGACTATCTGCCAACCCGTCATAGTGGTCTAGCACATACTCAATAATATGTGCGGATTCTACCAAGGTTTTGGGGGCGCTTTGGTTGTTGCTGTCTGTTAAAGTCGTATGTTGGGTGCTGTCTTGTAAAATAGGCGCTTTACCCAGTGGATGAATGGCTGCCAGTGACTTGGGCGCGAGTCCATGAATGCGCTCGTATTTGGTTAATTGATAAGGCAGATCAAGCTCCTCAAGTAGCCATAAAATACGAAAAGAGCGTGAGTTTTCTAGATGATGTAAATGCAATTTTGACATGGTTATTCCTAGAGTTCAAAAACGAAGCATAGTCGTATTATTTGACAATAAGCGTAACGGGTTCGTTAATTGATTCATAGTAGAAGGCTGTAGTGTTTTTGTTGTTAAACATCCTTGCTATTCACTCATTACTCACGCAATTTTCATAAAAAACCAGCCAAAACATTGCGCTTTGGCTGGCATACGATTGTTATTGCTTTTGTCAAATAGTCATCATCCGCGACTAAGCAGAGGTATCCTCGCTGTTATCGGCATCAAGTAGACCTTCTTCTTGCAGTGCCTCGCTTAATGCGACACGGTCGGTTTCGATGGACTGTTCTAGTTCGGCATCTAGTAGCGTATCGGATAATACTTCTTCGTCGCTACCGCCTTCTACCAAGGCGATGGATACCAGTTTTTCTTGTTCTGGCAAGCGAATCAAGGTCACCCCTTGGGCGTTGCGCCCAGTCTGGGCAATTTGACTAACAGGGGTTCGCACCAATGTCCCCGCGTCTGAAATCAGTACAATATCATCATTGGGTGTTACGGCTAACGCTTGTACCAACTCTCCGTTGCGTTCACTGGTTTTGATAGCAATCATGCCTTTACCACCACGTCCTTTGACCGCAAATTCATCGACAGGGGTACGTTTTCCAAAGCCGCGGGCGCAAGCACATAATACTTCACCTTGTTTTGGTGCCACCACAAGCGATACGACACGGCTGACTGCCACTACGCTGTCGTTGCTGTCATCGTGGTCTTCTTCTACTTCAATGTCTTCTTCATCCATGCCTGTGTTAGCTAGCAAGGTGACACGCATACCGCGCACGCCTTTTGCGGTGCGTCCCATCGCACGGATTTTGCTCTCATTAAAGCGAATGGCTTTGCCTTCATTGGAAAATAACATGATATCCTGCTCACCATCGGTGATTGCTACCCCAATCAAGTTATCCCCGTCATTGAGTTCAACAGCACGTAGTCCGTTGGAGCGAAGGTTTTTAAATTGCGATAGCTGTACACGTTTGACCATCCCTGAGGCGGTAGCAAAAAATACAAAGCTATTTTCGTTGTGTTTGTTATCTTCGGTAACGGGCAAGATAGCGGTGACTTTTTCGTCCGCATCAAGCGAAATTAAATTGACCATGGGGCGTCCACGAGAACCACGGCTAGCGATAGGTACTTCAAATACTTGTAAGCCAAACACGCGCCCACGATCGGTAAAAATCATCACGTTGTTATGGGTAGAGGTGACCACCATGTGGTCGATGACGTCATCTTCTTTCATGGCGGTGGCAGATTTGCCTTTACCGCCACGTTTTTGGGCGATATAGTCACTGATTGGCTGAGTTTTGGCGTAGCCTGTACGAGACACCGTTAACACCACGGTTTGCTCGGGAATCAAATCAGCGCGGCTAAAGTCACTACGGCTATCAACAATTTGGGTTTTACGTTCATCACCAAAGTTATCACGAATTTGTTGTAGCTCGTCTTTGATAACTTGCATGAGTTTGTCAAAATTATCCAAAATGCTTTGAAGTTCGGCAATGAGTGCCAAAATTTCTTTAAACTCTTGCTGTAGTTTTTCTTGTTCAAGCCCCGTTAAACGGTGCAGCTGCATATCTAAGATGGCATTGACTTGATCAGGTGATAAGCGATAATGCTGGCGGTTATCTATCAGCCCAAATGGCGCATGAAGGTCTTCTCCTTCAATCACCTCAGGGCGAATTGAGTGACTCCCAGCAGCTTCTAGCATCGCAATCACACCACCTGATTGCCAAATGTTAGCCAACAAATTATCACGCGCTTGTTGGCGGTTACTAGATGCTTTAATGGTGGCAATGATTGCATCAATATTGGCAAGGGCAATGGTTAAGCCCTCTAATAGATGGCCTCGCGCCAAGGCTTTATTGAGCTCAAAAATCGTGCGGCGCGTTACCACTTCTTGACGATGACGCACGAATGCAGCGATCAAATCGCGTAGCGTCATCATTTTTGGCTGACCTTCATCCAAGGCAACCATGTTAATGCTAAAGCTTGACTCTAATGGCGTTTGGATAAATAAGTTATTGACAATCACTTCCGCGTTTTCGCCGCGGCGCAAATCAATGGCAATGCGCATGCCGTCTTTATCAGACTCATCACGAATTTCACTGATGCCTTCTAGTTTTTTATCACGCACCAATTCGGCGATTTTTTCTATTAGCTTGGCTTTATTGGTCTGATAAGGAATTTCAGTAAACACAATGCGCTCGCGTTCTTTGTTAACGCCTGTTTCGCTCATTGGTTCGATATGGTATTTACCGCGCAAATGCAAGCGCCCTTTACCCGTGCGATACGCATCTACAATTCCTGCGCGACCATAGATAATTCCCCCCGTTGGGAAATCAGGCCCCGTGATATATTGCATCAGTGCCTCACCAGTGATATGGGGATTATCGGCATAGGCAAGGCAAGCGTCAATCACCTCGGTAAGGTTGTGCGGTGCCATGTTGGTTGCCATACCCACTGCAATCCCTGTGGCGCCATTGACCAGCAAGTTTGGGATACGCGCTGGCAATACGCTTGGCATTTGCTCAGAACCATCATAGTTTGCTTCCCAATCTACCGTGTCTTTGTCAAGATCACCCAGCATTTGGTGCGTGAGTTTTTGCATACGTACTTCGGTATAACGCATGGCTGCTGCGGGGTCATCGTCCACTGAGCCAAAGTTACCTTGCCCATCTACCAACATATAGCGCATCGAAAAAGGCTGCGCTAGGCGCACTATTGCATCGTATACCGCGATATCACCATGGGGGTGGTATTTACCAATAACATCCCCTACCACACGGGCGGATTTTTTGTAGGGCTTGTTAAAGTCATTGGACAACTCGTGCATGGCGTACAACACGCGGCGGTGTACAGGTTTTAGCCCATCACGGACATCAGGTAAGGCACGAGAGACAATAACGCTCATGGCGTAGTCAAGGTATGATTGTTTTAGTTCGTCAACAATGCCAATGGGGCTAACGGAATCGGTGGACATGCACGCTCCTTTTTAAGCAACTCATGAATCAACCCACCAATAAACAAGTTTATTAAATGATTATCCCGTTTTTTTTACAGCGATTTATAAAAAAATGGTCTTAAAACATAGGATAAAACAGTAATAAATAATGAGAATTTTGATGGGTTTAAAAAGGAATAATTATAGCATAAAACCGCATCATAGGCACTATTGGCATGTCACTAAAACGTCCGTCTAGTGATTGATTTTGGGCAACATTTTCGCCAAAATTTATGGCGCCATCCAAACCTAATAAAAAAGCCTGCCACTATGAGCAGACTTTTTTAATGGGTATTTTTTAATGTTTGTTTTTTTAACGTTTTTTGAGGGGAAGCGCCCAAGCCTTAAAATTGAGCAAACATTTTTTGCGCCACGCCCATACAGTAAGGCGTCACTAGCGTGTGATATTGCATCATTACCGCTTGGTCGGGTGGTACGGCGTTGGCAGCGGCAGCCTGTGCGATTTTTTGCATTTCTGTGGCGAAACCTACTTGCATTTTGGTGGTTTGCGCTTTAATGTCGCCATCCATGACAGGGCTAAATCCTGTGGTTTGGTAAAGTGGTTTTTGACGGGTAACTTGGTTAGTCATATCAATGTCAATCATACCAATTTTTGTTTGGCTCGTCTTTTGGTTATCCGCTTGCCATACTGCATTCATTAAGCTGGTATTAACATCAAAAAACACCATAGGATCTTGGTTGCCACCGCACATAATCACGGGCGCATTTGGCAAATAACCGCGCAAGTCATTAGCCTTTAACGCTTTACGCAATGGATTTTCAGGCGTCGTGGCGGCGATTGGAATCAATTTTGTCATACCCTGTAAATAAGGAATTGCCCAGTCCACATTTTTTTTCATATCTGTAAGATAAGCCAACCGATAATTGTTTTGTATCAAATAACGGCTATGGTCAAAGCCAAAGGTTGGATCGGCAGGTGATACACTGTCTAACTCTAGATTACCCGTTGGGTTATTTTGGAACATTGCTGATGCTGGCAGTTTACCACTACCAATGATTTGTGAGTCTGTCATTGATTTGCTAGGTAACAATGTCGCAATTTCGTCGGCATTGGCAAGGGCAAAGATATCACTGGGTTTATTATAAATGTCGCCATACTGTGCTTGATAATTGCTTGCCATCATTGGTGCAAAAAACGTAGCACCCAGCATGACTTTACCGCCAAACACTACATCACCAAACGCCGCCATCGCATAGGAGCCCGAGATTGGCAAAGCCGCTGTTACAGGCTCTTTAATACTTTCTAAATAGCGCGCCGTTGCCATAGTGACATAACCGCCTTGTGAATAGCCTGTAATGAATAATTTGCCATCATCGCCTACTTTGGTGGTTGGATTGGCTTGGTTAATCACATAACGCCCCGCTTTTAGCGCGTCTGCCATTTCATGGGATTGCTGTGTGGCATTGAGATACGGGTGATAAGCCAATGAGGATTTATCATAGCCTGCATAGTTGGGTGAAATGACAATGTAACCTTGTCCTGCAAACAAAGCCGCCATTAGAGTAGCACGCGGCCCTGCCTCGTTGGTTGGGCTACCCACCTCTGCAAAGTTGTAGCTTTGTGTAGTCGCGGTGCCATGCCCGTTGAGTACGATTGGGCGTTTACCTGTACAAGCAGCATCGGTGCCTGTTGGGATAAAAACCGCCCCTGTGGCGTCAGTTTTGTTACCTTTGACATCTACCGTGTCATAGTGCATGTACTCAACGCGTACCCCACAACGTGGCGCTTCGCTTACTTGACTAAAATAAGGTTCGGTGGCTTTAAATAACGCACCAAGTTCGTTAGCGGAGAAATTTTTTGTATTGGTAGAAGGGGATAATAAATTACCAGTTGGTAGGGTATTTACCCCTGTTTTGGCGGGTTCAACGATAGTAACGCTATTGCTATCATGATCGCTACCACACGCGGTCAATAGTGAGGCTAAACAAACCGATATAAATAGTGGGGTCAGTGCCAAACCCGTTTTTGGGATGATGTTGTTTTGCATGTTGTTTTCCTTTTCTTTGTAATCATTGTTCAATTCCTTGAACTTACCCTACTTGAATTGACTAGGGACGTACCATCAATACGCACGCGTAACACCTAGTCATCGATGCCAGCAAGATAAACTAGATGAGTGCTTATCATGCCAGTATTTTGAATGTTTGCCAAATGCTTTTATCGGTAAGTATACAATTTTATTTTCAAAATTACGCCTTAGCAGTAGCGCGCTTAAGCTTAGACCAAATTGCCGTTACAATCCCCGATAACGCATAAATCACACTAATCGCCAAGAGTCCTGCTGGAATATTATAAAGCACAATTCCTAACACAAAAATAATGACAATAAGCGCCACAAAAGGCACCCGTTTTTTGTCAAACTCTTTAAAGCTATAGTATTTTAGATTACTCACCATCAAAAATCCCGCAATCACCACCCACGCCGCTGCCATTATCTGTAACATCAACGTATTTCGTGGCAGCTCAGCTTGCCAGTCCATATGTACCATTACAAATGTGGTGACCAAAATAGCCGCTAGGGGGCTTGCCACTCCCACAAAATATTTTTTATCGACAATGCCAATTTGGACGTTAAAACGGGCAAGTCTTAGCGCGGCGCAAGCAGCATATACAAACGCGCAAGCAATACCAATGCGCCCTAAGGGCTCTAAGGCATAGTGATAAATCAATAAAGCAGGTGCCAAGCCAAAAGCGATACAGTCTGCCAATGAGTCTAGCTGCTCACCAAACGGGCTTTGAGCATTGAGCAGACGTGCTGCCCGACCATCAAGCCCGTCTAGCAACGCTGAAATAAAAATTGCCACACTGGCACGCATATAGTGACCTTCACCCAGCGCGCTTTGGGTAATGGAATAAAAAGCTGCCAATAGTGACAACAGGGTGAATGAATTAGGAATTAAATACACCCCTTTTTGGGCAATGGTCTTATCAGCAACTTTTGCATGCTCAATCACTTCAAATGTCAACCCATCATAATCATCCGTTTCTGCCAAATGGTGATTACGTAGGCTTTCACTTTGCAGCGCCTTCGGCAAGCCTGACTGAGTAGGGTCAGGTGTTGACGTGGGCTCAATGGGCGTTTTGATTAGTTGTGGCGCGTTATCTTGATCAATACTCATACCTAGTCCTTGCTGATTTTTATAGCAAACTGTCAGAGGGATTACCCATCATTGGTTATTCACCAACCAGCCATTGCACTTTGACACGCTGTTCCACGCTCATCTGTGGGCTGTCTGGGTGCTGCAAAATCGGCTGCAAATACTGTAAGATTTCTTCAGCTTTACTATCAAATTGCCATGGTGGGTTAATAATTAACATGCCCGTACCATTTAGACCCATGGGCAAATCAGGTGGGTAAATGTTGAGCTCACATACCAGTTGTCTACGGATCTCGGTGCGTTTCATTTTTTTATAAAACAACTCAACTGCATCGTTGTTTTTGAGGGGGTACCACAATGCCAATACGCCTGTTGACCATTTTTTATGGGTTTTGACGAGTAGATCTACCAACGCCCCAAAGTCGCGGTGTTCTTGCTCAAACGGTGGATCAATCAAAATCAATCCCCGTTTTTCTTGAGGCGGTACTACTGCCCCAATACCTTCATAAGCATTGCGATGCTGAATGCCGATGGGTAATTGGTGAAGTTGGTAGTTAAGTGCGTCGTATTCATCCGCTTTCCACTCAAATGCTTCGGCACGGTTTGGGATATCTTCATGTTTATCAATATGATGGGCAATAAACCAAGGTGAACCAGGGTATACGTGCTTGTCATAGAATTTTTTGGCATACGCCAAGTCTTGCAAATACGTCTGTATCGCGGCTGGGGCTTGGCTATTATCTTGCGCCAATAAGCGTACAATACCGTGCTGGGCTTCGCCTGTTTTTTTGGCTTCATCACTGACAAGAGAGTACAAGCCGCGCCCGCCATAAGCGTCAAGAATATAGTAGGGCTTTGGTTTGTTACTCATCAGTTCAAGCAATTGTAATAACAAAATATGTTTGACCACATCAGCAAAATTGCCAGCGTGGTAGCTGTGTTGATAATTCATAATAAAATAGTTCGTAGAAAAATAGCTTGTATGGTAGCATAGCTGTTAAAAATTGGCTAAGATTTTGCGTATAATGTGTGAGTTTATACCTACTATTGACCAGGCAACTCTTGTAGCCTAGCAGTTAATTAGCACCATTTAATAAATTTTTGTTGAGAAAATTCATGCATGAGCAAAAAATGGCCTTGCCAAATTGGCAAGTAATGATTGATGACGCCACATTAGATGAATTTGTCAGCACAGGTTTTATGGTGTTAGATAATTGTTTTTGCAAAGATTACTTGCTTGCGTTGCAAACCGAAAGTGGCTGTCTTGACTATGAGCTAGCACACTTGACCGCAGGTGAGCGCATTAGCGAGATTCGCGGCGATCGCATCCGCTGGATTGATGAACGCTGTCCTGCAGGTATGGTTTATCTGAGCGCTATTGGTGAGTTGGCAGGTTTTTTTAACCAAACTTTGTATGCAGGCATTCGCCATTGGGAAGCGCATTATGCCCACTACCCTACAGGATTTGGTTACCAATGGCACAGTGACAACCCCATGGGGCGAGATGAACGCGTAATTTCAGCGGTTTTTTCATCTTAATGAGGATTGGCAAGCGGCAGATGGCGGTGAGGTGCTGCTCATTGACAAAAAAAACAACTTACAAACACGCGCCCCCAAGGCAAATCGGTTACTGGTTTTTGATAGTAACTTGCGCCACCAAGTCAACATCACCCATCGTAACCGCTTTTCGATTGCCACTTGGATGCGCAAAGATAGCATCATTATCTAGGGTCAACGTCTTTTGGGTTTGGCACTTAAAGCCTTTTGTTTGCCTGCTAGCCCATGAGTAACGATATTGCAATAGACCACATCACCACCCCGATTGCAATATCCAGCACTTTCCAAGCCACGGGTTTGGCAAACCACGGCTGTAGCAATCTTGCACCGTAACCCAAACCAAAAAAGAACATAAAAGAAGCCGTGATCGCCCCTATCGCAAAAGCTGCACGATCACCAAATTGTGACGCCACAGTACCTATCAAAATCACCGTATCTAAATACACATGCGGGTTTAGCCACGTAAACGCCAAGCACATAGCCACGACTTGCCAAAAGCTTGCCACAGACTCACCGCCTGCCAATAACTGTTGATTTTGGGTAAAACCATTATAAAAACTACGCGCGCCATACACCCCCAAAAACAGCGCGCCCGCATATTTGGCAAGGGTCACGACCAGCGAAAACTGGGTGATTATATGACTAAAACCAAAGACCCCTGCTGAAATCAACAACGCATCGGATAATGCACAGATCAAGCAAACGCTAAACACAAATTGCTGTTTTAGCCCTTGTTTGAGTACAAAAGCGTTTTGGGCACCGATTGCCAAAATAAGCGAAAACGACACCCCCATTCCATATAAAACGGTATAAAAATCTATCTCAATACCGCTACCAAAGATTGCCCTCATAGTCACTAAAGCCCTTTTTATCGATTGCTTAGGTTGGTGGCTTAGTAGTTAATTGCTTAGCTAATTTTTTAATTAAGCGTACAGTAAATCCCTCAGTTAATGCCTATTTGCCACCAAGCGCACCATTTTAGTCAAATTATCAGCACAAAGTGAACAATGCTAGTGGTTATACCCAAAATTTATGCTAATATTTAGCGATTTTATGCCGATTTTTGGGCATTTTGGATAATTTTTGATAACTTTGAGGAAAGCACATGACAGATAGCGCTTTGGCTAATCACCAAATTAGCCATTTACAACAAGCAACACTTGCATTAAGTCTAGATTTGATGCGCCAACCATCGGTGACGCCCACGGATTGTGACTGCCAAAACACCCTTGCCAAGCGTTTGGAAAACATGGGTTTTGACTGCGAATTTTTATATTTTGGTGATAAAACCGCAACGGGCCGTGACGCCGAGGTCAAAAACTTGTGGGCGATTCGCCGCGGTAGTCAAGCCACCGATGCGCCTGTGCTATGCTTTGCAGGTCATACCGATGTCGTGCCCACAGGTGATGTTACCAAATGGCGCTATCCCCCTTTTGAGCCAACTGTTCAAGATGGCATTTTGTACGGTCGTGGCGCAGCAGATATGAAAACAGCGATCGCTGCCTTTACTGTGGCGGTGGAGCAGTTTGTGAGTGAGCATCCACAGCATGACGGCGCCATTGCTTTTTTGATTACGTCTGATGAGGAGGGGCCTTCTGTCAATGGTACGGTAAAAGTGGTAGAAACTTTGCAAGCACGACAGCAGCCCATTACTTATTGCTTGGTTGGGGAGCCCTCTAGCACCCACCAATTGGGCGATATCATCAAAAATGGTCGACGTGGCTCATTGGGTGGCATCTTGACGGTGACAGGCAAACAAGGTCACGTGGCTTATCCGCATCTTGCTGCTAATCCTATTCACTATGCCTTACCTGCTTTAGCCGAGCTGACCGCACAGACGTGGGATCACGGCAATGATTATTTTCCTGCCACCAGCTTGCAAATCTCTAATATCAATGCTGGTACAGGTGCCAATAATGTCATTCCTGCTACACTGTGTGCTGAGTTTAATTTCCGTTTTTCTACCGAAACTAATGAGACGGCACTTAAACAAACCACCCATGCCATTTTTGATAGACATTTTGCCGCCGCTAATGCTAGCTACCACATTGACTGGCGATTGTCGGGCAATCCTTTTTTGACCCCGCAAGGCAAACTGGTGGGCGCTTGCCAGTCCGCCATCACTGAAGTAATGGGCATCCAAACTGAGCTTTCAACCTCAGGGGGTACCTCCGATGGTCGTTTTATTGCACCGATGGGCGCAGAAGTGGTGGAACTTGGGGTAAAAAATGCCACGATTCATCAGGTAGATGAGCAAGTGACGGTAAATGAGCTGGGTAAACTTGCTGAGATTTACTATTTAATTTTACAAAACCTGCTATTAAAACCTCTATAATCCTTGCCGCTATTACGTTTATAGTATGACTTTGGTGAGGCAAAGTCGTACTAGCCTGGCCACGTCTGATTTGGTGGGTTTATTGGTGGATGAGGCTCAAGATTGCAACTATTTATATACTGTATTGATGGTCTAATGACATTTGGCCTCCCCATGTTATCCACAGTATTTGATTGGGTGTTGGGGTATTGGCATTGGGCGCTAGCGGGCATACTGAGCTTACTTGCCACATTGGTGGGCGTGGCAAACCACCGCTTGCCAAGCCATGATGATGTGGCGGCAAGTTATTTTATTAATGAAGATTTGGGCGAGAATAACCGTCTATGGCGGCTACTTGCCCAGTTTTGCCATGAGCAAGACTTCCAAGCCACTGCCAAAACTGATGCCCATTTTAATGACGTTGTCCAAGCACAGCACCCAAGATTGGCAAAGCAAACTCGCCAAAAATTATCAGGTGTCTATGCCATTGATGATGGGCGTGAGGCACTTAATGTTCGTGTGTTACTCACTCAAATTGCACAACGTAGTCTTGACTTACAGTATTATATGTGGCATGACGATGCGTCTGGCAGGCTATTATTTTATGAGGTTTGGCAAGCGGCAGAACGTGGCGTTAGGGTCAGATTACTGTTAGATGACAACAACACAGTGGGCATGGACGCGGTGTTACAGACGTTAGACAGCCACCCCAATATCGACGTAAGATTATTTAATCCTTTTATGAATCGGCGCTTTCGAATATTGGGCTATCTTACCGCACTAAAACGCCTTAATCGGCGTATGCACAACAAATCCTTTACCGTGGACAACCAAGCCACTATCTTTGGTGGGCGCAATATTGGCGATGAGTATTTTGATATTAATGAAAAAGTCAATTTTGCCGACCTTGATGTATTGGCGATTGGAGAGGTAGTCAATGAGGTGTCTACCGATTTTGACCGTTATTGGAACAGTGCAGCCAGCTTTCCTGTTGCCAAAATTATTCGCAAGCAGCATACACTCGTGGATTTATCCAAGACCAATCACCAACAGTACACTACCCAAACTGCCCGATATCGCCAAGCATTAAGTGATAGCGATTTTTTGGACAACCTTGAGCAAGGCTTACTGCGCTTTTTATGGGTGAACGTCCGTTTTGTAAGCGATCCGCCTACCAAAGCGTTGCCTGATGTTTTACTCAAACACAATCACTACCCACACCATTATCGCCATGCGACCAATGTGACTAATGCTATCGACACTACGACACAAAATGCCGCCACCTTAATTGAACAAATTGCGTCCACGCTGTTATCGCCCAAAAAAAGCTTAACGATTGTTTCGCCTTATTTTGTACCCTCCCAATTGTGGACCGCGCGCTTTGTAAACTTGGCAAAACGCGGCATTGAGCTCAATATTTTAACCAACTCACTCACCGCCAACGATGTAATTGCGGTGCATGCAGGCTACATGCGTTACCGTAAAGCACTGCTACTTGGCAGGGTGAATTTGTTTGAGCTAAAATCCAAGCGCAGTAGCCGTCTTATCAAAAAATCTTGGGCAAAACGTCCGCTTGACCGCGCATCACGCCATTATCGTAGGCAGCATAAAGACCATCATCGCTGGCTCAACCGTAGCACGGCAAGTCTACATGCCAAGACATTTTCCGTAGACGGTGAGTTGTTATTTGTTGGTTCTTTTAACTTTGATCCACGCTCAGCAGCTGTAAATACTGAGCTCGGCGCTATCATAGAAAGCCCCGTACTTGCCCAGCAATTGGATGATATGATTGAAAAATGGACAAAAGAGTTGTCTTATGTGGTATCAATTGACAATGATAAGCTAGCTTGGACGGATCAAAGCCTTGACCCGCTACAAACGTTTGACAACGAACCTGACAGCAACTGGCGCCAGCGCTGCTTGGTATGGCTCATTGGCAAATTACCAATTGAAGACTTTTTATAGCCCTATTTACTGCCTTGATACACAGATTTGGTATTGCCAAACCTTGATTAATCTAGCTCATCAAGCCATGCCATTTGAATGGCTTCTAACTGTTTTTCAGTGGATTTTTGCGGGTTATCGTCAAATTCTTCTAGCTCAGTGACATAACGGTGTAAATCGGTAAAGCGGATATAAGTTACGTCCACATCTGGGTGTTTTTCAGCGAGTTGAATGGCAATCTCAAGGGTATCGTTCCATTTAAGTGACATCAGTTTTCCTCAATATCAAGCGTAAGAAATTTTAACGTATACCGCCAACCGTTCAAGCCATGGTGCGGTGGGTGTTGGGCACTCAATCATTTGGCTACTCTATTAAGGTGCCGCTTTAAAAGGCAAATTATAGCAAATAAAAAACCCCGTCTCATAAAATAGCGGGGTTTTTTATCAGATTTTTGGCAAACTAACGATTTAAATTAATGGCCTGTGCCATTTAGATGGCGAATCATATCTTCCACGACTTTTTTGGCATCACCAAAAATCATCATGGTTTTGTCAAGATAAAATAAGCTGTTATCAAGACCTGCATAACCTGCACTCATCGAGCGTTTGATAACCATGACGGTTTGGGCTTTTGATGCCTCAAGAATTGGCATACCAAAAATGGGAGAATTTGGGTCGTCTTTTGCCGCAGGGTTCACCACGTCATTGGCGCCGATAATTAACACCACATCGGTACCTGCAAAGTCTGAGTTAATTTCATCCATTTCAAGAATGTCTTCATACGGCACATCCGCTTCCGCCAATAACACGTTCATGTGCCCTGGCATGCGACCTGCCACAGGATGAATAGCAAAGCGTACATTCACACCTTCTTCTTTTAGCATTTCATACAGCTCTTTGACCGCATTTTGGGCGCGACCTTGTGCCATACCATAACCTGGCACAATCACCACACTACTGGAATTTTCCATCATAAAAGCAGCATCTTCAGGAGAACCTGTGCGATAGATTTTGGGGCCTGTGTCTTCTTCAGACGCGGTGCTACTGCTGCTTGAGATACCCCCAAATAGTACATTAAGTAGTGAGCGGTTCATGGCTTTACACATGATATAAGACAAAATAGCACCCGATGACCCCACCAGCGAACCTGCAATAATCAACATGCTATTGCCCAACGTAAAGCCAATACCCGCTGCCGCCCAACCTGAAAACGAGTTAAGCAGTGATACTACCACGGGCATATCGCCGCCACCAATGGGTGCAATCCACATCCAACCAAATACAATCGCAAGCGCCGTCATGGCATAAAATGCAGGCATGGATTGGGTCATAAAATAAGCGACCCCACATGCGATCATCGCAACAAATAGTAGCGCTTGCACGGGTTTGACCCAGCTGCCCTTGAGGGTTTTTGCCCACGGTTTTGCCGCCAACTTACCAAACGCAAACATGGACGCTGAAAAAGTAATTGCCCCAATAAAACAGCCAACAAACAGCTCAAAGCGCCCCACCGTATCATGCTGTACGCCTGTATGCAGCACACTGGCAAGTGCAATCGCCACCGCTGACAACCCCACCAATGAGTGCATCAAAGCCACCGTCTCTGGCATTTGGGTCATCGCAACCGTACGCGCCTTCCACGTGCCCACCACCGCACCCAAAACCATCGCGCCAATAATCAATAAAAACACAGGCGCAGGGGCTAAAAAGAAGGTTGTAACAATCGCAATTGCCATCGCCATCATGCCAAAACGGTTGCCACGAATGGCAGTTTTTGGGCTTGATAGCCCGCGCAAGGTTAATACAAATAACACCGCACCGATCAAATAAAACCAATCAGCATGTTGAGCCACCCAATTCATATTTTCCATTAGGCATCTCCTAGCGTTTTGGCTTTTTTATCTTTTGATTTGAACATCGCAAGCATGCGCTCAGTCACCGCAAAACCACCAAAAATATTGATACTGGCTAAAAATACCGCAAATGCACCCAGCAAACTGGTGGGCGTAAACATATCACCATCAATAGTCACTGTTTGTAGCATCGCGCCCACCACCACAATACTAGATAGCGCATTGGTCACCGCCATCAACGGCGTGTGTAGCGCAGGTGTCACACCCCAAACCACATAGTAACCCACAAAAATAGCTAACACAAAAATACTAAAAATTGCCACGAAAGGTGTTGCTGACGCAGCGGCAGACGCTAAAATGGTCATTAACATAGTACCTCCTAATGATAAAATAGGTCAGTTAAAATCACGTTAGCGACTGGCTAACAATACTTGACCCTGATGGGTCACTAATAAAGCTTTTTGAATTTCATCTTCTGGATTAAGCGCAAACGCTTGGTTATCATCCATCAAGGTGGCAAAAAAGTGATACAAATTATTGGCATATAGAGCCGATGATTGCGCCGCCAAGGTTGATGGGATGTTCGGTACCCCCATAATGGTCACACCATTCGCAGTAATGATGTTTTGCCCGACCACAGAACCCGCTACATTACCGCCTGTTTCTACTGCCATGTCCAAAATAACCGAACCTGCTTTCATCTTATCAATGGTGGATTGGTGGATAAGACGTGGCGCATTGCGACCTGGCACTTGCGCTGTGGTAATCACGATATCCGCTTGGCTCACTGCCTTATCAACCACTGCCGCTTGGTCTTGGATATATTGTGCTGAAGGTGTCCATGCATAGCCACCCGTTGATTTGGCTTTGGCTTTTTCTTCCTCGCTCATGGGTACATCAAGCCATTTACCACCCACAGACTCCACTTGGTCACGAACCGTTGGGCGCAAATCACTGGCTTCCACCACCGCACCCAAACGGCGCGCCGTGGCAATCGCTTGCAAACCCGCCACCCCAACCCCCAAAATCACAATGCGCGCAGGTTTGACCGTCCCCGCCGAGGTCATAAACATAGGAAACGGACGACCATATTGGTTTGCCGCCAAAATCACCGCTTTATAACCTGCTAAATTTGCCTGAGATGACAGCACATCCATATTTTGGGCGCGCGACAAAGTACGCGGCAGTAGCTCCATGGCATAGACATTAGCCTGACGGTTAGCGTAGTCTTGAAGATGGGGATTGCGGTAGGGATTCATCATGCCAATCACAATGGCATTAGTCTTTAACTGGTTGATTTGCTCAACTGGCAAACTATTGACCGTCAGCACAACATCACTGCCTAAAATAGCATCTGCCACAATATTTGCGCCTGCTTGTGCCAGTAGCGCATCAGGCATAAACGCACCCTTACCCGCATCACGCTCCACCACAACCGTGTGCCCAAGTTTGATAAACTTTTTGATCGTATCTGGCGTTACCGCAATGCGATTTTCATATAACGTGGTTTCTCTTGGCACCCCAATTTGCATAATCCCTCCTCCAGTGAACCGATCATAGCCGCAATGCCCTACCCACCGTTAAAGGATAGTTTGTCGCGACCACACAAACGGTTATAAATTTAAAAAATGATAAATAAATTATCATAAATTTTAGTGATTATGCAAAACAAATTTGGCAAAATTACCCAGTAAATTTGACTGGTGAGTATAAAAAAAAGTTATTAATATTTTTTTTTGCAAAAATTTGGTTAAAAATCCTTGCTAATTTTTATTTTGGCGCGTTCAACAATCACCGTCAGCGCTAGTTGCCAGTGCTTCTACAGAGTCGCCCGTTACCTCAAAAGCATCAAAGTCGCGGGCGAGCCAATACCTGTTTTGATAATATTGACGCACCTCTTGATCAATATGCCCCATATTTGCAGTGGCGCTGCTGGGGTTATTAAAAGGCTGAAAACGCCCACTAAAATGGGTCAAAATCAAGTTTGGCAGCGCAGCCGACTGGGCAAATTGGGCGATTTGCTTGGCACTGGTATGCATGGGGTCAAAATTTGGTTTGGTTTGGCGAATTTTGTCTGCCACAGCTTGCGTGTAGGTGGCTTCATGTACCAATAACCCCACCCCTGCCATCGCATCAGATAAACAGGCGGGCGTATCATTATCGCCTGCCACAATTATGGCTGTTTTTTGTTGTCTTGATTCGCAAAATTCGGCAGCTTTGAGTATCTCACCATTTCCTAAGGTAACGTCATAGCCATGCTGCAGCTTTCCCCAAATATGGCTAGGCTTAACACCTTTTGCTAGCAATTTTTCACTATCTAAATGCGTATAATCAATAGCTTGGGTTATTTTAAACGCGTGGCTAGGCATGCGGTGTGACAACGCAATCACTTCAATCGTTACATGATGCGAAGGGCTGATTGCTAGCATATAGTGATGGTGGGGTTTGCCTTCTAAGAGGCTTTGGGTTGACACAAAATGAATGGCAAAATTTACATTGAGCTGGGTAGTTGCCATCACCACCTCAAGCATAGGCGCAAGGGCTTGTGGGGCAATGAGGGTTAATGGGGTTTTTCTGCCATTCATTGCCATACTAGCAAGTAAGCCAAACAACCCATAACAATGGTCACCATGCAAATGGGTGATAGCAATAACTTCAAGCTGCATCATAGATAAGGGTGTTTTGAGAAGTTGGTGCTGTGTGCCTTCGCCGCAATCAACCAATAACCACGGCGTTTTTTTGGGGGTCTGTTCTGCACATACCAAGCTTACCGCTAATGCCGTTACGTTGCGCTGTTTGGTGGGCATCCCTGCTGAGGTACCCAAAAAGTTAAGTTTTAGCATAAAAATACGTCACTCTCTAAAAATTTATGGCAATCTCATGGTATGATCGCTTGCTACGAAATAATCACGCCAAGGACAGGATAAAAACTATCACATTGATATAAAAGATATAAAAACAATATTGGCTTTGTGGATATAATTTCGCTGTGGTATCCTTATCGCCAGCAACACGTTGAAACGTATGCTAACGATTTTGTTAAATAACAAAAACATCGTATGGGTGGCGCGTAAAGCATACCCTACTTTTAGCTTATTTTTCTTACCCTAACCGATTTTATGACTATTTGATTTTGTTTAGATAAAAGGTGTATTTCCCTTATGTCATTGGCATTAATTATTGATGATGAAGCTGATCTGTGTCGTTTAATGCAAATGACGCTACAAAAAATGGGGATTGATAGCCTCGTGGCGTATGATTTTGCCACAGGTATACGGCTATTACACGCGCATACATTTGACTTTTGCTTGACAGATTTACGCCTCCCAGATGGCTCTGGTCTAGATATTGTCAAACTCATCAATCAAGATTACCCATGCACGCCCGTTGCGGTAATTACGGCACACGGCAGCATGGATTTGGCGATTGACGCCTTAAAACTAGGCGCTTTTGATTTTGTCAACAAGCCACTTGAGCTTACCCGCCTTCGCCAATTGGTACAAAATGCACTAAAAGTTGCCAAAGAGGCACACAGCACCCAAAAACCCACCGCCATCGATGTATTTGCCAGCCGCTTGATTGGAAAATCACAGGTAATTGAGCGATTAAAAGCCACCATTCAGAAACTTGCTCGCAGCCAAGCGCCTGTTTTTTTATGGGGGGAATCAGGGACTGGCAAGGAGGTGGTTGCCAAACTTATCCATGACCTAAGTCCACGGGCAAACGCCAATTTTGTACCTGTTAACTGCGGTGCTATCCCGTCAGAACTCATGGAAAGTGAATTTTTTGGGCATAAAAAAGGCAGTTTTACGGGCGCCACCACGGACAAAGAAGGCTTGTTTCAGCAAGCCAATGGCGGCACTTTGTTTTTAGATGAGGTGGCAGACTTACCATTAGCCATGCAAGTCAAATTGCTTCGCGCTATTCAAGAGAAAAAAGTACGACCCATAGGCGGCATGCAAGAAATTGCCGTAGACGTGCGTTTGTTATCGGCAACCCATAAGAACTTGGCAAAATTGGTAGAAACAGGCGCGTTTCGGCAAGATCTTTATTACCGAATTAATGTCATTGAAGTGAAACTGCCTAGCCTAAATGAACGAACGGATGATATTTTATTGCTTGCCAACCACTTTTTACAGGTCATTGCCAAAGATTGGGGGCTTGAAGCCACGCCCACACTATCTGAAGCAGCTGCCGCCCGTTTGATGCAGCATCACTATGCAGGCAACGTGCGCGAACTGCGCAATATTTTGGAACGTGCCATCACCCTATCGGACAGCACTACCATTGAATCTAGTCACTTATATTTACCCGATGTCGCATGTCAAACATCAGCAATGCCTGAGCGGTGTCTAGTTGGCACCTCTGCCGCCATGCCAGAAAAAACTAACCAACAACCTGTGCTGGCAGCGCCTCATGGAGCGGTAAGTCACCATTATGGGCGTGGGGTATTTGCAGGTCAAGTAGTAGTCAAGCCCGCCGTCAATGTTCATTCTCTAGCAGAAAAACCCCCTGCCGACACTATTCTTGCAAGACAGACTGCATCGCACCCTCATACACCTGATACCACCGCTGACTTAGCGCTTTCTTCAAAAAATTTGCAGGCAACCCTCCCCAAAGAAGGGCTTGAAGAATACCTGATTAATCAAGAACGCCAAGTGATTTTGACCGCCCTCAACCATAGCGGCTGGAATAAAACCCAAGCCGCCAAGCTTCTCAATACCTCGTTTCGCTCATTGCGTTATCGCATGAAAAAACTAGGCATTGAAAGCGAGGGTGATCACGATGATGACTAGCGAATTTTTACTGCCCTAATAAGTCAGACTCGACACAAAATACTGGGGCGTGGCGCGCCGTCAGCAGCGGCAGCCACTGCCCCTGCTGTTCAACCATGAGCGACGTATAACACGCCCAATCATAGCTGGCTAACGGCAAGCGTCTTGCGATACCAAGCCAGCCATCATTCAAGGGCAAAAATTCCATGTGGTGTTCATCCTGCCCGCTACACCGCGCTAACTGTGGCTTAATTGCAATGATATCCACATCAAGCGCTACCAAGGGCTTGGCAAACGCTTGGCGGCTGGCTTGCTGCTCAATATTTTTGGTCAAAGCTACTAAGTCCAAATAAATCATGGGCTTGGCAAGGGCTAGATAAGCCATTTGATTGTGATAATCGGGTATAAACCACGCATCTTGGTTGAGTGTGCTTTGGTTTTTTGCCGCTGCTGCACTAATCAAGTTTTGACTAACTTGCAGCTTGCCAAGCTTTTTAAGCTGGGCGTGGGCAAGCGCAAGATTTTGTGCTGCTGATACATTACTGGCTAATGACAACAGGCATGCCGTGACCAAAAAATCCTGCGGCGCCACAGACAAGGTTTCTATACGGGTTTTTTCCATATTCAACTGGCTCAGTTAGGCTGAAAACGAATAATTTTGACCCCCACACTCTCTGCTTGCTGAATAGCAGTGGGCTTATGAATTGTAACCACCACCTTATCAGGTGCAAATTCGGTCAAAATCATCTCTGCCACCAGCTGCGCCAAGCGTTCTAGCAAAGCCACTTTATTTGCCAAACTCACTTCTGCAACCCGTTCGCTGACACTTTTATAATTGATCGCATCTTCTATGGCATCACTCTGTGCTGCTTGGCGCTGACAACCCACCATTTCAATGTCATAAATCAGTGGCTGGGTGATTTTTTGTTCCCACTCATATACCCCAATCACCGCATCAACCTTAAGACCCCGAATAAATACCGTGTCGCTTGAATGACTGGTCAAAGGTTTTTTATTGGGCTCATTATTTGCCTCTGCCAATGCGGCCGCGGCAGAATACAAGGACTCGTGCATACTCATCATAAACTCACTTTATGGTTTTCGTTGTTTGATTAAATCATAGCTAAAAAATGCCAACCCGACCCAAATAAAAGCAAACGTCACCAACTTACTTATATCAAAAGGTTCGTGATACAAAAAAATTGCCAACAAAAAAATCAACGAGGGGGTTAGATAATTCATAAAACTCAATAAGCTAAAATTGACCATTTTGGTTGCTTTATTAAACATTAAAAGCGGTATCAACGTCACAGGCCCTGCCAGCATCAATAGCAAAATGGCGGGAGAATACCAAAACGTCAACTGGCTACTCGCCACTTCATGCGTCATAAACCACCCCACAAAGACAGGCACCAAAACCGCTGTCTCGATAAACATAGCAGACAAAGCATCAAGTGGTGTGTGGCGGTGCATCAAACCATAGACCGAAAAACTGGCTGCCAGCACCAAGGACACCCACGGCAGTTTACCCAACATCACCAACTGAATAAGCACCCCAACCGCTGCCATCAACACCGCTAGCCATTGCAACGGTCGTAACCGTTCTTTTAAAACCACCAGTGACAATAAAATCCCCATAAGCGGCCCAATATAATAACCCAAGCTGGCTTCTAAAATTTCATTGTGGTTGACCGCCCAAACATACACCAACCAATTAATTGAGATAATCACCCCTGATATGGCGGTAAATAGCAGCCATTTGGGGTTACTTTTGATAACCTTGAGCCATTGCCAGCGTTTGGTCACCACAATAATCAAGAAAATTGCCACAAAAGTCCAAATAATTCGGTGTCCAATAATTTCAACCGCCTCATAGTTGTGAAGCCGCTTAAAATATAACGGAAAAAATCCCCATATCAAAAAGGCAGCCAGCGCAGTCAACACCCCTCTGGGTGTGGTGACGATGGGAGGTTTTTCATGATGGGTGATATCCACCGCGCGCGTGGGAATTTCACTGTTCACAATATCGATGGTTTTGTTATTGGGTATTTGGGATTTCATTATAATAATTTGCTTTAATTAATCACTTAAAGCCCTTGTATTGTCATTTTTTGCAGCAATGGCTAAAGTGTGGCTGGTAAGAAATAGGATACATAGGCAATGGCGGGTTACTTTTAGGGGCTGGAAATGGCGTCAATACATAACGCATCTTGTGTTTTTCCTATGTGTGTTCGCTATACTTGAAAAGGCAAAATAATAAAGACCGCCTTCTTTTTGCCAAAGTAGGTACTAAAAAAAATTTTGTTGGCAAAGGGCGTCACAGCATTCGCCAACAAATATAACTGCCAACAACACCACCTATTTTGTGGGTTAGGCATTTATCACGCTGACTTTGAGTCCTGCACTGTTGACCAACTCTGCAAAGTTTGGAAAACTGGTATTTACTGTTTCTGTGCCGTGAATGGTGATGGTATCACGGGCTCTTAGACTTGCCACTGTAAAACTCATGGCAATACGGTGATCGTGGTGACTTTCAATTTCTCCACCTCCAAATACGGCAGCGCTATCGCCTTTACCAATAATCTCAATACCGTCTTCTAGCACAGTACAGTCAATGCCCAATGTAGTCAAGCCGTCTGCCATCACCGCGATACGGTCAGACTCTTTGACGCGTAGTTCTGCTGCGCCGCGTAAGGTGGTTTTACCCGTGGCACAACTTGCCGCCACAAACAGCACAGGAAACTCATCAATCGCTAATGGTACAAGATGCTCAGGGATGTCAATGCCTGTCAAGGTCGAAGATTTTACCACAATATCTGCCACTGGCTCACCGCCTACTGTGGTTTGGTTGGTTAGGCTTAGGTCTGCACCCATTAGCTTTAGAATATCAATGACTCCAGTACGGGTGGGGTTGATGCCAACTTGTTTGATGGTGACATTACCTTCAGCGGCAATGGCGCCTGCCACCATAAAAAACGCGGCACTGGAGATATCAGCAGGTACGGCAATGTCGCATGCCGTTAGCTTGCCTTGACCTGTAACACTAATAGCATTGCCTTGTTTTTCAACCGCATAGCCAAACGCGCTGAGCATGCGCTCGGTGTGATCGCGGCTAATTTCAGGTTCAATGACGGTGGTTTTACCGTTTGCCCAAAGCCCTGCCAATAACAGGCAAGATTTCACTTGCGCCGATGCCATTGGCATTTGGTAAGTAATACCTTGGAGCGGCTGGTTACCTGTGATGCTAATTGGCGGTGTGCCTTTTTTGCCTGTGGTTTGAATTTTTGCCCCCATGTCACGTAATGGGGCGGCGACGCGTTCCATCGGGCGCTTGGTAAGACTTGGGTCACCTGTCATCACGCTATCAAACGCTTGCGCGGATAAAATACCTGCCAGCAGGCGCATACTGGTACCCGAGTTGCCCATATACAGAGGATCATGGGGTGGTTTTAGTCCATTCAACCCTACACCATGAATCACCACTCGTCCATTGCTAGGCCCTTCAATCACCACACCCATATCCCGAAATGCTTGCAAGGTAGCTAACGCGTCTTCGCCTTCCAAAAATCCTGTGACCGTGGTGACGCCTTCTGCCAAGCTACCTAGCATAATAGATCGGTGCGAAATTGATTTGTCGCCCGCTACGGTATGGGTACCAATAAATTGTTGCGCGGGCGCGATTGCATAAGTCTGATTCATGGTGTTTTTTTCCATATAAGGGGTTTTATTTAACATATGTCCAAAATGTTGCCTAGCCGCTTGTGCTTGCGCTAATACGCCTAGTAATTGTTCCGAATCGTTGTTCTCAATGATGGTACGAAGCTGACCAAGCTGTGCGGTAAATTCATCCACCGCCGATAATAAAGCAGGCTTGTTGGCATAAAAAATATCGTGCCACATGGTAGGATCACTGGCGGCAATACGAGTAAAATCACGAAACCCACCCGCAGCAAAACGAAAAATATCCATATTATCGTTATGATTTGACAATTGTGCCACCAAGTTATATGCCAACAAATGCGGCAAATGACTGGTACGTGCCAATACGTTATCATGGTGCGTGGCACTCATACTCACCACCTCCGCGCCAGCGTGCTGCCAAAGCATTGTTACTTGCTCAACGGCATAGGGGCTAGTACTTACAAGCGGCGTCAAAATTACCTTATGATGGCAAAAAAGTTGGGGATTACGCGCGTCAATACCCGATTTTTCTGCCCCTGCAATGGGATGAGCGGGTACCAGACCTTGTGGTATGGCGCTGCCAAACACCGTTTGGGCATCTGCCACAATATTGCCTTTGGTACTACCCACATCCATAATAATGGTATGCTCATTAATAATGGGTTTTAGCTGCTCAAAAATGCGTTTGACAGCCTGTACGGGGGTGGCAATTACCACCAAGTCAGCGCCGATTGCTGCCTGTGATACCTCGGCAAACCCTGCGTCAAGTAGTCCATAACGCACGCCTTTATCAATGGTTACCGCTGAGCGGCTAACCGCCACAATTGTCTTAGCAAGCCCTTTATCCCGTATTACCTGAGCAAGGCTTGCCCCAATGAGTCCCAAACCCACAAAACATACTTTATTAAACATGTATTTTTTCACTTTTTTATCATAACCAAGTGGTCAATTTTACCCAAATCGCTCTGGTATTGCGTACGTGACGATTACTGACCTTGATAGCCATCAAGCCCTTAACAAAAAGTAGGCAAAGCACAGCTCACGACCCATACAAAATCACCGTTACGCCAAGACTTGCGCCAACGTATCCAAAAAGCGGTGGTTTTCTTCGGGCAGACCCACACTCACGCGAATCCATTGAGGCAGCCCATAGCTTGCCATTGGGCGTATGACCACGCCTTGCGCCACCAATGCTTGATAGATTTCCATGCCATTATCTACATTGACCATCACAAAGTTGGTATGAGATTTGACATAGCCCACCCCCAAACTGTCTAACCCATCATACAGTGTTTGTTTTTGTTCTTGATTAAAGTCTAGATAATCGGTGATAAAGCGCTGATCTTGAATAGCGGCGGCGGCTGCTGCATGGGCTAAAGTATTGGTATTAAATGACTGGCGGGTATGGTTAAGTACCTTGGCAATACTAGCACCACTCATGGCATACCCAATGCGTAATGCTGCCAAGCCATACGCCTTTGAAAAAGAACGCAAGACAATTAAATTGTCAAATTCTTGGATCAGGCTCACGCTACTATGCTGCGCGGCAAACTCAATATAGGCTTCATCTATGACCACCAATACTTGTGGCGGCACTTCTTTGATAAAAGCGATTATTTCTTCAAGGGTCAACAAGGTGCCTGTGGGATTATTGGGGTTGGTAATCAACACCAGCTTGGCAGTGGGGGTAGTCCTCAACGTATGTAACATCGCCGCCAAATCATGCCCAAACTGTTTGGCAGGTACTTGAATAGCTACCTCAGTCACCGCCAAAGACGCCAGTTCATAGTCAGAAAGCGCATATTGCGAGTAAATGAGCGTATCTTGTTGATCAAGAAACGTGTTGACGATGATTTTAAGCAATTCATTAGAGCCATTACCCAGTATCACCTGTTCGGACGCAGCACCATAAAAATCTGCAATCGCTGCTTTTAATCCTTGTCCCGCGCCATCGGGATAACGTGATAATTCGTGTAATTTTGAGGTAATAGCAAGCGTGACATACGGAGAACAGCCCATTGGATTTTCATTGCTTGCCAATTTGACAATATCACTCACGCCATATTCACGGGTCAGCTCTTCATTGGACTTATCCATCTCATAAGCCTTTAATAGCGCAATGCTGGGATCAACGGGTTGAATGGACATGGCAAAACCTTCATAGTTGGGTAAGTAAGTGTTGTAACTTGGCAATGTGTCTTTTGTTTAATGTGTTTTTCTTTAAGGCGTCTTTGTCAAGGTGTCTTTGCTAATAACGCCATCACTACCATGGTGATGATGACGTCTGCTTATTACATTCAATTTGTCACATTAAATTTGTCACATTAAATGACTGCTTTTGGATACGATCCCAAAACGCGTAAGTCCTTGACCTGTGGACGAATTTCATCAAGCGCTGCCTGCATGTTATCATCGTCGATATGACCAAGCATATCAATAAAAAATACATAAGCCCACTTGTTAGGGCGCTCAGGACGGGTTTCGATACTAGTCATGGACACGCCATGTTTGGCAAGCGGCTGCAAAATCTGAATAAGCGCCCCTGCTTGGTCTTTGGCAGCGACCAAAATCGAGGTTTTATCTTGCCCTGAGGGCGCCACCGCTTCTCGCCCAATGATTAAAAAACGGGTGGTATTAGAGGGTGAATCTTCAATATTTTCATAGAGTTTATGGAGGTTGTATTCACTAGCCGCCACCTCACCTGCAATGGCAGCCGAATGCCACTCATTTTTTATACGGCGCGCTGCCTCGCCATTACTTGACACCGCCACGCGCTCAATATTGGGATAATGGGTATCTAGCCACTGACGGCACTGCGCCAAGGCTTGCTGATGGGCATAAATTTTTGAAATCGCCCCCACTTTGGTATGTTCGCCCACCAAGAATTGGTGATGAACGGGTAATTCAACCTCACCAATAATTTTAAGATCAGAGGATAAAAAACCATCAAGGGTATGGTTAACCACGCCTTCTGAAGAATTTTCCACAGGCACAACACCATACATGGCAGAACCTGCCTCTACCTCACGAAACACATCCGCAATTGAGCTTAAAGACACGGTGCTAGCCGCTTTGCCAAAATGCTTCAGCGCTGCCATATGGGTAAATGTCCCTGCTGGCCCTAAGTAAGCGATTTTTTGCGGCGCTTCAAGATCCAAACAAACTGACATAATCTCACGAAACAAACGCGCCATTTTTTCGGCAGGTAACGGGCCTTCATTGCGTGCCATGACCTTTTTGAGCACTTGCGCTTCTCGTTCGGGACGATAAAAAATCGGGTTGTCTTCTTGAGTTTTTTTGGCTTTGGCAACTTGCACAGCGTAGCTTGCGCGCTCGTTGATTAGGGTTTGGATTTTTTCATCGACGGCATCAATTTTGTTGCGCAGTGAAAGTAGCTCATCTTGGCTGATGGTTTGATCATTCATAAAATTACGACCCAATATAAAATAGCGCTCTGGCAAAGGCGGTTGTTTGCAGCGATTGCCCTTCGCAAATAACGGCAAAATAATGTTTTAATACTAGCATAAATGACCGCGGGTAAGCGAGTTACAATAGCAGCTTTTTTATGATATACCTGCCCAAACCGCCATTTTCATTAGCAAAATGAGGGTTGCGCATTTTATTTTTAATCAACAAAAAACCAAAAAACACTAGCGACTGTCATCAAAATTATGGTAGCTTTCTGTTAACTGTTTTACACTTAAAAAAACCAACCAAATTAGGGAATGGTATGACCTCAAGCCTAAACCAGCTCAAAATGATGACAACTGTGGTCGCTGATACGGGTGATTTGCAAGCGATTGCCCGACTCAAACCTGTCGATGCCACCACCAATCCAAGTTTGATTACCAAAGCACTCGGCGCCCCTGCCATGCAGCCCATTTTAATTGACGCCCTCAACAAGCACCCCAATGACCTAGATGCAGTGATTGATGAATTGACCATTTACATTGGGACAGAAATTTTAAAATTAATTGATGGGCGCGTTTCTACCGAGGTGGACGCGCGTCTTTCCTTTGATACAGACGCCACGGTGTTAAAAGCCCAGCAATTTATCAAAGCCTATGAAGCAGCGGGTATTGACAAAAAGCGTGTTTTAATCAAAATTGCAGGGACATGGGAAGGCATCCAAGCCGCGCGCATCTTAGAGCAACAAGGTATTCATTGTAACGTCACGCTGTTATTTGGGCTGCACCAAGCCCAAGCCTGTGCAGATGCCAATGTCACGTTGATATCACCATTTGTGGGTCGTATTTTGGACTGGCAAAAAAATTATGAGGCGCGCTCTGAGATTGCAATTACTGAGGATAAAGGCGTAGATTCAGTCAAAACAATTTACCATTATTTTAAACAACACGGCTATCACACCCAAATCATGGGCGCAAGTTTTCGCAATATTCAACAAATTACCGCACTGGCAGGTTGTGACCTACTCACCATTTCGCCTGAATTAATTGATGAACTGGCTAGTAGTGATCTTAAAATCGAGCGCCAGTTATTCCCAGACATGCAATTTGTTGAAATCAAAAAAGACATACTCGATAAAAATAGCTTTGCTAACGCACACGCCAAAGACCCGATTACCCAAGCCTTGCTACCTGCAGGGATTGATGGGTTTGTTAACGCGCGTGAAACCTTGGCAAATCAGCTAAGGCAACTTGCTGCCACACTTTGATAGCAACCTGCATCCACAAAAAAGCAGCGAATTACCGCTGCTTTTTGAATGAGGCATCTAGTAACTATGGTGTTTGCTATGCCGTTAATACCCGATAAATCGGTACAGGCATCTTGGTATGTAAATCCACCAAATCTAGCAGTACCAACGCGCCCATCACCTCATGCCCAGCCGCCTCACACAGTCCAATCGCAGCGCGCAGCGTACCGCCCGTTGCCAAAATATCATCCACCAGTAGCACTTTGGCAGGGGCAAGTCCTGCTTGCATTTCCAAAGTGTCTGTACCATACTCTAAGGCATAGGTTTTGTTTGCCACAGGTGGCGGCAGTTTGCCCTCTTTACGCACCAACACCATGCCCTTGCCTGTTCTACCTGCCAACAAACTGGCAAACACAAACCCGCGCGCTTCAATCGCGCCAAAACAGTCAATTTCATCCAACAATGACTTAGGGAGCGCGTCAAGCAGCGCATCTACCACACTAGCCACATGACCGCGTAATAGCGGGGTAATATCAAAAAAATCAATCCCTGTTTTTGGGAAATTAGGAACAACACGAATAATTTGCCAAAATGGGTGGTCAGTGGTAACCGCGGTGGAGGATTGCATGAGAAAGCCTTTATCAAAGTCAAGTTAAACAAAATCAAGTTAAAAACACAGTGCGACAAAAACGCCGCTTATCTTACCAATAAATCCATTAATCACCAAGCGTGATTGCGCTCTATGGTCATTCAAGCGCTGTTAACCCGTGTTTTTTTGCTAAGAATCGCTGACTTAACACCATGGCGCCTTGCTTGTTTCAGTGCATACTTGTAAACTATTCGCTGTAAAAATACAGGTTATGGTTATTTTTCTTTTCCACGCATGTTAGCCGCCATACAAGGCTGTCATTTGTGTTTTATTTGCAAGTTTTTGCGGGTATGGATAGGGTTTATGCGTATCTTTTGCTAAAATTATGCGGTAATTTTTCCCCTGTTAACTGAGGTTTTTATGAAAAAATATCAATGTATTGTGTGTGGCTGGGTATATGATGAAGCGCTCGGCTGTCCTGAAGAAGGGATTGTAGCAGGGACACGCTGGGAAGATATCCCAGAGGATTGGACTTGCCCTGAGTGTGGTGTGGGTAAAGCCGATTTTGAAATGATTGAAATGTAAGTTTACTTTTTTGATTTTTTAAGTTTGATTCTTTAAGTTTGATTTTTTAATAAAGGCAACCACCATGCAGCAACCGTCTTTAGCATCAAGTGATTTACCCGTCATTATCATTGGTTCAGGTATGGCAGGTTACACACTAGCCAGAGAGCTTCGTAAACTTAGCCAGCAGCCCATTGTGATGGTATGCCAAGACAGCGGCGCAAGTTATGCCAAGCCAACCTTGTCTAATGCGTTTGCCCAAGGCAAGATGGCAGAGGCTATTGCCAACGCCGATGCCACAAAAATGGCTGAAACACTGGGTTTGACTATTTATAACTTTTATCACGTCAGTCACCTTGATGTTGAGACACAAACCATCACCATTCACCCTGTATTGGCAGCGGATAAACAGCAAGTTCTGGCTTATCGCGACCTCGTACTTGCCACAGGTGCCTCACCTAGTAGTTTGCCAAACTTAATAATTGACCAAAAAACGGTGTTTGCGGTTAATCATTTAGATGACTATATAGCGTTTCAACAAGCGATCAAACAGTTAATTGCGCAAAAGGCAGGCTTAGTCAGGGTAGCTATTATCGGTGCAGGGCTGATTGGTTGTGAATTTGCCAATGATTTAATGAGTCAAAGTCAGACCGCCGCTCACGGCCTTAAAGTAGCGGTATTTGATAAAGCCGCCGTCCCCCTTGCCCTACAATTACCCACGTCCGCGGGCAAGATGCTACAATCAGCCTTAAGCGAGGCTGGGGTGGATTTTTATCTCAATGCCGTAATTGAGCAGATTCATACCCGTGCTAGCGCCCAAACAGCGAGCATATCAGCACATCCTGTCATTGAGATTGGTTATTGCATTGACGACCAACCCAACTGTTATGAGGCGGATATAGTGTTGGTGGCTACGGGTCTTGTTGCCAATACCCGTTTGGCTGAAGCTGCCAATATCACCACTGCCAATCACTCATCGGCAACGGTGCTTAGCCATTTGCCAAGAACCGCGCAGCAAGGCATTTGTGTTGATAACCACCTGCAAACCTCGGCGCCTCATGTCTACGCGATTGGCGACTGCGCCAATGTCATGGGCAGCTATATGCCGTACGTGATGCCGCTTATGAACCAAGCCAAAGCCTTGGCAAAAACTTTGGCAGACCCCACAGCACCGCCCACAAGCGTAGGTTATCCTGCCATGCCCGTTGCCATCAAGACCCCAAGTTTGCCACTGGTAGTCCTGCCTGTGTCTGGTCAATACCCCGATGCGCAAATTACGTGGCAGACTCACCCCACAGCCGATGGTATGGTGATGACAGCGCATCCCATACATGACCCAGCAAGTTTACTAGGTTTTGTCTTGGTGGGCAAAGAGGCAGGCAAGCAGCGCCTCTCACTTGCCAAGCAAGTCGCAGATTGGCTCAATTAGCGCCGCACCCAAAAACCACGTGCCAAAATACAATGTACCAAAACATCAACAAGCAAAGCCAATATCAAAGTGCGGTAGCGGTGAGCTTAAAATAGCAGTAACGCGATCGCTGATATTGGCGTAAAATGTCAGATTTAACCTGTTGGAAAGGATTATGGATTTAACCAAATTTAATTTTGAACCATCGAGTGTGGCAGATTTCATGCAGACTGCAACCATTGATATAGGGGATGAATTACAACTTTGTGTTGAAGTGGGTGGCAATCCTGACAACCCACCACTGTTACTGATTATGGGGCTTGGCTCTCAGCTCGTGTTTTGGCCCGATGATTTTGTCAAAGCACTGATTGATGCAGGGTTTTTTGTGATTCGTTTTGATAACCGTGACATCGGCTTGTCTTCAAAAATTGCCCGCCCTTTTCCGCGTTTTCCCATCAACAATGTTAAAATGATGCTACGTATGCAGGTAGGCTTGACCAACCGCCATTTTCCTGTTGCCTACAATTTATTTGACATGGTAGAAGATACCAGACGTCTAATTGACAAACTTGGACTAAAAAATGTTTATGCCGTTGGCGCATCCATGGGCGGCATGATTGCCCAAATTCTTGCTGCCAAATACCCAAAAAAGGTCTCAAAGCTGGGGCTGATGTTTACCAGTAACAACAAGCCTTTTTTGCCGCCGACCAAACCAAAACAGTTACAAACGCTGTTATCTCATCCAAAAACCACCCAAATGGATGACGTGGTGGCGTATGGCGTATGGTGCATGCAGCGCATTGGCTCGCCCAATCATGTGGACGAAGCAGAGGTAGCGCGTTTGATTCGGCTACGCTTTGAGCGTAGTTACCACCCACGTGGCACTTTACAGCAGCTACAAGCCATACTTGCCACAGGCTCGATTGTCAAATATGACCAAAAAATTAAACAACCTACCCTTATTATACATGGTGAAAAAGACGGACTAGTTCCCCCTTCTCATGGTAAAGCGATTGCCAAAGCGATTCCTCACAGTGAATTTCACTTGATTAAAGGTATGGGGCACGATTTGGCAAAGCCTTTTATTCCAAAAATTGTTGGCTTGTTGGTTCACCACTACTTTGACACTCAGCAGCTAAAACACGGTTAGCCACCCTTGTCATACAATAATGGCTTAATTTAACAACCGCCACAACACAAACACTACTGCCAACACATAAAACAGCGGTGCAAGCCAGCTACTGATTTGCCACATGGCATGACTGGCAATCATTTGGGCGATAAATAACGCGCCGACAAACCCAAGCACCGCCAGCCAATCTTGCTGACGGCTTTTTAGCATATCGGCGCGAATCTGCTGAATCTCACGCAACTGTTGGTCTTGATGACCGCCCAAATTAGACAAGCTTTGCATACTATCATCCAGTAATTTAGGAATGTCATTTAATCCCAGCAACAACTCTGGCAACTGCTTACGAAACTCACCCATTTTTTGCATGGGATCAAATTGCTGTTTGACCCAGCCCGTCAAAATAGGCTTGGCAAGTGACCAAATATCAAGATTAGGATACAAGTCGCGCCCTAGCCCTTCCACATGTACCAATGTCTTGAGAAGTAGCATCAGCTGCGGTGGAATATCCAAATGATAGCGTCTAGCAATATCGAGTATTGACATCAGCACGCCTGCAAAATCAATGTCATTGATTGGCTTGGCAATCATTGGTGATACCGTACGGCGCATATCACGCATTAACGCGTATTTATCAGTGCTAGGCGGAATCCAGCCTGCCCGCGCAATAACATCCACCAACCCACTAAAATTGCTATTCATCACCGATAGCAACAATCTTGCCACAATCAGCTGATCCTGCTTGGATAATTCACCAACAATTGAACAGTCTAAGGCAATATAACGTGGGTTGGGATTAGGCGTGTTTGCGGGCAACGTTTCTACAAAGACATTGCCTGGGTGCATATCGGCATGAAAAAAGTTATCACGAAACACTTGGGTAAAAAAGATGGTGAGCCCTTTTTGCGCTAATGCGGCTCTATCATAGCCAAGCTCATCAAATATAGCGGTTTGTGATATGGGCACACCAACAATGCGCTCCATAATCATCACATTTTTACTTGCCTCATAGACCTCTGGCACATACATTAAGGCCGAGCCTAAAAAGTTGTTACGCATCTGTGTGGTGTTGATTGCCTCTAACGTCAAATCAAGCTCATTGAGCATCACTTGCCGATAATCTTCTACCACATCCACAATATGTACCGCACGTGCCGCTTCGATACGTGCTGACGCCCATTGTGCCAAATCTCTAAGCAGCTCAAAATCACTGATAATCTGTTCACGAATGGTCGGGCGCACCACTTTAACCACGACTTCTCGCCCATCATGCAAGCGCGCAGTATGAACTTGGGCGATTGATGCAGCAGCAAGCGGCTTTTCATCAAAACGGGCAAATAGCTCGGTAATTGAACGTCCTAACCCGCCTTGCTTTTGAGGTTTTTCAATTTGTTGGATGGCGGTGGCAACGCCAAATGGCTTGACGCGATCTTGTAAGTGTACCAACTGCGCGATAATATCGGGGGTAACCAAGTCACGGCGGGTAGAAAGCAGCTGACCAAGTTTTAAAAACAGCGTGCCCATCTCCTCTAACGCCAGCCGCACCCCATCTGGATGGGGCTGTTGAAAATAACTGGCAGGATGCATACGAATCAGCTTGGCAATGGGCTCAAGCTGGGGGGTATCTTCTATGGGTAAGTGCGTATCCACCCGATAGTGAGCAGCAATACCCCAAAGCTGAAGAAGACGTTTGCGGTGATTTAATAACACGGTGGCAACTCGCTAGAAAAACTGGGTATCAAATTCTAGCATGTAATGGGGGCTTTTTTAATCAAATAATCCGCTAAGGCACGAAAAGTCTGCTAAAAGATGTAGGATGGATAAACCATACCCCACAACACGATAATCAGAGCGCCTACTTTTCAAACCTTTTTCCAATAAGCAAATATATCGCCCAGGTGACCTTGTTGTACTTACCGTCCTTGCTGTACTTGCTGTCCTTGGATTGTAGTGGTCAACTGTGCCTGTTCGTCTTTAATGGCTTGTAGCCGTGCCTGTTCTCGCTCGATGTCAGCACGAAGTTTAAGCAACGTTTGTTTGAGCTCATCACGCTCATGATCGGCAGGCTGTACAGATTTTGGCGCATACGGGGCTAGTTCGGCAAGGTCAGCGAGCACCGCTTTGGCGGGCTGTGCCACGCTGCTTTTGGCGCTAGTCAGTAGCATCGATAATTGACTTGCCAAGGGTAGCCCAATAATCGGCTGCAATTTGCCAATGATGTCTGGATCAAACCCCGCTGCCAACTGCTTTACTTGCATCAAAACTTTATAATCGCCTGCAATGGGCAGGTTCCCCGCTGGCTCGTTTATCAAATACAATAAGTGTGACACGTTTGCTACCGTGATAATACAGTTAGGTAGCGTAAGGGGGTCACTACCTTTGGGCTCAAATACCGAGCTCACGACAGGCTCAAAGCGAATATGGTCATCATTAAAAATGGTATCAAATTCAAGCAATGGCTCATTCATCATTAGCCGCAAAACTTTGCCTGATAACGGCTGTAGCCCTGCTTGAGTGATGGGGTCAGTGGCAATGGCAAGGTTAACGATTTTTTCTATCGCTGCTAAAAGTAATACTGTGAACATTGGGTTCTCTCAATTTCATCGGTCAATATGATGGTTGTTTGGTAATAGGCGCCTGCCGTTATTTTTTAAACCCCCGATGCACCGCCACAATACCGCCTGTGAGGTTATGATAATCACAATTCACAAACCCTGCGTTTTCCATCATGCCTTTAAGCGTACGCTGGTCTGGATGCATGCGGATAGATTCTGCCAGATATTGATAGCTGTCACTATCATTTGCCACCAACTTACCCATGATTGGCAAGGCGGTGAACGAATACAAGTCATATACCTTGCCAAATGGTTCAAACACGGGTTTTGAGAATTCCAAGATCAGCAGACGTCCGCCTTTTTTAAGTACCCGATACATTGCGCGTAGGGCTGCATCTTTGTCGGTCACGTTGCGTAGCCCAAAACTAATGGTGACCAAATCAAAGCTTTCGTCTTCAAACGGGGCTAGCGTTTCAGCATTGGCAAGTACAAAGTCCACGTTGTTGCAGCCTGCATTGAGTAGGCGCTCACGACCCACTTCAAGCATGGCTTCATTGATATCTGATAGCACCACATGACCTGTGCGCCCCACTTCTTTACTAAACGCCTTTGCCAAGTCGCCTGTACCGCCTGCGATATCGAGCACGCGCTGACCTGCACGCACGCCCGTTAGGCTAATGGCATAGCGTTTCCACAGCCGATGGATACCAAATGACATGAGGTCATTCATGATGTCATATTTTTTGGCAACTGAGGTGAATACATCGGCGACTCGGTCTTGTTTTTCAGATTTCTTTACTTTTCGATAACCAAAATGGGTTTCTTCATTGCCATCGGTGGCTGCGGTATGCGGATTAATGATGGCAGATTTATCAAAACCACTGGTTGACTGGCTAGTTTGGGATATGGCATCAGGGCGGGTCAGCTGCTGCCCTTGCGGCACCGATTGTGGTAGTTCGCTGCTATTGTGAAAATCATCGCCACGTGTCTGCGCGGCTAATGACTGCTGAACTTGTTGATTAAGTTGGTCATTATCGGTAAGGCTTTGTTTTACTAGGCTATCTTGTAGGTTGTTTTGGGCTGCAGATGGGGTATTATCGCTCATGCTCGTTCCTAAAGGGTTTTGTTTGTACGCATTGTTATGTGATTGTGGGCTTTGCGCCATCACCATTGGGGATGTTATAGACCCGTTGGCATTGTCGTGCTGGGTGAGGCGCTGTCTGTGGTATTAAGTTGATATCATACTACAATTACACCGCAAATGGGTGGGGATTCGCGCTATGCACATTGTCAATGATTTGTAATTCTTTATCACAGAATGGTTCAATAAATGCGCCTGTGCTTTTAATGGTTTTCATGGCAGCAAACCCTTCAGCAATAAAATCATACAGGGGGTCATACTGGTACTTGTAGGCAGTACTTTTTGCCAGTGCGAAGGCTTTTTGTAGTACAAAGGACTTGAGGTATTTATCGGTTTTGTAACACATGGTTTTTAGGTCATGGATTTGTTGGCGGCGGGCGACGGCGGCATTAACCGCTTGATACGCCTCAATCATGGTTTCCTCGTTGACGGCAAGCGCATGGTTATGTAAAAACTGTGCCAATGCCAAATCTAGCTTAATGGCATTGATAGCTTCAATAATTCCTGCCACGCCAGTAGCAACGGCATTTTTTGGGATAAATTTTTCTAACTTTTCTGCTTTGCCAATCATTCGACCGAGTTGTTGGGCTAAAATATTAAATTTTTCGCCCCCGTATAGTTGGTCAATCAAAAATCGCCCCATGGCTTGGTTTTCTGCTACACCAAACAGCGCTTGGTGGGTAGTGTGAATACGCTGACGCTGCCATGCTTGTACTTCTTTGAGCGTTTGGGCAAGTGCGGCATCTTGGTGATAGGGCAACTGCCAAAAATCTGCCAAATCTTGCTCTAATTGATTAAATGTACTCATAAGATTACCCCATTTTACCCGTTAAATATCACCCGTATCGTCTATATTTTTTGCTGTCAAACGAGCGGCTGGCAATTGGTGAAATTGCTGCGCTACCTTAATGCAATTTTTGCAAAAATACAAATCGTAAATTGTGCCATACCGTTATAACATGTTAAGGTAATTTGGCATCTTTTACGGTACCTCTCTTATTGTCAATAGGCTGCCTATACCCAGCCCATTCATGCTGCCACCCAAGGAGCCGATATGACAGCCTCATCCACACCTACCACCACAGCCAGCCCTGCCGTAGCCACACCGCAAGCAGCGGATAACTTTGAAGCCAATCTAAGCTACGCGCTGCTTAACCAACAAAGCCAACTACGAGAACAATCAAAGGTTTCTAAAAAGCGGGGCTTATTGATTTTGGTAAACGGCATGGAGCATTCTGGCAAAGGGGACGCCGTAAAGGCATTAACTGAGTGGATGGACGCGCGCTACATTAAAGTACATGCCACCATGGGGCAGCACCCAAGCCGTCATCAGCCCATTTGGCAGCGTCACACCCTGCAACTTCCTCGCCATGGTGAAATTGCCATTTATTTTGGTAACTGGTACGCCGACCTTATTCGCTATGTATTTGACAGCGGCAAACACCTTGATAACAAGCGTTTACGCCAGATGATTGAGGACATTGAGGCATTTGAACAAGACTTGGTCAACAACCACACCGACATTATCAAATGCTGGTTTTCTGTGGAAAATAAAACCCTCAAAAAGCGCTTGCAAGACGCTAACCCCACCCTCAAACAATTATATTATGTCAACTGGTTTTGCAAAAAAGACCGTCAGCGGTTTTACCACTTTGGCGGCAAACTCCTCAGCTTACAACCGCATTGGCATCACATTGACGGGCAAGACATTACCACCAGTAACTTACAATTTGCCCATATTGTTTTGGGCGCCCTCACTCGCCTCAACCAACCATCCGCCAAAACCCTCAATAATCAATCAGCAACCAATCAACAATCTACTTTTAGACCTACGGCATTGCTTGATGCACTACAACACCCCGCCACCGCGACCATAGACAAAACCCACTACAAAAAGCAGTTACAAGCCAAACAAGCCATATTAGCAAAGCTGCTAAGCCAACGTGGTCAACGCCATATTGTATTTGTATTTGAAGGCATGGATGCGGCAGGTAAAGGCGGTGCCATTCGCCGTGCCATTGCCCCGCTTGACCCTCGAGAATACGTTATTCATGCCATTGCCGCCCCCACGGAAGATGAGCTAAAACACCCTTATCTTTGGCGGTTTTGGACACGGTTACCCCACGATGAACTTGCCGATGTTGACATTGAGTACCTATCACAAAAATTTAAAGGCAACAAATGCTTGGCACTGCTCAAACAACGCTTGCACAGCAGTCGTATTAGCTTCTTTGACCGTAGCTGGTATGGACGCGTGTTAGTAGAACGCGTTGAGGGCTTTGCCTCAGATACTGACTGGCAACGGGCATATGACGAAATCAATCACTTTGAGCATGACTTGGTGCAAAGCCGTGCCATTATCGTTAAATTTTGGCTAGCCATCAGTGAAGAAGAAGAATTACAGCGCTTTCAAACACGCCAAACCACCCCTAACAAACAATTTAAAATCACCGATGAAGATTGGCGAAACCGTTCAAAATGGCAGCCTTATGTGCAAGCGGCATCAGATATGATTCACTTAACACACCAACCCCATAGCCCTTGGTACGTGATTGCCACCGATGATAAATACAGCGCACGCCTAAAAGTTTTGGATGCCATGATTGCTGAGCTTTCCAAACATTTGTAATTTGGGAATTTTTTTTGCTAACTCTGCCCAACTAGCCTGTTTTCGGCAACGAAAGGTGATGATTTTAGTTGATAGTTAACTTATAATGTTGGGTTCATTTTGGCTGGTTTGCAATTTTTCATTTATTTTTAAACAGACGTCATCAACCTCTTCGCAAGTGAGTGATATGGAATCTTTACGCAATTTTCTAAAAGGCTGGATGGGCAAGGCACTGCTCATCCTTTTTTTACTCCCATTAGCCATCACTGGATTTGAATCTATTGTTCGTAGCGGTGATGACCCCAACGCGGTAGCCAAGGTTGCAGACCTCAATGTTGACAATACCACATTGCAAAATATGATTAACCAGCGCCGAGAAACTCTTTTAGAACAAGTTAAAGGAGACGCGAGCCTACTCGATGACAGCGCCCTACGCGAGCAGATGCTGCACAATCTGATAGACCGTTATCTGATTATCAATCAAGCCAGCCAGCTGGGCTTTACGGTATCCGATGCCACAATTACCCAAATGCTAATGACCGAAAAAGCCTTCTTAGATGCCAACGGCAAATTTTCCAACGACTTATTTGCCGAGTATCTAAACGCTCGCCACATGACCAAAGCACAGCTATTTGACTCACTGCGACAAGATTTGATGGTATCGGCATTTAGCCGCGGTATCATCAATACAGGGATCTTTGCACAAAGTGGCGTGGATCAACTCATCGCTATGCAAAGTGAAGCCCGCCCTCTGTCTGTAGCGCGCCTTGATTGGCATACATTTGCGCCACAAGTACAAATATCAGCGCAAGAGATTGCAAACTATTACCAAAAAAACCAAGCAAGCCTCAAAAGCAGTGAGATGGTAGACCTCAACTATCTGACGGTCGACAAAACAACGCTACTCGTCGCGCCTGTAACTGCCCAAGAATTACAACAGCAATACCAAAGCTATTTAAAAGAAAACCAGCAGCAGACAGAATATGAGCTGGCAATGATTCTCATGAACAGCCCACAAGCACAAACCACATTAACCACCCTAAAAGCCAAACTTGATGCCAACCAAGCAGATTTTGCCACGCTAGCAAAACAGTATTCAGAAGATGAAGGCAGTAAAAATGACGGTGGTAACATTGGTCCTATCAGTGCTGCCATGTTCCCCAATGATTATGACAACCTTATGAAGACCATTAAAGGGCTACAAGTAGGGCAAGTGACCAACCCCATCAAAACTGCCTATGGTTATCATTTATTTAAACTGGTCAAAATTGGCGGGCAAACCCCACCTAGCCTGCAAAGTCTTGCGCCCGTACTCACCGAGCAAGTCAATACCCAAAAACGCGAGGCTGCCTACCAAGACCTCATTGGCAAAATTAATAATGATGCGGTGGCAGGTGCGACGCTTACTGAGCTTGCCAATCGCTATAAAATAACCGCAAAAACCCTCAAAAATTTTAGTAAAACTGACAACACCACCGCCTTAAACCAGCCTGCCATTATCGCTGCGGCATTTGATCACTTAGCGTTACAAGAAAATAGCGTGTCTGTGGGAATAGAAACAGGTGACCAAGTGGTCTGGCTACAGCCAACCCACCATCGTCCTAGCAAAAACCTGAGCCAAACCGAAGCACAGCCCATTATCCTAGCCAAGCTCACCGAACAAAAAGCCAAAGCCTTAGCCTTAGCACAAGCGCAAGCCATCGCCAACAAGGTGCAACAAACCAATAATCTACAAAGCGCAGGGATTGGTTTTCAGCAGTTAGGCACCATCACCCGTCGAGACCCCAAGTTAAGTGATGACGAACGCGGCGCGGCGTTTGCTCAGCCCACTACGGGCGCTCAGTTATCAGCGATTGCCCAGTCAACCGCGCAAGGTGCTAGTGTTATTGTGGGTGGAGCAATCGTTAAAGATCAATCACAAATCACCGCTGAGGTGCGCCAGCAAACAGCGCAAATTGTTCGTGAAAACATCGGTCAGTCGCAGTTTGAGGATTATTTGGCATATTTACGCAGTATTACCAAAGTCACTATCAAACCGCAGGCAACTGTACCAAATTAACGCGCCAGATTAAAAAATTGCCCTACAATACGGGTAAAAACAGTTATTAAAAAAGGCTTATTTCATGATGAAATAAGCCTTTTTTTTGTAATTTTCGCCTAGGGGATATTCTTTGGTTGGACGATTAGTGATTTTCGGAGGCATGGTTGATGGTGTATTTAGGAATTTCAACTGTTAAATCCGTGTCTTCTACAATCACCTGACAGGACAGTCTTGAGTCTGGCTCTAGCCCCCAAGCGCGATCTAGTAAGTCAGCCTCGATGTCATCCATTTCTTCAAGACTGCTAAAGCCTTTTCGCACCACCACATGGCAAGTGGTACAAGCTTTTGACATGTCACAAGCATGCTCGATTTTAATACCCTGTTCTAATAACCCACGGCATAGATTGGTACCTTGGGCTACTTCAATTTGTGCCCCAGTTGGACAAATTTGGTGGTGTGGCAGGATGGTAATTTTTGGCATATCTATCTCTTAATCATTGAATCATTGTGGTTAACTGGCTAGCTTATTGTGTCCAATCCGCGGTGCTGGTACCTTTCATGGTCTGGTTGACCGCTTGGTTCATAATTAGGGCGGCAAATTCGTCACTGTGTACTTTAAGCTCACCACTCGCGGTGTCTAATTGGGTTTTATCTTGGCTACTAATTGCTTGTTCAACCTGCTGCATGGCAATGGCTAATGCCTGTTTTTGCTCATCCGCTAATAAACCACCAAATTCATTGAGTGCCGATTGCAATGCCAATAGCTCTCTTTTGGCTTCCACTTGGCTTTCAATCAAGCTACGTGCATTTTTATCCTGCATGGCAAAGTCAAACCCTGCTTGTAGCAATTTTTCTTGTTCACTTTCGGATAATCCATAGGAGGGTTTGACTTGAATTTGGCTTTGTTTTCCTGTGGTTAGTTCTTTGGCAGAGACCACCAATTGTCCATCAGCGTCAATGGCAAAGGTCACTTCGATGCGTGCAAGCCCTGCTTTCATGGCAGGAATATCGCCAAGCTTGAATTGCCCCAATGAACGGTTATCGTTCACGGTATCGCGTTCCCCTTGTAGCACATGGATAATCATGGCATTTTGGTCATCTTGGTAGGTGGTAAACACTTGCTTTCTGGTAACAGGAATTGGGGTGTTTCTTGGAATGATGACTTCAACCAAGCCACCCATGGTTTCAAGACCCAGTGACAGTGGGGTTACATCAAGCAGCAATACGCTATTTTGTGAATTTTCTGTAATGAGTTGATCGGCGTATTTTGCAGCACCTAGCGCCACGACTTCATCGGGGTTAATTCGACATAAGGGTGCTTTGCCAAATTCGCTAGCAACAATTTGCTGAATCAGGGGCATTCTTGTGGAACCACCCACCAGCACCACTTCATCAAGCTGGCTTTTGTCAAGTTGGGCATCGCGTAGCACTTGTTCACAAACGGCTAAGGTGCGTGCGGTGACAGGCTGAATAATTTGCATGAGCACTGTTTGGTTTAGCGTAATTTCAACGTTTTTTCCATCAATATTGATAGATGCGCTTACTTCTTTATCAATGGTTAATTGCTCTTTTAAGGCACGCGCCTGCATGTTAAGGGTTTGTTTTTGCTGGTTATCTACCAATTTTGGGTCGATGTTGGCTTGTTTGATAAGCCAATTGGCAATAAGGCGATCGATATCATCACCACCCAATGCACTGTTGCCCCCTGTGGCAAGCACCTCGTATACACCTTGGTTAAGTTTTAAGATGGATACGTCAAAAGTGCCACCGCCTAGATCATATACCAAGTGATACACTTGCTGTTGCTGCTGATTTAATCCATAGGCAATCGCCGCTGCCGTGGGTTCGTTGAGTAAACGAATGACGTGAATCCCTGCTAGTTTGGCAGCATCTTTGGTGGCTTGTCGCTGCGCTTCATCAAAGTAGGCGGGCACAGTGATGACGGCACCTGCAATACTGTTTTGGGGGAGCGCCGCTTTTGCCCGCTCATACAAGTGAGTCAGCAAAATACTAGATACTTCCACAGGATTTTTTTGACCTTGGGGGGTCATGATACTGGGCATCACCGTGTCTTCACCCACCAAATGATAGGGGTGGTTAAACTTGATGTCTTGGATACTACGTCCCATAAAACGTTTGACAGAGCGCACAGTAAACTGCGGAAACTGCTCTGCCATGGCTTCGGCATGGCTACCCACCAGCGTTTGCGGGGTGCCGTCCTCATTTTTACCAAAATATACCACCGAGGGTAATAGCTTTTGGCAATCCACGCCCGTGATATGACCACGGGTCTGGCTAGACTGGCACTCGCCTACCTTGTCGCCAATAACTTGCGGCTCGCCAGAGCGTACAACTGCTACCAATGAACGAGTGGTACCCAAGTCAATGCCTAGGGCGAAACGGTGAGCATGCGGTTTGGCACTTTGATTGGGTTCTGCAATTTGTAATAACGACATAGAAATAAGCCAACTTTTAGAGAATAACATGTATGAGTATAAGCAGCATTATGTAATACTTAAAGCTACTTGATCAAGTAATGGGTCAATGTGACCAAATAAAATGCGCGCTACATTATAGAGTAAAAAACAACCTAAACCCAATAAAACTTAGACATATAAATCATCGTCTAGTGGCTGAGACTGCAGCACCAATTCATCACGTTTTTTTGCGACATCGGTGGCAAGTTTGACCAAAAACTGTAGCTTTTGTACCGCTAGACTTACAGCAGTGATGGCTTTATTATCTACCGCCGCTGTCATGGCAGCTAGCTGTTCATATCGCTGCTCAAAGGCGGTTTCGGTTTGTGCTATCCATTCTTGTAATTGATCAGATAAGCTATCAATGGTTGCGGTAGATGCCGCGTCCAAGCTGATACGAAAATCCATCGCTTCATCTAAAAAGTTGAGATCGCGAATAGGTGTATCGGTTGATAACACAATGCCGCGTAAAGCCAGTAGATGGGCAGCGCGGGTATCAGGCGATTTTAGCGTCTGATAGGCGTCATTAATAACCGCAGAGATTTGCTCTGTTTTTAGCTGGGCAAGATTATAAGGTGATGATTGATTGCTTGAAGAGGCAGAATTGTTCGCGAGCGATGACTGCGTATCAGGGTGAAACTGCGCTTGGCGCGCTCGCATATGCTGCTGTAATTTGTCTATGTCTAGCTGAAATCGCGCTGGCATCCCCATTAATTCAAAATAGTTTAGCATAGCTACCTCACTTGCTCACTTTAAACGGTAAAAGACTCACCACAACCACACTCACCTTTTTGGTTGGGATTGCTAAATTTAAAGCCTTCATTGAGACCTTCTTTCACAAAGTCCATTTTAAGACCATTTAGGTATACCAAGCTTTTGGGATCAACAAACACAGTAACCCCATTACTTTCAAAACGCTGATCGTTGGGGTCGGGGTCATCAACAAACTCTAGTACATAGGCTAGCCCCGAGCAGCCAGCGGTGCGTATTCCTACACGAATACCCTCACCTTGCCCACGATTTTGCAGAAAATTGCGTACATGTTCTGCGGCATCATTGGTTAGTTCAATCATCCTTTCGCCCCTGATGGTTAGTCATTAAATAACATAAATAGCGTAATTTTAATAAATAAGCCTTACAAGATATCACTCTAATAAGGCTTATGGTCAACATACTAAGCGGTAAGTTAACATACCTGCGGTAATTTTTGAACTAGGCGTCAGTTTTTGATTTGTAGTCTTCAATTGCCGCTTTGATGGCATCTTCTGCCAAGACTGAGCAATGGATTTTCACAGGTGGCAGCGCTAACTCTTCGGCAATATCTTTGTTTTTGATGGCGGTAGCTTGGTCTAGGGTTTTGCCTTTTAGCCATTCGGTGACCAATGAGCTTGAGGCAATTGCAGAGCCGCAGCCGTAAGTCTTAAAGCGCGCATCTTCAATGATACCATCATCGCCTACTTGAATTTGTAACCGCATCACATCTCCACAAGCAGGTGCACCCACCATACCTGTGCCGACATTTTTGGCATCTTTATCTAGATTGCCCACATTGCGGGGATTTTCGTAATGGTCTAGAACTTTATCACTGTATGCCATGTTATTTTCCTTCTTTCGCTGGTTGCTGGTGAAGCAACTGACTAATGGGGTATATATAATTGGTTTAAAAAAGGGATTGCTAACTGCCTCAATTAGATGGGCGATTAATGCTCATTCCATTCTACGCTGTTTAAGTCTACCCCTTCTTTGTACATGTCCCACAGTGGTGATAATGCGCGTAATTTTTCTACGGCACTACGCATTTGTGTAATAACGTGGTCAATGTCTTGCTCGGTGGTATAGCGACCAAAGCTAAAACGAATGGAGCTGTGCGCTAGTTCATCAGATAAACCAATGGCGCGCAATACATAAGACGGCTCTAAGGTAGCTGAGGTACAAGCTGATCCCGATGATACCGCAAAATCTTTAAGCGACATCATCAAAGATTCACCTTCAACAAAGTTAAAACTGATATTCACGATGTTGGGAATGCTATGGTCAATATCACCGTTCAAGTAAATCTCGTCCATGTCTTTGAGCCCGTCCCATAGACGTTGGCGCAATGTCTCGATACGTGCTTCATCGGCTTGCATTCTCTCGGCCGCTACGGCAAACGCTTCACCCATGCCCACTATTTGGTGGGTTGCCAATGTGCCAGAACGCATACCGCGCTCATGACCACCGCCGTGCATCTGCGCTTTGAGGCGGATACGAGGCTTTCTTCTCACATATAACGCACCAATGCCCTTGGGTCCATAGACTTTGTGCCCAGAAAAGCTCATCAAGTCAATTTTCATGGTGTCTAGGTTAATGGGCGTTTTTCCAGCGGCTTGGGCAGCATCTACATGTAACACAATACCTTTTTCGCGCGTAATCTCGCCAATAGCGGCAACGTCAGTCAGCGTGCCCAACTCGTTGTTGACCATCATTAGGCTTACTAAGATGGTGTCTTCACGGATGGCTTCTTGAACTTGCTCCACGGTGATCAGACCTGTCCCTTGCTGCGGCTCTAGATAGGTGATGTCAAACCCTTCTGTTTCTAGCTCACGGCACACGTCTAGTACAGCTTTGTGCTCAATTTTACTGGTAATGATGTGGTTACCCTTACCGCGATAAAATTGTGCTACGCCTTTGATAGCTAGGTTGTTGGACTCGGTTGCCCCTGAGGTAAATACAATTTCGCGCGGGTCGGCATTGATTAAATCGGCAATTTGCTGACGTGCAGTCTCTACCGCTTCTTCAGCTTGCCAGCCAAACCCATGTGAACGCGAGGCGGGGTTACCAAATACCCCATCAAAGGTCATATATTGCATCATTTTTTGCGCCACTTGCTCATCGATTGGCGTGGTTGCGGCATAATCTAAGTAAACTAATTTGTTCATGCTAACAAATTCTCCCCAGAATTTTGTGTTAAAGACGTGTTCAGACGTGATGATATTGCATCGGGTTTGTGTGCAGCAGGTTGGCGGTGAGAATGAGAAACAGGTGCACTTAGTGTACGCGTATGGCTATCAGACTGTGCTTCTTGCCCTGTGGGCAATGCTGCTGTTTCTTCTACCATCAAGATTTGCCGCTCAGCAATATCGAGGATATTTTGTTTATTAATTAACGTGGCAAGCGTCACAGTGGATAGATAATTTTCAATTTGTGCAGACAATCCTGTCCATAAATCATGGGTAAGGCACATGGCACCGTCTTGGCAATTGCCTTTACCTTCACAAGCGCGCGCGTCTACCGACTCATCCACCGCTGAGATAATACTCATAATGGTGATTTCCTCAAGTGACTTGGCAATGTGATAGCCACCCGAAGCGCCTCGTGTACTTACCACCAAACCTTTGCGCCGAAGTTTTGAGAATAACTGCTCAAGATAAGAAATCGAAATTTCTCGCCGTTTGGCAATGTCTGACAATGAGACTGCCATTTCGTGTTTTTGCTCTTGCAACGCCAGATCTAGCAGTGCGGTCACTGCATAACGCCCGCGAGTAGTCAAACGCATCATAGCCCCCAAATATTATCGTTATTGCAGCGCATTACACTAATGGGTATGTCTGCTATTTATCGCCTATTATATGAAATTCCGAGTTATTTAGTCAAGATTAAATCTTACTAATTTACTCAAGTTTGGCTGCGAAAGTCAATTGAGGTTTCAAAATAGCCCATGCCCCTTAAAAATAGCAAATTCCCCAGCCCACTGTACTCACCAGCAACAGTATTATCAGCACCAACAGCACCCTTTTTAGCAATTTGTTTTGACTTTGAAGCTGTGATACTTGGGTTTGTAGCGCTGTATTTTCTAATTTTTCCCCATTTAACTGTTGTTTGAGGGCAGTAATTTGCTCGCGATAATCATCTAGGGTCTTATGAGGTTTTTTGGGTTTGTCCGCTTTTTTATCACCTTTAAGCGTTTTGGTAATCAAATACAACAACTGATTGACACCAATACCGTTCAAAAATGCTTTAATTTGTTCAACTTTTTGTGCTTCACCACGTATTTGCAGCTGCTTAATGGCAGCGGTTTGGTTAGTTAATAGTGATTGCGCAATCTGCCAAGTAAAGCCATTAATGGTGATATCGACTTGTTGGCTAGGTTGTAGTTGGCGATCAAGCAAGATGCCGTTGATAGTAAAAGTAGCATAAAAAGTTACGTTTGGCACATATGAATGAATACAAAGCACTGTATTGGTCGTGGCAAGCGGATAAACTGCGCGTCTTAAATTACCATCAAATCTTAATAATAATGTGAGCAGTGTTTCAATAATCACCAAAACCACATTCAATGCTGTATAAGCGATATTATATTGTTTGGTTGCGTTATTTTTAGAATGGTCGTTCATTGAAAATTCCAGTATTGAAAATCGTAAGCGTATACAGGTTGGTTTGTATGACAGTTTTATCCATTTTAATGACTCATCGCGCCATTTTAAAACGGTATATTGTAAGTCCTGATGACAATTATGTCATGAGATATTGTTGTTTAAAAATACCACTTTACTTAGCGGCCCTTTGACCTAGCGTTTTGGGCTGAAAAAAGCATCGCTATGCTGCCACTGCGGATATAGCAGCGTTTGTCGCGTTTTGTTGAAAAAAAATGTTATTGTTTGGTATGTTTACAGGTATCTTTTGCAAAAACAAGTAAACACAGTGATAAATCAAGCGATTTTGTGATTAAACCGCTTGTTAAGCTTATCTAGTTTACTTATAATCGAGGCATAATTACTTAGTTGATGTGCCAAGCCTTGTTCGGTGCATTGTTTTAGGTATATATAACGCTATTCTCATCCATAAATTTTGAAGGATATTCTCATGAATAAATCAGAGTTAATTGACAACATCGCTAAAAAAAGCGGCTTAACTAAAGCACAATCAACTGACGCATTAAACGCATTTATCGCGACTATTGGTGAAGCAATGCAAGCCAATGACAGCGTTTCTTTGGTAGGTTTTGGTACTTTTAGCGTTAAAGAGCGTCAAGCCCGTGTTGGTCGCAACCCACAAACCAAAGAAGAGATTCAAATTCCTGCCAGCAAAGTACCTAGCTTTAAAGCTGGTAAAAGCTTAAAAGATATGGTTAACTAATTTTCCCATATTTTTCGTGAGCGCTTTGTCGCTGGTATTGATTGAAGGGCATATTTGATTAGCAAATATGCCTTTTTTTTGTGAGTTGTTTGTGATGTTAGGGGTTTTGGCAAAAGATAAAAATAGCGGTAATGGTAACCGCTATTTTTTTGGGTCAAATTGCTGTCAATAAACCATTATTGGTTAGGGACTGTAATAGTCTGCCCCATTTTTAGGGAAGCAGATGGGCTTAGTCCATTCATAGCTGCCAGTTCTTTGGCGCTGATGCCATACCGCGCAGCTAATGAGATTAAACCATCGCCACTTTTGACTTTATAGGTGGTGGTGGTTTTTGGTAGCTTGATAGTTTGACCAATCAATAATGATTCGTTGCCTTTTAAGTTATTGAGCGCCGCTAGCTCACTTTTGGCAATGCCATATTTGTTGCTTAGGTTGGTTAAGCTGTCCCCAGATTTTACTTGGTAGCTTTGGGTGTCACGGCTTGATTTGACGCTTTTACTATCTTTTTTTTCTCTTTCAGACTTTGTGCCCGTATCTTTGTCTTTGATCGCTAGCGGCTTGGTAGGTACTGAGGTGGTACTTTGTGGAATAATAATCTTTTGATTGATCAAAAGGCTTGCCGTGGGCTTCATGTTGTTTGCTTTGGCAAGGTCTGCTATCGAGAGATCAAAACTATTGGCAATGCTGCCTAAGCTGTCACCAGCGCGTACGGTATATGCCACTGATTTGCCAGTTTGTGCATACTTTATTTTTTCTGCTTTAACAGGCAGGTTAATGACTTGTCCTAGCTGTACACGGTGGTTTTCATCAAATTGGTTCATCTCAGCGATGTCTTTGGCAGAGGTTGCGTATCGGTCTGCAATCCCTATCAGGGTGTCGCCTGTCTGAATGGTATATTTGGTTATTGGTTGCCCGTTAGTAGCTTTGGTGGCAATAGCCTTGGTGGGTTGTACTGATTTTGGCATTTTATCAGGAATCAGCCAAAGGTTTTGGTTGGTACGAACCTGATAGTTAACGGGGATATTGTTGAATTTTGCCAATTCGCTTAAGTTTAGGTCAAATTTATTGGCAATGCCTGTGAGCGTGTCACCTGCTTGTACTACGTAACTATGCGGTTTACTTTTTGCTGTATCTTGGGGCTTTGGCTCTGTGGGCTTGGCATCGTATAGGTACAAAGTCGCACCTGCGAGTAGTGGCGCATTGGCATCCATTTGGTTCCATTCTGCAATATCTCGCCAGCTAACGCCCATGCGGCTGCCAATGTTAGCCAGGGTGTCGCCCGATTTTACTTGGTAAGTCGAGCGTGTTCCTACAGGACGTCTTTTGACAGTAGCCATTTTTTCAGTACTGGTTGCTGGGTCTTTGGCAATGGTATTGGCAGGCTTGGTTGCTACGGTTTTTGGTAGGCTAGCAGACGGCTCTTCATAGGTTAATTTTTTGCTTTCACCTTTTGCTTCAAGTACTGATTGCTGGGTTTGGATGGCGTCTAGTTTGATGTTACCATCTTTTGGGTTGATGGCTTGTTCTACTTGTGGCGCGGTTTGTTCAATTTGTTTAGCAATTAGACTGCGTTCTTGTTCGGTTAACGGTGGTTCTTGCACAATCGTATTATTTGGCGTAACAATGGCGGATGTGGTTGGTAGGGTGTTGGTTGATTGCATTTCTGCAGTCACTTGACGCTGCTCAGCAACTGTGATTGGCGGTTCTTTAATGACTGTGTTTGTGGTAGTAGCTGTAGGGGCAGCAGGGATAATCGGGGCAATATAAGTGGTCGTTTGATTTTTGACCATGCTATTCGCCATGGCGGCAAGCTCACTACTTGATGAAGGCAAGGCGGCAGGTTCTTTTTTGCCAAAGGCTTGTTGAGTGGCGCTTAATGATTCGCCATTGTTTTTTGGTGGTGTATAAGTAGTGGTCGCGGGTCGATTGGTAGTGGGGGTTACGTAGCTATTGTTTGCAAGGTAGCCTTGCTGGCTCATATAGCCGTTGCCACGCAATTGGCTAATTTGCCGATCAATTGATTCATTAATATCGTTAGGAATTAATACACGGCTAGGCCCTGACGTATCCACTGCCCCAGCAATTAGCGCGGGGTTTAGGGCGCGTAGCTCATCATAACCTACGCCTGTAAGGCTGCTCACCTCAGAGAGGCTCACGCCCACATTGGCAGGCACACTTCTAAAATGCTGGCGGTTGGCTATTGCAGGCAAGTTGACATTGTAGCTACTGGGATTTTTGACAATTTGTGCCACGGCTAAAAAACGGGGCACATAGTTCATGGTTTCGGTGGGTAGTTTGAGTGACCAATAGTCAGTAGGCAAGCCCCGAGCTTCGTTATAGTTAATGGCCGATTGAATACGCCCTGGGCCTGCATTGTAAGCTGCCAACGCCAATTCCCAGCTACCAAACTGGTTGTATAAAGCGGTTAAAAAGTCATACGCTGCACGGGTAGATTCAATGACATCACGCCGCCCATCAAATGTACTGGTTTGATTAAGACCATAAATTCTGCCCGTACTTGGGATAAACTGCCATAGACCTGCGGCAGATGCGTTACTATTGGCGTTTGGGTCATATGAGCTTTCAATAACAGGCAAGAGGGCTAATTCGGTCGGAATGTTACGGCGTTCTGCTTCTCTCACAGTATAATACAGGTAGCGACTCGCCCGCGCAGTTAGGCGATTTAAGTAATCTTGACGAGTGATAAACCAGCTTTTTTGTGCCTCAATTCTTGGATCATAGACATTGGCATTCATTCTAAAATTGACCCGCAGTCTATCCCACAGATTACCATAGCGCTGTACGAGTAGCGCGTTATTTTCTACCATGGTCATGTCTGTGGCTTCAAGCAAACCTTCTAATTCATCCAAACTATCCATATCGAGCAAGGCTGCGTTTTCTTGGGCGCTACGGGCATTACCCGCTTTGTTGGCGGCGTTTGCACCCACGGTTTTGGATACGGACTGATGAGTAGTACTTACCGTAGGCGCGCTACTACAAGCAGCCAATAATAGGGATGATACGGCTAAAGATAACGGTTTAATGCACTTAGATGAATGGGGAGTAAACAACGACATGATATTTCCTAGGCTTTCTTCAGCAATTATTATACAGATCAAACTACTGGTGGTAATAGCTTATAACCTTACCCATCAACACCAGAAATCAACAAAAAACGGTCTACTTATCAGGTAGCCGAAAAACTTAATCATGTCGAAATTATACAAGAATATGGGCAAAAGTGGCACAAAAATTTATCCAAGCTGAAAATAACACCATAAATAATAAACTTAGGTTGTTTTTTTACAGAATCTAGTGTTTTTCAATCACCAGTTGGCTAATAGCGCGGGATAATACCAGCGCATTTGCCGATTCTGTCAAAGTGATACGAGATGTGGTTACCAAGCGAGTGGTGATCTCGTTTTCTACAATTACCTCAGTGGTCACCGCATCCGCTTTTGCTTGCGTGCCACTGATAACAATGTTATTAATTTGAATGTTGTAGCCATATTGACTGGCTTTTGACCAGTTATTTTGTAGCAAATTCAAATAATTGGACTTATTAAGAGTACTAGATTTGCCTTTTCGAGACACAGAAATCAGCGCATCCTCTGCTACCAAATTACCAACCCTTGTCATACTTTTGGCATTGGCAGCAGCGGTCATCGCAGCCGCGTATTTTTCCACTTCTTTTGGGGTAATTTCTGCTTGAGCGGGGTTTATCATACCCACTGCCATAGCTGACAACAGACCAAAAGCACTCAGTGTAGAGGATGCGCGGTTTTTCTTTGGCAAGATGCGAGGTATATTTTTGATCACATTTGAGGACATCGTAATTTCCTTACAGTCACTATTTTAGCTTTAACCGCTAGATTTTAACAGCTAGGTTTTAACGGCTATATGAAATAATTTGTTACAACTAAGCATATCACAGCATTTTAGACTGATTGTTACTCATTTATTAATGGTTTGGCATAAAATGGTGAGGGTCATACAAGCTATGGGGTTTTTTAGTCAATGTGTCTGTTAATGGTTTTTCAGTTGCTAGTGTCTAAACCGCCCCATGTTATCTCAAAGTGCTTATTTTGTAATGCGCTTTGTTATATGTGCTTTGTTATAGTTGCTATTTAGTAACCCCTACCGCGATGTGTGCATAATAGAATGAGTTTTAATGCAGGATAGCATTAATTTTAATGCAGGGTTATGCATAATGATTTATTAATAAGGTAAAATCGGGTATTATTACAGGTTATTTTTCAATAAATCTACCATTAAAACCTTAAATTAAGGAAAACTCAACCATGTTATTTGCTACTATTTTCGGGTTTATTCAATCAGCTCATGCAGAAGGGGCAGCAGACGCCGCAGCGACAGGTTCGTCAATGCTCATGCAGTTATTATTGCCTGTGGCATTTTTTGCTATTTTTTATTTTATGATCATTCGTCCCCAAAGTCGCCGTAATAAAGAGCATCGCCAAATGATTGATGCGATGAAAGAAGGCAATGAAGTGGTATTTGCCGGTGGTTTAATGGGTAAGATTAAAAAAATCCAAGGCGATTATGCGGTAATTGCGCTCAATAATAGCCAAGATGTGATGGTGCAGCGTGCCGCTATCATTTCTGTTTTACCTGTTGGTACCATTGATAGTCTAAAATAATCGTTACCGATCAAAAAACTGGCTAAACTCAGCGGATTGCGAACTAGGTTTGATGCCTATCAAATACCTTAGTTAAACCAAATACCTTAGTTTGGCTGGCTTGTTATCGGCGTTGCTTGCGTTGAATATCACGTTAACCTAAGAAGTCAAGATTATGCACTACCCTGCTTGGAAATATTTTTTGATCAGCATTGTGCTGCTACTAAGCACTTTGTACGCGCTCCCCAATTTATACCCTGACAAACCTGCCGTTCAGATCACGGGAGCCTCTGCCAGTACCACCCTAACTAATGATGTGCTAACAGAAGCACAAAGCATTTTGGACGCCTCTGGTATTCCCACCAAAAATAACAATTTTGATGGCAAATCCGCACTATTACGAATTGGTGATGAGTCAACCGAAACCCAAATTAAAGCGCAACAAGTCCTCAAAGAAAAATTGGGCAATAACTATGTGGTCGCACTCAATTTGGCACAGACTACCCCAGAGTGGCTACGCAAAATAGGCGGTAATCCGATTAAATTAGGGCTGGACTTGCGCGGTGGGGTACGTTTTGTACTCGAAGTGGATATGAGTAAGACTGTTTCACAGCGCTTAGAAAACTTGAGTCGTGATATTCGTACCGAACTACGCACCCAAAAAATTGCCGTTACCAACCTACAAAACAAACAAAACGGGCTAACCATTAATTTTGCCGACAGCAAGGCGCGCGACCAAGCCATTAATATGCTGCGTAACCGTTTTGGTACCACTTATCAATTGCAGCCTATGATCAATGATCAAGGCGCTGCCATCGAAATGACCCTCACCGAAGCGGCAATTTCACAAATATCACAAGACGCCGTTAACCAAAACTTGACAACGCTTCGCAACCGTATCAATGAGCTAGGCGTAGCAGAAGCTGTAGTGCAATCACAAGGGGCAAACCGCATTGTAGTGGAATTACCTGGCGTGCAAGACACCGCAGAAGCCAAACGCGTCATTGGTCGCACAGCGAACTTAGAGTTTCGTATGGTGGCTGAGCAGAACAATGCTTTTAAAGCCAATCCAACAGGTGTGTTACCTGCAGGCACAGAAGCTTATTCTTTTGGTCAAGTAGATAGTCCACAAAAAACTTTATTAGAGCGCCAACCTGTGGTGACGGGACGAAATGTACAAAATGCCCAAGCCAGTATGGATCAAAATGGGCGCCCTCAAGTCAGTATCACTCTAGATACAGCGGGTGGTCGACTTATGCAAAGCACAACCGCAAAATCGGTGGGCAAGCAAATGGCAGTACTGTTTATTGAAAATAAACAGCGTGTGACCTTTGAAAAAGACGCTGCCACAGGACAAACCAAAGAAGTTCGTACTCCTTATGCAGAAAGCCGCATCATTAACCAAGCCACCATTCAAGGGGTATTTGGTTCTACTTTCCAAATAACAGGGTTAGATAGCAATGCTGAAGCATCTGAGCTTGCATTATTGCTGCGTGCAGGGGCATTAGCGGCGCCTATGTATTTTGTGGAAGAGCGCACGATTGGGCCGTCACTGGGTCAAGATAATATCAAAAAAGGCGTATTTTCTACCCAAGTCGGTTATTTATTGGTATTTTTATTCATGATTATTTTTTATCGGTTATTTGGTTTAATTGCCAATCTAGCGTTGGTATTTAACCTCATGATTATTTTGGCAGTCATGTCGCTATTGGGTTCGGCACTAAGCTTGCCTGGTATTGCAGGAATTGTGCTCACCATTGGTATGGCAGTTGACGCCAACGTCTTAATTTTTGAACGCATTCGAGAAGAGCTTAGCAATGGTGCTAGACCAAAATCAGCGATTATTGCGGGTTTTAACCGTGCATTTACCAGTATTTTTGATGCGCAGCTCACCACATTAATCGTGGCATTTATTTTGTTTGCTATCGGCACAGGCCCTATCAAAGGCTTTGCGGTGACGCTCGCTATTGGTATTGCCAGTTCAATTTTCACCTCAGTGACAGTCACTCGTGCGCTAGTACAACTGGCTTACGGTTATCGTAAAACTGTCAAACGCCTAAGCATTGGTTAAGGAGCTTTTGATGCGTGATGATAATTTAGACAATGCAAACAACCACGATCCACTAGAGGCTGAACAAAAACTTTCGGCGTTGGGCGTACGTCATAGCGAGGATGGCAACCAGTCGCTACGCAAAACCCCTCGCCGCAATGGTAAAGGGGTGAATAAAAATTTAGCAAAATCACCCACTAATGCCAAGGTGGAAGGTGCCGTAGCCACGCCAGAATTAGTTTCTGCAAGTGGTGGTCAATTTTCTGCCGATGATTTTGGCGGTGAGAAGGCTTTCGCGGGACGCAAAATCATTGATTTTATCAAAGTTGCTAAGCCTTTTGCGGTGATTTCAGTCATTTTGACATTGGTGGGTTTGGCGGCTATTGTCACCCAGGGTTTGAATTTAGGTTTGGATTTTACAGGTGGGGTGTCCGCCACGGTCGTTTATGATCAGCCTGTGCAGCAAGCTCAAGTACAGTCAACTTTGGCAAGTCATAAGATTAATGACAGTGTGGTGCAATATTTGGGCAGCAATAAGGAAGTGTTGGTGCGGTTACCCCCACAACAACAGATTGAGGGGTTATCTGCTACTTTAGACACCGCGTTAGATTTGCCCAATAACAATGCCACTATTAAAAATATTGATGTGGTAGGCAGCCAAGTTGGTAATGAAATTTATTTTAGTTCCATTGGCGCATTGGCGTTGGCATTGTTTTGTATGTTCTTTTATGTGATGGTACGCTTTCAAGCCAAATTGGCATTAGGGGCGGTATTGGCGCTGTTTCATGACAGTATCATCACCGTGGGGATTTTTGCATTATTTGGCTGGACATTTGACTTGACCGTTTTGGCGGCAATTTTGTCGCTTATTGGTTATTCTTTAAATGATACGATTGTGGTGTTTGACCGTATTCGTGAGAATTTTAGACGGGTACGCGGTGCCACGCCTCGCCAAATCGTCAATTTGTCTTTGACTGAAACGTTGAGACGTACCATTATGACTATTTCTACAGTGCTACTGGTGGTGCTTGCCATGTTGTTACTGGGCGGAGAAAGTCTACATTGGTTCTCAGTTGCGCTGCTGATTGGTTTGGTGTTAGGTACTTTTTCTTCAGTTTATATCGCTAGTGCGATTCCATTGTGGATGGGAATGTCTCGTAAAGACTTTATTGTGGATGTTAAGCCCGAGTTTGTGGAAGAAGAAGTGATTTTTGAAGACCGTCATGCGCCATTGGTTGATAAATAAGATTAATGGCTGATAAAATACCCTACTTTGTTAGGGTATTTTTTATTTGGAGTGGTATTTTGTTCATGTTTTCTAGATTGGGGCAGCTCGATACGGGGTTGTGGCGTCAGGCATTTAGCCTTAGTATCCCCGTGGCAATGGGTTATTTGCCAGCAGGTATCGCCTTTGGGGTTCTGTTTGTGGCAGCAAAGTTGCCCATTTGGGCAGCGATTTTTTCGAGTGTGGTTTTTTATGCAGGTGCAGGGCAATATGCGTCTATTCCACTGTTATCAGGGGGTGTAGGTATTGCTACTATTAGTAGTAATATTTTAGCCATTAATCTGCGCCATGCATTTTATGCTATCCCACTGTTAAAGCAGTTACCCACCCATACGTTGGCAAAATTTTATTGTTTATTTGCTTTAACCGATGAAACTTTTTCTGTCCTTACCACGTTAGCACCCGAAAAACGGCAAGCCTTGATGCTGCCTATTAGTTTGCTTAATCATTCTTATTGGATTACAGGTACGGTGTTGGGGCTTTTGATTGGGGCGGGTTTAAATGATTTGGTTCCACATTTAGATTTTGCGTTGGTGTGCTTGTTTGCGATTTTGGCTTATGAGCAGTTTAAAGTGATTAAAGCTTATTATCCTATTATGATTGCGATGTTGGCATTTATCATGGCTATGATATTTACGCCTAATTGGCTATTGTTAGCGGCAATTTGTTTTAGTTTGGGGCTGATTGTGGTGTATTTTTATTTGCCCAAAAAACATGGCGGTAATGGGTAGGTGATTGTTTTTTTGAGTGGCGAGCTGTCAATTTTTTTAACGCTATTGGACACATTTTTATGGCTTTAGGATCTTTTGATTTTTATTTGCTGGTGGCAATATTGGCAATGGCGGGGGTGACGTTATTTACCCGTATGATGCCTATTATTTTGCCAAAACATTTGCTTGATTCACCTTTACTGTTGGCGGTTAACCGCGGTCTACCGCTAGCGGTGATGACTTTGCTTATTCTTACTTCATTGCAATGGCAAAATACAGATAACCACGTTGCGCTATCCCCTTTACTGGTTTCACAACTTCTGGCGTTGTTGGTGGTGTTGTTGAGTTATCATTATTGGAAACAGTTGTTGGTAAGCATGCTGGTTGGTCTTGCTAGTTTAAACGCTTTTTTGTGGGTATTTTCGTAGGACGGATATTTGATAGTCTACATCCATCATGATAGACCGCGATTCGTTTTTGGCATAATTTATTAAAAAAGCCCATGTTGGGCTTTTTTAATGGTTGGTGCTTAGAGGCTTAGGTATAGGGGCTTAGGTCTCAGTTTGCACACCCACCATATCTACAGGGGTATCGTTAATAACCTGCACACCAGATTTTGTCTGCTTGGCTTTATCGCTGCGCTTACGCTGCAATTCATCGAGGTAATTTTCATCGATACCACCTGCAATATATTTGCCGTCAAATACAGAACAATCAAAGTTTTTGGCATCACTATGTTTATCTTGCACCGCATCGATTAAATCATCCAAATCTTGAAAAATCAACCGATCTGCGCCGATAATATCGCAAACTTCTTGTACACTGTGCCCTGAGGCAATCAACTCTGAGCGCGCTGGCATATCAATACCGTATACATTGGGGTATTTGACAGGGGGCGCTGCACTGGCAAAGAAGACATTATTGGCGCCAGCATCACGTGCCATTTGGATGATTTCATGACAGGTAGTACCACGCACGATTGAGTCATCTACCAACAAGACATTTTTATTTTTGAACTCAAACGGCACCGCACTCAGTTTTTGGCGTACAGACTTTTTACGTTGCTGCTGTCCTGGCATAATAAAGGTGCGACCGATATAACGGTTTTTCATAAAACCTTCACGGTATTTGACCCCCAGATGCTGCGCAAGCTCCATTGCCGAAGTGCGTGACGTATCGGGAATTGGGATGACCACATCAATACCATGCGCCTCGCCCCACTCATTGATGATTTTTTGCGCCAGCTTTTCGCCCATGCGCATACGTGCTTTGTATACCGAGATGTTATCCATGATAGAATCAGGACGGGCAAAATATACATACTCAAATATACAAGGTCTAAATGCTTGCGCCTCAACACATTGACGGCTAAAAAAATTGGTTTCTTCGTCAATAAATATGGCTTCACCTGGTTTGACATCACGCACAATATCAAAACCCATGGCAGTCAGTGCGACAGATTCTGACGCTACCATATACTCAAATTTGCCATTTTCTGCCACACGCTGACCAAAAATCAGCGGTCTAATACCATTGGGGTCACGAAATGCCAAAATACCATATCCCGTGATCATAGCAACTACCGCATAAGCACCTTTGATACGCTGATACACTGAGGTCATCGCATTAAAAATATCATCTGCATTTGGATGCTGTACCCCCAGTTTTTGCATCTCATGCGCTAATACATTAAGTAACACTTCAGAATCTGAGTCGGTATTAATGTGGCGCATATCTTCGACATACAATTCTTTGGCAATCTCTTCGGCGTTGGTCAAGTTGCCATTGTGTGCCAAGGTGATACCATAGGGTGAATTGACATAAAAAGGCTGTGCTTCAGCGCTACTAGAGGTACCCGCGGTTGGATAGCGTACATGACCAATGCCTTGGTTACCAACTAAGCGCATCATATGACGCGTCATAAACACATCACGCACCATACCATTTTCTTTTCGCAAAAATAGCCGACCATCTTGACAAGTGACAATCCCTGCTGCATCTTGCCCACGATGCTGCAACATGGTTAATGCATCATACAGCATCTGATTAACAGGACTGTGAGCGGCAATACCGACGACTCCACACATATTTCACCCCTTGGTGTTTTGTCATGTCATGGCGACTAGTCCATTCATGACAGCTTAACTTAAGTAACAAATAGCCTAGAAAAAAAAGAAAAAATCGGTTTTAACATAGCACAGATTAGATGATTGCCCACCATTGGCAGCACTGCCCCTGTATTCACTGCATTTTACTTGCTTTATTTGCCGAGCTGCGCCATGCCGCTGGCTGCTGTTGTACCCATGGTGGTTGCAAGTTTTTTTGAAACTTGTTTGGCAAACGGGGCAAAAGGCAACAACGCTGGTATAATTTTAGACTGCTGCCAAAGCTCACGCGAACCCATGAGCGGCACCAAAACACTTAATAGCAACAGCATAACCAATACATTTTTGCCGCACCCAAAAATCGCACCGCCTATTTTGTCAAGCAAAGTGAGTCTAAGACCTTGCAGGGTTTTATTCATTACCCATAGTACCAACTGTAGCCCCACAATCACAAATAATGCCACGCACAAAAATGCCGCCATCATATTAAGCACAGGTGACGAGGTAAAACTTGTAAAAAACGGGGCTAACGGTTTTGCCAAATAGCTTGCCACTAACAGTGCCAATAGCCATCCAAGCATGCTTACCACAGATTTTAGTAGCCCATGATTAAACCCTTGCCACAAACCCGATACCAACACAACAAGAATAAGCACGTCTAAAACATTCATTGCAGGCAGGCTCTTATAGGCATGATAAACGACACGGGCTAATCGACCGCGGGCTGGCTAAGACGATACCCATCTATAGCCTCTACGCAAGATTGAATCAATTCTGGACCCTCATAAATGAGTCCACTATATAGCTGAACCAAATCAGCCCCTGCCTCAATTTTATTTACCGCACGTTGCCCACTGTCTATACCGCCTACACCCACTAACGCAACCGAACGTGGTAGGCGCTCCGCAAATTGCGCTAACACTTGGGTACTGTGATGGCTGAGCGGTCTGCCCGATAAGCCACCTGCCTCTTGGCTGGTTTTGTAGTCCTCTACCCCACATCGGCTTAACGTAGTATTGGTGGTAATTAATCCATCAATGTCAAAACGAACCAATTCTTTGGCTATATAATCTATCTGGTCATCATCCAAATCAGGTGCCACTTTTAATACCAACGGCACATAATATTGATGCTGTGTGGCAAGCTGTTGGTGACGGGTTTTGATACCATCTAGTAATGCGGTCAGTGCGTCACCGCTTTGTAAGTCCCGCAAATTTTTGGTATTGGGCGATGAAATATTGACGGTAATATAAGACGCATAAGCATAAACGCGTTCTAGACAATAAAGGTAATCATCCAAGGCATTTTCCACGGGCGTGACAGCATTTTTGCCAATATTAATACCCAATACACCTTGATATTTGGCGCGCTTGACTTGGTCAATCAGGTAATCCACCCCTTTATTATTAAAGCCCATACGGTTAATGACAGCATGTGCTTCTTTAATACGAAACAAACGTGGTTTTGCGTTGCCTGCCTGTGGTTTGGGTGTGACAGTACCAATTTCGATATAGCCAAACCCTAGCGCGGCAAGCGCATCAATATATTCACCATTTTTATCAAGACCTGCGGCAAGCCCAACAGGATTGGCAAAAGTAAGCCCCATACATTCTGTGGTCAACTCTTGTTTGCCATATAAAAACCCGAGCAACCCCAATTTTTGAGATTTCTCTAACAAAGATAATGTGATTTCATGAGCTTTTTCTGGATCAGTATTAAATAAGAACGGGCGTAAAAATGCGTACATAGGCGAATGAGCACTCACTTTGCATCGGCAAATATCAAAAGAAATAGACAAACAATTTTCACCAACCCCAAGCGTTGCCAGCCACTAACCCTAATGAGTTGGGTCGCAGTCAAGGATATAAGTGATTATGTATCCGTCAAAGATGGCGTATTATAGCAGTCTTGGTATAAAATAAACACTAGCAATTTGAGCGCTTTATTGGCGGCAATAATTTTGTCAAAAATCGCCGCTCAATCGCGATAAAATAAATTAAGGCACGGCGCGCCGACTACTTAGCGCAATCCATCCCCGCGCAATGCGATACAAATGCCAAACAATCGTCACCGCCAAAACAATTGCCCCAATACCGCCCATCACCAAACTACCGCCCATGGTCTGACTATTATCAATAGCAACACCAAAAAATAGCCCGCCAAAACCAAATACCAGCAAAGTACCCCCAATGGCACCAAAAATAATGCTATACCAAAACGTCTTAATTTGCCACGCAAAATGGCTATACAGCCACGTTCCTCTTGCCTCGTCACGCTTAAGGTAATTCATCACAATTGGAATAATCCAAGTTAGCCCTGCAGTGAAGTAACTAAACAATGCCAACGCATAGCTGATATGGTTATAGTTAATTTGACGGTCACTAACCGCACTATGTGAACTAGATTGGGAGGCTAGGATCACCACTGGCTGCGGCAATGGGGAAATAGGATCTTGGTGCATTGGTGGATACGCCCTCTAATAATCAGATGACAAAACATATAACTGGTAGTTATGCTGCGCTTGCATGATCACTATTGGGCCAATTAACATAAAATTCAACCATCGACCACCGCTTAATAAGTGCGGCACCGTACTAAAAGCAAATAAAGTGCCGTAATCATGAGTATATTTAATGGCTTACCCAAATCGGTTCTCGAAGGGTGGCGTTTGCCATGTCCACACCTGCTACGGTCACAGTTTGACTAGACTGTACAGGCAAAAACCGTCCTTGCTTTAGCTTAGGCACTGGCACAATTTTTAACTGATTTTTTGCAGAAAACACCAAATAATTACCATCAGCAGAAAAATTTGCAGGTTCTGCCAAGCCCTCATTATTAATGGCAATGGTCGCATTCGATGCAAGCGCCATCAACATACCTTGGTCATTATTTGCCACAAAACTGATAAAACGCCCATTTGGACTGACACGCGCCATGGCGTTGGTTTTGCCTGTCTGAGTGACACGCGTAATTTGCTGGCTGCCAATGTCATATCGGTATATTTGTGGGTATAAAAATTGGTGTTGGTCTGAGGTAAATAAAAAAGATTGCCCATCAGGTAGCCACACAGGCGCAACATCAATGGCGGTTTGGCGGGTGAGCTGTCTTTGTCCTTGCGCATTGAGCAAAAAAATTTCTGGATTACCTGTTAAGCTATGGGATAGCAAAAATTGTTGACCATCGGGCGAAATCACCCCACTAAAATTGTTGGTGTTGGTAGGTGAGATAGTCACAGTTTGCCCTGTTTTTCGGTCTAGCGTGACCACCACAGGATAGCTACGCCCCGCATGCATAGTATAGATAATGCGGGCATCTACTGGACTGGCAGATAAGCTCATGATAGTCCCATTAATACGGGTCAACACCCGTGGATTTGTTCCATCCACATTGCATTCAATAATACGGGCCGTACGCTCACTACCATGCCCCTGCAAATGAATAAAGATAAGTTTACCGGTAGGACTTGCCACTGCACGCTGCATTTGCGTTACAGGATGTGGTACTACCTGTACAGGTTGAGTCTGACAGGCACTCACACCCCATACCACAGCCATCATGGATGCTGCTATTGATAGTGTGTCTAGTGCTGGCAAACAACGTAACATACCCAAAACCCACCTCTTTGCACCCTTAATACATCACAAACACCGCACAGTTAGCGCGTTGTGGCAGTGCTGCTATCTGGATTCATCCAAATAGGACCATAAATCGTGCCTGTTGGCGCGCCACTTTGGGCTGGATTAATACTAATGGACTTGCCATTTGACACGATGGTAATTACATTGCGGTTGGAATAAATATAATGCTGACCATTGGGCGAAATGCTAGGCGCCTCACTGAGCCCCACGTTGTTGATAGGGGTGACTGAGCCTGTGGCAAGATCCATTACCACCCCCTGATTTGTGCCTGATAGATACGACATTTTTTTGCCATCATTGCTGATACGTCCCATTGTGTTGAGACTACCTCGCGTTAATTGCTGCTCTGTGCCTGTTGCCAATTGATAACGAAACAGTTGCCCTTTGTTGCCGCCTTTTTTGCCACCCGCTCTATCTGAGGTATAAATAAACGACTGTCCATCGGGTGCCCAGCTTGGAAAATAAGCGCCCACAGGGTCATTGGTCAAGCGTCTAGGATTACCCCCTTGCGAGAGATAAATCTGCGGCGCTCCCCCTTCAAAACTACTGCTAAACACCACTTTACCATCTTTACTCACCGACGCCCCGTGGTTCATGGCTTTAAAACTGGTCAAATTACTAATGCCGCCCGATACAATATTTGCCGCCAAGACCTGCGGGTAGCCAAGGGTATTGGGCTGTACTTGAAAAGTAAATGTCTGGTTGTTGGCAGAAGGATTTAGTGATTTGATCGTGCCATTTAGCTCATAAACTACTTGGGGATTAAAGCCGTCCACATCGGAGACCACAAGCTTTGATACCCTATTTTTTGGTGAGCCGCTTTCTACCACATACGCGATACGCCCAGAAAAATCTCCTTTAATACCCGTCAAAATTTCATAAATACGATCGGCAACCTTATGCCCTGCAATCCGAAGTGTTTGCGGATTGTTTTTTGTGGTGATAGTTTGCGCACCCTGCATTACCTCACCAGATGCCACATTAATCACTTCAAAGTTAATCTCTACATTGCCGCGGTTACTACGAGTACTGCCCACCACCAAATAGGGTACCCCATTGTGCTGCCATACGGGCAAGGTAACCTCGCCGCTACTGTGAGGACGCTCTGGTAAGTTGTTATCCAAAGAAAATTGTCCCAAATTGGTCAAGTCATTGGTAATAATGCCCGAGATACTCTCCGCCCCAGCAAACGGTACAATGGCTATTTGTGTGGCTGAGCGAGGGGCTTGTTTGACCAAGGTAAAATCTACATTGTCTGCATAAACTGTCTGACAAATGGAGGTACTGGCTACTGCCATTAAAAGGGCGGTTAAAAAAGACTGTTTCATTAGTAATGGATGTCCAAGACAAGTAGGCTAAAGTAGGCACTGCAAAATTGGTGGCATGATTGTCAAATCATAGCACTGGTTTGGCAAGTGGTAAAATAATTTGATGCGATTAATCGGCTTTAAAGTTGCCCGTCATGGTTCTGGCACCTGTTGGTGGCGCAGGTAACGGACTAGACTGGCTAATCGCCTGCATAAGACTGGCTTTAAAGGCTTCATCGCCGCCCCCTCTGATAACGATGTTGCTAATAGTGCCATCGGCAGCAATAGAAAAAGAGGCTATCAGTGATTTGCCGCTACTGTTGGCAGGCACATTCCAATGCGAGTCAATAATGGCTGTCACTTGACCCACATAATTTGAGGCATTAGCCCCGCCTGCGCCACCCGCTTGGGATTGGCTTTGTCCCTTACCGCTGCCCTTACCATCTCTGGCTAGGTCCAAAGACGGCGTATCGGTTGGCGAGGGGCTGTCATTTTTTGTATTACGAGGCGACAGGTTTTTATTATATGCCGCGGCGGTAGCGCGCAGTTCACTACTGATATCATCCACACTGCGTGCGGCTGCTTTATAGTCACGTAAGTTTTTTTGCTCGGCTTCGCTTTGGCTGTTGAGCTGTTCTATTACACCTTGGCGCTCTGCTTCTATTTCTTGGTCGAGTTTTTCTGCAAATAATGCTTGTTCTTTTTCCCATTGCGCTTGCTTGGCAGCCAAGTCTTGATTGAGGGTTTGGGTTGGGCTAGGCGTGTCTACCTGATGGGCAGGTTTTGCCACTTTGGCAAACATATCCGAGATGGGGGTAATCGCGCTCGGGGCTTGCCCACCTTCACTGCTGGTAATGGCACTGTTTTGCTGATTGGCTTTTATTTGCCCTTCAACCGCTGCCAATTGTTCGGGAGTAACCAGCGTGGTTTGCATAGGTGGGGGCGGCGCGGTATGATGAAAGAAAATCACCAACGCCAGTAACACCACATGCACAAGGACACTAAGTATTATTGCCCAAAAGGGATAATCGGGTGTTTTAACAGGCACATACACCGAGGTGACTTCAGAATACATTGCTGCCAATTTTCCTTAAATCCATCCAACTAATATATTATTATTTTTTGCCTACCAAACACATAGCTCGCACGTCAAGGTTTGGGAGCACGCGGTGGCGCGGTTAGTAGTCCGACTTTTTGAATCCCCGCTTGCTGTAAATTTGCCATCAACTTCATAATGTCGCCATAGGCGTTGTTTTGGTCGGCGTTGATCATTACATTGACATTGGGTTTGCCATCAAGTTGGTACGCTGGCAGGGCTTGTAGTTCATTTAATATAGCGATGAGTTCAGACTCGTGCATCGGTATGTCGGTCTTATCTTGGTAACTAAGATATAGCGCGCCATCAGCTTTTAAAGAAACTATAACAGGCAGCTGTGTACCTTGCGCTAAGGCTTTGGTCTGTGCTTTTGGCAAATCTATGTCAACGCCTGTAGTGAGCATCGGCGCGGTAACCATAAATATCACCAAAAGTACCAACATCACATCAATATATGGCACAACGTTCATGCCTGCGTTGAGCTTTTGCGGTCTGCTACGGCTATAAGGGCTTGCTTTCATAACGAATCCCTAGTGACTGGTGTGAGAGCCTAGCGGTTGCTCCGCCAAATTATGCCGAAGTAACATGCCTGTCATTTCATCACAAAACAGCGCCCGACTTTGATAAATAGCGTCATTTTTTGCAGTAAAATGATTAAATGCCAATGCCGCTGGAATTGCCGCAAATAACCCCAGTGCCGTGGCAATCAATGCCTCAGCAATCCCAGGCGCCACAGCGGCTAGCGTGGCTTGGGTTGAGGTAGACAATCCCATAAAGGCTGTCATAATACCCCAAACAGTACCAAGAAGACCAATATACGGCGATACCGAGGCAATACTTGCCAGCAAAGACAACCCTTTATCAAGCGCTAGCTGCTGACGCCCAAGCCCTACCCGCAATTTTCGTTCTACCCCCTCCACCACATCGTGACGAGATTGGGCATGTTTCAGTAATTTTAAAAATTCACTATAACCAATAAAAAAAATCTGCTCAAGCCCGCTACGTTCAGGATTGCCTTGCACCCCTTTATATAATGTCGGTAACTCTACACCTGACCAAAATGTCTGCTCAAAATAATCATCTGCTTGATGGGCGGTTGCCAGACGGCTACTCAAGCGAAAAATGGTCACCCAACACAATAGTGACGCCCCAAGTAACACGCCCATAACGATTTTAACAAAAATACTGGCATGCATCACCAAGCCAAGAATATCAATTGAGCCTTCCATAAACATACAATTCCAGTCAATAGATGCAACTAAACATCAAAAAAAATTAACCATAAACATTGAGGTGCCAAATATTGTGCTTATTGTACCTAATTTACCCGCAAAAAGAATTAGTTTAGTGTTGATACTTGGGTCAAAGCATAATCTTTTGCCGCCTCAATGACCATTTCTCGCCACAATTTTGTTAAAGTTGGGTGCTTCTGCAAATAGTCTGCCACCCAACCTGACAACGCAGGAGGCAATGCCTCAAACTGGGCGGTATGGGGTAAAGACTGGGGTGGCTCTGTATCCCCCACGGGATAACATAGCTGCAAGGTGGTATTTTTATGGACAATCTCTAAGGGTTCATCAATATGCCAGTGTGAAAATGCTTGGTCAATAGCTGCCGCCAAGCCACTAGCTGTATAGATAGGTTCAAACACTTTCATGGTGTTACGCCAACGAAGACGCAGGGCGATGTCGGGATGCTGATGGAAAATCACGATTTTTCCCACAAATTTGAGTTGCCAAGGCTTGGCAACTTGAGCAGTTTTTATACCAAGTAGCTGCGCAAATTGTTCGCGGTTCATCAGTTGATCAAAGCTATGTAGCAGCTCGCCGTTAAGTGGATGCTGCAGCTTTACCACATCAGACAGCGTTTCATAATGATAAATGAGTTTCATAGGCTGCTCTTGACTGATCAGCGCCTCACTCACTTGACAGCGGTGGACTTGCCATTGTTCTACCGTTTGTGCCAAAAAGGGTAAAAAATCCAGCCGCATTTCCTCATGATCACCCTTTTGCGGAGTGTGGGGCAAAAACTGCTGATTGTTAGAGAAATTGGTGGTATAGGGTTGCAAAGTATTCCTCATTGTTTTTGTTTAATAATGCCCGTGGAATCAGCGTCTGGTTAATTCATCGTTAGCTAATTTAGCCGTGTCATTCGGGTACACGTTTATGCAGGTACGCGTCTTTATGTCACTTTATATCACCGATAAAAACCCTGCCATGGGCGCTATATGAAACTGTCCTCGCAGCGTAATTTATAATCACCATCTGTTGACGCGGCTAATAATAAATTGAATTGATCAGCAATGCAAAAGCTAATAAAAACCAAATCACAAATATTGTGCTCAGCCAGCGCCGATTATGACGCCACGCTACTTCATCCTCTTCGTGATTCATCGGGTCATTTTTAGCAGGTTTGTGAGGCTTTTTTTTTCCACAAAAAATTGGCGGTTGGGTCTTATCTTCCAAATTGGGCAAGTTTTTTTTAGCGTCACGCGGCGGCGCCTCGTAACACAGTATTCTTGAGCCAAGCACAGGCGGCATATTTTTTTTGGTATAGCGTCCAAAGTCTGCTGTTAACTTTTGCGGCAATCGGGCGCTATGACTAGGTGCGCTACTGCCATCAAACCGTCGGTCTGATGATGGCAGGGTAGAAGTTTGGTGTAATTTCATAATAGTTCCCCTATTTAATAGCTCATATTATAAGAAGAACCCTCTGTTAATTCCGCTAAGTTTTAGCAGGTGTTTTGTTATAAAAAAATGTTTTATATGAGTAAATATGCGTGTTTGAAACCTTTTGTAACCTCAATGCTTATCAATTTTTAGTGCTCTATATTAGCGGTCTATGTAGACTGTGGTTTGAGAGGTTTTGATAAAGTCTTCATAAGACATACTGCCTTGTGGTGTCGGTTTGTCATTGCCTGATTTTTCTTTATTATTTGGTGGGGGTGTATCGGGCATTAAGGTTTCTAAATCACTATTATTCAACGGTTTTTGAGAATCCGCTGCTGCCTCAGCTGCCACAGGCGGCGCCGTTTGTAAGGGGGTTTCGCTGCTCGGTTGACTTTGGTTTGTTGGCACAGCACCATTGCCTAGTTGCTCCCCAGAGATGACCACTGTTTCTTGACGCAAGGGCACCGACTGAGAGGCTGACGCGGCGGTATTGGCAGCTGCAGTCATGTCTGGCTCAGGTGTTGATGCAGCAGTGTTGATAGCTTGGGTTTGTGCAGTTTGGGCGCGCGTCACGTAGTCTTGATAAGCAGGTATAGCAATGGCTGCAATTACCCCTATCATGGCAACGCCCACAAGCGGCAGCACAAGCCCTACAATAATCACAAGTTTGCTAGGGGGACTGGGCGGTAGACCATAACGATTGCTGCCCGCGTCTCCTTTCACAAAGATTAAATAAACGTATAAAATCAAGCTTACCAAAGGAATAAATAATAAAAGCGATAGCCAACCTGTTTTATTGAGATCATTGAGGCATCGTTTGGTGGTCGCAAATTGTATGTACGCCAGTAGCAGCCATAATACCCCAATAACTATGCCCATGACGCCCGTCATGCTTTGGGTGTTACCCGTCATCAGACTTTGCATACCCCCTGTAACAGCAAGTAGCAGTAAAATGACCAGTACCGCAAAAAATGCAAAAAATGTGGGGTACGCCATGTACTGGATACGCCCAATGCGCCCTTCCCATGCATAAAACTTGCTGTCATTATAAGCTGTGTAGTGATGGCTCAGATTCATGTTATCATAGCTGCCATTATTTGCATTTGCTGCCGCTGTCCGCTGCGGCGGTTCTGGTGATTGGTTTGGCTTGGGTAAGTGAATAGCCATAGAACGTGCCCTTGATCAAGATCAGTCAATTTATTTTTTTATCGATAGCGATTTTATCAAAAATAGTTTAATCATGCCATGTTCATGCTAGCTTTGTATAGACAAATTTGTTTAGGTAACCTTGCGATATGGATTGACCCAATATAGGGCAAATGACACATTAATTTGAATCATAGAATCAAATTGACTGGATTTATCCTCAAAAATACTTGTATTATCGATTAAATTGGTAAAAACTGATCACTTTGTTTGTCTGATACCCGATAAGAGCAGTTGTTATGATGGATGTGGCTCAAATTACTTATTTTATTGCGGTCGCAAAAACAGGCAGTTTTAGCCAAGCGGCTCAGTCACTGCAGATTTCTCAGCCCTCGCTGAGCCGTCACGTACAGCAGCTAGAGCAGCAGCTGGGCGTGGCATTGTTAGACCGTTATCACCGCCCTATGACGCTCACGCCTGCAGGGCACTTTTTTTTGGCACAAGTTGAACCCCTACTATTGCAGCTGGCGCAGGTTGGTCAGCTTACCCAGCGTTTTGCCCAGCCGCAACGCCTCAATCATTTGACCATTGGTTTTGTGGCATCGGTGCTTTATGGGTTATTGCCAGAAATTATTTCAAAACTCAAACAGCGCCACCCCACGTTGGATATCAAACTGGTTGAACTCAACTCTGAGCAGCAAATGTCAGCATTAAAATCTGGCGATATTGACGTGGGGTTTGGTCGTTTTCGCCATGCCGATCACTTTGTGCATCAGATTTTTTTGCGCCATGAACGCTTTGTAGTGGCACTACCAATGGCACACCCACTGGCACAGCGCCCTGCCGATATTGGAATTGCCTTTAAAGAGCTGATGGAAGAAACCTTAATTTTATACCATCGTACCCCTTTACCTACCCTAAAAAATCAGCCCAATTTGGCAGAAACCGACCAGCTACTATATTTGTTTGAACAGCACCAATTGCGCCCAAGAGCTACGAGCAAGGTGCGCGATATCCAAATCGCGCTGGGATTGGTGGCAGCAGGTGAAGGAATTACTTTGGTGCCTGATAGTCTAAAAACGGTGCGTACCGAGCAAATCCATTATCATCGTTTGCGCCATGAGGACGCCACCACCCCGATTTTTATGAATATTTTGGCACACCAGTCTCATCCCTATGTCACAGATTTATTGCAAGCTACTTATCAAGTCTATGAAAGTAAAGGCATTACTTACTCTGATCACAGCATGTGATCAAATGATTAAAATCGTTTTTTACAAGCGTTTTTTAAAATCGTTCAATATTATAGCGCTTGATTGAGTGTGTGTTTAGGACGTGGGTAATCGCCACATCCAAATAGTCGTAAGCACACAGATAGCGCTCACCATACATGCTACCCAAACTTGGGTGGCGGGTAGTCGGTAAAACAACATCGTGCAAGATAGCGTCATCATGGATAGTGACAGAATTTTTCCTGCTAAAGGCACTGCTCGATTATGTTGCCAATCACGCAATATTTTACCAAAAACACGATGTTTTAGTAGCCACTGGTGGCAGCGCTTGGAGCCTTTTGCAAAACACAACGCGGCTACCAAGACAAATGGTGTGGTAGGTAATATAGGTAATAAAATACCAATAACACCCAATCCCAAAAAAAGACCACCCAGTAAAATAAATAATAGACGTATCATTGTTATCTCCGCTATTTTTTTATTAAAACGCATAGTTTAACGATAGCGCGTAGTTGCGTCCTGGGGCGCTATAACGGTCAATTCCTTGCCCCTTAACCATGCTATTAATTCCTAGTGTGGCTAGGGGTCGAATATTCTCCCATGGAATATATTGACGGTCAAATATATTGTAAACCCCCAACTGCATGCTGAGGTTTTGGTTTAATTTGATATTGCCATATAAATCATATACCCACGTGTTTTGGGTAATATCTTCGCTGGTTTGTAGTGGATTTGACAAATCTCCTGTGCGTAATTGCAGCGGTTTGATGCTTTGGTCACTCTCATTGATACGTTTGGTGGTATCTGCTTTTTTTCTGCCAAGATAACGGGCTAGCGCGGTAAATTGATATTTGTCATTTATATCGTGATAATTTAGGCTAACTAGTCCGTTTAACGGCTGAATTGATAATAAATCTGTCCCATTTCCCATATTGCCTTGCTGCCATGCTAATTGGGCTCTTAGATCAAGCTGATCAGTCATGGCATAATCACCCATTAGGTGCACGCCTTGACTGTGGGCTTTATGAATATTGACGTATTGGTAACAGTCATAGCCACTAAAGCAGCCATAATTTTTAACATCAATAAAATCTAGGTAGCGGTTATGATATCCTGCAAGGGTTAGAGATGTTTTGGGCTGCTGATAACGCACGCTTAACTGCTGGCTAAACGATTTTTCAGGCTGTATACGGGGGTTGGGAACTTGGGCAATACCATTCATGGCAAAACCTGCGTAGGCTTGGTTAGATAACGGCATTAAAAAACCCGTCCCTGCTTGATATCCCAACTCAACACGCGCTGTGGGTCGATAGTGCAATTTGGCTTGCCATGTTGTCGCGGTTTTGTTTTGAGGTAATTCTAAGTCATTTTGTAAGTAGGCTTTTAACATGGGGCTGATGTTGCCCGCTTCGATTTGTTCGTTGGTAAAGTTATGCTTGATTTTTTCAAAATGCTGGCGCTGCGATTCGCGCATGTTACTGCGCAAGCGGTAGTCATCATGTCTAAGCCCTAATTCCAAGCCTACTTTGTCGTTAAAGGTTACATTGTCTACCACACTGATTGAGCGGGTGCGGTTATCCGTGCGTAATTGTAGGGCGCTGTTGTCTTCAAAGTTGAGTGTTGGACTATAGTATATACTGTACGGATCGTAGGTGTTTTTTGAGAACTGGGCTGCTACGTTAAAGATGTGTTCACCCAAAAACTGCCATTTTTCAGGGGCAATCAGGGGGGTCGTCATGGCTTTTAACTGTACTTGATCAACGTCAAAGTAGTTAGGGCGATATTCTCTACGGTCTACCAAATTTGGTTTGTCATAAATATAGGTATCACCAACCGTGGTGATACGCTGTTTACCATAATCTATGTCAAGCGCTGATAACCAACGATTATTGCTAGGCTGATAACGATAGTTAGCTAGCACGGCACGACGCTCATTTTCATCAAAAGCGTGACGATTTTGACCACTATACAATGTTTTGGTTACGGGTCGATTATGGTTTATTAGATATTGAAAACCCCCACTTATTCCAATACGGTGTTCAGAGGTTGGGCTATAGTATAATTTGGCTGTCGCACCTTGTTGTTCATAATGGCTAGGATCAGGATATATCCCTGACGCGCCTTTCTCATTATTAGGAAATTCATAAAAAGGCGCTAACCGCTGCGCATCAAATTTACGCATAGCATGATTCTTAAGCTCATGCCCTTCTCGATGCACGTAGTTAATCAGCCCAGACCATTGTTCGTTTTTTCCAGCGACCCCGATTGCTGTCATATATTCTTGGTTTTTATTGGTGTAGCCTGTTTTTAGGTAACCGCCTGTGTTTTTGCCTTTTTGAATGAGGTCATCTGGCGCTTTGGTCTGGTAAACCACCGCCCCACCGATTGCACCGTTGCCTGCTTCAATGGCATTTGCACCTTTTAGAATACTGGCAGATTGTAATAACTCCACATCGCTCATAAACCGCCCATCATTGACGTAGCCATAGGGGACATAAAATTCGTTTACTTCAATTTCTGGCACTTTTAGACCATCTATGACCATCGCCACGCGATTGCCATCCACCCCTTGTATGGCAAACCCTTTGGCACCATAGCGCCCCACATCGCTAATACTCACTTCTGGATTATAACGCACCAAATCATGGTTATTCATAATAAGCTCTTCGGTGATGGTTTGCTTAGTTACCACATGGCTGGTGGTTGGGGCAGCCGCAATGGCGGTAAACATGAGATTTTCTAGCTCTGTCTCTGGGGTGGTTACCTTGACAGCGGTCAGAGAACTGCTCGCACTAGCATGATTAGCTATTAATACGCTAGCAATGGCTAGTGATAATGCCGTGGGAATAGGTTTAAAATGGTGGGTCAAAAAATCAGCAGTCATAAAGCGGCTCTTGTGGTACTCAAAGATTTTGGGATATGGGGTATTATTGACGGTTATTGGCTATTTTTGACCAGTAGCACGTATTGGGCTTTGAGCTGATAAGCTTTGCCATCGTCACGTTTGACTGGCATCGAAATGCCTTGAGCAATATCCCAAGCATAGCTACGGTAAAAGCTTGAGCCTTTAGCGGTAATAACAGGGGTTGCCGACCATAATGCAGGGTTTTGGTGATCTCGATCCCAGCGGTCTTGAACAGGGTAACTTAGCTGGTTGGTAAAGCGAAAAACATCTGTATTGAGGGCTGGCTGTACTCGGCTATTATCAGCAATACTTGACAATTCTTTAATCGTAGGCAAGCGCCAATCATTGCCTGCTTGTTGGGCAATAGCCAGTGCTTCCTCCCACGACTGAGCAAGTGTAGCGCTACCACTGCATTGATTATTAAGATAATGCTGCCCCACCAAGCAGCGCTGCCAAGTTAGCCCTGTTTTATGGTCAACCACTTGACTGGCGGTTGGGTTAAACTCTGCTTTGGGCGTGTCGGTGTCAATGACAGGGGACAATTGATTTGCCAAAGCAGCCACACTTGTACCCACAATAGCAAGACAACATAAAAGTGATTTTTTCATGATCATTCCAATATTGATTAAAAGTTATCGACCGTTACTAACTAGCACGACTTGGGCAGTGCTGTAGGTGCTATTAGGGTTTTCAAGGCTTGCTGTGCCGTCGGTATACATCATCCATATTTGGTCAAGCGTAGCAGTCCCCACTTGCCGCCCACGTGACTGCGTCCAAAAACTACTAGGCAGCTTATAATCATCGACTGATTTGACTAACATATGAGTGGGTAAGGCTTTTTTACCATCGGCAGTGTGTTGTAGGTTGATAAGGTTAAATAGTTCATGGCGATTAGGCAGACGCCAATTATCCAAACCACAAAGTTTTAGCTGATTGACTTTTTTGGTATAATTGGCTGTAGTACAAATAGCATCCGACTGTTGGCAATCATCTTTACCAGACTTTAGACCTGTATCTATAACCCCCAGCCGATAAAAATTGTCTCGATAAGTATACTGGCTGATTTCAATGTCACGAAAATCCTTGTTGGCGTTTGCTGCGGCGCCAAATAAACCTTGAATGCTAGGCGTGTATGTTTTACTTTCCCATATAAGTCCCGTGTGGTCATCACGAAAACATGCCCAATCTTTTGCTGCGCTAGGCAATGCATTGCCTGCGGCATCAAGTTTGGTAAATTGCATCGTTGGCGGGTTTTGGCAATCTTGCCGCAAGTCTTTGCAGTTAGCGTCATTGTTGGTATTGGTTGCAGAAAAGTTGATGCCTGTGGTATGAACCTTAGCGCGCTTGGCAGGCTCACTTCTTTTAGGTACAACAATTGCCCCAATTGCTGTATCTTGAAAATGTACAGGCGTGAGCGCGCCATTTTCTGCCAACAATTTGACGGTTAGCATCAAGTCTTGGGACGGCTGTTCTCCAATTAAGGGTACAGCAATCATAGCCGTTTTTTCACCTTTTTTGATGGTAACTTGATTGGTTGCAGGCAGCTGATAGTGCCTTCCCTCAACAGCAGTACCTGCCATAATGGCAAACATGACTTTGCTGTCTTGACTGACCGCTTGGTTGCTGGTTACGACAAAATTGAGCGTGCCTTGAGCATCATCTTTGACAGCGGTGCTATTTTGGACTGCAACCCCTAAGTCCACATTTTTAATAGTACTACTGGACTCACGATAAAACCGAGAGTCATCTAATAGCGACTGGTCAGATACGCCCGTAATCCTCAAACATAGCCGCTTATCAGCGGTGGGCACCTTATTGTGGCGCAAAGGGATGTGAATGGTCGCCGTATTTTTTCCTTTGGCAATAATTGCCTCACCGTTTACGGCGGCGGTATAATCTGTCGCTGCCACTGCCGCATCAGCTTTGGCGACCTCATCGCCACAACCCAGCTGGTAACTTATTTTAATATCTTGTGGGGCGGTATATTTATCTAGCACCTGCGTGGTGTCTTTATGCACGTATACCAGATTAAACGCGGCAGCCGCATCCGTTTCCTGCAACTGAGTTTGTGAAGCCACAACACGCACTCGATAATTATCCGTAGCGGCAGGGACATTCGTTGTGGTCTGCTGGGCGGTTGGTATTGTGGGCTTGCTATCTACCCCACACCCACTAAGCATGAGACCTGCACTAATCGCAATAAGCGCTGTTTGACGGGGCGCCAAATAATCACTGTGAAACCGTAGATTGTATATCATAAAAAACCATAGTTATTTTTATTGAAAATGAGAATCATTTACATATTAAAAGCAAAAAAAAGTGGTTAAAAAACCTCTTACCGCTGCCAGCAACCACCATTAAGACGCCTGATATACCGCCTTGATCACATCACGAAAATAGTCAAATGCCTTATCAGAGCCTTGCAAGGCCTTTTGAATCTGCGCGTTTGTTAACTCAAGCTGATCGAGTTGGGATTTAAAATTACGCCAATGGGTCATACGACCCTCTTTATGCGCTGCCAAATGTCTTGCGCCATGTGTTTGCGTCAAATGTATTTTTCCCGCCTCTTTGTATAAAATAGCGGCGCCCACATTTGACCCCTCAGCGCAATATAACCAGCCAATAGCCTCATCGCAATCAATCGTTGGTCTAGCAATTGCAAGGGTTGCTTGCTGCGCACCAATATCAGCCATATCAGCTAACACGCTATCTGCTCGACCCAGTGCCGCTAATCCTGTAATTTTACTTTGCAGACTTGATAGTTGGTAAAAAGGGCGTAACGTTTCATGAAACTCATGCTGTGCTTGTAAAAATTTTTGATAGTGCGCAAGGCTAGAAAAAGGGTTTAATGACATGACTAAGGTATCTACTTTATCATGCGTTTTTTTTGAGTGATTTTTTAACATCTCGCTAAGACAAATTGGCGAAGTTGTGGACGCCAATTGTAGCTCATTAGTCATATCTTTACCCATTACTTACTCCTTTGTTAGTTTATAAATGATAATGATTATCATTATATATAAATAAACACTTTGTGTAAATATTTATCATACTATTCACAATCTAAAGATCTTATAGGCAAAGCGAGAATTAATTGCGGGTTTAGCCGTGATAACCCCTATGTATGGCGATGTGTGGGTGATAATCACGAGCCGATACCGTTTGATGTGTTTGGGGCAAAGATTATTAGCGGGATTGGTAAGCTACCTAGCACCGTTATGGATAGGTCAATATCGCTTACTTTGCGTAGAGCCTTACCAACTGAAAAACGGCAACGGGTTAAGGATATACCCAAAGTAACAACGGAAACTATCAAGGCTAAACTAGCAAGATGGGCAGATGACAACATGGACAAGGTAGCAACAAGTAAGCCCAAATTGCCCGAAACTATCTATAACCGTGAATTTGATACATGGGAAATATTATTCCAAATCGCTGATACGTTAGGCGATGATTGGTTAAAGCTAGTAACGAACGCTTGCCTTGCCATTACCCAAACTGATAGTAAAGAGCCAAGCGAGAATGAGGAACTATTAACGGATATCAAAGCTATATTTGAATTGCAGGCGGTGGACAGTATGGCAACCCGTGATTTACTAACCGCCTTAATTGGTGCAGATAGTGACGGATTAACTAAACGATGGGCAACCAGCAATAAGGGGCAACCCATGACCGACAGACAACTAGCCAAGCGGTTAAAAGATTTTGAAATCAAATCAAGCAAAATTAATAAACCAAATGAAACACAGAAACGGGGCTACTGCCTAGCAGATTTTGCGGACGCATTTAAGCGTTATTTAGCATAATTTAGCCTTTTACCCCTTTTTATCCGTCCTAACGTCCTAAGCCTTGCTACAAGCGGTTTAGGGCGTTTTTTATCCGTCCTAAGGTATTTTATCTAGGACACTTAAAAAACCGTGAAACCCTTGCTACAAGCAGTCTATGTATATTCCGATTTAATTGACCATTAATTCCGATTTTCTAATGGTCAGCTATACCGATTAGAAATGGACAAATTAAAAAGAGCCACAACGGCAAGCCTTAGCGATTATCCAAAGATAACCATTGCCAGCATGAAGGACAAGCTAGGACAACACGCCAACGCTATCCGCATGAACTATTTTTTTAGGGGCAAGCCATACGCCTATGATGTTGGAATTACCACGTCCTCATGCCATTACGGTAATTATCGCTATTGGTTTAATTGTCCTAACTGCAATAAACGTATAGGCGTTTTGTAGTGTGCATGGCTTTACGTTTGTAGGCAGTGCATTGGGGCAAACTATGCTACCCAGTTAATGCAGCCGCTAGATAAACTATTTCGCAAAGTGGCAAAGATACGCCACCGCTTAGGGTGGCAGCAAGGTATAGCAAACAGACATAGGGCAAAGCCCAAAGGTATGCACCACATTACCTATGCCCGATTGGTGGCAGAACATGACCAACTAGCACAGCAGATTATAGGATTAATGAAAAAATGAGATTACCCGACCTAAATGACCTGATTGCAGATCTACAACTAGCCAAAGATATAGCCATACGCAACGAGAATGCCAACAGCCTTGTAACTGCTACCCTTGCCCAAGCCAAGCTACTTGTATTAGATAAAGGCGATACATTGACAATCAAGCATAGCGAACCATCTATTTTTGACATTCAAGGCGTATCACTGGATAAAGCAGAAAAAGAGTTTGAGCAGATCGCCAAAAAAGTGCTAGCAATGGTTTAATTTGTCGGTTTGTTCACACACGCTAGGCACCAAGATTTACCACGTTACAAAAAATATTTTGGCTATAAGAATGGTCAAAATTTTAACAAGTGGCTACACTTTTGAATGACTAAAACATAAAACCCGGTATTATCAATGCTTTACGCATAAAAAAACAACCTATCGGACGGTTGTTTTTTTTTGTTGCAAGATAATTAAGATTAGCAGTCAATAAACAAACAATTAAGCTTGTAATTATTATTATTGTGCTTCAATTTGCTCAGCTTGTGGGCCTTTTTGACCTTGGCTCAATACGAAGCTCACACGTTGACCTTCTTTAAGCGTTTTAAAACCTGAGCCTTGGATTGCACTGTAATGAGCGAATACGTCTTGACCACCGTTGTCTTGGGCGATAAAACCAAAACCTTTGCTCTCGTTAAACCATTTTACAGTACCAGTTACTTTATCTGACATAAAAAATCCTACTTTAAAAATTAACTATGTTATCTATAACTCTTGCAACTACCCTTGAGTATATACAGGCTGTTATAAATATTTCACCGCTAGAATAGATTGTCGGCGCTAGCCTTAATGCAACTTTAGCGACTAAGGACAGTATAGCCTAGTTTTTATGTTTCACCTACTACTAATTTGTATTTTTTCTATTATTTTACAAATTTCTTGATGTTTTCAACGATTATTGTTTAGTTAATAGATAATACAATCATTCCTTGACGTAACATATCCATGAATACTGCTATGCTAGTAATCATGATGACCAATGAAAATGATAGACTATAGTCCATATACTTGCTGGGCATGGTCATATCTTCGACTTCTTCAATGGTTTGTGCTTGTCCACGTAACAGATAAAAACCGTACAACCAGCCAAAAATGCTATAGATGATGTACGCCATGGGCACTACTTTACTAAGCCCAATAAAATGACCATAATAAATAGCCGCCGTGGATACCAAAAGCCATGCCGTTTCTAGAATTGAGCTAATACTAAATAAAGTGGATTCGGGTAGTTTGCCTGCATTTTTTTTGAGTACGATTGATTCATAAGCAATTAATGCACCTACAATAAGGGTGCCACCTAGATACATTGCTTGCCAATTGGGAATATAACCCGCTGAAGATAAGGCGTTAAAAGGGTTAGCAAAGCTGGGAATTGCAAAAAAACTGAGCAATCCTTGAGAGAAAAAAGCCGCGGATGATTGCCAAAACAAAACAATATTCAAAATAAATCTCATACAACCAATTAGTTAATGGGTATTCTATACTAAAAAACCCTGCTTATGTCAATTTAACCATAAACAGGGTTGCACAATGCCACCATGATAAAGATAATGAATCAAAATCTGTCAAACATGGTGCTATTCTCCTAAGAGACTTAGTTTTTTGCTTTGTCGATGATTTTACTATCGGTGATCCAAGGCATCATGCCGCGAAGTTTTGCCCCTGTTTTTTCGATTTCATGCTCGGCAGTTTGACGGCGGCGAGCAGTCATTGATGGATAGCCTAACATACCTTCAGCAATAAACATTTTGGCATATTCACCTGACTGGATGCGTTTTAGGGCATTGCGCATGGCTTCACGTGATTGTTCATTGATCACTTCAAGACCCGTAACATATTCGCCATATTCTGCGTTGTTACTGATTGAGTAGTTCATATCGGCAATACCGCCTTGGTACATGAGGTCGACAATGAGTTTTAATTCATGTAGACATTCAAAATATGCCATCTCAGGCGCGTAGCCCGCTTCAACTAGTGTTTCAAAACCCATTTTGACTAGTTCAACGGCACCACCGCAAAGTACGGCTTGTTCACCAAAAAGATCGGTTTCTGTTTCATCTTTGAAAGTGGTTTCGATGATACCTGAACGGCCACCGCCAACACCCGATGCATAGGATAATGCCACTTGTTTGGCTTGACCTGAGGCGTCTTGATAGACTGCGATTAGGTCGGGAATACCGCCACCTGTGGCAAATTCATTGCGTACAGTATGACCCGGTGCTTTAGGGGCAATCATGATGACGTCAAGGTCTTTACGGGGTACGATTTGGTTATAATGGATAGCAAAACCATGGGCAAACGCTAAGGTAGCGCCTTGTTTGATGTTTGGCTCGATGACATCGTTATATAGTTGTTTTTGGAATTCGTCTGGCGTCAAAATCATGACTAAGTCAGCATTTTTGACAGCGTCTTCAACTTCGGCAACCTTAAGACCTGCGTTTTCTGCTTTTGACCATGAGTTTGAGTCTTTACGAAGACCTACGGTTACATCAACACCGCTGTCTTTAAGGTTGAGGGCGTGAGCATGACCTTGTGAGCCGTAGCCAATGATAGCCACTTTTTTGCCTTGGATGATTGATAAATCACAGTCTTTATCATAAAAAATATTCATAACGATTTCCTTGTGTTAACAAATTTTAAAATAACTTGGTTCAAGTATTGGGTTATACGCTAAGGGTTTTTTCACCACGCGCAATGCCAATGACACCTGAACGCACCACCTCTAAGATACGGTCTCGTCCCATTAATTCAATAAAACCATCAAGTTTGCTGGTATCACCAACAATTTGGATGGTGTAGACGCTTGGGGTAATGTCTACAATGCTGGCACGGAAAATGTCTGCCGTGCGTTTGATTTCATCACGACTGCTGCCTGTGGCGCGCACTTTAATGAGCATTAGTTCGCGTTCAATATGTACGCTGTCTGTCAAGGTTGTGACCTTGACAATTTCAATGAGCTTGTGCAATTGTTTGGTGATTTGCTCAATTTTATTTTGGTCAGTGTCTGTGGTTAGGGTTAAACGAGATAAAGTGGGGTCATCTGTTGGCGCAACGTTGAGGGTTTCAATGTTGTAACCACGCTGAGAAAATAGCCCTACCACGCGCGAGAGTGACCCAGATTCATTTTCCATTAAAACTGAAATTAAATGTTTCATTAGGTACGCTCCCCTTTTGCTAACCACATATCACGCATTGATTGCCCTGCCAATTGCATGGGATAAACGTGTTCGTTTCTATCGACAATGACATCAATAAACACTAATCTGTCTTTCATGGCTAATGCTCGCGCCAGTTCTTCATCAAGTTTGGCAGGGTCTGTGACTTTGATGCCAACATGGCCGTATGCTTCGGCAAGTTTAACAAAATCTGGCAGCGAATCCATATATGAGTTGGAATGGCGACCTTCGTAAATCATGTCTTGCCACTGCTTCACCATGCCCAACTGCGCGTTATTTAGGTTTAAGATTTTGACGGGTAAGTTGTACTGAAGGCAAGTTGATAACTCTTGGATATTCATCTGAATAGAGCCTTCGCCTGTGATACATACTACATCACGTTCGGGGCAAGCAAGCTTGGCTGCCATGGCATAAGGGAGACCCACGCACATGGTACCAAGACCGCCCGAATTGAGCCATTGTCGCGGTTCATCGTACTTGTAATAAAGTGCCGCAAACATCTGATGCTGTCCAACGTCTGAGGTAATAATGGCTTTACCTTCACTTAATGCATAAAGACGCTCGACAACGTGCTGGGGTTTCATGCCGTTGCTATCATCTTTGTCATAACGCAAACCATGACGTTTGCGCCATTCGTTGATTTGCGCCCACCAATCGTGGAGCGCTGGCTGGTCAAGCGCGCTGTTATTTTCTTTGACAATCCCCAACATTTCTATCAACACATTTTTGACATCACCCACAATTGGGATATGCGCATTGATCGTTTTTGAAATAGAGGCTGGGTCAATATCAATGTGGATAATTTTGGCGTTTGGACAAAATTTTTGGGTATTGTTGGTAACGCGGTCATCAAAACGTGCGCCAACTGCCAAAATCACATCTGAGTTGTGCATGGTCATGTTGGCTTCATAGGTGCCATGCATACCTAACATACCCAAAAATTGTTTGTCAGAACCAGGGTAAGCACCAAGCCCCATTAAGGTATTGGTTACGGGTAAATTTAATAATTGCGCAAGCTCTGTTAACTCTGCACTGGCGTTGGCAGCAATAACCCCACCGCCTGAGTATAGCACAGGGCGTTTTGCCGCTAGCAAGGTGTCAATGGCTTTACGAATCTGCCCTGAATGACCCCGTACAGACGGCTGATAAGAACGCAAGCTAACCGATTCTGGAAAGTGGTAAGCAAATTTTTCGTTCGGTGCGGTTTTGTCTTTGGGCACATCGATTACCACAGGACCTGGGCGTCCAGAGCTTGCGATATAAAAGGCTTTACGCACAATTTCGGGGATTTCACTGGCATGACGCACTTGAAAGCTATGCTTGACCACAGGGCGTGATACCCCAATCATGTCAGTTTCTTGGAAAGCATCATCACCAATCAAGCTAGATGGCACCTGACCTGAGATAATCACCATGGGGATAGAATCCATGAATGCTGTAGCAATTGCGGTAACGGTGTTGGTGGCACCCGGACCTGACGTGGCAAGTACGACACCTGTTTGACCCGTCACCCGCGAATAAGCATCTGCCATGTGCCCGGCTGCTTGCTCATGACGCACCAGAATATGTTCAATTTTATCTTGCTTAAATAGGGCATCATAAATGTGCAAAACTGCCCCACCTGGGTAACCAAAAATATATTGAACCCCTTCATCAATAAGGGCTTGCACCAGCATTTCTGCACCTGATAGCATCACGGGTTCACCTGTCGAGGTTTGAACCGATTTTTTATCAAAATGGGGTGCAGCGTGAGCCGTTTGATTGTCTCCCGTCGCCGCTATTGGATTCACGGGGGGAGCTTGGGTAGTTTGAGTCACTGTCAGCACCTTTTGTGGTCGTCGTCAGATAGGTATTTACTGGGTTGTCGCTATAGCTATAATAGGCGCACTATTTGTTAGGATCTTGATCAACTGCCAACAAACATAGCGTAGTATGACACAGATGACAACGCTAACGAGGACAAAAAAATGATAACCAAAAAAGAAGGCAACACAAAAATGTGGTGTTTAGATTGATGGCTACTTTTTGTCTTTGTTGACCGATAAGTCAGCGTTGTTAATTGTTTAACAACAACAAGGGTAAAAAATGCACGTGTTTTGGGTGCCTATTTAAGCGATAACCTTAAATATTTTATTTTTTACCAATTAATAACAAACGATAATTTATTATTAATGACCAGTAGATAACCCAATATTGTTGTTTTTTGCCCATAAAGTCAAGAAAAAAATAACTTGTTTTAATATAACTTTTTTTTATGTAATAATTGGCATGGCAAATTGATTAAAATTAGGATTTTTTATGCCATCTTAGGATGAGCTATGGTAATCTAGCCAGTTATGTTTGATATGATTACCTTTAGGAACAACCATGCTAAAACCACTTTGTTTATTGTCATTATTGTTAGCGCCTATGTTCGTAACGCCATCAAATGCCGCAACTTATTTTAAGTGGACGGATAAAAACGGTGTTCCCCACTATAGTCAATACGCCCCAACTAACGGGGTAAATCTACATAAAGTCCAAGTGGTAAATACACGGGAGCTAGGCCCAAGTAGTAGCGCTGCAGCCGCCGTGCCAAATGCCTCGAGCGCTGCACCTACCCAAAACCCAGATCAAAAACGTAACGCCGAGCTTGAAAGTCAAAACAAACTGCTTAAAAAACAACAAGATCAAGAACATTGTAAGTCTTTACAAAATAACCTCGCCAACCTTAACGTGGGCGGACGCGTGTATGAAATGGATGACAAAGGTGAACGCAAATATTTGGATGGTCGTGAAATTGAACTGCGCCGCGGCAAGGTTGCGCAAGCGATTAACCAATATTGTAAATAAGCGCGCTATATGCAGCCATAAAAGGCTCATTGCTATGAGAGCCTATTTACAACATCACTGCGCTAGGACAATTGTTCACTATGGATAGTGTCTGCAATAGCTGCTGCCATATGTTTGGCCTGCAAGCCATATTCACCCATTGATGCTGCTAAGCAGTCGCCTGCCTTTGCATGAATAAGCGTGGCTGAGATTAGTGGATAGTGGATATGCTGCGCTACAAAACTTGCGACAACACCTGCTAGGCAGTCTCCCATACCCGCGGTTGCCATGCCCGCATTGCCAAGCCCACAAATAAAGGTATCCCCATTTTCACTGACCAGTGTTTCTGCACCCTTAATCAACCATTGCCCACCATACTGTTGGGAAAGTTGTGTTAAAGCGGATAATTTATCACGGTCAACCTGTTGATAGTCTATACCTAGTAACCGCGCCGCCTCGCCTGCGTGCGGTGTACAGTAGCAGTGTGCAGCGAGTTTTTGCGGATTGCTAGTTTGGACATTGTTAGTTTGAAGATCGATAGCTTGCGGCGGGGCAATTGGGTTGAGAGATGGCGCCGTAGGTGGTGTTGGACAATTTTTTGATAGATATTGGCTTAAGTGAAACAGCCCATCAGCATCAATTACACAAGATTTTTGGTGAGCTAAGCTGATTTTTAACGTTTGTTCAAATAGCTGGTAGCTGGCGGCATCTCGTCCCATTCCCATACCGATAGCGACCACATCTACTTGTGCTATTAAAGTGCTAAGCGCTAGGGCGTCATGCAGATCTGCCGTCATGGCATTGGGCAAATTGGCAATGATAGCCCCATGAAAATCCCTATGACAAGCCACGGTGACCTTACCTGCGCCAGCAGCAAACGCACTACTGGCAGATAGCAGCGCGGCACCTGCCATACCTTGCCCAGTTTCTAACCGATTGCCACCGATAATCAGCACATGACCATAACTGCCTTTATGGCTAATTTGTGCCCGTTTTGATAGACGCTGTGGGCGATTGAGATAAAAAATGGGGTTATCTGGCAATGTGAGCGGCATGAGCGGTATGTCAATAATGCGTCCAACATATGCTTTGGCATCACCTAAATGCAACCCAATTTTTCTTGCACCCAAACACAGGGTAATATCTGCGTGAATGGCAATATCTTCATAAACTTCACCCGTGGCGGCGTTGACACCACTAGGTACGTCAATGCTTATTACTTGGGTAGAAGCGTAGCTGTTTTTTTGCTGATTAATCCATCGGCTGATGGCAGTATAATCTGCAGGCATGCCGCGGCTTAAGCCTATGCCAAACATGGCGTCAATGATGACTTCATACCTCACGGCTAGCCCTTGTTGGTTCACGGCTTGAAAGGTGTGATAATCTATACAATGAATTTTTTGCGGGAGAATGGTTGCTATTGCTTTGGCTTGCTGACTATCTGCTGTGGTGGGTGCTGCCATTTCAACCACGGTGATATGCCAAGTGGGTCGATGCTGCGCCAAATAATGCGCGACAAGCCAGCCATCACCGCCATTATTACCCGCCCCAACCACCACCAACACTGTGCTTATAGGCGTTTCACCTTGATTGAGTAGCCAGTGGGTAATTTGCCATGCCGCTTGCTGCATTAATCCAAAGCTTTGGCTGTGCTTAAACCATTGTTTTTCAAGCGCATAAATGTAGGCTGGGGCATAACAAGCAACCGCTTGCGGCATATCCACCCATTTGGTAGTCACAGATTTGGTGGGAGTAATCATAAAATCTTCCTGTTTTTTGGCAGTCTTATCTCGGTAAATATGCGGCAATTTATCTGATAAATCACTGAATAAAATTTGCTATAATTGGTACGATTTTTTTTGTAGATTGTGTTATGACCGCCCATCCTGCCAATCATGGCACTTTAATACCACTATATGCCAACGATGCCTCACAATCAAGCGAGGCTTTACAATCAAGCCCGTCAGATTTGGTGGCGCTAAAAGCTTGGATCAAGACGCAAGCACTTGCGTTAGGCTTTGGTGACTGCGGCGTCATTGAACCTCATCACCCAATTTTTGCCAAACAGATGCTTGGGCTGCAGCAATGGCTTGCTGCGGGCAAACACGGTGACATGCACTTTTTTGAAGACAATCATGACAAACGCGCCAATCCTGCTTTATTGGTCGAAGGTACCCAAAGCATCATCAGTGTGCGCTTAGATTACTTGGTAACCGCACCGCCACGGCGCGCCATTCCTGATAATGCCTTACCCAATCATGGCATTATCGCGCGCTATGCCCGTGGGCGTGATTATCATAAAACCATGCGTGGGCGGCTTAAGTTACTTGCCAATCAAATTTTGCAAAAATTACAACGCGACTACCCACACTATGCCACAGGATTTGTGTTTCGTCCGTTTAGTGACTCTGCGCCAATTTTTGAGCGCGCCCTCGCTGAGCATGCAGGGCTTGGTTGGACAGGCAAGCATACGTTGCTCATTAACCAACAAGCAGGGTCTTTTTTTGTATTGGGTGAGCTGTTTACCAGTTTACCGTTACCGCCCGACACGGTTGCTACGTCATCTCAGTCTAGGGGACATTGTGGCAGCTGCCAAGCTTGTATTGATATTTGCCCAACCCAAGCCATCCAAAAAAACGCCACAGGACATTATGACGTGGATGCACGACGCTGTATTTCTTATTTAACCATCGAATTAGCGGGGGAAATTCCCGTTGAGCTGCGCCCAAAAATTGGTAACCGCATTTTTGGTTGTGATGATTGTCAGCTGATTTGCCCGTGGAATAAGTTTGCCAAACTTGCCGTGATTGATGATTTTCAGCCGCGCCATGGCTTGGATAACGTGACATTATTACAACTTTGGTCGTGGGATGAAGCCGAGTTTTTAAAAAAAACCGAAGGCAGTCCCATTCGGCGTACAGGGTATCAAAATTTTATGCGTAATATCGCTGTGGCACTTGGTAATGCTCCTTTTAGCCCAGCCATCATTGCCAATCTGCAACAAAAACGCCCGACATTGAGCGAAAACACCCAAGCGCATATTGATTGGGCATTACACCAACAGTCAAGTCAATCATAAGGGATGGTGAGCCTGTGTCAATGCGCTGCTCTAAGCGTTGTTTTGGCGACAGTGATATAAACTGATATAACTGATATAATAAGGTGCGCTCGTAATCGGCTAGCGTCCATGTTTTTTCACAGGTAAAGGTTTGGTGATGTTGTGGTCAAGAGATCGGCTAAAGCTGTGCGGTTCTCGGCTTATTTTTGGCTGATGTTTGCCACTTAATATAGAATTTATCAAGCCATCATTTTTAAGGTTATATTATGAATACCCCTGTTGCACAGCTTGAACCCACCAGCGTTTGGTCGTGGTTTGCCAAAATCTGTGCCATTCCTCATCCCACTTTCCATGAGCACCCATTAGGTGATTTTATTGTCAATGAAGTAAAAACCCACGGGCAAGCGTATGGGCTCAGCGTAGAAAAAGACGCTAAAGGCAATATCTTGATCCAAAAACCTGCTAGCAAGCTATATACCTTAAGCCATCCTGCCGCAGATCGCCCACCCGTTGCGATTCAAGCACATTTTGATATGGTGGCGCAAAAGGGTCAGTCGTCTTGCCATGATTTTATCAATGACCCTATTTTGCCTGTGATTAAAGATGGCTGGGTATGGGCAACCGATACCACGCTAGGCGCCGACAACGGCATTGGACTTGCCATGGCGCTGGCGGTGGCATTTAGTGATGACATCGCCCATCCTGCACTGCATTTGATTTTGACTTGCGAAGAAGAAATTGGCATGGGCGGCGTGCAAGTGGTGAGCCCTGATTGGCTGACTGCCCCTACGCTGATTAATCTTGATTCTGAAGATGAAGGCGAGCTGTTTGTTGGCTGTGCAGGCGGACGTGATGCCACATTCCACTTGGCAGCACCGCAGGTGACAGTGCCTAGCAACCTCACCACGATTGCTATTCATGTTAGCGGTTTGCAAGGGGGGCACTCCGGCATTGATATTCATAAAGGTCTTGCCAATGCTAATTTACTGCTGGCACGAGTGTTGTCAACAATTTTTGAGACTAAGCCTTTTTATCTGCAAAGTTGGCAAGGTGGGGTGTTAAGAAATGTGATTACCCGTGAAGCGACAGCGGTGATTGTGGGTGATTTGGCTGCAATTACGCCTTTATTGAGTGCTTTACAACACGATCTGGCTAGTGAGTATCACGTGGCGGAGCCCACATTACAGATAACGGCAGAAAAATTAGCTACCTCATCTATGGATGCAGCTGTCGCTATTGCGCCTCAAGATACCAAGCGTATGCTTAATTTACTGCGAACGTTACCCAATGGCGTGCTTCGCATGAGTGACAGCTTTGCAGGCGTGGTAGATAGTTCAATAAGTACGGGCGTGGTAAAACTTATGACCGCAGAGGCTGCGGCAGATATCGCAACATTAGAGATACGCTGCCTGATGCGCTCACTGGCTGAGACCCCCAAAGCCGATATCAGCCAGCGCTTACAAGCCTTGGCAGATATGGCAGGCGCGCAATTAACCCTGAGTGATGATTATCCAGGTTGGGAGCCCGATCCAGACTCTGCATTATTAGCACTGGCAAAAACCGTCATGGCACAACACTTTGATGGTGAACCCAACATACAAGTTATTCATGCAGGCTTAGAATGCGGTATTTTGAAGGGCAAAGCGCCTAACATGGATATGATTTCGTTTGGACCCAATATTCGCGCTGCCCATTCGCCAAAAGAACGTGTAGAAATAGACAGTGTCCGTAAAACGTGGGACGTCTTATTAGATTTTCTAAAGGTATTGTAATTACTACAAAAAAATCCCTGCCTAATGCAGGGATTTTTTATTTTTACAGCGTGTATGTATATTGATAATCCGTGCTTATTTGGTGTGACTTAATACCCGTCTTGCCAACATACTCATTGCCAAGATAAACGCCAACAAACCTAAAATTTGCCCGATTGTGTCCCAGTTTTCTAGTTTGAGCGCCAATGGTGCATCCGAGCCACCTGTGGTAACAGAAGCGGCAATAATAAACGCCATGATTACGCCAATGAGACTTTCACCAACAATAAGCCCTGCGGCAAATAGGGTGCCTGTGCGTTCTGCGCTCTTAAGATTTTTTTCGCGCGCTGCTGCAGGACTTTTTTTGGTGATGTAATGCTTGAGCCACCACGCCAAGACGGTACCAATAAAAATCGGCATATTGATAGAAGGTGGCAAATAAATGCCCATCCCCACCGCCAACACAGGCAAGCTATACTTACCCGCTGAAGTTTTACGTAACACCGTATCTACCACAATCAACGTTGCACCAATCGCTACCCCAACCAAAATAAAATCCCAGTTAAGATTATGGGCAAAAATACCTTTGGCGATGGTGGTCATTAACGTGGCTTGAGGCGCACCCAAGGCTTGCGATGCGTCCATATCAGCGCGCGGCAACGCACCTGTAAAGCCATAAGCCTTGTACAACAACTCTAGTACAGGAGAAATCACCAAAGCACCGACCACTACGCCAATAATGAGCGCAATTTGCTGGCGCCACGGGGTTGCTTTAATCAAATACCCCGTTTTTAAATCTTGCAAATTATCGTTTGAAATAGTCGCCACGCACAATACCGCCGACCCACAAAACAAAGCCAGCGCCGTAACAAATTGACCATCACCACTGGTCAACAACTCAGGATTAACATTACCCACCATTAATAAAACCAGTGAAATAACCACAATCGAAATAATACCAATACCTGAAATCGGACTAGACGATGACCCAATCAAACCTGCCATATAACCACAAGCCGCCGCTACCAAAAACCCAATAATAAAGGTAACTGCCGTACAAACGCCCACCAACAGCCACGCCAGCCCAGTCGGCAACGAAGAACCCGCCACAAACTGATAAAAACACACCGCAAGCAACACCGTCATGGCTGCTGTCCAGCCCATCATCGCTTTGGGTGACAAATCTTGCTCAACCCGTGCCAAACCTACATTGCTACCGCCTTTGAGCGCCTGCATAGACAACTTTAGCCCTTCCATCATAGGTTTCATCAAGGTCAACAACGTCCAAAGCGCGGCAACACCGATCGTACCTGCACCGATAAAGCGCACTTTTTCTTTCCAAATTTGCATCGCAAAAGCAGACAACGTCATATCCACAGGCTGCACCGCGGCGCTTGTCAATGTCGGTACTGCCACCCCCCAAGCAATCAAAATGCCCAATAAAATGGCGATACCGCCTGCGATACCGACCAAATAACCCGCCCCCAATAACGCAAGCGAAAAACCCATCGGCAATTGAAAAACCGCGGCACCTGCCTTGAACCAATAGCCTGCCGAGTCCGCCAATAGACGTAGCCCCCCCGTCAAAAAGGCAACCGTACCAGACAAAGCCCCGCCAATCGCAATCTCTTTGGCGCCAATTGAACCATCTTGGGTAGCACTGCCATCGGCTACCGCGGCTTCACCCGCGCGCAAAATTTCGGCGGCAGCGACCCCCTCAGGATAGGGCAAATCACTATTAACCACCATGGCATACCGCAAGGGAATCGTAAACATCACGCCCAAAATACCCCCTGCTATACACAAAATCGTGGTTTGCCAAAAGGGAAAACTTGTCCAATATCCCAACATCAAAAGTGCGGGTAATACAAAAATAATCGAGGACAACGTACCTGCCGCGGATGCCTGCGTCTGTACCAAATTATTTTCCAAAATATTACTATCTTTGGCAAATTTTAAAATTGCCATAGAAATAACGGCAGCGGGTATTGAAGACGCAAATGTCAAACCCACTTTTAGCCCCAAATAAACATTTGAAGCGGTAAAGATAACGGTAATTAACGCCCCAAGAATCACGCCTCTTAGCGTAAATTCTTTATAATTGTCATAGGAATCAATATTGCTTGTTGGTTGGGGTTGCACAGATGCACCTCCTTTTACATATAGATACAAAATTTTATAATTTAGAAACTAGCGAGGTGATTATACTGCCTTTTGTCTCAAAAAAAATAATTTTATCCCTACTACACCGTCAAGCATATACTGCGCATCTTGTGAATAGACCAACACCTGCACTTGAGAATTGATCCAAACCTCATAAATTAGGTGATCACCCTTAAACTGTTTTGCTTTGATTACGCCCGTGATGGGGCTGTTTTCTTTGGGCACAAGCCCAAGCCATTCGGGGCGAATTAATACCTGCTGGCTTTGCGCAAAATACGGATAAGCGCCCCACGGCAACTTACCCAAAGCTGTTTCTAAACCATCACCACGGGCATCTGTAAAGGGCTGGGCAGATAATAAGACACCCTTGCCAATAAACTTGGCAACCGTGGCTGTTTTTGGGGCTTGATAAAGCTGTGCTGGGGTATCCCACTGCTGCAATTTACCCTCTGCCAGCATGCCTATTTTGTCAGCAATCATAAACGCTTCTTGTTGATCGTGGGTGACGACAAGGGCACTGATTTGGCGCTGTTTGAGTAATAATTGGATATTTTTTGCCAAGTCTTCTCGTAAGTCAGCATCAAGACTAGAAAACGGTTCATCAAATAAAATCAGCTGCGGATTTGGGGCAATGGCACGTGCAAGAGCAACTCGCTGCTGCTGTCCGCCTGATAGCTCATGCGGATAGCGTTTGGCAAGATCCATTAAACCCACCAATGCTAACAACTCATCAACCGTGGCTTGCTGCTGCGCTTTTGGTTGTTCGTACAATCCAAAGGCGATATTATCCGCCACAGTCAAATGTGGAAATAACGCATAATCTTGAAATACCACCCCAATTTGGCGTTGATGGGCGGGTAAGTGTTTTTTTGTTGACGCATCAAAAAGCACGTGTTTACCAAACTTAATCGTTCCTGCTGTTGGCGTCTCAAAACCTGCAATACAGCGCAATAAGCTAGTCTTACCGCACCCTGATTGTCCAACAAGGCAGGCTATCTCGGCAGGTGCCAATGCAAAATCAATGTCATCTAATACTGCCTTGGTATCATCACTGGTATAATGTAATGATAAATTTTCAACACGTAAAGACATCGGCTCAGTTGTCATGATGGGTTACCTTCTTTTGAAAACAGAATGACAGGAATCAGCCCTGATAGCACAATAACCAGTGCAGGCAATGCCGCTTGGTCAAACTGACCCTCCATGGTAAACGCATAAATACGCACCGCGAGCGTATCCCAGTCTGTGGGGCGGGTCATCAACGTGATTGGCATCTCTTTCATCAAATCAACAAACACCATCAACATCGCCACTCCCAATGAACTTTTTAGCAAAGGCACATATAACCGCCGCACCAGCTGCACACCTCGAACATTCAAAATTAGTGCAGACTCTACAAGACTTGGGCGAATGCGCTCAAACCCCGACTCCACACTTGACACCGCAAGGGCTAAAAATCGGATCACATAAGCCAGCAGCATCACCACCAATGTACCTTTAATAATCGCGGTGCGATCGTCAGCGACAGACAACCAGCTGAGCAAAAAATTATCCACATAAGCGACAGGAATAAAGATACCAATCGCCAATACAGAGCCTGGTATAGCATACCCAAGCGTTGCCAAACGCATCAGCAAACTGGCAAACCTTGATGAATCACCACGCTTTGCCACAACCAGCAGCAGCGCTACCCCCATCACCAAAACAGCACCAATCAGCCCAATAAGCAAAGAATTTGCCATAGGTGCCAACAGTGCCATGGCTTGATCCATGCGCCAATCTTTTAGCGCCCATATCAGCAGCTGCCAAATAGGTAGCAAAAACCCCATAACCAACATCAGACCACAAAAGCCAGTGGCCAGCCCTGCCTTTAGCCCAAACAACTTTTTGGGGATAATTTCCGCTGATTTTTTGGTGGCAAAATGACGGCGACCGCGGCTAAGCTGCTCCAACACAATCAAGACAAACACCAACAAGACCAGTAACGACGCCAACTGCTTGGCGGTATCAATAGAAAAAAAACCAAACCACGCCTGATAAATAGCCGTGGTAAATGTCTCTACCCCAAACACTGACACCGCACCAAAATCTGCCAATACCTCCATCATAGCAAGCAAAAGCCCACTCATCACCCAAGGGCGTGCCATTGGCAACGCAATCTTAAACAACGACTGGGTAGGCGTCAAACCCAGTGAGGCGCCCATATCCAGCGCCTGCTGCCCCATACTGGTAAAAGCATTTCTCGCAAGCAAATACACATACGGATAAAACGTCAGTATCAGCACCCACGACAAACCCCAAATATTACGAATATCAGGTAGTCCCTGCGCCCAACCTGCATGGCTGCGCAAATAACTACTCACCGCGCCCGTATAATCAAACATACCTAGCTGCACAAAAGCCAGTACATAAGCAGGGACGGTAAGTGGCAGCATCATCGCCCAAAAAAATAGCCGCCGACCTGGGAACGTGTACATAGCCGTAAGCCACGCACTACTCACCCCCACTACCAACACCCCAAACGATGTCGTTAGCAGCAATATGAGCGTATTTTTGACAAGCTTAGTGAGCTCAGACTCTAACAAAAATTGCCAGATTTCTTGGTCAAACTCACCAAAACTAGACACCACCACCAGTAGCGGCAGCACCATGATTAGGGTACACAAAATCAGCCATAATCGGGCAAAAAAAACACTTCGATTGATCATCACCTTAAAACCATAAATAAAATGAAAATGATAATTATTATTGTTTATATTAAAAACATACATTATACTACAAAGCCGCACATTTGGTTTACCCATTTCCAACAAACACCACAAAAATTTCCCCAATATCCCATCATTAGGGCAATAATTGGGCAGCGTTTATTCAAATAAGGAACAGCAATGACAAAACAGTTATTAACGTTTGGTATGTTACTAAGCTCAGCAACACCCGCTTTTGCCAGCGAGCTGGTGATCTATTCTGCTCGAGCAGATAACTTATTAAAACCCATCGTGGCAAAGTATGAACAACAAACTGGGGTCAAAATCAAACTGGTAAATGATAAAGCGGGCGTATTGGTAGAAAAAATCAAAGCAGAAGGTAACAACACGCCTGCAGACTTGCTCATTACCGTAGACGGTGGCAACCTTTGGCAAGCAGCGCAGCAAAACATTCTAAAGCCTGTGAACTCACCCATTTTGGAAGCCAATATTCCGCCCCAATTTCAAGACCCACAAAATCGCTGGTTTGGGATGTCGGTACGTGCTCGAACCATCTTTTATAACCCAACCAAAGTAAACCCAAATCAACTATCAACTTACGCCGATTTATCCACTGCCAAATGGAAAGGCAAACTGTGTCTAAGAACCTCAGACAATGTCTATAACCAATCCTTGGTTGCCACCATGATTCCTCATAATGGTCTACCCCAAACCCAAAAAATCCTAAAAGGCTGGGTGGATAATCTAGCCACCAAACCCTTTGCCAACGACACAGCCTTACTTGAAGCTATTGATGCAGGTCGCTGTGATGTAGGCATTGCCAATACCTATTATTACGGGCGCCTGCTAGATAGCAAACCTGCCATCAACGTCAAACCGTTCTTTGCTAATCAAAAATGGCAAGGCACCCACGTCAACGTATCGGGTATTGGCTTGGTAAAATACAGTAAAAATGCCGCCCAAGCACAAAAATTCATGGAGTGGCTAAGTAGCGCAGACGCGCAAAATTTATTTGCTGACCTAAACAGCGAGTACCCTGCCAACCCGCGCATTAACCCATCAGCAAAAGTCGCCAAATGGGGCACCTTTAAACAAGACATTATCAATGTATCAGTGGCGGGAAAAAACCAAAAACAAGCCATTATCTTGATGAAAAAAGCGGGTTATCAATAATTAGTAGCGTGATAACACCTGCTTACCAGCCAGCACGGTTTGTCAACCGTGCTTTTTTTATGCAAAATTTTGCGTCATTTCATGATTTTACCTATAATGAGCCAACCTTAAAATAGAGATAAATTATGTATCCATTTATTCGACTGGGCACCCATGCCATTAAGAGTGCGGTTCGTAAACAGCGGGGACATGCCTTAGCCATCACTGATACCAGTGAAATAACCCTGACTGCCAACCTAAGCGATATTGATCATTTTGTTGAAATGAATAACGGGCGCATTTTTACCTTATTTGATTTAGGACGCAATGACTTTGCTATTCGGGCAGGACTTGCCAAAAAGCTAGTTAAGCACCGCTGGGGGCTTGTGGTGGCAGGCAGTACCATCCAATACCGTAAACGGGTGCGCCTATTTGACAAAGTGACCATTAAAACCAAACTGGTAGGCATTGATGAACGCTGGTTTTATATTGACCAAACCATGTGGGTCAAAGGTCAGCCCACGTGCCATGCACTGCTACGCACAGGCGTAACCAACGTGGTAAGCGGCAAGGTTATCCCCACCGCCAAGGTATTAGAAGCGATTGGTGAAAAAGACTTTGTGCTACCTGTGGATGCGTGGATTCAATCATGGGTACAGGCAGACAAACAACGCCCATTTCCCACCCAACCAGCTGCCAAAGGTGACGCATGAGTTTAAGCCTAACTGATTTTGACTATGTCCTGCCCGAGTCGCTGATTGCCCGATTTCCCCTAGCTGAGCGCTCAGCATCGCGCTTACTTTATCTCCCTGCCAATTCAGCGAGCCGCGAGCCACAAGACAAACTATTTAGCGATTTACCCAATTTACTAAAGGCAGGTGACTTGGTGGTATTTAATGACACCAAAGTCATGAAGGCCAGACTGTTTGGGCAAAAAGCCAGTGGCGGTGCGGTGGAAGTGTTGGTAGAGCGCATTTTGGATGAGGCACCAACACCTGCGCAAAAAAACACCGCCTTATGCCATGTTCGCGCCAGCCGCAGCCCCAAAACAGGGCAAACCTTGCACCTTGCCGAGGGAAAAATTCAGGTCACTGTCATCGGTCGCGAGGACAATTTATTTGTGTTACAGTTTGACCAAGCCATCTTGCCTGCCCTTGAAGCCTATGGCGAACTGCCCATTCCGCCTTACTTTGAGCGCCATGCCGATGCGCATGATGAGATGCGCTACCAGACAGTGTTTCATGACCCTGCCAAGCTTGCTAGCGTTGCCGCGCCTACTGCCAGCCTACATTTTGATGATAAAATATTGGCGCAGCTCATGGCAAAAGGCATCCAAACCGCGTTTGTCACCTTGCACGTGGGGGCAGGCACGTTTGCCCCTGTCAAAACTGATGATATTTTGAGCCACAAAATGCACTCAGAGTATGCCGAGCTGCCACAAGCGACAGCGGATATGATAAACCAAACCAAAGCGCGCGGCGGTCAAGTGATTGCGGTGGGCACAACTGTGACCCGTGTACTTGAGACTGCTTTTCAAAAAACCGCAAGTTTTGAGCAGCCTGCCTTGTCAGCGTGGTCAGGCGATACCGATATTTTTATTTATCCATCCTTTAGGTTTGGGGTGATTGATAAGCTCATCACCAATTTTCATTTGCCAAAATCCACGCTGTTGATGCTGGTATCGGCGTTTGCAGGCAGTGAGGCGATTAGACATGCCTATCAACATGCCATTGCCAAACAGTACCGTTTCTTTAGTTATGGCGATGCGATGTTACTTGAAAAAGTGGTATAATTTTAACTTTTTATAGACATTAAACTATGCAATTTACCTTACACAAAACTGCCACGGGCGAAAGCCGCGCACGCCGTGGAACTGTTCATCTAGCACACGGCGATGTCCAGACCCCTGCATTCATGCCTGTCGGCACCTACGGCACGGTCAAAGGCATGCTGCCACGGGATATTCATGCCATTGGCGCGGAGATTATCCTAGGCAATACCTTTCATTTGTGGCTACGCCCCACCACCGCGGTGATTGATCAATTTGGCGGCTTACATGACTTTATTGGTTGGAACAAGCCTATTTTGACCGACTCGGGCGGTTTTCAAGTATTTAGCCTTGGCGCCATGCGCAAAATCAAAGAAGAAGGCGTGTATTTTCGCTCGCCGATTGATGGCGCAAAAGTTTTTTTATCCCCTGAAATCTCGATGCAAATTCAAAAATCATTAAATTCTGATATTGTCATGCAGTTTGATGAATGTACCCCCTACCCTGCAACTCATGCCGAAGCGGACAAATCGCTTGCGCTGTCGCTACGTTGGGGGCAGCGCTGCCTTGATGAGCACCACAAACTTGGCAATACCAATGCGCTATTTGGCATTATCCAAGGCAGTATGTACCAAGACCTACGCCAAAAGTCGCTAGAAGGGCTGCTCAAGATGGATTTTGACGGCTATGCAATTGGTGGCTTATCCGTGGGTGAGCCCAAAGATGAGATGATGGCGGTGTTAGATTATCTGCCCGATGACATGCCAGCGGACAAGCCGCGTTATTTGATGGGCGTAGGTAAACCCCAAGATATCGTAGAGGCGGTGCGCCGCGGTGTAGACATGTTTGACTGCGTCATGCCAACTCGCAACGCGCGCAACGGGCATTTATTTACAACCCATGGTGTGGTAAAAATTCGCAACAGCCAATATAAATTTGATGAAAGCCCGCTAGACAGCGACTGCGATTGCTACACTTGCCAAAATTTTAGCAAAGCTTATTTGCATCATTTAAATAAATGCCAAGAAATGCTAGGCGCACAGCTTGCCACCATTCATAACCTGCGTTATTATCAGCGCTTAATGGCAGCTATTCGCAGCGCCATTGAAACAGATACGTTTGATGAATTTGTGAGCACGTTTTATCAGCAGCAAAACCTGCCTAATCCTGCACTAACGCTTACTTAATGGCGGTTAGTTGTCCAAAAAAAAGCGCCTTATATAGGCTCTTTTTTTTGGATAGACAATGCATGAACGGCGTAATGCCACTTTAACGCACCAGCCCACGCTCACTGTGAATCAGTGAATCTAGTAATAACTGCACCAGTGGCTCATGCGGCAATAACTGCTCGCTAACGGCGGTGATGGCTTCTTCTTTGGTAAGCCCTGAGCGAAAAATCACACGGTACGCCTGACGCAAATAATCAATAGTCTGCTTTGACCAACCCTTGCGGCGCATGCCCTCAATATTAAGCCCGTGGCTTTTGGCAGGGTTGCCCGATACCATGTTAAAGGCTGCCACGTCTTTTAAAATCAAACTTGCCCCACCAATCAAACTATAATCATCAATCTTACAAAACTGGTGAATCCCCGAGTTGCCGCCCACAATGATATGATTGCCCAAATGTACGTGCCCTGCAATCCCCACATTGTTGGCAACCACATTGTCATTGCCAATCACACAATCATGGGCAATATGGGTGTTCACCATAAACAGGTTACGGCTGCCAACCCGTGTGATGCCTTTGTCTTGTAAGGTGCCACGGTGGATGCTACAGGCTTCACGAATGCGATTGTCATCGCCAATCTCAAGCCATGTCTCTTCACCTTGGTATTTCAAATCTTGGCAGTCTTCACCGATGCTGGCAAATTGGAAGATTTCATTACGCTCACCAATACGGGTGTATTTTGAGATCACCACGTGGGGATGGATAACGGTACTCGCCCCAATCGTCACATGTTTTCCGATGATACAATAGGCACCAATCGTTACCGATGGATGAATTGTTGCCGTTGGGTCAATAATCGCCGTTGGGTGAATGGTCATGAAAAATCCTCATACCTGCCTGCCAAAAAATCGTGCAAGTAGGCACGGCTTTTTTGAATAGCGGCTATTGCAAAACAACCAACAACGCTAAGGCAGGTTCAAATAAAAAAATGACATTATAGCATTTTTAGGTGCCCATGCCATTTTTATCAAGGCTTTTAATGCAAGGTTTTTGAAGCGCCAACGGGTTTTCCCAGCGGCTATTTGGTGGGATATTGGGTACGCTGTTCGGCAATGGTGATTTCAGCGCTAGCGGCAAGCTCATCTCCCACGCAAGCGGTGCAGCTAAATTTATAGATACTGTGGCGTTCCATAGTTTTTTGGGCACGCAAAATCAGTTGATCACCTGGAATCACCTGACGTTTAAAGCGGACTTTGTCCACCCCTGCAAATAGATAAATATAGCCATCTCTGGGTTTGACATTTTTACTGATAAAACCCAGTACGCCAGCTACCTGCGCCATTGCTTCAATCATCAGCACCCCAGGCATAATAGGCTCTTCAGGGAAATGCCCATTAAAAAATGGCTCATTAATGCTGATGTTTTTTAGCCCCGTAATCCACTCATTGGGTTGGCATGCCGTCACCCGATCTAATAACATAAATGGGTAGCGGTGCGGCAGATACTCTCGTAACACAACGGCATTAAGTGGTAAGCTCACCCCCCGATCGGCAAGCATTGATAAGTCTTGTTCGGTAATTTTATCAAAATCCATGATAATATCCTTGGCGCAAATTGGGATCATGTCCAGCCCAATTATAATGTTAACTTGGCTAAAATGGCTATTGTAACGGTTTTGGGTTTGAGTTTACAGTTGTTTTCTCAAAAATTTATGGGTTAGGTGTCTTGGTGGGCTTTGGTGGCTATTATTTTTTACCAAAATTTTTAAAGTTGATAAAAGCGCGTTTCCATACACTGCTTGGCATAGCAGGTAACCCTGAGGAATAAACCCCCGCTTGTCGAATATTTTTGGTAACCATGGTCATGCCCGTGATGGTGACATCATCACACACGTGGATATGCCCTGTAAAGCCTGCACCGCCGCCAATCATGCAGCGCTTGCCAATCGTGGTACTCCCAGCAACACCCACACAGGCGGCAATTGCGGTACCTGCGCCAATCTGTACGTTATGAGCAATCTGTACCAAGTTATCGATAATCACGTTATCGCCAATGAGGGTATCATTGAGCGCGCCACGGTCAATACAAGTATGGCTACCCACTCTCACATGATTGCCAATCACCACACGCCCTAATTGATGAATTTTTTGCCAGCCTGCGGTGTCAGGTTGACCTTTTGGCGCAAAACCAAAACCCTCGTTGCCAATGCTAGCATGGCTGTGAAGACTAACCCACTCGCCAATCACGCAGTGATGCCCAATAAACACATGCGGTAACAGTTCACTATGATTGCCAATACAAACGCCTGATTGCAGCGTCACATGACTGTGCAGCACCACTTCGTCACCAATCACACAGTTATCACCCACCTCACAATAAGCGCCAATCACAGTGTTTTGACCCAGTTTGACATGATTACCTACGATAGCCGTGGGATGAACCGTGGCTGATTGGGTACTGGTAGAGGCTGGCAGTGAGGCGTTGGCAAACAGTGCGGTGAGTTTGGCATACGCCAAGTAAGGAGATGTCACCACAATAGGATAGCTATGGGCAGGACATTGATCACGCATGGCTTCGGGTACTAACACGGCGCCTGCATTGGTGGTATAAAGCTTCGATTCATAATGAGAATTTGCCAAAAAGCTAATGTCTGAAGGGGCAGCCTGCTCCAGTGTGGCAATCGATGATATCACGGTATCAAGCGTGGCAGAAGATGGGACATCGAGGTGAGCATGAGACCTTACCATCTCCTCACCCAAATAGTTGATAATCTCTGCTATTGTAAAAGCCATTGCCATTGCTCCCATTAATCAAAGTCTAAGAAATGTCGTTATTTTACACGTAAAATACCCGACAGTGGCTTAAAAAAAGCCTACTCATGAGATTTGTTTGCCGTGGTAATGCTGTCCTATGGGTTGGGGCGTACAATGCAGCCAACGTCTGCTTGCACCTTTTTTACCTTACCCAAACTAAAAAACGCAATCATTAAATATTGCGTTTTGAGGTCATAAACGGTATTTACATCTAAAGCGCGTTAACCCTGCATTTTATTTGACTTGATCATTTAGTGCTTTGGTAAAATCAGCCGTAACATCCCACTCAGGCTTGACAAAACTGATTGACCGATCGCGATTATCAACCAGCACATCAATATTTTTTTGGCGGATAATCGTGTCACGAATGCTAGGCATTTTAGGCGCAATACGCTGCATGACTTCATTCTCACTGGCATCAATCAATGCTTGAATTTGGGCAGCCACTTGTTCATAGTTTTGTAAGTTTGCCTGAATTTGCTTTCTGATGTCTTCTTTTTGCGCGTCAGTTAACTTGTCCTTTTGACTGGCATACTGGTTTTGCAAGCGCTCAACGGCACTTTTATAGCTTTCAAGTTGCTGCTGTTTTGGCTTGACCGATGCTTGTACGGTGGCAATTTTTGCTTTGGCAAAGTTGGTATTGGTGATTGCCAATTGTGAGTTCCAAACCGCCACATTATTAGCATACGCTGATACGCTGATAGCCGATACCATTGTCATCATGGTGAATAGTTTGGTAAATGCTGATTTCATGATTGAGCCTTATAATTAAAAAGTGCGTCCAATTTCAAACTGTACATTGTCAATTTGGTCTTTTTCTTTTTTGTTAAGTGGTACTGCATAACTTAGCGAGATAGGACCAATGGGGGTAATCCAAGTAAACCCAGCCCCTGCACTAAAACGCATGTTGTTGTCTTTTTCATTTAACAAGGGGACTTGTTTGCCATCAACGGCGATGGTTTTGTCATATTTATTGGTAGTGTCAAATACTTGTGCGCCTTCAACAAACAATACGGGACGAATCTGTTCTGCCCAATCCCCCTTAAACGGCATCGGCAAAATAAGTTCTGTACCTACTTGGGCTAAAGCGTTACCACCAATTTCTTCTGGATAAGGATCAACACCGTTATTGATATAAGAAGTGTAATAACGGTTACTGGTCGGCCCTAAGGTAGAGTTTTCATAGCCCCTAACAGAGCCGTATCCGCCTGCAAAGAAGTTTTCCCAAAATGGTAAATCATTACCGTAACCTAGCTTGGTATAGCCACGCAAAACGGTATTTTTGTAAAAAGGATGATAATAGTTACCTTGATACACCATTTTTTGATAAGTAACATCACCAAAAGCAAGGTTTAGATTGACGTTATGAGACATACCTTTGGTTGGAAAACGCCCACGGTTGAGGGTATTCATATTCCAGCCTAAGTTTAGACCATAGGTATTAAAACCTTCTGACTCAAAACTTGGAATGCCTTGATTATCTTTACTGGTATCAACACTACCATTTTCTACCAGATAGTCATAGTTAGATACAGCAAGGTAGCGCCCTGCTTTGATGGCAGTGCGATCAAGATTAAGCCCCGCACTTAAGCTTTTGGTTTCATCGATGGGATAGCTAAAACCTAAGGTGCCGCCATAGGAGTCGGTAACATAGTTTGAGATATTTTTGTTGTCATATTTGGTTTTACGCGCGTATAAATTGGCGCTTTGTGAGACACCATCAGGCGTAAAATAGGGATTGGTATAGCCCACATTGTAGCTATCGAGGGTTTCTGAACGCGATAAAGATAAGTTAACTTGATTGCCTGTACCTAAAAAATTGGATTGACTGAGACCCGCTTGGAAGGTCAAACCCCCACTTTGTGAGTAACCTGCCGCGATGGTACTATTACCCGATGGCTGCTCTTCCACTGCCACGTTAATATCGACTTGATCGGGGGTGTTAGGAACAGGCTTGACATCCATATTGACGGTTTTAAAATAGCCCGTTCTCATCAAACGCGTGCGAGACAAGTCAATTTTATCATTGGATGCCAGCGCCCCTTCAAGTTGACGCATTTCACGGCGTAGTACTTCATCCGCGGTTTTATTATTGCCCGTAAAATTGATACGACGCACATACACAGGGCGAACAGGGTCAATGAAAAAATCCATATCTACAGTGCGTGTGTCGTCATTGATACGCGGCACAGGGCGAATTTGGGCAAAATAGTAGCCGTCATTGCCGTAGAGAGTGCTAAAATTTTGTAGGGTGGTAGTGATTTTTCGCTGTGAGTATTGCTCGCCTGCTTTGAAGTCCAGCTGTTGTTGGAGTTTGGCGTTATCAAAGTTTGGGTTACCCAAAAAGTTGACATTGCCAAATTTATATTGCTGGCCTTCTGTTAGGTTAATTTCGATATATACCTTATCTTTTTCAGGGCTCACATTAATGATGGCGTCATTGATGTTAAATTTGACAAAACCTGCGTTTTGGTACATCGCGGTGACATTTTCGAGGCTTGCTGCCAGTTTTTCTTTGGCGTAGCGATCCGCTTTACCAAACAACTTGCCCCATGAACTTTCCTTGATGTTCATCGCCTGTTTGATTTCTTTGTCATTAAAATGCTGATTGCCAATAATTTTGATGTCAACAACGCGGGCAGCTTTGCCTTCAATAAAATTAAATTTTAGCGCCACACGGTTATTGTCAAGTGGTGTCTGTGTGACGTTCACCTCACTGTTATAATAGCCTTGTTGGTTATATTGTTGTTTTAACTCGTTTTGTACTTGCTCAACGGTGGCTTGTTTTAATACATTGCCTTCAACAATGCCAATACGTTTTAGCCCCTCATTCAGCGCCTCTTTGGGTATGAGTTTGTTACCATCATAACTTACACTGGCAATGAGGGGGCGTTCTACTACCTCAAACACCAATTGGTTACCTGCTTGGGCGGCTTTTACATCCGAAAAATTGCCCGTATTGTACAAGGCTTTGATGCTCTCTGCGATATTGGTATCGTTTGCCACTTCACCTGTGTTGACGGCAAGTACGGGATAAAGGCTATCGGCGGGTACTCGCGTCAATCCATTAATTTGGATATCGCTCACGGTAAAATTGGCAGCATTGGCGTGGGAGGCAATTACTGCTAATGGGGCTACAAAAAATAACGCTGAATTTCGCATAAAACTTGTTCCGAGTTAACCACCAGCCCAACTAAGCGCGCCTATATCTGCTACGGCTGCAAAATTAGCTAGGTTAAAGCCAACCTACCAAATAGCGCTTATCTAACATTGAGAGGCGCTAGTCTATCAAAAGTTGGCTTATGGAAAATGGCGATAAAAATTAAAAAATATCGTAATGGTTTGTCTTTAATAAGGTAAAAATATCAAAGTACAGGGTATAGGTAATTAAATTTTACTGCCATAAGGTAAGCTAATTTTTAAGTAAAGTCTAGTGAAAAAATCAAAGTTTAAATCAATATTTTGCCAATATAAGGGACGTTAAAACAACCGTGAGATATCATTACCAATGGCTAACAACATGAAACCGCCAAGCAAAACTAGTCCAACATTCATACCAACAATTTGTATTTTTTCTGGCATCGGTTTGCCAAAAATAGCTTCATACGCATACATCACAATATGCCCACCATCTAGCACGGGGATAGGTAATAAATTAAGCACCGCAAGACTTAAGCTAATAATTGCCATAAAAGACAATACCGCTTCCCAGCCAATGCTAAAACTTTGATTGGCAACTTTGGCAATGGTGATGGGCCCTGAGAGGTTTTCAACCCCGATAAGACCTGTCAACATTTTTCCCATGGACTTTAGGGTCATGGCGCTTAAGTCCCGCGTTTGCTGGGCGGATTTTGCCAACGCTTCAATGGGGCTATATTGAATGGTTTTGATATATTCAGGGGGTGGGGTGATTTTATTGGCTTTTGCGGCTGCACCAATTTGTCCATAACGGTTGCCCATGGTGTCTTTTTTGCCTTGTGGCATGACTTTTAGGGTGACAGGGACGTTATTTCTTTCTACTTCAATGGTGAGTAGCTGCTCGGGATGGGCTTTGACAATTTGTGAAAAACCCAGCCAATCTAAGATAGGTTGCCCATCTACTCGTTTGATCAAGTCGCCCACTTGCATGCCTTGACGCGCCGCTGCGCTGTTTGGCATCACTTCCCCAACTACGGCAGGGATTTTAGGCTGCCAAGGCAGCGCCCCCAAGCTATCAATGGGATTGGTTGCTTGATTGGGTTGTTGTGTTTTCATAAACTCCCTGATAGGGACAACCACTTGATGATTACCTTGCATGTTTTTAATACTCAAGGTAATTTGCCCTGTTTCTCCCATGCGGTCTGCCAAGGCATAATTGACATCTTGCCAGCTTTGGGTGGGTTTTTTATCCACCGCTACAATCTCATCACCCACCACCAGCCCAGTATGGCTAACAGGGGAATTAGGCAAAATGCTACCCACTTTGGTCGCTAGCATCTGTGTTGGGGTAATCAATAGTATCCAATACAAGCAAATAGCAATCAAAATATTCATAACAGGGCCCGCTGCTACAATGGCAATTTTTTTCCAAGGACGCTGGTTATTAAATGCCAAATGTCGCAAGCTTGGTTCAACCTCGCCTTCACGTTCATCTAGCATCTTGACATAACCGCCTAAAGGCACCGCAGAAACAGCATAATTAATGCCTGTTTTTTTACTCGTCCAGCTTAAGATTTTTGGCCCAAAGCCGATAGAATAGGTCAACACTTTAACCCCACACCAGCGAGCAACGATATAGTGTCCCCATTCATGTAATGCTACCAGTGGCCCTAATACAACGATTGCAGCGAGTACCGTTAAAATAAACGTCATGGTTATCCTTTAAAGATAAAGAAGGTCAACAAATAGATAAAAAGCCTTAATTTTAGTTATGTTATGAGGCTCTCACGGGCAATTTCAATCGACATTGCGCTGGTGATAACGCGCTTTTGCCGCCGCCCTAAGGCAATGTTTGAGGTTGGCAGATGGCATCTACACACGCTGCGGCTTGCTGGCGACTTAGTTTATCCACTGCCAAAATGGTTGCTAGTGAATTAATCGTTTGGGCTTGGGCTTGTTTTAATACCTGCTCATTGATATCCGCAATATCGGTTAGGCGCACTTGACCTGCCAAAAACGCCTGCACGGCAACCTCATTGCTGGCATTAAGTGCAATACAAGCATAACCACCTTTTGCCATCGCCTCATACGCCAACGCCAAACAGCGAAATTTTTGTCGGTCGGGTTTGACAAAGGTCAGTTGACTGAGGGCAAATATATCAAGTGGCGCCACCCCGCTGCCAATACGCTGGGGATAAGCAAGGGCATGAGCAATGGGGGTTCTCATATCGGGGCTGCCAAGCTGCGCTAAAAATGAACCATCATGGTACTCCACCATGGAATGTACGATACTTTGGGGATGAATTGCCACTTCAATATCACTCACAGGCATATCAAATAAAAAACTCGCCTCAATGAGCTCTAGCCCTTTATTCATCATAGTGGCACTGTCCACCGAGATTTTTTGTCCCATTGACCAATTGGGGTGTTTGACTGCCTCGGCAACGCTAGCACCCTGCATCTGCTCAAAAGAATGATGTAAAAAAGGCCCACCTGACGCTGTAAGCCACAGTTTTTTGATACCGTTGTTTTTATCGTGAATTGCCGCACGGTCTTGTTGTACCGCGTTTGGCAGGCATTGAAAAATTGCATTATGCTCGCTATCAATAGGCAATAGCGTAGCGCCTGAGGTTGCCACGGCTTGCATCATCAGCTCACCTGCCATCACCAAAGCTTCTTTATTAGCCAATAAAACAGTTTTTCCCGCTTGGGCTGCCGCCAACGTTGAGGGTAACCCAGCAGCGCCAACAATGGCTGCCACCATAATATCCACCTCAGCCAGCGTGGCTAACTGGTTTAACCCATCTTCACCCACCAAAATTTGGCAATCCAACGCATGCTGTTTGAGAAGTTGGTCAAACGCTGCCGCTTTATTGGCGGGCACACACACATAGTTTGGCAAAAATTTTTGGCACAGGGTTAGCAGCTTATCCAAACGTGAAAAACCCGTCAAACCAATGACTTGATAACGTGCTGGGTTGGCACTAATGACCGATAAGGTACTATCCCCGATTGAGCCTGTGGCACCCATAATTGCGATATTTTTTTTCATAGCCTCACCCCTAAATCAAGCCAGCGTACTGCATTGCCCAAAATCCGAAGGCAAAAATTGGCATTGCCGACAGCTGCGAGTCTATACGGTCTAAAATCCCGCCATGCCCAGGTAGCAGGGTTCCCGCATCTTTGACGCCTGCATGACGCTTTAGCATAGATTCAAATAAATCCCCAAAAACCGACATCAAAATAGTGACCAAAGATAACAATAAAAACACGCCAATCGCAAGCGCTGACCAGTTGCTAAGCAACCCTAAAGTCACCCCTATCACCACCAAAACTCCGGTTAGTAAGCCACCTATCAGCCCTTCAATACTTTTATTGGGCGAAACATGCGGCGACATTTTGCGTTTGCCCAGTTTTCTGCCAACAAAATACGCGCCACTATCGGCGCACCACACCAATACAAATACGTATAATAACCACCAAGGCGACAGTGACCAAAGATAATACATGGCGGTGATGGCGGCAACCAAAATAATCACGCCAAGCGCATAAAGCTGCTTGCCATACCAAACACCCGTACCCTGCGGATACTGGACAATCCAGCCAATAGCCACCAACCAAATGATGGCGGCTAGCCCCCATGTGACCACCCAAACTGCGGTTAAATGAAAAAATAAACCCAATACAAATACCATGGCGGTCAATGCTAGCACCAGCAGACTAAAAAAATAATCCAAAGAACGGGCAGGTTTGGTAGGAATTTGTGTACTAGGCTGGGTATAGTGGCGAAGTGTTTGGGCGTTACTAGCCCAATCTGGCATTAGTTTTGACCACTCAAAACTACCAACGGTGACCCCAACCAACAAAAGCGGCAACATGAGTAGCGCAGTATGGGTAGCAAACATGGCAACGCCAACGACAATTAATAAAAAGATGGCGGTTCTAATGCGTTCCCACATATTTTATCCTATTGATTTTATGATGATCAGCGATAAGCGTTTGCTTATTTAAGACCCACTACTTGCTCAGAAGTTTTACCAAAACGGCGCTCCCGACCCATAAAAATAGCCATCATACTATCAAGCGCGGGTGCATCAAAATCTGGCCATAGTGTATCGGTAAAAAATAGCTCCGCATACGCGCATTGCCATAATAAAAAGTTGGAAATACGATAATCACCGCCCGTACGAATGAGCATATCAACCGCTGGCAAATCAGCGAGTGACAACCATTGGGCAAAATCTTGCTGGGTGATATTGGCAGCAGACAATTTGCCTTGTTCAACTTGCTTGGCAACTTGCCGACAGGCATTGACCATATCCCACTGCCCGCCATAACTCACCGCAATCACCAATGTCATACGGGTCAAATGCGCGGTTTGACGCTCGGCATCCGCCATTAATGCTTGTAAATGGGGTGATAACTGGCTTCTATCGCCAATAAAGCGCAATGAAATTTGATGACGAAACATACGTGGTAACTGATCATGGATAGTTTGCTCTAACAAACCCATCAACAATGCCACCTCATCTGCAGGACGCTGCCAATTTTCGCTTGAAAAGGCAAAAACAGTGAGCACTTTAATGCCAATCTTGACACAATGCTCGACCAATGGATCAAGCGCTTGTTTGCCCGCTATGTGCCCACCGCCGCTTGGCAACCCGTGTGCTTTGGCATAGCGGTTATTGCCATCCATGATGATGGCAATATGTTTGGGTAATGCCCGCAACTCATCCGATGATACAGTCACGTTAGACTTCCATTAACTCAGCTTCTTTGGTAGCAAGCATTTTATCAATGTTATCAATATATTTGTCGGTCATTTTTTGGATATCATCACTGGCGCGGCGCTCATCATCTTCAGAGATTTGTTTGTCTTTGACTAAGGCTTTGAGCGCATTGTTGGCATCGCGGCGCGCGTTACGCACCGACACACGACGTTCTTCGGCTTCGTGACGTGCCAGTTTTTGCATGTCTTTACGCGTCTCTTCGGTCAAGGCAGGAAGTGGCACACGAATCACTTCTGCACTCATGGGATTTAAACCCAAATCTGACTCACGAATCGCTTTGTCTACTGCCTGCACCATACTACGGTCAAACGGCTGTACCAAAAGTGTGCGAGAATCTTCCACATTGATACTGGCAACTTGGTTCAAAGGCATATCTGAACCGTAATACGACACCATCACCCCTTGCAAAATCCCTGGGTGGGCGCGTCCTGTACGTAATTTGCTAAAGGCGTTTTGTAAGGCTTCAACCGCCTTTTTCATTTTGTCTTCGCCTTGTTTTTTGATGTCATTAATCATAGGGGTATCCTTTATTTAATCATTGAATAGGGTATAAAAATACATGTCTTACATTATCAATATGATAAAAACCTTGTACGTTTGGTCTATGCTATTGATAAACCTTGGTACCTTCTGCCTCGCCCATCACCACGTGCAGTAGGGCATTGGGTTTTGCCATATCAAATACTTGCAGTGGCACGTTATGCTCACGCAGTAGCGCAATCGCGGTTAAGTCCATGACGCCCAGTTTTTGGTCTAGCACTTGGTCAAAGGTCAGTTCATCGTATTTGACTGCGTCATCATGATGGTTGGGGTCTTTGTTATAGACGCCATCGACTTTGGTGGCTTTTAAAATCAAATTGGCTTCAATCTCAATGCCACGTAGGCAAGCTGCGGTATCGGTGGTAAAAAATGGATTGCCCGTCCCTGCTACAAACACGCACACTTCATTATTTTGTAAATAACGAATGGCGTTACGGCTGCTATAGTTCTCGGTCACCTCACCAATCGGCAGTGCCGACATCAAGCGGCACTTGATATTGCGGCGTTCAAGCGCATCGCGCATTGCCAAGCCATTCATGACCGTGGCTAGCATGCCCATTTGATCGCCCGTGACGCGCCCCACCAAGCCTTGTTTTTGTAGGGCAGCGCCGCGGTATAAGTTACCACCGCCCACCACAATCCCCACTTGCACCCCTAGTCCCACCAAGTGAGCGATAGCAAGGCTCATGTTATCTAACACACTTGAGTCAATGCCCATGTCATTTTTGCCTGCTAAGGCTTCACCTGAGAGTTTGAGCAAAATACGTTGGTAACGGGGCGCTTTATCAGACATGGTAAACCTCTTTTGGTTGGAATAATTAAGTTACAAATGGCGAAATTTTACCAAAATTATCGTTTTTTTGATAGGGGAAGCGCAAATTAAAACAGGTCAGCAGCCGATAGCCCTGATAGCCACCCCAATTTAGCCAGCCCTTAGCCTGCAAAACTGGCGAACAAGTCATAGTCACTGGCTTCATCAATGGTGACGGTCAAAAATTCGCCTACTTTAACCTGTTCATTGATGTTATCGACATACACGTGCCCATCAATCTCTGGGGCATCGGCATAGCTACGGCAAATAGCAATGCCTTCATCGCTGTCAATCTCATCGACCAATACTTTTAGAGTTTTACCGACTTTTTCTTGTAATTTTTCGGCACTAATCTGTTGCTGCACTGCCATAAACCGCTCATAGCGTTGTTGCTTGATGTGCTCAGGCACTGGATTGGGCAAGTCATTGGCGACCGCGCCGTCAATTTCTGAATAAGTGAACGCCCCCACTCTGTCTAGACGCGCCTGTTTTAGCCAATCGAGTAAATACGCAAAGTCTGCTTCGGTTTCGCCAGGAAAACCCACCACAAAGGTGGAGCGAATAACGATATCGGGGCAGATGGCGCGCCATGCGTGGATACGCTCTAGCACGTTTTCGCTATGGGCGGGGCGTTTCATCGCTTTGAGTACATTGGGGCTGGCATGCTGAAACGGGATGTCAAGGTAAGGCAATAGCTTGTCTTCACTCATGAGCTTGACCACCTCATCAACATGCGGATAAGGATAAATATAATGCAGCCGCACCCAAATTCCCAATTTGCTCATGGCTTCGCACATATCATAAAACTTGGATTTGATGGGCATACCATCCCAAAAACTAGTTTTGTACTTTAAATCCACGCCATACGCGGAGGTGTCTTGTGAAATCACCAGTAATTCTTTCACGCCTGCATTTTTGAGAGCGACGGCTTCTTTCATCACCTCATCAATCGGACGGCTGACCAAATCGCCACGCATACTGGGGATAATGCAGAACGTACAGCGATGGTTACAGCCTTCGGAGATTTTGAGATAGGCGTAATGCTTGGGCGTAAGTTTGATGCCTGCCTCGTTGATTAAGTCAATTTTTGGGTCATAATCCTTGGCAAGTGTGGGTTTTGGCACATGGTGGCTAACCGCACTGACCACCTCTTCATAGGCATGCGCACCTGTGACTGCAAGTACGGCAGGGTGCATGGTTTTTATTTTTTCGGCATCTTTGCCAAGGCAGCCTGTGACAATCACTTTGCCGTTTTTGCTAATCGCCTCGCCAATGGCGTCAAGCGACTCTTGCACTGCGGACTCGATAAAACCGCAAGTATTGACCACCACTAAATCTGCGCCATCATAGTCACTGGCGACTTGGTAGCCATCACGGGTCAGCTCAGTGATAATGCGCTCACTATCGACCAAGGCTTTGGGGCAGCCAAGCGACACAAAGCCAATTTTGGGGGCAGGATTTAAACTTTCTGTTTGCGCTGATAGGCTCGCGGTCTGGGCAATCGAGCGGTTTTCGTTATGGTTGGCTTGGTGGTGGTTGGCGGGTGTTTGGGTAGGATTAAAAACTTGCGGTTGGCTTGGCATAGGTTTCACTTTTTTAAGAACGTTCATGAAAATTTCATGATGAATAAAATGGATATCTGACTATTTTACTAAGTTTTGCGCTATTTACCAAGTTTTTACTTTTCTCCAAAATCAGCCGCTGCGGACGGTCAAAAATTTGCCAAATTCTGGCTTTTGGCGGATTTTTGACCATAAAAGGCAAGCTCTGCTCACTATATTCACCTATGCCTTCACCCTCAACCATTAGTGGATGCGCTTGGTGCAGACTACTTCTTTAACCCAATGTGATCTGCGCTAGGTGTGTTATGTATTTAATTCATCCCACAATTTTTCTAGGCGTTTATCGGATACAGGCACGCGGGTCTTCATCGGCTGCGCAAACAGCTGAATCCGAAACTCCTCAACCAACCAGCGATACGGCAGCCATTTTTCATCATTACCTTTGACAGCAAGCCTTTCCATGTGCTTATCAAGTTGATACACCGCGTCAAGGTCAGCATCCAAGTTGTGCTCCAAGCGGTCAAGACGCACCAGCAAGGCTTGCAAATACCGTGGATATTGCTGCCAATCTTGGTAGCTCATACGGTACACAAAATCCGATAACTGCAAATCATCGAGCTGGTCTTCAATATCCTCGATGCTTTCTTCAAAAATATCACGGTCTAGCATCAACAGCCGTCCGCGCACTTGTTGCCACTGCTCATACACAGGTTTTAATTGACTAAGCACCGTCTGCCCCACGCTTAAAAAGTTGGCAAGCACCACCGCTTTGGCTTGCTCAAACTCCTCAAGTGTTAATGGTAACTGATTGATTTCTAGGCGTAGCTCTTTGTCGTGCACCCCTGCGCTTAGGCTTTGGTGGTCAAATTCTGGGACAAATTTTTCAAACGTGGCATCCAAGGTGGCGTGAATGAGCAAATTTTTGAGTTTATCCAAATCCCCTAACGGGGCAAATGCAAGTTTTAAGCCTTTATCAATTTGGCTGGTCAACTGCTTGGCTTTTGCGCCCAGCTCATTGCCTATCAATGCCAATAAGCCTTGGCGGTGTTTTTGTAACGCCACACTGACATCGGTAAACTGCTGAATGGCAACGGCTTGTTTTTGGGCATAATTGTGGCTGACGGCTGGCTCGCCATCGGCAACCAATGCCGAAAACTGCGTCACCATCACCCCTGCACTGTGGCGGTTTTGGATAAAGTTAAAATGGGCAGGAAAGGCGTCATGCATGCCTTTGCTACTGGCAACCGCGCGGCTTGTGGTGACTTGGTGGCGCAGTTTGAGCGCGTCAATGTCTCGCCCTTTTTCAATCAAGCGGTTTTTGTCATCCACCAGTGCAATTTGTGGCTGTAGGTAACGCGCGACTTCACTGGGGTTAAAATCTTTTGGCAACACCGCGCCATTGTTGTGCCCACGCACGCCGCGGCGGGTGAGCGCATCACACAGCTGCTTGAGCAAGCCTGCGTGGTGATTTTTTTCGAGGGTATCAAAAATTGCTTTGGCGGTATCAGGTATGGGTACAATTTGCCTGCGAATCTCTTTGGGCAAGGTTTTTAGGAGCTGCAGCACCAACTCATAGCGCCAACCTGCGATACCCCAAAGCACTTCGATGGCATCTAATTGCGGCAAGGCAACCAGCGGCACTTTGATGGTAACGCCATCATCATCACTGGTGGGGTCAAAGGTATAAGACAGCGGCAATTTTAGCTGACCTAGCTGCCATGTTTCAGGGAAGGCTTGGGTAGCAGGAGCGGCATCATTGAGCACATCGTCATCGCTAAAATATAAAAACTGCGGCGTGGTGGTTTCGATGTCTTTGCGCCAGTCTTCAAAGGCTTTGCGGCTGGCAATATGCGCGGGCACACGCTCGGCATAAAAAGCGTACAGTTTTTCTTCATCCACCAGCAAATCACGGCGGCGCAGCTTGTCTTCAATGAGCGAAACATCCGCCACTTTATCTAGGTTGTGCTGTAAAAACGGGGGCAATTTGCCGCGTTTGCCATCGCCTGTGGATGGGGCATTAAGATTGCCCAGCACCAATGCATCTCGCAAAAAAATGTCCCTAGACTCGGTCAAATTGACGCGTTCATAATTCATCAATTGCTTGTGTACCACAATCAGCCCAAATAAGCTAATTTGGGCGTATGCCTTGACATGACCCGTTTTCACCGACCAATGCGGCTCAAAGTAATGGTATTTGAGCAAGTCGCCTGCCATTGCCAAAATCCACTCGGGCTCGATTTTGGCAAGGGTGCGCATAAATACTTGTGACGTCTCTACCACTTCAAATGCCATCACCCAAGGTGGGTTTTGCTTAAATAAGGTACTGGCAGGGAAAATCTTGGCTTTGTGCTGGCGCGCCGCCACATATTCGCCACGTTTTGCCTTAATGACCTTACCGCTACTGTCTAAGTCATTGACTTTTTGGGCAATAAATGACAACAGCCCCGTGAGTAAGGCACGATGAATGGGAGCAAAACTGGCAGGTTCTTGGTTGATTTTTAGCTTTAGTCCATCGACCATTTGCGAAAGTTGGCTATGGGTTTGTTGCCATTCGCGCAGGCGCGGCGAACTTAAAAAATGCTTTTTGGCAAAACTTTTGCGCTGATTATTGGTGAGTTTATCATTTTGATACGGGCTTTGAGCCAAGCGTTTTTCATCACACTCATCACTTGTGCTAAGGCTTTGATGCTCAAACAGCGCCCCATAAATCGCTTGCCATAGGCTCAAATAAAATAAAAAGTCACTGTCAGGCTGGCGAAATAGCGCGTGTTTTTGGTCAGCCTGCGTTTGTTTGTCGCTGGGGCGCTCTCTGGGGTCTTGCACCGACAAGCCTGACACGATGACTAGCAGCTCTTTTAAGCAGCCATACTGCTCGCCTGCAATCAGCATACGCGCTAGCCGTGGGTCAATCGGCATTTTTGCCATCATCTGCCCTACTTTGGTCAACTGGTTGGGGTGTTGGCGATTTTTTGCTGGGTTTTTTTGACCAGTTATGCTTAGGCTATTTTCGGTTTTTTTGGTTGCAATCGCGCCCAATTCTTCCAACAGCTTGCGCCCGTCATTGATGAGTCGATTGTCAGGGGGCTGAATAAAATCAAAGCCTTCCACATCGCCTAGACCCAAATTTGCCATTTGCAATATCACCGATGCCAAATTGGTACGCAAAATTTCAGGCTCAGTGAATGCTGGGCGGCTGTTAAAATCCTCCTCGCTATACAGGCGAATACACACACCTGCGGCAATCCGTCCGCAGCGCCCTTTACGCTGGTTGGCAGCGGCTTGGCTGATAGCTTCTATCGGCAAACGCTGTACGCGTGAGCGATAGTCATAGCGCGACATACGCGCAAAGCCTAAGTCAATGACATAGCGGATATTGGGCACGGTCAATGCTGTCTCTGCCACGTTGGTGGCAATGATAATGCGCCGACCGCCTGTTGGGTGAAAAATCTGCTGCTGCTCGGCAAAACTTTGCCGCGCAAACAATGGCAAAATCTGGGTATGGCGCGGCGCATGGGCATTTAAAATATCTGCCAAATCATGAATTTCTGCTTCGGTTGCGGCAAATATCAAAATATCGGCTTGGTCGGCATGTCCTTTGCTTGCGGCATCTTGGTAGCATTCTTCAACCGCTGCGGTGATGGCACGTGGTAGGTTTTCTTCCACCTCATCAAAGCTATCATCATTTGAACCTGTGACAATGGCATCGGTTAATGGGCGATAGCGCACTTCCACAGGATAGCTGCGCCCTTCCACCACATACACTGGGGCAGGCGTTGCTGTTTTGGTGTTACGGTCAAAGGTGGCAAAATATTGGCTAAACCTTGCTGTATCCAGCGTGGCTGATGTAATAATAACTTTTAGGTCGGGGCGTTTGGGCAACAGCCGTTTGAGATAGCCCATGATAAAGTCGATATTGAGACTGCGCTCGTGGGCTTCGTCAATGATGATGGTGTCATAACGGCTCAAAAACTTGTCATGGGCAAGCTCGGCTAGCAAAATACCGTCCGTCATCAATTTGATGATGGAGTTGGGCGTGCCTTGCTCGGTAAAGCGTATCTTAAAGCTGACCGTTTGCCCCAGCGCTTCGCCAAGCTCCTCAGCAATGCGGTTTGCCACACTGCGCGCCGCCAGCCGCCGTGGCTGAGTGTGCCCAATTTGTCCTGTGACGCCGCGCCCTGCCAGCATGGCGATCTTGGGCAGTTGGGTGGTTTTGCCTGAGCCTGTCTCGCCTGCCACGATGATGACTTGGTGGTCTTGGATGGCTTTAATGAGCCTATCGGCTTGTCCGCTAACTGGCAAATCTTCGTTTAGGTGGATAGTAGGGATACTGGCGATACGGCTTTGTACCATAGCTTGTGAGTGCTTGAGCTGTTTTTGGTAGTGCTCTAGGCGTGTGGTATAGTCATCGCTGTCTTTGTCTTTAATTTGGTTGAGTTGTTGTTTTAACCGTGACAAGTAATAGCTGTCTTTTGCCATCACGGGTAGATTGTCGCTGTTTGCTAAAGGCGTTGTTTTGGCTTGGAGTTCGGTCATTTGCTTAGGCTATTTTTTTAAGGTATTGGGAAAAAATGTATTGAGAAAAGTATTTTGATTAATGGGGGGATTGTGACGTATATCAAGTTTTATATATCAAATCTTATAGCTTCAAATTTTAAGGTTTGATTGTCATCATTTCTATTAAGCTGCTTTATGCTACAATACGATTTTTGCAAATTTTGAATTGATAGGTTCGAAAATGGAAAACATGATTAAAAGTATAAAAATCAGCCAATTATTTGGTGATAAAGATATTAAGTGGAATCTGCAAAAAACAAATGTGCTTGTTGGTAAAAATGGTATGGGTAAGTCAACAATTCTACAGTTGATAATTGCAACACTATCAAAAAAAGATACTTTTAAAAAAAGCTCCCTATGTGAATCAATCACAATTTTGACTGAGCAAGAAGATATTTTTTCAATGCGAAATGAGGCTATAACGGATGAAATTAGAAAAGCTTTATTAAAGGCTTTACAAGATAATCCCAAAATCTTAGAACAAATAAAAAACGAAAATGATAGCAAATTTAATAGTGAGCAATTCTATGAAAATCTTAATAACCCTTATAATAAATCTGAGCTAACAGCCTTTATTTCTTCATCTAATGATAATGATGATAAATTAAATTTTGAATTTATATCGACAGTTAATCTTAATGCTAATTCCACACAAAATTTATCTCTAGCCAATGGAGAGATACAAAATATTTTAGACTTAGAAATTCAAACCGAATTACAACGCCTACTAGTAATCAATAATGAAGTATTAAATAAGCAACTTATCACAGCTCTTAATATCATGTTTAGCGAAAGCAAAAAAGATGTTTCTTTAAATGATAAATTTGAGCTTGAGTTTAAAGTTAATAATAAAATTTTAAATTTTCCACAGCTATCATCTGGCGAACGTCAAGTCATCTACATTTTATTAAAAGTTGCTATTGCTACCAAAGATAACGCCTTGATTTTAATGGATGAACCTGAAATATCACTACATTTATCATGGCAAGAAAAACTTCTGACCCAAATCCGAGAAATCAATCCTAACAGCCAAATCATCATTGTCACCCATAGCCCTGCAATCGTCATGAATGGCTGGCTAGACTGCTTTGTGGACATTCAAGATATTATTGTAAAAGGATAATATCAAATGTCTGATTTTAAAGAATATTTTACCAATCCAAACTATATCGGTGGTTATAATGCCATCTTATCGGGTAATACAAATGACCGCCAAAAAGGTATGGTTTATGTGGAAGATGATTCAGATATTTGGTTTTGGAAAAAATTTATTGAGCAACATTTACCTAATCAATACGAATACAAACCTGCCACTAAAAATGCTGAAAACGCTTCTGGGAAAATGGCTTTGCGTCAGTTTTATAACGGATTGAATCCAAAAGTTTTAATTGCTCGTGACGCTGATTATGATTGGCTGTTGCCTAACGGTATCGACGATTTAGAAAATCCTTTTATTTTACATACGTTTGCTTATAGCAAAGAAAGCGTGTTGATAGAAACACGTAGCTTGAGCAAATTCTTTGATGATGTTTTTCATACAGTTAAACATCAAATCAATATGGATAAAATTTTTGAAAAACTCTCTGACTTAGTATTTCTTGGGCTTTGTGCCTTAGTCCATAATAATGTGAAAGCACATACAACAGACCTAAAATCTTTTCATCAAAATTATCACCTACTTGATAAACCAATGATTTTAGAGGATTTAACATTTGATTTTGCTGTTTTTGATACAATTTCTGATGCTATTGATACTAACTTTAATCTATCTGACAAAGATTTTGACAATGCAAAAATATACCTTTATCAACATGATATTAATGAAAAAAATGCTTGTCGCTTTATATCTGGACACTTATTATCTGACTTAGTAGCAAAAATTCAGAAATTATTATTTAACCAACTCAAAGTAAAGGAAATGAGTAATATTACTCAAAAATTTAAAGGTGAAGATATTTCTGATAGAAAAAAGCAATTAGACCAAATATTTGCGACAAATTTTCAATTAGAAACTTTCTATAGACAATATCTCACTAATGTACAAGACGAGATTCATCAAAAGATATTAACGAAAATTGCTAATTTAAAGCCT